>Ga0247727_10001916_pt1 | contig 48214 bp, 42 predicted proteins | sample WisWelCaveWW1625_FD_202498 | JGI IMG/M metagenome (GOLD analysis project Ga0247727, IMG submission 202498) | Biofilm microbial communities from Wishing Well Cave, Virginia, United States - WW16-25 | ecosystem: Environmental > Aquatic > Deep subsurface > Groundwater > Cave microbial mat | place...
TTTCGGTGTCGGGATCAAAGCGATCGACGCCGCCATTATACATTGAAATCCAGAGCTTGCCGGATTTGTCTTCGCACAAAAAGCGGACGTCGTTGCGGCTGAGGCTTTGGGGATTTTGCGGATCATGGCGGTAATGCGTAAACTTTTGCGGTTTGCGATCCAGCCGAAAGACGCCGTTGTTGGCCGTCCCAATCCATAAAACGTTCGAACGATCTTCATAGATGGTTTCCGGCGAGTTGCTATTCCGAGCCGGGCTAATCGGCGCGAAGTCAACCGGCGTGAAGACTTCCGTTTGCGGATCAAATTTGTTGACCCCGGCTTCTGTTGCAATCCAAATGGCGCCGGAATGATCCTCCGTGATCCACGTGATTTCATTGCTTCGAAGGCTGGCCGGATCGGTGGGATGATGTTGATAGCCGGTAAACCTTTCGGATTGCGGATCGAATTTTTTCAGGCCCGCGCCCCGGGCGCTAAACCAGAACAGTCCGGAGCGAGCTTGATAACCCGCCCAAATCTGATTGTGGAAAATGCTTTTCGGATCATTGGGATCGCGCATGTAATGCTTGAATTTTTCGGTGGCCGGATCAAACTTGACCACACCTCCGGTTTCACTGCCCATCCATAAGTTTCCGGCGCGATCTTCCAAGATAAACCAGATCGCATTTTCATACAGAATATTCGGAATGTTGCAATGATGCTGGTAACGGGTAAATTCGCCGGTTTGCCCCCGACTTGATCGGGGGTCAAATTTGTTAAGTCCAACTTGGTCCCCACTCCACCAAGTTCCGATCCAGAGCGTTCCCGCGCTCCCGCCGTGACGAGATTCATGGACGGCCCGGACAACACCTTTGCTCAAACTATGCGGATCGTTGGGATCGTGCAGATAACGCGTAAAGGTTTCCGTCTGGCGATCAAATTTGTTCAGCCCGTTGGCGGCGCCGATCCAAAGGGTTTGGGAGCGATCTTCATAAATCGTCCCGATGAAATTATTTGATAGCGTGGTTGAATCTTCCGGGTCATGCATGAAGACTTTGAAGGTGTAGCCGTCATAGCGATTCAGCCCATTCTGCGTGCCGAACCACAGGAATCCCCGGCTGTCTTGCAAAATACATTTGACGTTGTTGTCGGATAATCCCTGCGCGGTGGAGAGGTGCTCGAAACGCAGGTTTTGATCTTGGGCAAAAAGCGGCGAGGCGAGGAGCAGGAGCAAACCTGCGCCTCGCGAAAGCTGCGGCGGAAAAGCGCGAAGCATTTACGTATCCTCCGTTACACAGATGCAAAAACATGGAAACCGAGAACGACACCGACAACCCATAAGGAAAGAATCATCGACAAATAAGACACAAAATAGGCGGGAAATTCCCTTAATTTATAAAAAAAGCCAGGGTTTACTCAATGGCAGTGGCGGCGCCCGTCACTGGAAAATCCCTCGCGTCGCGCACGCGCAGTTTCATGTAATTGGCGCGCGGCGTTTGGGCTTGGTTCGGAGGGATCACCGCAAAAATTTTTTATTTCGTATGGGTTCGCGCTGCAAAGCGTTCCCCCCGCCACGCAAACGTCGCGAACTGTGCGCGGGTGGAAAAATAAACGATATAAAAGGGATGCAGCAACGCCGCGAGCAGAAAATAGCGCAACAACTCTTTTTCATGAAACCAAGCCGCGGCGCGGCGCAGATAGTCGAACTCAAAAGCGGCTTTCAACAGGCCGCACAAAACCGCAGCAGCAAAAATTTCAAAGCGACCGATGAAACCGGCAAGAAGCCCAAGGCCGAGCAGCAGATTCAAAACATAAACGGCGATCAATGCCAGCGTCACTTTCCAATTATAAAACCTGCCTTTCGAAGCGTAGCGCGTACGCTGTGCTTGCAAATCTTTCCACGAAGCCGGCGGCTTGACCCGCACGTGCGCGGCGGGGTGCGCGACATAGAGAATTTTGCCAGCGCGTTGCTCGTGCATTTTATGCAGCAACAAATCATCGTCGCCGGAAATCCACTGTGCAATCCCCTCGAACCCGTTGACGGCAAAAAACGCCGCGCGGCGATAGGCCAAGTTGCTGCCGGTGCAAGTGAGCGGCCTTCCCGCGCCCAGGCTGCCGGCCGCTACCGCGGCCTGTGAAAAATATTCCAACGCCAAAATTTTTTGCCAAAAGCGCGCGCGTGGAAAATAAGGAGAATAACCGCAAGCCATAGCAGTGCCGGCGCGCAACGGCTTTGCCATTTCCTGCGCCCAATACTCGCCCGGAATGCCGTCGGCGTCCGTCAATAAAATAATCTCGCCCGCAGCGTTGCGAATAGCGTAATCGAGCGCGCGCTTTTTGGGCGCAAAATCAGAAAGAGTATCTTCGATCAGAAAGCAACGCACGTGTGAATACTGCGCAGCAAAAGCCCGGCACAATTCTCCGGTGCGATCAGTGGAACGATCATCGACTAAAATAATTTCGAGCTTGGTGGTGGGATATTTTTGGCGAGCGAGCGCGGGCAGCAAATCGTGCAGGTTTTCTTCTTCATTGCGCGCACAGACAATGATCGTGACCGCGGGCAAATCTTGCACGTCGTGGGCAGCACGCTCCGAAAGATTTGCGCGCCGTGCACAGGCCAAGCCGCGAGAGAGCCAAAGCAAAGCCGCAATATAAGCGAGGCACAAAAAGGCCAGTGGGGCAAAGAAGAGGATCATGCTTTTCCGGGAACGAGCATGCAGAGAGCGAAGCAACTGTGCAGTGTTGGCGCTCTCAAAGAGTTCGTGCGGCAAGTAACTTTTTCATGTCATCCTGTAAGGATCTTTTTGAGCATTGAGCACGGTGCTTGTCCTTCAAAAGATTCAGACTGTGTGAAAACACTCGAATTTGTCATTGCGAGCGCAGCGAAGCAATCTCTAACTCCAATATGTGCACGCGCCGGGATTGCTTCGCTGCGCTCGCAATGATGTTTTCACACAGTCTGATTCTTACAGAATGGCCTTGTCAAAAATATAGCAAACCCAAACTTCATATTATTTTCAACCTTCAACTTTGCCGGTGATAATGGTGATGTCGTCCTGCGGCGCGGCGCCGGCAAATTCGCGCAGCGCCGAACGCAGGGTTTCCAACAAGGCGCGCGGAGGTTTTTGCACGTTGGTTCTCACTAACTCTGCCAGCCGCTGCTCGCCAAATTCTTCGTTATATGCATTCATCGCCTCGGTGACGCCGTCGGTATAAAACAGCAGCACCTCACCGCCGGCCAATTGCACGGTTTCATTGCCGAAGGTGAAACTTTCCGTCAACCCGATGGCGGCGCCGGTGGGTTTGAGCCAGTGTGCTTCTCCATGTTTGTGCAATAACGGCGGATGATGCCCGGCATTGCAATATTCCAGCACGCGGGTTTGTGGATCGTAGCGCACCAGAAAGAGCGTAATAAATCTGATCAAATGAACGTTGTGGCAAAATAACGCGTTCAAGCGCCGCACCACTTCCGCCGGCGATTCGTGCTCCGGCACCAAAATGCGCAGGGCCGCCTGCAGGCTGGCCATTAACATGCTGGCGGGCAGGCCTTTGCCCATGACGTCGGCAATGGCCCAACCGTGCGCGCCGTCGCGAAAGCGAAAGAAGTCGAAATAATCGCCGCCCACGATTTCGGCAGGCTGAATGAAGGCTGCGATTTGCAGGCCGGGTATGTTGGGAAGTTGTTGCGGCAATAAAGATTTTTGCACTTTGTGGGAAAGCTCGAGCTCGGCTTCGAGCTGGCGCTTTTGTTCGGGGGAATAATGGTCGATGCAAACACAAGCGGTGAAATCCATTTCCAGCCGGTCGGTTTCGACGTAGTCGTGGCAAACCTCGCACCGGCCGAGCGTTTTATTATCGGCTTTCACCAGCGCAGTATCCAGAGTTTGCAAATGGCTGCGCGCAGCTTTTTCATCGGCAGGGCCGAGATGAATTTTCTTTTTGGCGGCGGGCGTGCGCTGCAGCCAGTCCACCAGATTTTGCCGCCGGCGCTGCAAATTTTCTCTGAAGCTTTGCAGAATTTTAGTGTCCATAAAATTTTTCTCCGTAATGATGCTTTAGCATACGAAGATTTGATGAGATCGGTTGCATTTGGAGCAAAGGCTATCACCAATTCGATGTCATTCAGAGGAATCTTGTGAAGCATGAGCACTTTGCTGGATTTTACCAAGATTCTTTCAGAATGACATTTTGGAGGGAAGATCTCTCAAAAATCCGCGCGCAGCGAGAACACGGCCTGCCGCAAATTATTTTTAGCGCCAGGGACGAAATTCGCATTGGTTTGATGCTCCCAATCGAATTCCAATCCCGCATAAACCTCGCGCCACAGTTGATCTTCCATTTCGAAATGAACGCCGGCGCTTTTGATCAGCGTGCCTTTTAAGAATCCCTTGGAAAGGCCGTCGCTCACTTGATGCGGCGTGAAAATATCGCCCTTGCCTTTGCGTTGATAGCGCAATTGCGCGGCGAGACGAAGATCGCGCTGCGGCTGCCAGCCGAGATTCATGAGCACGCGGTCGGCATTCGGCCCGAAGCGCGCACCCAGCCCTTCGCCATCCTGTTCATAAACATTCTCCGGCTTTTCATGAGTATAGACAAAAGGATCGATGCGGCTATATTCGATTCTCAAATCGGCCGAGCGCCAGCCCAGGGGTTGATACCAAAACATGCCGGCGAGATAGGCCAACTTGTTGCCATAATAAGTGCCAATGGGATATTCTAAACTCAAATCATCGACCAAAATCTCGCCATAAAATTTTGTGCGCCGAAACGGAAAAAATGAAAAATCCAAGGTGAGCAGGTTGTTGTCTTTGTCGCCGAGCAGATGCTCGGCGGCGTGATAGAGCATAAAGGGGTTGAGATATTCGAACTCGGCGGAGCGCTTGCCATAAACCACGGTCTCGCCGAGGCCGAATAAAAAATTTCGCGACGGCTGTATTTCCACGCGATGCGCGGCCAGATATTTTTGCTGCGGTGCGCGCAGGTTCATGTGCGCAAAAATAAAACGGAATTTTCGCCAACCGGCATCCAACCGCACCAGATCGAAAGGTTGATGGTTGCGCGCCAGCGCCAGTTGCGTAAACGGGCTGAGATTCCAGGAAAATTGATTGCGCCCGGCTTCCAATTCGAACCAACGCAAATCGAGGCGGGCATAGGCAATGGCAGTTTCGCGAAAAGCGGAGCTGCCGGAAAGCGTAACCGGCGCGCCGCGGCCGGGAGCGAAGCTCTCCAAAGAATCTTTCGTGCCGCGTTCCAGGGCATTGCTGAAGTCGATCGCAACCAAAAGCCGCGGCGGCAATTGCGCGCGCAGTCTTGCGCCCGCGCGCGTGCGCGAGATATTTGCTTCATTGCTGTCGCTCTCGCCGCGATGAAATTCGAAACGTTGAATGCCATAAAGATCGACGAAGATTTGCGCGTTCTCTTGTTCATAACGCAGCAGATGCCGTTCCGCGCCGGGATGCGCTTTTTCACTTGCAGCAGGATCGGTAAATTCGGCCAAATATTGTTTGATCAGCGCGGCATCGGCGCGCGACCACGGCAGCTTTTCGGCTTCTTGCAAAATCGCCAATGCTTGCGCACGCTGGAGGGGAAAGACGTGCAAATCGAGAGCGCGCTGCGGCGGCAACGTGGCTAGTCTCTCCAGCAAAAAATAAAACGCATGCTGCCCCGGCACCTCGGCGGATTGCGCCGGCAACCGCGCCGCCCCCGGGCACAACAGCATGAAACTTGCAAACTTCAAAATAAAAAACCCGCGCCTGGTCTTTTCATTCATATCATATCTTCGTTCTTGCGTTTCCACGTCCAAAGCAAGCCTGCCAGCGCGGGCAGCACGAGATTGCAGACAAACAAAACCAGGCTGGCATGTATTGCGGCGGCCGCGGGCACATGCAATCGGCCCAGGAAAAAAATCGCCAACCCTTCGCGTATGCCGAGTTCGCCGACGGTAATCGGCAAAGCGCTTTTGAGAAAAAATATCGCGGCCGCGCCGGCCAGCGCCGGCAGCAGATCGATCGCGGCGAGGCCGCGTACCAGCACTGCCATTTGCACGCAATACGTCGCGACGAATAAAAATGAAAGCAAATAGAGGGCGAACAATTTTTGTGTCGCTATTTGTAGAGCGCTCGCATCAAGTGCAAATTTTTTGAAGCCGAGCCGGCGAGGCAAATCGAGCCCCCGGCGAAAAAAACCGGGAACAAGCAGAGTGACATTCAAAAACAAAAAAACCGCGAGTGTCAAGACCGCAAGAGTTTGCCATTTATCCGGCAATAATTTTTTTTCGATAAAATAAAGGAGCGCGCAACTTCCCAGCAAGGCGTTCACTAGCAAAGTATGGATTTTATCCAGGGCTGACAGCATGAAGACTTGTTCTTTGGGCAGCGAGGGAACGTACAGTGCGCGCGCCAGCTCGCCCCAGCGTCCGGGCGTGAGCAATCCCAAAGGGAATCCGGCGAAAAGCGAATACAGCGCAACCCCGGCGGGACAATGCGGCTGGGCGCAACGCAACAAGAGCTGCCATTTCCGGAATTGCAAAAAAATATTTGCCGGCACTAACACGAAAGCAAGGGCAGCCCATTTTGAATCGAGATTGTTCCACACCGAAAAGAAATCATGCGGCCGCAAATAATGCCAAAGCCAAACCAATAACGCCAACGTCAGCGCCAGCTTGAAGCCATAAAGCAGGCGCCGGTCAGATAAAAAGGCCGATCCCTTGATTGCAATTCTTGCAGATGTCGATGGTTTCACGGTGGGTCAACATGTTTTGGCGGAAGTGTGAGTAGGCCTCGGAATTCCAAACCGTGGCAAAATTTGTGGCGCGCAAATCGCCGGTGGTGTGATGGCCGTTCTTGTCGAAACAACACGGCGCGACGGTTCCGTCCCAATTCACCATGGTGGTGAGCCAGGGCCGCAGACACACGCCGCGGCCTCGCTTCACCACGAAATCATTTTCAGAAAGATGATAGCGGCGATACCGTTCGGAGCCGGGCAGCCATTCCTGTGCTTCTGCGAAAGTTTCGACTTGAATATTTTTCTTGAGCAGTTTATCGACTTGCAGATCCGCTGCGAGCCGTTCCATGGCTGGGATTTCGTGCTCGTTGTGCTTCATGACGAGAAACTGCATATAAATGTAAGGCGTCTTGCGGCGCAGGCGTTTTTTGGCGGCCACTATATTGCGAATGCCGTGCTTGACTTTTTCCAACAAGCCGCCGACACGATAGTGTGCGTAAGTTTCTTGTGTGGCGCCGTCAACGGAAACGATAAGCGTATCGATGCCGCTGCGCACGGTGGCTTCGGCATTTTCTGCGTCGAAATAATGCGCGTTGGTGCTGGTGGTCACATAAATGCCGCGTTGCTTGGCATAAGCCACGAAGTCGTTGAATTGCCGGTGCAAATACGGCTCGCCTTGATTGAAGAAGACGAGATATAAAACGCGATCGCCGACTTCATCGATTAACCTTTTGTAGGTTTCAAAATCCATGCGGCCATAGGGGCGTTCCATCGAGCCGTTGCCGGTGACGCACAAGGGGCAGCGCAAATTGCAGACATTCGTTGGCTCGATGGTCAACACCGGCGGCACGCCCCACATGACGCGTTTTTTGGTTATGGCTGAAACCAGAAACGAGGCGCAGGCTTGCAGCGCGTTGCACGTGCGTTTGAAACTGAGCGCACGCAGCAATTGGCGGAAGGAGACTTCTTTGCCGAATCCTAAATCCCAACGGGAGGCGGGGGTTTGCTGCTGATCGGCATGAAAAAGACGTTCGGGTGGTGAATCCAAAATGGGTAGTGCGGTCATTGACTTTAGCCTAAAGAAAAAACCACCGGCTCCTGTTAATTCAAAAACAAATTCTCGAAAGGCTTGTAATTCACGGAAAGATGAGGATCTCCTTCCCCGCAACCGACAAAGCCGGATTCATAAAAAGGCTTTAATCTGTCTTCGGGAGAGGTACGAATCCACTCGTAATACAGATTAATAGAATTTTTTACGATTTCTGAGAGGGTCAACTGCGTCGTCTTCACAAGATAGTCAACTTTCTCCGCGGCGCTATCATCCAAATTTGTGTTTATCAGCATGATGCTCTCCGGTTGAATTTCTTGAACACCGATGGACTACATCGCAGCTTCGCAATTGAAAACATCATACAAAAACTTGCCGCGAAAGTCAATTCTTCCGTTATCATGTGACGGCAACTCGGCAGCAGGGGTTTTGCCAATTGAGAGGCGCAGCTCAAGTGGGATTGCAGGTTGCGTTTGGTCTCGATCAAAACTTTTTTTGAGATAAACGAAAAAATGCTTGACACGGCGGTATTCTTGTTTGTATATTAGTTGCATAATACAACTATTGCTTGATACAATTAAAACCATGACCAAAAACCAAACCTTGCAAGCCCAGGCGGAGCGCATGCAGCAGCTCACCAAAGAATTGCTGCGCCGCTATCAATTGCGTGACCGCAATGAAATCACCTGTTGCGGGATTTCGGTCTCGCAATGTTACGCCCTCGACACGCTCGGGGAACACGGCGAGATGACCATGATCCAGCTTGCCGGCAAATTGTATTTGGACAAAAGCACAGCCACACGCGCCATCAACCCTTTGGTCGAGCGCGGCTTGGTGCAGCGCCGCTTCAGCGCAGCGGACCGCCGGGAGATTTTGGTGAGTTTGACGCCCGCCGGGAAAAAGTTCTACCGGGAAATCATGGCTAACTTGGAAGCGAGCCAGCGCCAGATTTTGGAGCGCATCCCACCGCAAAAACGTGAACACATTCTCGCAGCTTTGGAAATATTGTCTGCGGCCATGCAAGATTGGCTGGCCACCTGTTGCATGCCGCGCAAAGTGCAATTACAAACCATAACAAAAAAAGGAGTCCTTCATGAATAGTCCCAGCGTTGCCGGAAAAACTTTGGAGGTGGCGAGCAGCGGTTGTTGCGGCGGCTCCGTGCCCACGGCCGCAAACGATAGCAATGAAATCAAAAAGCTCGTGCAAGATTATTATGGCCAGGCGGTGCAGCGTGAGCAGAAAGGGTGTTGCACGAAAAGCAACGACGGCACGGCGGCGATTCCCGATTTGGCGGGCTACGATGCGCAAACGCTCGCTGCGATTCCAGTCGAGGCCGCGGAAAAAAGTTTTGGCTGCGGCGATCCGCTGGCTTTCGCGGAGGTGCAGGCCGGCCAAACGGTTTTGGATTTGGGTTCGGGCGCGGGTATTGATTGTTTTATCGCGGCACAAAAAGTGGGGCCGGCGGGCCGCGTCATTGGGCTCGACATGACGCCGGCGATGTTGGAAGCGGCGCGCCGGAATGCGGCGAAAGGCGGGTACACTAACGTTGAATTTCGCCAGGGCGAAGCGGAAGACATGCCGGTGGAAAGCAACAGCGTGGATTGGGTGATCTCGAATTGCGTGATCAATCTTTCGCCGGACAAGCCGCGCGTGTTTCAAGAAATTTTGCGTGTGCTCAAACCCGGCGGCCGCATTTCGATCAGCGATATTGTGGCCGACGAATTGCCGGCCTCGTTTCGCAATGATGCCGGCTCTTATTGCGGCTGTGTGGGCGGCGCGATTCCGACTAACGATTATTTGCGCGGGCTGGCGCAAGCGGGATTGGCGGACGTGCGCCTCGAGACGCGCTTGGATTATTCGCCGGAGATGATCAAGGGTTTTATCGCCGGCGATGAGAATTTAGATCAACAATACGGCGAGGCGGTGGCGGCGCATCCTGCGGTTCTCGAAGAGGTCAAAATCGCGAGCGTTAAAATCGTGGGCCGCAAGCCGCTGCCCGATGAAAATTTCAAGGTCGATGTGCGTCCGGCGCGCGAGACGGACTTCGCTGCAATCGCACAGTTGCTGGTCGAATCCAATCTTCCTGACAACGGTTTGTGGCAGGCTATGCCGAACACTCTTCTTGCAGAAAACAACGGCCAAGTGCTCGGCGTGTTTGCGTTCGAACATTATGGACAAAATGCGTTGCTGCGCTCTTATGCGGTGGCCCCGGCATGGCGCGGCCGCGGCGTGGGCAAAGCGCTTTGGCAGGAATTGCTCAAAAGCGCAAGCAGCAAGGGCATTACGACGTTTTATCTTTTGACCAACACGATCGCCGAAATGGCTGAACGCGCGGGCTTCGAACGCATTTCGCGCGACGACGCGCCCGCGGCGGTGCGCAACTCGGTGGAGTTTTCATTGAATTGCTGCTCGGGCGCGGCGGTGATGCGTCTGCTCCTAAAAGGCGCGTGAAACGAATCCAATGACCGCGGTTATATGCTTTTCAAACACGCTCGCTCTAATCATCGTCATTGCGAGGCGTCTTTTGGCCGAAGCAATCCCTTTGCGCTGCACAAATTCGCGAGACGAGATTGCTTCGCCAATAAAGCCGGCTCGCAATGACAATGTTCCACTGAAAAGTTTACCACTCTCGTCATTGCGAGGCGTCTTTTGGCCGAAGCAATCCCTTCGCGTTGAGCAACTTCGCGAGGCGAGATTGCTTCGCCGATAAAGCCGGCTCGCAATGACGGCGTTTTGCCGGCTTGCATTTCAAACGATTTTTTCTTACCATGTTCCTGCTTGAAATGTGACTCATAAAGAAAAAGTTCGTTATGAAATGCCAAGCTTGCGGCCACACGGTGCAGCGCCGCGCGCAATTTTGCCAGCATTGCGGTAAGCCGGCCTTGCTGAGAACGCGCAGCCATGAAAACGAGGCGGTGCGCCCACGCTGGCCGTTGCTGGCGGCGCTGGTTGCGGGCGGAGTTTTATTGGGAGCAGCCGCGGTGCAATGGCTGGGCCCGGAGGAATCACCCGCGCAGTTTCAGAACCATTTCGACGGCAGTTTGCGCGGCGAGGCCCTGGCCGCGCAATATCCGGCAATATATCAAGTCGCGTCCGAGTTCATTTGCCCGTGCGGCACTTGTACCGACGGTTTGGAAGTCTGCGATTGCGAAATGGCCAAAGGCTCGTCTGAAGTGCGCACGAAGATCTATGAATTGTTGCAAGCGCACGAAGTACCCCATGCGATTGCATTGATCGAGCAGGAATATGGTTATCGCAAAGATCGGCCCGCTTCTTCAATGAGTCTGCCCACGCCTGAATCCAGCCGGACTTGGGCGAAGCCCAAATGAGAGATTGCCATGCTTCCTGCCAAACAGAATAAAGCTAAGGAATGTCGATTAAATAACTTGCTCATTTGATCTGTCATGCCCAAGCGCTTTAATCGGGCATCCAGACGGCGTAAAATGGATTCCCGCTTAAAGACTGCGGGAATAGCAGCCCGACTCAAATGGGAAAGTTATTTAATCGGCGCTCCTTAATGGCGTTCAATTTTTAAACTAGGCTTTGAAACCATGTATCCCGACCTTCTCAAAATCGGCCCGTTCACGCTGCACAGCTTCGGCGTCATGGCCATGCTCGGTTTTCTGATTCCAACTTTAATCATGCGGCGCGATTTCAATCGCATCAAAATCGATCCGGATTTTGCCAGCACCATTGCGGTAGCGGCGATCCTCGGCGGCTTTGTCGGCGCACGATTGTATTACATCATCGAGCATTGGCAGGCGTTTTTGCGCGATCCGTGGTCGATGATCTTCAGCGGCGCAGGCTTGGTGTGGTACGGCGGCTTGTTCGGCGGCGTCGCGGCGGTGGTGTGGACGATTCGGCATTATAAAATGCCGTTTTGGAAAGTGGCAGATATCGTTTCGATTTTGTTGTTGCTCGGACAAGCTTTTGGCCGCATGGGCTGCTTGCTTGCCGCCGACGGTGATTATGGCCCGCCCTCGGACGTGCCCTGGGCCATGTCCTTTCCCGACGGCGTCGTGCCGACGAATGAGCGCGTGCATCCTACGCCGCTTTATGACATCGCCATTTTGTTGACGTTTTTTGGAATTTTATGGAGCCAGCGCAAGCGCAACTTTGCGCCGGGCACGATGTTCGGCATGTATTTTATCGCCGTCAGCATCGGCCGTTTCATCACCGAGTTTTGGCGCACCACGCCGAAAATTTTATTCGGCTGGATCAGCATGGCGCAGATCATCAGCGTGATTTTGATTGCGACCGGCCTCATGATTATTTATCTGCGCCGGCGTGCACAGAATCGGCAAGTGGTTTCGCCGGCAACTGCCAAACGGCAGCCGGCTTGAATAGCTTCACCCCCAATATTGTCATTCACGAGCGGTTTATTTCCCTCAGTGGTGTCATTCACGAGGAATCTTTTTCAGCATGAGCACGGTGGTTTGGCTTAAAAAGGTTCCTGTGTCTTCACACAAAATAGAAACGCTGTAAAACAAAAATGGCGACCGAGAATCGTCGCCATGATCAAAATCAAAATATTTTAACTCCGCTCAATTCAAAGAAATTCCCACCCAAATTCGCCGGCCTAAATTGTCTTCGAACGGCGCGCTCGGCAGGCTGAAGTCGAGGCCGTTTTGTTCGGGATAGGCATATTTTACGTTGAGCACATTGCGCGTTTCGCAAAACGATTGCAAACGCAATCCCAGCCACTGCACCGGCAAAGAAAACTTGGCCGAAAGAAATTGCCGCCAGCCCAAATCTACCGCTTCGCCGTGCAGCCAGTCCGTCGCCGTGGCCGGGCCGTAAATTTGTGAGAACAGGCTGAAAACATAGCCGCGCGAATTTTGCCAGCTCAGAAAAAAGCTGAGAGCATGGCGTTGATCCCAAGCCAGAGGCGTTTCATAATTGTCATTCCCGGGAAGCTCGCTGCGTGAGATGCGCAAAAACTTGCTTTCCGGCCATGGTGCCGTGCCCGAACTGTGCGAATAAGTATAAGTCGCTGCGCCGGAAAATTCGCGCGAGAATTGGCGGCGATACGACATTTCCAATCCGCCCGAAGTGGCTTTGGCATTGCTGGCATATTGAAAAACCTCGGGCGGTTGCGCCGTGTATGCGGAATAGTATCCCGCCGTGCCGGTAAGGTTCAAATATTTCCTCCAAAAACCCGTGAGCGCAAACACGGTTTGTTCGGTAATGGCGCGGCGATAGGTGATTTCCCAAGCCGTGGCTTGCACCGGCTTGAGCGCGGGATTGCCATATAAATTCCAATAAGAAGACCGTGCGCCGGCGGTGTTGGAGTAAAGATGATAAAACGCCGGCAACTCGTAGAACCAGCCATAATTGATCGAAAGGTGTTCCACGTTGCCGATGGGAATAGCCAGGCCCAAGCGCGGCGCCAGGGTGTGATGGAAAACCTTCGGACGAGTCAGCGGCGCAATGGAATCGTTGACCACCGCTTGTTCTTCGGCCAGAGCAGAGGTGCTATTCGACGAAAACAATTCATAGCGCAAGCCGAAAGTCGCCAAAAAATTTTCCAATTCGATTTTATGATGCACGTAACCGGCCAACGAGAACGGACGGCGTTTCAAAGCATCGGTGTAGCGGCTGTACACAAAATATTTTTTGGTGAGCTTGCCGTCGGGCCATAATAGGTAGCGATCGGATTGCCAGTCCAGATTCCAATAATTCGCCGCCACCCCGAGCTTGAGCTGATGGATGGGATTCAACTGCCGCGTCATATGCGCGCGCGCCAACCAGTGCCGTTCGCGCAAATTTTCTTTCCAGGGCTCTTTTTCACCGGGCCAGATCGCGGCCAGCTCTGCCGGCGAATTGACGATGTAATTGCTGTCTGCGCCGGCAGGAATTTCTCCCAAAACTTGGCGATGAAAATCTGCGTGGCTCAACTCGATTTGATAAAACATGCGCGGGTTGGGTGTGTGCGTGAACGAGAAGCTGAGGCGGCGGTTGTCGTTCAAACGTTGCGGCAGGGCGGATTCGCGTTGCGCCCACAAGGGATCGTGCTTGCGCCAATTCCAACGGGAAGCGAGTATTTGCCCGCGCAAAAAAACTTTGGGCGACAGCCGCATCATGACTTTGGCGTTCCAATCATAATTCAAAAAAATCGGCGTATGAAAGACGCGCCGCAGCTCGCGGCGTTGCGGCGTATCGTTGTATTCGGCCTTGCCGGAGATAAAATAGTTGGCATCGAGCAGCGGCCCGCCGAAATCCAGTTTCAGAGGCCCTCCGAGCGCCGCCTCGGCGCGCCGGTTGTTGGTAAAAACTTCGTCCGCGCGGCTGGGAAAATCGCTGACGAGCTTGAGCGACAAACCTAAATTATTGCGGCCATCTTTTGTGATGAGATTCACCAAGCCCGAAGTGAGGTCGCCATATTCCGCGCTGAAGCCGCCGGTTTGCACCACCATTTCCGCCAGCGCCGTCACCGGCAAGGAAAACGCCATCGACCGCGTCCAGGCTTCGCCGGCGGGCAGGCCGTCGATTAAATATTGCACGCCGGAATTTCTGCCGCCGCGAAAATGATTTGCGACATAGCCGGGAACCATAGGCAGGAAGTCATAAAAATTTTGCGCCGGGAAAGATTTGGTGATCGTCTCCTGCCCCAAATAAGTCGTGCTCGAAAGCACGTCGCGAAGGATTTGCACGCGCGGCGCGGTCACCACGATCTCTTCGCCCAATTCCAGCACGCGGCTTTGCAATTCAAAATGCGCCATGGTGTTGATGTCGGTTTTGACTTCGACATTTTTGATGCGCATGGGCACATAGCCGATCATGCTGGCGCGAATGATGTGCGCGCCGACCGGAACGTTGTAGATGATATAAAAACCGTATTTATCGGCCATCGCGCCGAAGTTGGTGCCATCAATAATAATGGAAGCACCCGGCAGTCTATTACCGGTTTCTTTGTCGATGACATAGCCCGTAATCGTGCCGGAAGCGCCGGCAAAAAGTATGGCGGGAAGGATAAAAACTATCAATCCGAGGGCGGCCAAGAAGTTTTTGATTTCAAATCTCTTCATAATTTATTTAGCATTTAGCAACCCTTATGCCAATTTGGGGAAAGTGCTGCTCTAATTTCATTTTACGATTAGCCCATTTTATAGACCCGCCTTTTCTCAATTTATCTCATATAAACACAAATGCTTGTTGGGCAGGGCGTCTAAACTATTGCAGACCGGCATTTTTTCATAACGATTTAGTTATATGAAAATTTATGCAAAACCGTGCAAACTATTACCAGCCTTGTGGACGATATTTGCACAGCATGTAGAGCGTGAGAATGCTCGTATTGCCTCAGATAAGTGTGGTGCGCAAGCATCTTGCTTGCAGTCAGGATGACTGCGCTACGGTTCTCCACCAAACTGAGGCATTACGAATGCTCGAAAGACCGGCTTGACTTTTTTCAAAATAATCTTAATTTGCTTTATTCGAAAAATTGAATCGACGAGTAGCCAAATAAAACCGCATCTAACGCCAGCAATCAAATGCCTGAAACAAATTACCCGGACTGGCTGTACCAACAATCGGCGGTGATTCCTTATCGCGCCAACAAAAGTCGAATCGAAATTCTATTGATTACAACCCGCAAAGGCCGTTGGATTATTCCGAAGGGCGTCATCGAGCACGATCTTTCGCCCGCACAATCTGCGGCCAAAGAAGCCCGAGAAGAAGCCGGTGTCATGGGCGTGGTGGAAGAACGCAAGCTCGGCAATTATTCCTACGAAAAATGGAGCGGCAAATGCCGGGTGCAAGTTTATCTCATGCGCGTTACGAAAGTTTTCAAAATCTGGGAAGAAGATGATTTCCGCACACGGCAGTGGTTTTCTTTACCAGAAGCGATTGCCGCCGTTTCCGAACCGGCGTTGAAAAAGATGTTCAAGAAAATGGATTACTGGTTACGGTCTTAGCACAACGTGGCATTTTCACACGCGTAATTTTCCGCTGAATATCGAAAGTAAAAAATAAGCGGCTTAAAATAACATTTATTTCGTCCTTTTTATTCTTTTCATGCCCGTTGCGCTGGCATAATGCTTGTATTTAAAAAAAGTTGGGAACACAAAACGCTGCTCATCATTTAATAGTTGTTTGAAGTCTCACATCTACGTTTTTCAACGAATCCGAGCGTTGAAAGGAGCCCATCGCCATGAAGAAATCCTACCTTCTACTTTTGACAGCCGTGCTCACCATGTTTGTGGTGAATGGTTGTTACACTCAATTGGCGCGCCAAGAGCGTCAGCAAGAACATCAGGAAGATGAGCCGGAATATACTGAAACCGAAGCGGTCGAGCAGGAACAAGATTACAACCGTGAAGAAGATTATCGTCGCGTCACCAACGTTTATGTTTACGACGACGATTATTATTACCAGCGATATGGATGGGATCGTTGGGATCCGTGGGGATATCGTTACCCTCACAGAGGCTGGTCTGTTGCCGTGGGCTACGGCTATTACGATCCTTATTACTATGATCCCTTCTGGGTCGGCGGCTGGTGTGGCGCAGGTTGGGATCCGTGGTGGGGACGAGATTATTATTCGCCTTGGTCACGTCCGGTTCATGGCTATTACCCCATCTATGATCCTTATCCCAACTATGGTGGCGGCGGAGGTGTCCTTCGGCCGGAGAAGCGTCCATTTGGACGGCGTTCGGGAACGCGTACGCGTGAAGAAAATCCGCCCAGCAACGTCGCAGCCGCGCAACGCAAACATTTGAATCGTCCGGACGAAAGTATTTACGTGCGCAATGAAGACGGCAGCTACCGCCGGGAAAGAAGAAGAATCGTGGAACCGGTGAAGCCGGCAGGTGACGTTGCTGATACGCGCTCAAATGATCGGCGGCGCATTTCGCCGCGTGATACTGAACCTGCAAAGACGGGCGGCGCCGTCAGTTCGCCGAATCAAGGCGGCACCAGTGCCGTGTCAAAACCTGCGCGCACTCCGGACGTGCAAGCGCAACCGGCAACGCGCCGCGCCGCGCCGCGTGAACGCTCTGGCCGTAAACAAGTTGACGGCGAACCCAACGAGCGTCGCGCCAAACCCAAAGAACAAACTCAGCCCGCGCGTGATGAAGGCTCTTCGCGGCGCGTTTCCGGCAGTTCAAATTCGGGCAATTCTTCTTCCGGCAGTTCCTCGTCAGGCAATTCTTCATCAACGCGAGGCTCATCTTCTTCCGGATCGAGCAACAACGGCGGTTCTTCGCGGCGTTCCCGCAATTGATGAAATGCCGAATGGATGCAGTAGCTATCGTCATTGCGAGGCGTCTTTTTGCCGAAGCAATCTCTTCGCAATGTGCACCTTCAGAAAATGGATTGCTTTGCCGATAAAGCCGGCTCGCAATGACAGTCTTATACCGACTTTTCAAATGCTTTCTTTTTCAAATACTTTCCAAGGTTGTGAATCGCTCAAATGGAGTGGACCATGAAAAAGAATCGCGGCCGGCTCGCCGCCGCTTTCGCCATTTTCCTGTCTGTCGCTCAAGGGTATGCCCAATCAAACAACAAAGTGGAACCGCCGGAAACGATTTTTCAACACGGCGTGGAATTTGGTGTGGGCGCGCGCGCGCTCGGCATGGGCGGCGCGTATCTCGCCGTGAGCGATGATTACAGCGCGGCCTATTGGAATCCGGCCGCCCTCACACAGATTCGCCGCATCGAAGGCTTCGGCACTTTGAGCTATACGCAGCACAAAAACAACGGCTCCTCGGTTTTGCCCTTCAGTGATGAAGATTCTTACACGCGTTTCAATAGCGTGGGTTTGGCCTATCCTATTCCCAGTTATCGGGGCAGCCTGGTCTTCTCACTCGGATATCATCGCGTGCGCCCCTACGACGGCAATTTCGGCTTTTCCTGGTTCAATGCCACCCCGGGCGATTCCGTGGGCCAGCGCTGGAGCGAGTTGGAAGAAGGCGGCTTGAACAACTGGACGGTTGCCCTCGCCACGGAAGTGGCGCCCAATTTTTCCGTAGGCGGCGCTTTTAATTTGTGGTCCGGCAAAAGCGATTATCTCTTCAGTTTTGTGGAAAAAGACGAGTTCGATGTTTACACGTTTACCGATGCTCGTTTGGATAATTCCATTCAATCCGAGTTTTCCGGTTACAATGTGAAGCTGGCCGCGATGTATCATCCCTCTTCCTTGCTGCGTCTGGGTGTCACTCTCGCCACTCCGACAACGCTGCGCGTGCGGGAAAACTGGCGTGAATATGATGAAGTCAACAGCGACGACGGCGGCCAATTTACCGACACCAACAGCGGCCGGTTTGAATACAAAATTAGCTCCCCCATGTCTTTGAGCGCGGGCGGCGCGGTCCATGTCGCCGGCCTGTTGCTTTCCGGCAGCGTCGAGTATAATGATTGGTCGAATATTCGCTATCAAAACGAGCCGCCACTCGAGGGCTTGTCACAGAGCGAAGCCAATGACAATATCCGGCGGCAATATCGCGAAACCGTACGCCTGCGTTTGGGCGCGGAATTTACCGTTCCGCTTATCGACGTGCAAGTGCGCGGCGGTTACTTTTACGATCCCACCATTTACGGCAAAGAATACTTTTTGGAAAACTTCGATTTCCTCGAAGTCCCGTCCGATGCCAATCGTGAATTTTTTACCGCGGGCGTGGGCATTTTTCTGGACAAGCAAGTACGTCTCGATCTCGCCGTCATGACCGGCGATTGGCGCGAATATCCCGGCGCCTTGACGGATTTGGGCGACGGCGAGGGCAACGACATCGACGCCATTCCCATTTCTTTGGAAAAGATCCGCGTCAACAAAGCGCTCGCAACCATTGCTTTCCGTTTTTAATTCAATGCCGTTCTTATGCGCCACAAATCTTTCCTGCTCGCGCTCGCTTTTTGCGGTTTGATCACTGGCCCGGTTTCTGCGCAAGAAGAAACCGTGACCCTGTTGCTCACAGACGGCAAAGAAATCAAATGCACGGTTTACGAGGTTAGGCAGACTGAGATTTATTTTCGCGCCTCCTCGCCGCAGCAGGCCTATCAATATGGAGAAGCGCTGGCTGTGGCGAAAATCGCGCGTGTGCGTCTGGCCGATGGCCGTTCCCTGAAACCCCAAGAATTTCTGCAATATTGGAAGGGCGAGCTGGTCCCACCGGTCGCCGCGGCAGTAGCGCCACCCTCTCCTCCTGCTCGAACCGCCTCCCCTCCACCCGCAGAATATGGTCCGGGGTTACGTTTGCAATCCGTCGTCACCGGCGATACGTTGCGCGGCCGCGGTGTGGGTTTGCGCTTGCCGGAAATGCCTCGCATGGATTCCACTCCCGCGCTGAATTACAATGAAATTGCCGATCTGCTGGCGGAGAGCGGACTGGCCGGCAAGCTCTTGCTGGAAATCGGCAGCGGCGATTTGAAAAAACGCCAGCTCACGCCTAGCCAGCGGCAGATGGTTGATGCGGTATTGCAATCGCGCGTTTGGGCCGTGCGCAAACGCGAGTTGCGCGCTGCGCATATGCAGGGACTCGTGGAGTTTGAAAAGATTTACAAAAATTCCAGCGCAAATCTTTTCGAGCTTTTCAAGCTGCGGCCCGCCAATCCGGCTTTGGTGTTTTTGGAATTTGTGCACTATCTCCGCGCCGAAAATGCGCATCTGTTTTCCGACCGATGGGAAAGAGTGGAAAAAACTTTCAGCCCCGCCGTCGTCGCCGCTTTGCGCGATTTGCTCAACAATTATGAAGATTGGTATTATCTTTACGGGCAGGAATTGGAGAAACAAAAATAGAGTTCGAGGTTGATTTGTGTGGGGACGACTCCAATCTGTCATTCTGTAAGAATCAGACTGTGTGAAAACGTCATTGCGAGCGCAGCGAAGCAATCCCGCTGCGTGCCTATATTGGAGTTAGAGATTGCTTCGCTGCGCTCGCAATGACAATTCGAGCGTTTTCACACAATCTGAATCTTTTTGAGCACTGGGAAAGCTATTCATACGAGTAAGAAATCCCCCTTCGAATTTCTTGGTCGCTATCAGCGCCTTTCTGCTCTCACCTCATGTTTTTGATCTCCTGCTCTCTTGCAATAAGGTCATTTGGCCTGAACCACAAATGGAAAACCCAAATGAATGGCGATCATGCCAAAAGATTTTTGGTAAATTATCGTCACAATTCTTGACAATAAATTTAAATATCAGTACCATCCGCCCAGCCTTACAATTGGGAAGCAAGCCGCCGGCGGGGAAAGAGGGTGTAGTTTAATAACAACGGGTTTCTTTCTTGCCCTCTCTTCTGACTCTTTCCCTTTACTTGTTTTCTACCCATTCATGTAACCGCTCGAAAAAGCTTTATAGGACCATACCATGCAGCAATTCCATCCTGCGCGCTTGCTTTGGTTTGCCTGGACTTTATTCATCATCCAGTTGAGCGCATCGCCTACTCTAGCGAAAAGAATCTCTTCAATGAAGAGAATAACGGTTACCTCATGTTTGCTTTTCATCCTGTCCCTTCAGGCTCTCGCACAACCACCGTGGCAGGAAGCGCCCGAAAAATGGGGTGCACCGCTGAAGGTTAGAGAACTAAGTCTTGGCCAAAATGCTTTCGCTTCTCAGCCTTCTTTGACGGCGGATGAAAAAAGGATATTCTATTATTACTACTCAGATGGAAAACCTTACGGTATATCCCTAGCTATTTGGCAAGATTCGGTGTGGTCTTCACCCGTTCCGCTTAATAGTAATGTCAACCGGGATCTTGCCGCAGGCCCTTCCATCTCCCCCGACGGCAAACGGCTGTATTTCCGCATGTACGGAAGGTCAGATGGCTATGGTGGCCGGGATTTGTACTACTCGGATTGGGATTCAACGACACAAAATTGGGGCCCGGCGATCAATTTGGGGCCTAATATCAACCAAGCACATCTTGACGAATGGTCATGCATGACGCCGGATAATAAAAATTTATATTGGACTCGGTACCCAAGCCCACCGAGGATATCAACGTGGAATGACACAACCCAAAGGTGGGGCCCTTCTCAATGGGTTGACTTATATCATTTCCTGAGCGCATCCGGTAGAACCTCTGTTACTTCCAACCGGAGAAAAGCTTATTACGATGTATTCGTGGATCAAGACCTCTACGTGAATTATTATAATACTCTCCAAGAAGAGTGGAGTTATCCGATGGTGTTAAACATCAATAAGATGATGGACACCCTTGTGGCAACCCCATTCCAACGAATACAGCAATACCCTTGGATCAGTCCTGACGGACGGACACTCTACTTTGCCAGCACTCATGATAGCACTTGGGGTATCTGGATGAGTAAGTTAGTCATAGATGAAAACGACAATCCGGTTTCTGTAGAATCTCCGCGACTATCTTTTATTCCATCTGAAATCGATTTACTTCAAAACTACCCCAATCCCTTTAATCCGGTGACTGTTATTGAGTATGACAATCCGGCGAGCGGTTATGTCGATCTGAAAATTTTTGACTTGCTCGGGCGTGAGGTTGTGACCCTCGTACATGAGCAAAAACAACCGGGGAAATATCGAGTGGAATGGAAAGGCCGGGATCAAAACAGTCAACCAGTTCCCAGTGGAATGTATTTTTTTAAAATTGAAATCGGCGGTAGAATCATAGTGAAAAAGATGATCGTTCTCCGGTGAACACGAGGAGGTGATGAAGGGAAAGAAGAAGACAAGACTGGAATTCAAAAGCAGAGACCTTTTCGAAACAACTTAACCAAGGAAAGGTGTATCATGTTCAAAATAATGAGAAATACCATATTGCTCGGGCTTTTGTCTTGCGTTAGTCGGGAAGCGACGGCACAGATTTCTGTGGAATGCATTATTGATCCTACCGGAACCCCGGCGGTTCCGGTAACGGCAGGGACGTTTCGTCCCATCATTATTTACTGTGTGAATGTGGGAGAAAATTCTCTCCTTCCACCCGATTTCTTGACAGTTGACGCTCGATTCACAGATTATTTTCAACGAGCAACGTTCGGAAACTACAATGTGCAGATTGCGGGAATCTTGCGACAGGATGCAACGCATGCCTTTGTTAGCAATGTTCCGTACGATGGGACCTCCTTCATTGTTCAAGCGGCGTTTGCCATAGACATTTTCCAGCAAGCTGATGTCATTTACAATTTCAGTGATTATGATTACGATGACGATGGTTTTGTGGATTTTGTGATGTTCACCTTCCTCAATTATTCCGGAATAAGAGGGACCGTCGGCCTGCCAAACAATAACATCTTTACCACAAACGATCCTGATCCCAATCATCCGGGTCAATTTATCAAGATTGATGGAAGGGGATACCTGACGGGGAGCAACAAGGCCACCAGCCAGCGGAAGGATTTGAGAGACCTGGAGAAGGGCGTCTATGATTTCATCGCGGGGTGGTTTCATGAATTGGGGCATGCCCTTTTTAACTTTCCCGATATGGATCACGGTGGTAGCACAAATTATAATCATTACTCCATTGGTGGAGTTGAGGCGATGGCTGGCGGCGCATTTAATGGCATTCAGTCTCCGTTCAATCCATGGTTCTGCGAGCAGAGGGGATGGGGATCCTTCACAACGGTGACATCGAATATGATCTCAACACCGATGACAGATTTTTATGCCGGCGGAACTGCCTATCGATTTATTCCTTCTCTTCCACCGAGTGCAGCACCAAATCAGAAATTCTTCGTTACTTATCATCGAAATGATACCGGAAACGAGTGGACCCAAAATTGGCCTGCACATGATATCGAAGGTGGGCTACTAATCTGGCACGTTGCGAAGCAGACGGTCGAGCTTCATGACGCCTCCCTCTACCAGGACAGACGAAAAATGCCCATTGATATCGAAGCCGCTCATGGCAAATTCAATTGGACGGAAACCGCGAGCGCAGTTTCTAATACAGGAACGCCAAATTCGCTTACTGGATTTGACAGTTTTGAGATCAGAAAAATCAGTGGTAATGCTGAGATTCAAGGGCCATATTTCCAGAAGGCTCACGGCAGCGCCTCCGTGTTCTTTGTGCCCAATTCCGGCAAGGAATATGCCTTCTACACGAACCCGAACAGCAATTTTTATCACAATAGTGTTACTGAAAACTACGGCCACAGCGTGACCTCTGGAATCGCAATCAAGAATATGATCAGAACCGCTGGCACGACAAAGATCGATCTTCACCTTACCAACTAACCGTCACCTCAAACGCAACGTTGACTGCAGGAACGTGGTATATCAACAACGACATCACGGTGAATAGCGGCGTCACGCTAACGATTTCTGCCGGCGCCAATATAAACCTCACTCCTGCAACAACGGTCACTGTCAACGGCACGCTCTCAATTGCATCGAGCGCTACTATCAGTGGAGGAGGCAGTATCGTCACCGCCGGCAGTGGCAAAATAGTGGTAACCAATAGCACAGATGCCACAGCTTTCAACAGCAGCCGCAAGCTCGTACGAGATTCCGCTGGCAACTATCATTTGGTTTTTGAGACTGAGAATGAAATCTGTTACGAGAAATTGACCGGCAGCGGTGCTTTGACTCAATTCAGTCGCCTCAGCGCCGGCAACGGCAGCAACAAATTCCCCAGCATTGCCGAGCGTTCCGGCAAGCTCTACGTGATCTGGCAGCGCAAGATCGGTACGAATTTGTATAACCTTCTCTTCCGCCACTTCAATGCCACGAGTTGGGAAACGATTCGCACCGTCACCAGCAGCATCGCTTCCAGCAATGATTTGTTGCCGGTTATTTCCGTCAGCAAGCCTTCAGCCAGCTTCGGAATAATGGTGGCCTATCGCACAAATAGCGGCCTCGCCTCTAAGCTTTCAACCAGCACCAACGGCTCAAGCTGGCCAACGACGGAATATATGATTACCAGCAACACCAGTGCCCGCAATCCCAGCTTAGTTTACAGGGGCGCAGTAAGCTTGACATTTAATGTCACCTGGGATGACGGCAGCAACATCTCTCACCAAGTTTTCAACGGCAGTACATGGGAAGCAGCCACCACCCTCAGCGACAATACGGCCAGTATCAATCACTAATACTCTTCTTATGCCCTGTCCGGCAATAATACTCGCCACGTTACTTGGCAAGCGCTGGAGCAGGAAGTGATTATCAACGAAGTCATCTATCACAACATGAATCTCAGCAACATCTACACGGTTTTCTCCAGCCCGAGCTGGGATTATTTGCGGCCTAGTATCACCGGCCATGCCGGCGCTGAAGCTTCGCTTTTATGCCACGATAACAACAGCACCAAAAATATTCGCAAGCTCAGATTCAACGGCACGGCGTGGATAGGCACGACCACCATCATTGCCAACAATGGCATGGATGCTTCCACCTCCATCGCCAATCCGCCGGGCGCAACGGCTTTGGGGGTTTGGCGCAGCACCGGTACTTCACCTTACGCATTGATCACCGGGCCGTCCGGCGGACTGAGCAAAGAAAATGGTGAAGAAGATTATGTCTATCACCGCCGCATTGTTTATTCCGACAGCACCGGTGCCAAACTGATGCTGCAAATCGAAGCCGTGGAAATGATTGCCGGCAACGGCAAAAGCGTTCTAACATTTCCAGCAGTGAGCAAAGATTCGTTGTTGACCAGCGAGCTGGCAGAAACCATATCTTTTCGCAATCTTTCACTGCCTGCCGATGCAGACAGTCTGGTGTTGAAAATTTCTCTGTACAGCAAAGACAGCGGCGCTTTGCGCCAGAATAAAAATCTAACTTTGGCGGCGGCGTTCGAGCTTTCTTCCGGCGCGTCGCGGGCTGAGATTTCTCTTCCACAACTTGCGAACAGCGGCGAAGCACGGAATACCATGCGTTTAGTCTTTCCTGTCCAAAGCTGGCGTGGGCGAGCGATTCATTTGCTGCCAAAGTTTTCCAATTTAGAAAATGAAAAATCGCGCGGCGCATTGCTGCATGTTTATGAAACGATAGAAGACGGCGCACAGAAAGCCGGCTCTTCGCAGCAGATGGCAAAGAACCAATCGACTTCATTGGAATTATCAGTTCATCCGAATCCGTTTAATCCGTCAACCGTGATTCGCTTTATCCTGCCGGAAGAGAATGTGGTATCTCTGCGCATTTACGATGTTCAGGGACGCACGGTACAAGAATGGCAGGGGCAACGGCGCGCCGCCGGTGAGCACAGCATTTTTTGGGATGGGCGTGACCAATTCGGCAAAACCGTTGCCAGTGGAATTTATTTTTCAGAATTGCGCTCTGGCACGGTGCGCAAGGTGGCGAGAATGGTGCTCGTGCGTTGATCTGATCATAGCAATTTCATGTCGTTATTATTACCTTGTTCAGGGTTAAAGTTTGAGTGTTTCGTGTCATTGCGAGGCAGGCTTTTTTGCCGAAGCATTCCGTTTGCGCTGTATAACTTCGTGCAACGAGATTGCTTCGCCGATGAGGCTGGCTCGCAATGACGGAACTTAGGATTCTTACAAATGACATTTTAACCTACACAGATCAACATAGAACCGGAAAGTTTTTTAATCGACATTCTTACCACGTTTAACTTACCACGTTTAAATTGAGCCGTATTCTCCTTCGCCGTTTATTCCCTTCGTCACACCGCAGTTGCTTTTCATCTCCTCGTTTTTAAATTCCTGACATGATGGCTATTCTGACCCTCGCCACGCTCATGCTCTTCTCCGGCGGTGAGCGCGAAGAAAAAGCGGCATTGGCGCAGCAGCTTTTGCGGGAAATTTCCGCCGCGCGCGATTCTTTGCCGTTGGCGAGCTACATCGAGCAATTGCAAAAAGTCGTGCACCTGGATCGCCGCAATGCGCAGGGCTATCACCAGCTCGGCCTCGCTTGGGCAAAAAAAGGCACGCTGGAAGGGCGCACGCGCGCGCTCGAAGCTTTGGAGCGCGCCCTGGCTCTGGCCCCGGATAACAGCGACTTCCGCTACGCCCTGGCACAGCTTCAAATCCAACGCAACTTCGAAGGCGCCGCGCGCCACGAATTTAAAAAAATGATGGCGCTCGATCCTGCCGATGCCCGGCCCTACTACCATCTCGCCCTTTTTAAAGAAGAAGAGATGCTCGCCAATCGCGACAAAATCAACTTTTATGGGGCGGCGGCGATTTCTTTTTATTCTTTTGCCGTAAAAGACTATCAAGAGGCCGAGCGTCTGTTGCGCACCGCCATCGCCCTGGATCCGCTTTTGATCGGTGCGTATTATCATCTTGCCGGAATATATTTCGAAGCCGCACGCTTTCAAGAAATGGCGGATTTGCTGAACGATGCGCTAACCATCAATGCCGACCGCCCGTCGGAAACGAACCACGATCGGCTGGCGCCGCAACCACAATTGTTCGATTTGTATTTGTTGTTGGGATTTACGCAAACACGCTTGCAGCAACCTGAAAAAGCGCAGCAAGCTTACGAGCGCGCGTTTGCACAAATGCCGGCCGCCGACCGCGATTTATTTTATTCGCTTGCCACCGTGCTTTCCCCGGATTCTTTGCGCGCATACCTGCAGATGAAAGCAGAAACACGCGCGCACATGGCCGCGCGGTTTTGGCAGGCGCGCGACCCCCTTTTTCTCACCGGCGCCAACGAGCGCTTGCTGGAGCATTTCAGCCGCATGGCTTATGCTAATTTGCGTTTCAGCTTGCCGCTCAAAAAAATTGCCGGCTGGAAAACCGATCGCGGCCAGACCCTTATTCGCTTCGGCTTTCCCCGCGGCCGTGTGCGCACACCGGCCGATTTGGGCAGCACGCCCACGGGTCGAATGACGCTGGTGGCTTCCAAAGAAATGTGGGACTACGGCGATTTTTATATACTCTATGAAGATCGCGCCATGAGCCAAAATTATGCGTTTGCCTGGAGCTTCGACCCCAATCGCGACGGCAAAAATCTCTTCGAGCAACAAATCAAACGCGCGCCGGAGCGTTTTGATTTTCCACACGGCGGCAAACGCCTGAACTTGCCGCACGTGATCGCGCAATTTCGCGCGCCCTCCCTCCGCAACGATCTGAGCACCGAGGGCGAAACTTCCGACAGCACGTTGCTGGAAATTTATTACGGCTTGCCGGCCCGCGATCTTGCCGCCGCCTCCTCACAAAACACGGCGAGTTTTTTTTCATTGCAACGCGGGCTTTTTTTGTGCGATTCCAATTGGAAACCCATTTTGCAAAAACAGGAAGAACGCCGCTTGCGTTTTTCCGGCGCGCCGGACGAGATTTTGATCGAACGCTGGACGGTGCGTTTGCCCTCAGGCAATTTCAATCTCGCCCTGGAAGCGCGCGATCAAATTTCCGGCCATTCCGGCGCTGAGCGTGAAGCGATTCTTATTGAAGATTTTTCTGCGGCCGGCTTGCATCTGAGCAGCATTCTGCTGGCAAAACAAGTCACCGCACCGCAACCCGAGCTGGTGCTGTATAAAAAAGGTGAAGTCAGCGTTATTCCGAGCTTGTCTCGCGAATTTGCCCCCGGCGCGCCGGTTTATGTGTATTACGAAGTTTATAATTTGCAGCGCGATGAAGCCGGCAACACCCATTTCCGCGTTGAAAATACCATTTCGCCGGCGCCGGCAAAAATGAATGTATGGGCCGGCGCCGTCAAAACTTTGAGCCGCTGGCTCGGCGCCGACAGCAAACCCATCACCATCACTTCTGCTTTCGAAACGCGCGGCGCGACCGCGGAAGAAAAATTGTATCATGCCATCGAACTAACCGCTGCGGAAGCCGGAGATTATCGCCTCACCATTGCAATTACCGATTTGCTTTCGCAACAGCGCGTTTGGCGCGCGCTCGATTTCACTTTATATGCCGCCGGCGCAAAAAAATAATTGCTTCATGCACGCTGATTCTCTACATTTGCTGCTTGATTTCAGCTTGAGTATCATTCGAACCAGAACCCTTTCAAAAAATCCCAGCAAAGGCCGCGGCATGATTGCAGGTGTGATGATGAAAGCGCTCACGACGCACGCCGATGAGCGCGGTTTTTTTCGCGAAATCGTGCGCAGCACTGATCCTTTTTTTGCAGAAGGCTTCGGACAGTGGAGCCATTCGCTCATGTACCCGGGCGTGGCCAAAGCCTGGCACATTCACAAAACGCAAATCGATTGGTGGTACGTGCCGGTGGGCAATCTCAAAGTCGCGCTCTACGATAAACGTTCCGATTCTTCGACCGCCGGCAAATTGCAAACTCTTTTTCTAGGCGAAAATTACTCCGCGCAAGTTGTCAAAATTCCTGCGGGTGTGGCGCACGGTTGCAAAGCTTTGGGCGGCGGCATGACGCATCTGTTTTATATCACTTCAAAGATTTATGACCCTGCCGAAGAAGGGCGCATCGCACACGATGACAAGATGATCAATTACGATTGGAATGCCGGGCCGGAAATCAAATAGGCCGACTGCTGAGGTATTATATATTTGATCACACTCTTTTCAAGGTTTAAAACCTTGAAAAGGGTAGAGAAGTGTGTCGCTCTTTTAAGAGGAAGCAAAGCGCGCTTTGACAGGAAAAGCATCGCCCTCAAACCGAAAGCGGGAGGTTGGAATTGGATCTTGGCATTAGCGGCAAAACGGCATTGGTGACGGCTGCGAGCAAAGGCTTGGGCCGGGCCGTGGCCGAAGCGCTGGTTCAAGAAGAAGTGAACGTCATGATTTGCGCGCGCGGGGTGGTGGCGCTGGAGCAGGCGGCGGATGCCATTCGGGCGCTGGGCGGCGGAAAAGTGGAATACGAAATCGCGGACGTCACACGGCCGGAAGACGTGGAGCGCCTAACTCAAAGTTGTGTAAAAAAATTCGGCGGCCTGGATATTTTGGTGACCAATGCCGGCGGCCCCGCGCCCGGAAAATTTTCTGAAGTCAGCGACGAGCATTGGCGGCAGGGCCTCGAGCTGTTGCTGATGAGCGTGATCAACCTTTGCCGCGCCGCCATTCCTCACATGAAAAAACACAAATGGGGCCGCATTATTCACATCACTTCACTCGTGGTTAAGCAGCCCATTGACGGCCTGGTCATTCCCAATGCCGTGCGCAACGCCGTAAATGGCCTGGCCAAAACGCTGGCGCAGGAGCTGGCCGCCAGCAATATCACCGTCAACAGTGTGGGCACGGGCTGGACTTTAACCGACCGGGTGAACGTCATCATGCAATCGCAAGCCAAGCGCGAAGGCATTTCCATGCAAGAGGCCATCGAGCGCATGGAACACAGCCTCCCGCTCGGCCGCATGGGCCGGCCGGAAGAACTGGCCGCGCTCGTCGCCTTTCTCGCCAGCAAGCGCGCGAGCTACATCACCGGCAGCACTTATTTGGTAGATGGCGGGGCTTATCTGGGGTTTTAATAGGTTGTGATCTAAATTTATTCGCTCGTCCACGAGTTGCACTCGTGGGACGCAAGTTGGGCGGGAGTTTAACTCCCATAGCAAGCCTGCGAGCGGGAGTGCAACTCCCGCACGAGATCGAGTGGGTACTATCCGAAACCACTGGTGTTGATTAAATCTTCCGGATGCCGCTGGCTTTGGCGATCACATAAATTTTTTTCCCTTCCTCCAGCGCAAGCTTATCCACCGTCAGCGGCAAAATTTCAACCACCAAATTAATCGCCGCGTTGATTTGCACCTCCACCAGCACGTGATGCTCCGCGGTGCGCCAGCGTTTTATTCTTCCCGGCCACACGTTGCGGGCGCTCAAGCCTTGCGGCTCGGCCGTGGCCAATAAAATTTCTGCGGCCGGAATTTGCAGATAAACGGTTTCGCCCGGAGCCGCGGACAATTCCGGTGTTTGCACCATGAGGCCCGCGGTTTCGATTTCTGCAAATCCTTTTCCCATTATCACGACTTTGCCCTTGAGCAAATTTTCGAGCGCACGGCTTTCGCCCGCCCGCACAAATTTTTGAAATAAGGCAAAAGGATCTCCCCGTTCAACCAGTTCACCGCCGCGCACCACCAGCATGTGCTCGGCAAAATTGAGCACCATGCTCGGGTCATGTGAAACATAAAGCACAGGCAAAGATTGCTGCCGTTGAATTTTTCGCAGTGCCGCTAAAATGCGCCAGCGTTCGGGCAGATCGACCGCCACCAGCGGCTCATCCATCAACAAATATTCGGGCGCGGCCAGCAAGGCACGGCCTAACGCAATGCGCTGCTGTTCGCCGCCGGAACAAGTGGTCGCGCGCCGCGCCAGCAAAGGCTGCAACTGCAACAGCTCGACGATTTCTTCGAATGAAAGCGCACGAGAAGAAGGAGGCAAACCGAAGCGCAAATTGCCGGCAACGGAAAGATGAGGAAACAAACGGCTTTCTTGAAAAACCAAGCCGAGGCGGCGCTGGCGGGCCGGCAGATTGATTTTTTGCGCGCTGGAAAAAAGCACGCGCTGCTGCAAACGAATCTCGCCGCGATCGGGCTGCAGCAGCCCGGCCAGCAGATGCAACGTGGTGGTTTTGCCGGCGCCGGAAGGGCCGAACAACGCCGTGAAGCGATCCGGAATATCGGCGGCCAGGCGCAACTGCCAGGCGGAAAATGATTTGAATAAATTGAAAGAGAGCACGCCGGCGGCTCATCCGTTGAACATGCGGCGAATGTGATTTTCAATTAACACCGCGCTTTTGGCGACCAGCAAAGTCACCAGCGCGATAAAAACAAATTGGCCGGCCTGCGCCAGCATTTCCGCGCCAAAAGCTTTGAGCAGTAGCTGCTGCGTGCTGCCCACGATTGTTTGGAGAAGATCCTGCGCGAATTTTTGAATGAAAGTGAAAATCATCGGCAACTTTTCCGCGGCCAAAAGACGCGGCCGCCAGGTTTGCGTGGAAAACCACAGCGCGACCAGAGCCAGCGGAATCAACCCGGCGATCAGCAGCATGTCGAAATCGAAGCGGCGTTTGGGCAGCGGTTCAGCGGCAAGCTGCATCATGACGCGGCCGGCAAAAGCAGGCGACAACTCCGGTGCGCGCGCCAACGCAACAAAGATACGCCGTTGCAACTGCCATTCCCTTTGGCACGAAGAACAACCGCCGAGATGTTCTTGCAACGCGGGCGGCAAATCTCTATCGTTGGCGTTTTCAGATTCGTCCAAAAATTTGCGGAAATTTCGGCAATGCTTATCTGTGGTCATGGCTTTCCTCGCCAAGAGAGAAGTGATCTTAAGTGAACTCGGAGTGCAATGCTAAAGCATTGCACTCCGGTTCAGACGGTTAAACCCTAACGAACTAACTTGTTTTATCCCATCATCTCCACCCATTCTTCCGTCAGTTGAATTTGCAAAATGCGCCGGCGCAACAAAGCCCGGCCGCGGAATAAATGCGTTTTCACGCTGTTGATCGGCTGGCCTGTGATCTTCGCGATTTCTTGATAACTCAAATGCTGCGTGTGATAGAGCACCAGCACGCTGCGATAAATCTCGGGCAATTCCGCCAATGCGCCGGCAACCAACTCTTCAAATTCACGGCCTTCGTATGAACGCTCCAGCGTATCGGGATCGGGCAGCTCGGAAAAATTCTCGTCCGCAGCGGTGAAGCGTTTGGGCTTTTTGCGCTCGAGATAACTCAGGCAAACGTGGTAACAAATTTTATAAATCCAGGTTGAAAAAGCGGCGTCTTCGCGGAAATTGGGCAAGCCACGATAGGCGCGCAGAAAAGTATCCTGCGCTGCTTCTTCCGCGTCTTCGCGATTTTTGAGCATGCGCAATGTGGTGTGAAAAATGCGCGCTTGATAGCGCTCGAGGAGTTGCACGAACGCCTCGCGCTCGCCTCCGCGCACACGCGCCACTAATTTATGATCGGGTTCCATCTCGTGATTGCAAGCCTGCGCTTTTAATCAGTTATGACCGGCACAGCGGCAAAAATGTTTCAGGTTGAAGGCGGGTTGGAAAAATTTTAGCTTCACGTCATTGCGAGCCGGCTTTATCGGCGAAGCAATCTCATTTCTCGAAGTTGAAGAACAAAAGAGATTGCTTCGGCAAAAAAGACGCCTCGCAATGACTTGAGATAATTTTTTCCACCGCTGCTGGAAAAAATTCACTGCGTGTGAAACATTTCGCGCTCCCTCTGAAGGCGGGCTGGAAAAATTTTAGCTTCACGTCATTGCGAGCCGGCTTTATCGGCGAAGCAATCTCATTTCTCGAAGTTGAAGAACAAAAGAGATTGCTTCGGCAAAAAAGACGCCTCGCAATGACTTGAGATAATTTTTTCCACCGCTGCTGGAAAAAATTCACTGCGCGTGAAACATTTCGCACTCCTTGCCGGTCAAAAGCTTATAGAAATGCAAGTTACTCGCAGTTGCAATTTGCCATTGACTCATTTTACGAAAGGAGCATTGTTATGAACGCTACTGAAGCCATGATCCCCATGAGTTTTTTTGCGGCCGCCACTTTTGTGATCGTGAAATTTCTCGAGCATCGCCAGCGCATCCGCATGATCGACAAAGGCATCACCAAAGTGGAATTTACCGAGCACCGCAATCGTTCGATTAATTCCGTCAAATACGGCATGGTGACCATTGCCCTGGGCGTCGCTATTTTTATGGCGCAAATTTTCGAAGAATTCGTGCGCTCGCCGTTCGGCGGAGAAATTGGCCTGGCCTTGGTGCCGATTTTTGTCGGCGTGGCCTTGATCATTTCCGCGATTTTGGAAAAGCGCGCCGATCATCAGAACCAACGCAACGCTCTGGAAATGAAGAGCACTTCGTAGTAGCTCCTTGCCGCTTGAAAACTGAAGCCCTGCGGGCAGCACAGAAAAACTTTAGGCAAAACTATTTTTAAAATAGTTTTGCCCAATATTGTTTTGTCTTAAACTTTTGTGCGCCTTATGACCCAACGCGGGCGAGCCACAACCCTAAAAAAAAGGCACACAAAAGTGAAAGCCCACAAAATTGTATTTTTGTGTGATTTCAATTTTGTGTCCCAAATTTTGTTTTTTTTTTGGCAAAGAGTTCACTTGTAGTGGCATAAGCACCGTGCTCATTGCTTAAAAAGTTCCTTACAGGATGACATTTTGCATTCGCAGTAGCTCATCTATGAGCCTTTGTTGCAGAATGACATTTTGCGCCGGGCAAGCTGATTGCGCAAATCCTCCCGAAAGTCACGATGCATTTGCCGCGAGATCATGATGGTGAGATGGCCGTGCGGATAAATCCGCAAAGGCGGCGACGACCAGGCGCGGCGCAACGCTTGCACCCGCTCCAGCGGAATCAACGAATCGAATGCCGCAGCATAAAGTTGCAAATGTTCCGGCAGCAACAAGGGCCGATAGCTCAAAGGATCGAGCTTGTCGTAAAAAGCCGCAGTGAAATTTTCATTCCAGCCCTGGGCGGCGAAGCAACGGCGCAATTGCGCGCCCAGTCCGGAATGCCACACGAGATGATTCAAATCATGCGGCGGCATGCCCAGAAAAGCACAATCAAGCTCCGGCTCACAACATGCCAGCAGCCCTCCAATCCATGCTCCCAAACTGAATCCCAAAATGCCCACGCGCGGTGCGCCGTCTTGACGCAAAATCTGCAGCAGGCGGCGCACGTCGCTAACGGCCTGTTGCACGGCGTGAAAAGTCATTTCCAGATTCGCCGTGTGAAACAAATCGCCGGAGATCGAGCCGAGCGGCGTGCGGCGATGATGATAGGGCATCTCTAAAGCATAAGCCGCAGCGCCATTCTCCATCACGGCTTTGATGAACGGACGATATGCCGCCAGGGTCACGTTCATCAAACCGTGCAACATGATAATCGCCGGGCGCCGGGCTTCGGGCGCGCCGGCAAAAGCGCGCACGTAGGCCGTATTGTTTTCAAAGTGCGAGGAGGGCCAGGCCGAAGGAAACGACAAATCGCGCTGCCACCGCGCGCCTCGTTTTTCCCAACGAGTTGTTTTAATCCCGGCAAGCGCCGGCGGCAGCGGCGCCGGAAACAGCAGCGCGGGATCAGCAGGCAAACCGTTTAATTCTTCGGAAAAATAAGGGCGGATGCGCTTTTCCTGCCGCCGCGCGATGAAATGCATGCTGCGCCACGCCAGACGATCAATCACCCCTCCGAATGTTTTATGAAAATAAATTCCCCCAACGCGGGCGAGCCGCAACCAAAAAAAAGGCCCACAAAATTGAAAGCCCACAAAATTGTATTTTTTGTGTGATTTCAATTTTGTGTCCCAAATTTTTGCTTTTTTTGCAAAGAGTTCACTTGTAATGGAATAGTATAGTCAAGCTACGCACCCGGCAACAAATCCGCCGTTGCATTATAATCCGGAATGCCGCATTCCGGATCGGTGATTCCGCGCGCAATGAGAACGTTGCCTTCGGGCCAATGCACTTGCAGATTGCCGGAAAGAATAGGCGCCAGTTTTACTCGGCCGCGAAATTCGCCGATTTCATTCTTCAATAAGACCGGCTGGCCTTCTTGCAAGCCCAGTCTTGCAGCATCTTCGGTGCTGATCAAAATATCTTCACGGCGCGCGCCGTTGAGAGGATCGACGGCGTCATGCACCATGGTATTGAACTGCTTGCCGCGGCGCGTGGTCACGCGAAATTTGCCGTTTAAATTTTGTGAAAAAGCAGGCGGCCGCAAAACGGCAAAATTTGCGCGCCGGTCCGGCGTGCCGAAATCGGCGTTCTCGCATAATCTTGGCCCACCCCATTGCAGCGCGTCGCCTTTTTGTTTGAGCTGTTGAATGCCCTCGTAAAACGGCACCGCACGCGCAATCTCTTCGCGAAGGTGTTGCGCGTTCTCGAAATGAATTTGCCTGCGGCGCTCGGGATAAACTTTTTCGGCTAATTCCATAAAAATTTCCCACTCGCTTTTCGCCTCGCCGGGGCGGCGTCCCGGAATTTCCGGCGAAAAATAAATGCGGCGCTCCGTCGAAGTTTCGGTGCCGCCGCCGCGCTGCTCGTAGCGCGTGCACGCGGGCAAAAGCAGCACAGCCTCTTTGGGCGCGAGCAGCATCTGCGGCGAAAGCACGAGGTCTTGATGCACGCGCACGGGAACGTTTTCAAGCGCGGCGCGCACGTAATCCGGCTCGGGCAGCGTTTCCAAAAAATTGCCGCCGGCGGCATACAGCACCTCGATTTTTTTTTGAAATGCGGCGTCGATCATTTCCACGGCGGAATAGCCTTTTTCCGCCGGAACGGAAAAATTCCATAAGCGGGAAAATTTTTCGGCATTTTCGGCATTGACCGGCAGGCCGCCGGGGAAAGCGTTAGGCACGGCGCCTACTTCCGCCCCGCCTTGCACGCCGCTGTGTCCGCGAATGGCCATCAGTCCGCATTTCTCCCGCCCGACAAAACCGCGCGCCAATGCCAGATTGATGATGGCACGCACATTTTCCACGCCGTTGCGATGTTGGGTGATGCCCATGCTCCACACGAACACGGCGCTTTTGGCGGTTGCCAGCAGGTCAGCGAACGCGCCCATTTCCGCGGCCGGCGCACCCGAAATTTTTTCCAGCAGGTCCCACGATTGTTGTGTGAGCGCCGATTTCAATTCTTCAAATCCATTCGTGTGCTGGCGAATAAAATCGGCGTCAATTCGCTCGCGCGCAATCAAATGCTTGAGCACGCCGTTGAGAAACGCGAGATCGCCGCCGGTGTGCACTTGAAAAAAACGATCCGCGAGTTTGGTGCCGAACATGGCGCTTTCAAATACTGAAGGCACCCAATAACGTTCCAAACCCGGTTCGCGATAAGGATTGATGACGACGATTTTCGTGCCTTGCTTTTTGGCGTAATGCATGTACTTCGTCGTCACCGGTTGATTGTTGGGCGTATCGCTGCCGATAAAAATCAACAAATCCGTGCCGAGCCAATCCGAGTAGGAACAAGTCGAGGCCGGGACGCCTAGCATCTGTTTGAGCGCGACCGTGCTGGGCGCGTGGCAGATGCGGGCGGAATTGTCAATATTATTCGTGCCCAGAAAGCGCGCGACTTTTTGCGCAACGTAATAAACTTCATTCGTCACGCCGCGCGAGGTGAGATAGAATGCCAGCCGGGAGGGCGCCGTGTTGCGGATCACCGTGGCAATGCGATCCAGCGCCTCGTTCCAACTCAAGCGGCGAAAACCGGGCTCGCCGGCCCGCCGCAACATGGGATAGGGCAAGCGCCCGAGCTCGCGCAGCTCCGCCGCATTCTTTTTTCGCAAAGATTCGGCGTTCTCCAGCAGCCGGAGATCCAGCGCCGGCGCGGTATTGAGCCGCAGGAGATTGAGCCTAACCATGCATAAATGCACGCCCGGCATGGTAAAATCGCGCATGCCGGTGGTGCCGAGCGCACAGCCGTCGCACACGCCGTTATGCAAGATGCGCCAGGCATAGCCCAATTCGTCGCGATTTTTGAACGCGACTTTGAGCATTTCCCAATAATGATTGGGCTTGACCTGGCCCATGCCGTTGGGAATGAGCGAAACCCAGGTGGAAGGAGACCAGAATTTCATGAGGAGGCCATGGTTTTGTGAGTGGATGTGATCGAAGCTAATCATGCACACTTACAAAAGCAAGCCTTTAACCAAGAGCAACTGCAAACCCCAGAGCGCATTCGAAAAGCCCAGTGGGAAAAAACTTCTTGACATTCAACTTCGTTCTTCTTATAGTAGCTGTTAAGACAACTACTAAAATATGAAACAGACTTTCAAACTCTTACAAGAACTTGGGTTCGGGGAATATGAAGCCCGGGCTTACGTGGCCTTGCTGCAGAATCAGCCGATGAACGGCTATGAGCTCGCCAAAGCTTCGGGTTTGCCGCGCGCGAATGTGTACGGCGTGTTGCAGAAACTCGAAGAGCGCGGCGCAGTGGTGCGATTGGAAACGCCGGCGGGTGCGCGCTATGCGCCGGTGCCGCCCAGAGAATTGGCACAAAAACTGGACAGCCGATTTCGCGCAACGCTGGAGGCAACCGAGCGTTCGTTGGAAAAAATCGCCGGCCCGGTGGAACACAATTACGTTTGGAATACCAAAGGCTATGCGCGGATGTTGGAGGAGGCGCACGTGGTGATCGCAGAAGCGCAGGAAAGTTTGCTGATCGCATTGTGGCATCATGAAGCCTTGCGTTTGGCGGAAGAATTGCGCCGTGCTGAAGCGCGCGGCGTCGCGATCACGACGTTATGTTTGGAAGCGTGCGCGCAACCTTGCGCGGGTTGTCGGGGTCAGGTTTATCGCTATCGTATGGCCTTGGAAGATTCGGAGCGCTGGCTGGTGTTAGTCGCCAATTCAGCAGAGGTGCTGGCGGCTGAAATCGATTCCGATGAAACAGCGTTGTCCGTGCGTACGCGACAAAAATTATTGGTGGATTTGGCAGCATGGTACATTCGTCACAGCATTGCGCTGGCGGCTTTGATGAACGATTTGGGCGGCAGCTTAAATCAACTCATCAATACTGAAACGCGCGCGGCCCTGGCTGCGATTGGCGCGCAACAACCCAGTGAAAATTGGCCCGCGCACTTGCGCAGCTTGTTGAGCCGGCCTCAGGAGGCGGCAGAATAGCTCAAGCACGCCTCGAATAAATTGTTTGCGATTTAAACATTTGGTCAGGCACAAAACCAGGCGTAAAATTTTTCTTCATTCTCTTTCAATTTAACCCTTGGAGGTCTTATGCGTAAATCGTCTGTATTCGTTTTCATGGTGATGGTTATGGCGGTTACCGGCGCGGCGTTTTTGCCGGCACAAGAAAAGCCCGCAGCCAAAAGCGAAACCATCACCGGCACACTGGTCGATCTCAAATGCTATGCCGCCGGTGGCTTCTTAACCAATGATCATGGTAGCATGAAAGGTTGTGGCACGGCTTGCGCCAAAGGTGGCAACCCTGTGGCGTTGGTGGATGCCAACAAGAAAGTTCATTTTCTGGGTGTGGCGGCGCCGGAATATGCTGATTGGGTTGGGTCGGAACTGCGCTTAACGGGAGCACACAATGCCACTGCGAATATCTTTCTTCCAGAAAAAGTGGAGGCCAAAGAAAACGGCAAATGGGTGGAGAAGAAAGCGGCAAAAGGCATGATGTGAGAGCAAGGGATTACCGCATTGGCGAAACTTGATGCGGCTCATTTGTTTTTGTAATTGAACGCAATTCATAAGGTGGCAGGCAATGCCACCTTTTTGTTTAGTGGGCTGGTTAAAAATGGCCTTCGCTTTATCGCGCTGCGATACCATCCACGTTATGCGCCTGCAAAAACGCCAGTTCTTCTGCTCCGATCGCTTCTTTATGCGTTTCCAAAATGGCGGGATCGAAACGCACCGCGGCCCAGAGCGCAAAAGGCGCGAGGTGTTTTTGGGTTTGTTGGTAATGATTGAAAACGAGAAAATATCCTTCGGCGAGGTTCCGGCGATCTTCGGAAGTGAGATGGTCAAATGTGCCGAATAAAATCGGCAGCGACAAAAGCTGGTGCGGCTCCAAAAGGTTAGGGTCGCCGATTTTATTCATATTCACACGATAAATATTCGGCCAGAGATAGGGATCGAGATAATAATGCCCGGAAATGCCCCAGAGATTGTCTCCTTTGATCACTTCGTGCGTCCCGCCCGCAAAACCGGCGGCTGGTGCTGTTGCTGCAGAATGAATCGATTCCGCCGGTGCTGCGGGCTTCGCAACTGCATGGTCCGCCCGTTGCGTGGTTAGTGCAACGGCAACAGGCTCGCGGTTTTGCCCGGCAACAACGCGATGCCATTGCTCACGAATCGGTTTGGCAAAAAATAAAAGCAGGAACAATAAAAGCGCAACCACTCCGGCAAGCCATTTCAGCCCTCGCGGCCGCCGGTCGCGCGCCTGTTGCGCTTCTAGCATAAAAGAAGGCCGCCGCACCGGTGGAACATAGGGGACCGGCCGCGCCGGCACGAGGTCATTGGGCCGCGTGCGTATTTCCGCAGCCCAACCGGTTTCATTCTTATGCTCACCATTGCCGCCCACGGCTATCTTTTTAGTGAACACTGATTCGGGAATTGCCGTTTCTTCCGGCTCTTCCAAAAAATCGAAGCGCATGCGCGCCGGCGGCGGGCTGGCCGGAGACCAAGACAAGGGCGGCCTAACGTAAGCCGGTGCGAACGGTTCGTTGATCCGTGTCGGTGGCAGCAGCGAGAGCGAGGCTTGCACCACCGCTTCTTCTTCCAGATCAAACAACGGAATCACCGCAGGTTGTGCCCACGGTGCGGGGTCGACTTTTTTGATTTCGATTTTCGGCGGCGGCAACGCGATGAACTCGGGCTTGAGATGCACATAAGGCCAATTCACCCGGCGCTCGAGTTTTTCCACCGGCTTGAAAGTCACGCGATATTGCGCCGGAATCGTAATCGCTGCGCCCGTGCGCGGATTGCGGCCGGCGCGTGCTTCGTTCCATTTGAGCTGAAAGCTGCCAAATTCATGAATCTTCACCACGCCGTCGCGCGCCAAACCTTCTTCAATTAATGCGGTCGCTTCTGCAACGAAGCGGCGCAGAAAAACGGCGCGGTCGGCCAGTTTCCAGCCTTTGCGGGGCCGGTCCATGAGTTTGAGATATCGCGTTTTCGCGCTCATACTCTTCTTCTCCTAGACAAGCGCTTTTTCAGCGCGTCCGATGGCTTGAAAAATAAAACGACCTTGGGAGGCAGGATCATGTATCTTTTGGCGGCGGGATTGAAAGCTTTGCGGCTCTCGGCTTTGCGTGCGCCGAAGCTGCCGAAGCCGCGCACGCAAAGGGCTTGCTGCTTTTCGAGATTCTTCGCGATGGTCTCATGCAGCAAGCGCACGAGCTCGCGCGTCTCGCGCTGGGTGATTTCCAATCGTTTCGCGAGCTCTTTGACAAATTCGGTGGTATTCATAGGTCAGTCTCTCGCGCACGGTTCGGGGGTGAATATTTGTATCTAAATATAAAAAAACCGCCGCGAAAGTCAATCAAAACTTCCGCGGCAACGGGGCAGCGCCGGCCCGGGTCGAGCCATGATTCCGTGAGCAGGATTACTAAGGAACGCCGATTAAATAACTTTCCCAGAAAATCAGCTCGTTGGCGCGTGCCGTCATGCCGATGCCTGTCATCGCTTTTTAAAGATTGTTTGTTTTAGAAAACCTTGATGTCATCTTTTTGCAACGCGGGAAGACAAGGCGGGAAAACGAGGTGAGAAGAAAAGATTCCCCAAAAAAAGTTTAGCGCGGAAGCGCCGAGGCCAAGATCAAAACATCGTGGCGTTCTTGCAATTCCAAAATCCAATCATAGATGCGTTCGCGGACACGATAGATTTCATCCATGGGCAGCGGCAGAAAGATTTCCAAACTCACATCCTCATCGGCAACCGGCAACACGCGGGGACGAATTTCGGCTTGCGGATAGGCGGCGAGGATTTTTTTGATCAATTCCGCCGAGGCGGTGGCGGCATTGAAGGCGTTTTGTTTCATAAGTGCAAGCGCCATTTCTATTCTCCTGGTTACAGATTTTTGTGTTGGACAACCATAGCATGAATTTGGTTGGCTGTATCCAATGCTTCTTTGGCTTTATCTTGATCAAGCGACACGGCCCGATAATCAGCGTCTAACCGCAAATCGTAGAGCGTCAAAATCTTTTTGTAAATGACTGCCAAGCTTGCCGGCAACACTGGTGGTGTGAGCCATTTACCAAAGCAAAACGTTTTCATCAAGCCCGCATGTTTCCAGTGTCCCAACGGTGGATCACCCACAGCAATCCACATGGCATGAAAACAAGCGTAATAACTTCGACTGACGCTCGCCTGAAACAGGCCGTTCATCAAAAGTTGTTGCGCAGCCTCTCGATGCTCCTTCGCCGTTTCCCAACGTCTGATTTGCTCGCTTGGCTCCATGCCCATGCCGGATAAATTGAGCGACAGCTAATCAGGTTCGCTTATTTTGATGCGATCAAATATAACCCAAGATAAAAAGAAAAGCAAAACTTCTTTTACTCCACCGGCAAATACACGCTGAACGTTGTGCCCGTGCCTTCTTCGCTTTCGAACTCGACGTGGCCGTCGTGCGCCTCGACGATTTTCTTCACCATTGCGAGGCCCAGGCCGGTGCCGTTTTCGGAGGTGGTGAATTTCGGCTCGAAGAGATGTTCACTTTGCTATCCACCCGGCCCGCGTGTTGAATGAAGTCCGCCACTTTGCGTATCGCGGGATCAATGCGCAAAGATTAGTGAATGAAAGCCAACCACGCAACTTTGGGATTTTTCGCTTGATTATTTTTGCCCTTTGTTTTATACTGATCGCGTTTGTTTCACGGCCTAAGGCCGTTCGCTCACCCCTCTGTTGTGAAAATAAATGCGCAAACTATGGTGGCTCGTTCGATATTAGATTTGCTCAAAGCCTCCACGGCAAAATTTGAAAACGCTGACGCGTTTGTTTATGGGGAGACGCGGCTTTCTTATGCCTACTTTTCGAAGGTTGCGAATCGTTTGGCTGCAGGATTGTCGCGCGCCGGGGTCCGGCCCGGCCATCGCCTCGCGTTGATGATGCCCAACTTGCCGCAGTTTCCGCTTTCCTACTATGCTTTGCTCTCATTGGGCGCGGTGGTCGTGCCCCTCAACATTCTGTTGCGCGATGCCGAGCTGGAATACCTGCTCCACGACGCCCAAATCAACGGCGTCATTGCGTGGGAAGGTTTTTGCCGCTCGATTTTGCCCGCCGCGCGAAAAATCGAATCCTGCCAAACTTTCGTCGTGCTGGGACAGATGTCGCCGGAATTTTGCGAAATGGCAAGGCCGCATGCGCTGCATGATTTGACCAAATTGATTGCCGATTCCTCGCCACTGCCGGAAAAGCCGGCAAGAACCGGCAATGAACCCGCAGCAATTTTTTACACGGCCGGCATTTATGGCCAGCCGCGCGGCGCGGTGCATACGCATGCCGGCTTGGCCGCTGCGGTGATGGCCTGCTGGGAAGCGTTCGCCGTCAATCATGAACATCGTTTTGCCGCCGCGCTGCCGCTGTTTCATGGGCTGGGACAAATGCTGGCGATGCATTTATCCATTGCCGCGGGCGCGTGTTGCGTGCTCATGCCGCGCATCAACTCCGCTGAAGTGATTGCCACGCTGGCGCGCGAACGCGTCACCCATTTCGCCGCGGTCCCGGCATTGCTCCGTTTGTTGTTGGAAGGTTTTGCCGCCAACGGTGCACACACGACGCCGGAATCCGCGGCCGCTAACGGCAGCCATAATTTAACGGCGCTGCAAGCTTTTTTCGTCAGCGGCGCGCCGCTGGAGCAAACGCTGCGCGAGCAGTTAAAAAAAATTTTTGATAAACCGATTTACGAGGGTTACGGCCTCGCGGAATGCAGTCCGTTGATCACTTGCAATCGTCCGGACATCACCATCAAGCCCGGCTCCGTGGGCAAGCAATTGCCGGGACTCGAAGTCACGATTATGGATGCGCGCGGTTATGAGTTGTCGCCGGGTGAAATCGGCGAAATCGCGGTGCGCGGCAATGCCATCATGAGCGAATATTTCAACCGCCCGGAAGAAACCCAAGCCGCGTTGCGCGAGGGCTGGTTATATACCGGCGATGTCGGCTGGCGCGATGGCAGCGGTTATCTTTATCTCATCGACCGCAAACAGGACGTCATTCGCAAAGGCGGCTTTGCCGTGTATTCACAGGAAGTGGAACGCTGCTTGATCCTGCATCCCGCCGTGCAATCGTGTGCGGTGATCGCCATTGCCGATCGCGCCCTGGGTGAAGAAGTCAAAGCTTTCATCGTGCTGCGGCCGCAGCAAAGCGTTTCAAAAGAGGAATTGTACGGCTTTTGCGCCGCACGCATGCCGAAATACAAATGCCCGCGCGCTTTCGAATTTTGCGCCGAGCTGCCGCACGGCCCGACCGGGAAAATTTTGAAGAGATTGTTGCGGGAAAAAAGCGTGAGCTGAAATTGGAGCTTGGTTACGTCTTACGTTTTACAGATTACGTGAGGCGTCATTCGTGAAACGTAACAATCCGCTCTGTCCTGCGGTTCAAATAGCCCAATCAAACCAACGACCACAAAACTTTCTGGAGGTTTGAGGTGAAGGAATATAACACGGATCGTATTCGCAATATCGGTCTGGCTTCACACGCCACTTCCGGCAAAACCACGCTGGCAGAGGCCATGCTGTTTGTTTCGGGTGAAATTCAACGCATGGGCGCGGTGGACAACGGCACCACCGTTTCCGATTATCATCACGACGAGATCGAGCGCAAAAATTCGATCATCGCTTCCATCCTGCACTGCGGCTGGAAAGATCACAAGATCAATCTCGTCGACATGCCGGGTTATTCCGATTTCATCGGTGAAGTGCGCGGCGGCTTGCGCGCCGTGGATACGGCCTTGCTGGTATTGAACGCGCAGCACAGCGTCGAGTTGGGCGCGGAGACGGCCTGGCAAATTGCCGAAGAGTATGATTTAGCCCGCCTCTTTTTTGTGAATCGCCTGGACAAAGAAAACGTGAGTTTCGATCGCGTGCTCGAAAGCGCGCGCGAAACCTTCGGCAATCGCGTCGTACCCGTGATGCTGCCGGTGAACGCGACGGAATATATTGATTTGTTGCAGATGAAATTGTTCAGCTATCAAGCCTCGGGCAAATTCGCCGTCAAAGATGTGCCCGCCAATCTGCAAGAAAAAGCCGGCAAGCTGCGCGAGCAAATCATGGAAGCCGCAGCCGAGGCCGAAGATCAATTGATGGAAAAATTCTTTGAAGCCGGCGAGCTTTCAGCAGAGGAATTGAAACAAGGCTTGCGCGCCGGCATTGCCAAAAGAATGCTCTTTCCCATGCTCGCGGGCGTGGCCACACAAGCTGCGGGCGTAGCCGGTTTGTTGGATTTCATTGTGGAATATTGTCCCGCGCCGAATTTCCGCGGCGAGATTCAGGGGCAAAACAATGCCAAACGCAAAGTCACCGACGGCGTTGCGTTCACGGGCCTGGTTTTCAAAACCATTTCCGAAGCGCATCTCGGCGAAATGTCTTTCCTCCGCGCGTTTACCGGCAAGGCCTCACCGAACACGGAAATTTTCAATACCTCCCGCCAGGTCACGGAAAAGATCGGGCAAATTTACAGCATGAACGGCAAGACGCGCTCGGAGATTGCGCCTCTCCACGCCGGCGACATCGCCTCCGTGGTAAAATTGCGCGGCACGCACACGGGCGACACCCTCTGCGACAAAAAAGACCCCTTCATGCTGCCGGCGATCGTTTTTCCCGACCCGCTGATGACCATCGCGATCGAGCCCAAAACCAAAGGCGACGAAGACAGGATGTCAACCGGCCTGCATGCGTTGCACGAAGAAGATCCGGCGTTCAGTGTGCGCATCGATCCGGAATTGCATCAAGTTTTGTTGCGCGGGCAGAGCGAACTGCATCTCGGCATGATCGTCAAACGCATGAAAGAGAAATACGGCGTTGAAGTGAACATGCTCGAAGCGAGAATCCCGTTCCGTGAAACCATTCGCGGGCATGCCAAGGAATTTTACCGCCACAAAAAACAAACCGGCGGCGCCGGCCAATTCGGCGAAGTGCATTTTTATATGGAAGGCTATCGCGAAGGCGCGCCCTATCCCGATGAATTTAACATTCGCGGCTCGGAAATCACCGAAATGCCGTGGGGCGGCAAAATGGAATTTGTGAGCGCCATCGTCGGCGGCGCCGTCGATGCGCGTTTCATTCCGGCGGTGAAAAAAGGCGTCCTGGAAATCATGGCCAGCGGCGTGATTGCCGGTTACCCGGTGACCGACGTTCGAATTATTTTCCACGACGGCAAAATGCATGCAGTTGATTCCAACGAAAACGCGTTCAAAACCGCGGGCCGCATGTGTTTTCGTGAATGCTTTCGCGCGGCCAAGCCCACCATTCTCGAGCCCATCGCCGAAGTGGAAGTCACCGTGCCCGACGAATACATGGGCGACGTGATGGGCGATTTTTCCGGCCATCGCGGCAAGATTTTGGGCATGGAAGGCCGGGGCAAAAATCAAGTCATTCGCGCACTCGTGCCGGAAAAGGAAATGGGAAAATATTCCACCAAGCTGCGTTCGATGACACAGGGCCGCGGCGTGTACCGCATGAAGTTCGCACACTACGAAGAAGTGCCGCGCGACCAGGCGGACAAACTCATCAAAGAATACGACGAAGCGAAGGCGCAGGGAAGTTGAACGCAACGTGGAGGAATGGGTTTTTGGATAATTGGATGGGGATGGATTTCTGTATCTTTTTATTACAAAGAGAGGCGAAATATGGCCGTTATATCGATGAGCCCGCGTGTTAAAGCTGTAAAACCAAATTCAGATTATACGCTCATGCTTACTTTTACAAATGGTGAAGTCAAATTTTTTGACGTCAAACCTTACTTGGATAAAGGGATATTCCGTGAATTGAGAGATATGAATGTGTTCAAGTCCGTGAAACCCTTCTTCGGCAGCAACCAATGGCCGAACGGCCAGGATTTTTGCCCCGACACTTTGTATCTTGAAAGCATGAGCATGGCGGAGGATTTTGCCGCTGCTGCGATGATGCAGTAGCCGCAACTGAGTTCATTCACAATTGTCAATTGATAATTATAAATTGGCAATTGTGAATGTTTCAAGTCTTGAAGTCGGAATAGTTTTCAGAGGAATACTAGAGCAGTAATGGACGACGGCAAAATCGACATTTTATGGGCGCCATGGCGCATGGATTACATTCTCGGCGCCAAGGAAAAGGGCTGTATTTTTTGCGACAAGCCCAAACAAACGCAGGATCGCGAGAATTTGATCGTGCAGCGCGGCAAGCTGGCGTTTATCATCATGAACAAATATCCCTACAACAACGGCCATTTGTTGATCGTGCCCTATCGCCATGAAGCCGAGCTTGACCGCCTCACGCCCGAGGAAAATTTGGAATTGATGGAGTTGCTGCAAAAATCCGCGCGCGCGCTGAAAGGCACGTGCGGCCCGCAAGGTTTCAACATCGGCATGAACGTGGGCGCGGCGGCCGGCGCCGGCATCGATTCGCATTTGCATTTTCACATTGTGCCGCGCTGGAATGCGGACACGAATTTCATGCCGATCCTTGGGCACACCAAAGTGATTTCCGAAGGCCTGTGGGAAACCTGGGCCAATTTACGGGAAAAGTTTCAAGCGCTGTGAGTTTGGAAGCGGCGCTGTCATTCAAGAAATACGCCATTCCGAAGCATCGGGATCATTTTCAGCATAAGCACCGTGCTCGATGCTTAAAAAGATCCTTACAGGATGACAGTGAGGTGTAATTCATCATCCGCAGACAAGGAGGAACGATCATGATGCGTAAAACGATTTCTGTCGCGAGCCTGATCTTCGTTTTTATTCTGTTGTTAGGCTCCAATTGTAATCAACCGGCGCCCATCACCCGGCCGGGAAGCCCATACGACGGCTCGGCGTTTTGGGCGCGCGATATTGCGCAGCCGTTGATTACAAATTTTGCCGGCGATGCGCAGCTTTACAACGTCATGGGCGCGCAAGTGATGGTTGATGGCCGCTTGCCCACGAATTTGGGCAACTGGAGCATGGTCGCGTGGAGTCCTTCGCGGCAGGAAGAATTTCAAGTGATCGTGAAAAACGATGGTACGACTTCAACCAGCACGCGGCAGCAAGCTACCGCTCCCGGCGCGAACAACCAGCCCGTGCCCGCCGGCTGGGTCAACAGCACCGTGATTTTCAACGCCACCAACGGGCACCGCGATGCGGGCGCGAGCATGGCGACGCTGGCCGTGTTCAATATTGCCACATATTCACGCGCCATTTGGGGCATGAATTTCAACGCCGGCCAGAATCAATATGTGAATTGGGATGGGACGTATATTGGGACCTCGCCATAACCAGGGAATAGTTTTTAAGCCCTGCGGAGTGAAGTCGACTCTGATCATAGCCGCTGACTACACTCAGAGTGGCTCTGAAAAAATCATCTTGACCGTGCACCAGACCGAATCAAAAGAAAAAGAACGCACGCAGGCCGCAAAAAATTCTTACTTTCGTGCTTGTTTTTCAGGTTACAGGTCTGTATGTTCTCTGCACGCGCCGAATACTGGTCGCAAGACCGGTCTTCGAGCGGCGGCATACAGATGGTTCGCGAAGAAATGAGTTTCGCCCGAAGCGATGATGCCAATAAAGTATCGTGTGGTTTTTGCCGAGGTTCTTCAAACTCTTACGCACCCCCAACTGTCCCTGCTTTGTGAAGCGGTAATATCACCTCTCCGCAGCTATCCCTACGGATTTTTGGTCTACTCTACCGCCCACAGTTATGATGGATACTGAATTCAACCTCTTTTCAAATGCTTCTCACTCTTTGTTTCAGGATGGTTCGTATGAAGATTTTTGTCGGTAATCTCTCGCGGCATATCACTCAGGATAAGCTGCAGCAGTTGTTTGAACCGTTTGGCCAGATCTCTTCCATTGAAATTATCAAAGATAAGTTCAGTGGGGAATCGAAAGGCTTTGGGTTCGTCGAGATGTCGTCCAAATCCGAAGCGCAAGCGGCGATGGAAGCGCTGAACGGCCGCGAAATGGATGGGAAATCGCTGACAGTCAATGAAGCTCGTCCGCGCAACAACGATCGTCGCGGTGGCGGCGGCGGTGGCGGCTTTGAGCGCAGAGGCGGCAGCGGCGGCGGCGGCCGGCGTTCGTGGTAACTCGCTTTATAAAACGCTCCTGGTAGAACGTGCTTGGATCAAGGCAACGATTCATTTCGTTGCCTCCTGCTTTTTTCATTGGCCTGTCAGGAAGGAAGTAGCTCAGAGGAAAAATATGCAGAGTCATGGCAACACGCTTTTTGTTGGATTGAAAGTCAATGACAGGCTGCGCGACCAGCTTGATTCCTGCACGGCCTCCATGAAACCCTTCTTCGCCGCCAACAATCCCGAGTATCTGCAAGTCATGCAAATTGATTCTGAAGAATACATCGGCAAGGTGATAGCGAGCGGCACCTCTTTGGAAGCTTTGAGCAATATGCTCATGAACGTGAAATCCATGCTGCAAATGATCTGCCCCAAATTCGTGCAGACCGAGGGCGCCATCAAGGTTCTGGCGCTCACCTCTATTCCTGTGAGCGCCTATCGCTAACAATTCAAAGAGAAGTAATCGTACCAGTACCTTCCTCCCGCAAGTACCAGTACTTTCCCATCTAGAAAACTGACCAGGTTCATTCTTGCACTAGTCCTGCCTAGACCCTTTTTGAACCCTCGGGTCTATTGTATTCCCCTTCCGACTTGCCGATATTACTCACGTTGATTTGACATAAATCATTACTATCAACTCATCGACGGGACGCTTGTTGCTTGTGTTGATCCCGCAACGGCGCATAGGCGTCAACCGAAGGAACGGAGTTTTTGAGGGTAACTTTTGTGTGCGCGTTTTTCATAACGGCAATGATAGAGCATTTGTTGGAGAATGAACTCTTGGTTTGGTTGCGTCGCCGGGGCCGCGAAAAAGAGCCACGCGTGGTTTTTGATAAAGCGCGTGACTTTCATCAAGCTCAAGTCGGTGTTGCAGAACTGCGCGGCTTTCTCCGCCAGATTCAAAAACAGCGGCGTTTGATAGGCCGTAATTAAAATCAGCGCCGCATACAGATGCGCGCGCACACGCGGAGCATCGCCTTTGGGAACTTCAGCAATTTTGAAATTACTTTTCCAAGATTTGA
>Ga0247727_10001917_pt1 | contig 48191 bp, 46 predicted proteins | sample WisWelCaveWW1625_FD_202498 | JGI IMG/M metagenome (GOLD analysis project Ga0247727, IMG submission 202498) | Biofilm microbial communities from Wishing Well Cave, Virginia, United States - WW16-25 | ecosystem: Environmental > Aquatic > Deep subsurface > Groundwater > Cave microbial mat | place...
ATGCCAAGGGCCGTCGTTCCCGACTATCCCCATCATTGCCTTTCCGACAGCGACTTTCCGGCGACTTGCGCTTTAATCTTGACTAAAAATTCATATATGGGGTATAATGGTGACAAAGAAGTAAGGTATTCAATTGACGAGAGGTTTCCCATGCGCGTAACCGCGATGCAGGAGTATGGACTCCGGTGCATGCTGCAGTTGGCGGCCCACAAATCCGATGGCCCCCTGGCCGTTCGAGCGATCGCCGAACGGGAGCGTCTGACCCCCGTTTATGTGGAAAAAATTTTGACCAATCTTCGCCGCGCCGGGCTGGTCAACAGCCTCCGGGGCGTTCACGGCGGCTACGCCCTGGCCAAGCCGGGCAAGACCGTCAACGTGGGCGAGGTGCTTTCCGCCCTCGGCCAGGTGGACCTGGGGAAAAACCTCTGCAAGCGCTTCACCGGGGACTCTCCCACCTGCGTCCACAACAGCGACTGCGGCATCCGCCCCATTTGGGGCCTCCTCACCCGCTACATTTACGGATTTCTCGAAAAGATCACCCTGGACCAGCTTTTGCAAGAAGAATTTCGCGTGACGCAGGACATGAACAAACTGGGCTCCAAACCCCAGGCCCTGACCGCCCTGCTCCGCGTTCAACAATAGGAGACGCAAAAATGGCAACGCCGCTTTTTGACATTCAAGACCTCCACGTGTCCGTGGAAGGCAAGAAAATCCTCAACGGGCTTTCGCTCACCCTGAAGACGGGGGAAATCCACGCCGTCATGGGTCCGAACGGGTCCGGCAAAAGCACCTTGAGCTACGCTGTCATGGGCCACCCCCGCTACAAAATCGAATCGGGCCGCATCCTTTACAAGGGGGAAGACATCGCCGCCCTGAAGCCCAACGAGCGCGCCGTCAAAGGGCTCTTCCTCGCCTTCCAATACCCCGTGGCCGTCCCGGGCGTGAGCGTCGTCAACTTCCTGCGCACGGCCCTCAAGGCCCGGCGCGGCGCCGACGTCCAGTTGAAGGAGTTCCGGGCCGAGCTCAAGGAAAACATGAGGGGGCTGTCCATGGACAAGTCCTTCGCCAACCGTTACCTGAACGAGGGGTTCTCAGGGGGCGAAAAGAAACGCCTGGAAATTTTGCAGATGGCGCTGCTCAAGCCCGACATCGCCATCCTGGACGAGACCGACTCGGGCCTGGACATCGACGCGCTCAAGATCGTCTCCGACGGCATCAACCGCCTGGCCTCGCCCCAGCGCGCCATGCTGGTGATCACCCACTACCAACGTCTTTTGGATTACGTGAAGCCCCACTTCGTGCACGTCCTGACGGGCGGGCGGATCGTTAAGTCCGGCGGCCCCGAGCTGGCGCTGGAGCTTGAGAAAAACGGCTACGAAAGCTACGGATTGGCCCCCTTCGCGGTGGCCTGAGGTAAACCCATGACGCCTGAAAACTCGAAACTCAAAGATCTCGGCCAGAACTACGACGAGCAGTTCGGCTTTCATGACTCCACCGCCGGTTACACCTTCCAGTCCGCCAAGGGGTTGACCACGGACATCGTCGAGCGGATCTCAGACATGAAGAAGGAGCCGGCCTGGATGAAGGAAATGCGAATCAAGGCCCTGGAGACCTTCCACAAGAAGCCCATGCCCACCTGGGGCGACACCTCGCTCCTGAGCGACATTCACTTCGACAACATCCACTATTACATGAAGCCCACGGACAAGCAGAGCAAGGACTGGAAGGACGTCCCCGAGGGCATCAAGAACACCTTCGACCGCCTGGGCATCCCCGAGGCGGAGCGGAAGTTCCTGGCCGGCGTCACGGCCCAGTACGAGTCCGAGGTGGTCTACCATTCCCTCCGGGCGGACCTGGAAAAGCTGGGCGTGCTCTTCCTCGGCATGGACGACGGGCTCAAGCAATACCCCGACATCGTCAAAAAATATTTTTGCTCCGTCATCCCCGCGGCGGACAACAAGTTCTCCGCTCTCAACACGGCGGTCTGGTCCGGCGGGTCCTTCATCTACGTGCCCAAGGGGGTCAACGTCCCCATCCCGCTCCAGGCCTATTTCCGCATCAATTCCGAGAACATGGGCCAGTTCGAGCGCACCCTTATCATCGCCGACGAGGGCTCCTTCGTCCACTACATCGAAGGGTGCCTGCCGGAAGGGGAAATCATCAGCCGCGGCGACGCCTTCTGCGCGATCAACGAGGTCCAGGCGGGGGAAACCGTGATGAACGGCGCGGGAGAGATCGCCCGGGTACTGGCGACGCGCAAGCGGCCCTACGCGGGGACGATGTACAAAATTACGCCCGTCTCCGTTGGGAACGCTTTTGAGTTGACGCCGGAACACCCTGTTCTGGCCTTCCGCCGAGAAAAGGTGAGCCGACGGCGCCTCAACCGTGCCCCCAGCCAATGGGATGTCCAAGTCGAGAAAATGATGATCATGGAGCCGGAATGGGTTCCCGCCCGGGAATTGAAGCCGGGAGACATCCTTTGCTTTCCCGTCGCTTCAAAAACCAAGGATCATCCGGAGTTGACCGATGATCTCTTAAAGTATCTGGGATATTACTTGGCCGAGGGAAGCGCCTTTTTCAACGGGAAGACCAACGTGCCGACGGTGACGTTGTCGTTCAATATGAAGGAAAGGGAGAAAATTTCAGAGGCCGTGGGGCTCATGACCCGCCTCGCGGGCAAACCCGCGCGCGAATACAAAGTGCCGTCGAAAAACGAATCGCGCGTTTACGTTTACTCCAAGGACCTGTTGGAATTGAGCGTGAAATATTGCGGCCGCCACGCCGCCATGAAACAGCTTCACCGGGATATCATGGACCTGCCTCCCCGGCGGCAAAAGCTATTGCTTGACTGCTACTACAAGGGCGACGGGAGCCGGCGCCCCTGCGGCAACGGAAGAACATTGGTTCGGGCGAGCACCGTTTCCCAGGGGCTCGCCTTTCAAATTCAGGAAATCCTGGCGCGAACGGGGATTTACGCGGGGATTCAAATCCGGCAAGCCTTTGAGGAAGCGATGTCCTCCGGCCGGGTGATCCGCCACCGCGAGGCCTATATGCTCCATCACGAGGAAGGTCGAACGGTCAATCAAGTTTGGAAAGATGACCGTCGAAACTGCTTTTGGGTTCCCGTAAGACAGATCACGTCCCGTGACTACGACGGCTGGGTGTACAATCTTGAAATGGAGAAATCACCGAACGCCTATGTGGCGAGGGGTTTCGCCGTGCATAACTGCACCGCCCCCACCTATTCCTCGGACTCCCTGCACTCCGCCGTGGTGGAGCTGATCGCCCTCCCGGGCGCCAAGATCCGCTACACCACCATCCAAAACTGGTCCAAGAACGTCTACAACCTGGTCACCAAGCGCGCCGTGGCCCACGCCAACGCCACGGTGGAATGGATCGACGGGAATTTGGGCTGCCTGGCCGAAGGTTCCACCGTGACCACGCCCGCCGGCTTGAAACTGATTGAGGCGGTGGAGATCGGCGACGAAGTTCTCTCCTATGACGAGGCGGCCAAGGAGCTTGTTTTTCGCCGGGTTACGGCAAAACGGTTCACCGGGAACCAACCCGTCCACGAGGTGTCCGCCGCCGGCCGAAAACTCAAGGTCACGGCGAACCATCCCTTTTACTCCTACGTTCACAATGTCGGTGCGCCGAAGAAGCTGGGCCGTTACAGTCTGGCGTTCGTTCGGGCCGATCACCTTAAAGAGGCGATTGTTCCTCGGGCCTCCATCAACTACGGATCTCCCCGCCAATTAAAGCGGCCCTCGCTCGTGACGCAATTTGAGTCCCAAAACCAATACAGCGACAGGCAAATGATGTCCGGCGAGAGAGCGAGCCGCCTGCGCGGCGTTGACGAGACCACCAATGACATCCTCTGGTTGTTCGGCTACTGGGCCGGTGATGGAAACATTGAATTGAAACCGGGAAAAACCGAAGGCGTTCTTCGCTTCGCCAAGATCGGGTTTTCGACCCCGAAGGCGGACCGCGCCCGTGGACGCCTCATGGAAACGATGACGGCTCTCGTGGAGGGCGAACCGACGGAACGGAAGGATGGAAATCATCTCGCCTGGCACGGCAAAGAATTGGCGGAATTATTCCTGTTGAACGGGTTTTCCGGCGGTGCCAGGACCAAGCGGATCCCTTCCTGGGTTTGGTCGGTTCCTGAATCCCAGCGGTTGTCCTTTATCGCCGGATCCCTGGACGCCAACGGAACCGCGACACGGGGCCAGCGTTATTTCACGCTCAAGTCGGCCAACCGGGATCTGTTGGAGGACACGGCTTCGTTGCTGGTCACACTGGGCATCCCCTCTTCCCTTCACACGGAATTCAGCACGCCGCGAAGGGTGAAAATCATGGGAGTCGAATGCACGGCCCATGGGGCCTACACCTTGAGCTTTCCATTGGACACACGATTGTTTTCATGCGTCAGTCCCGCCCTCCGGAAAAAGGCGGAGACCATTGCCCCCGCCGCGCTCAAATACCACCGAGCCGTGGGGCGCTCTTCCATCGAGCTCCCGGCGTGCCTGGAAATCACAGAGGCGAATGTTTCCGAAGCTTCTTCCGAATCGGTCCCCGTTTGGGACATTGAAGTGGAAGGGACGGGTAACTTCGTGTCCCAGGGTTTTATCGTTCATAATTCGAAGCTCACTATGAAGTACCCGGCGGTTTACCTCGTGGGCGAGGGCGCCCGGGGGGAAATCCTTTCCGTGGCCCTTTCCGGCAAGGACCAGCACCAGGACGCGGGCGCCAAGGTGGTCCACGTGGCGGCCCACACCACCTCGGTGGTCACCTCCAAGTCCATTTCCAAGGACGGCGGCCGTTCAAGTTACCGGGGGCTGGTCAAGGTCCACAAGGGCGCCGTGGGGTGCAAGTCCAACGTGCGCTGCGACGCGCTGATCCTGGACGACAAGTCCCGCTCGGACACCTACCCCACCATGGAAATCGACGAGGAGGACACCTCGGTCGGCCACGAGGCCTCGGTGTCCAAGATCGGCGAGGAACAGCTTTTTTACCTGCAATCCCGCGGCCTGACGGAACAGGAAGCCACCATGATGATTGTCAACGGTTTCTTCGAGCCCTTCACCAAGGAGCTCCCCATGGAGTACGCCGTGGAGTTGAACCGATTGCTGGAACTCGAAATGGAAGGGTCGGTGGGGTGATCACCGCCGTTCCCCGGGGGCTGTCCCTCGGCGGCGAGTCGGTTGAGGCGCTCGGCCTGGAAGTCGGCGCGCCCGAACTGCGCAAACGGGCCTGGTCGGAATACAACCGCCGCCCCTGGCCATCCAAGGAAAGCGAGGCCTGGCGCCGCACCGACATCTCCGGCATTGATTTCGCCCGGTTCCAGGTCCTCGCCGGCGTCAGCGAACCCTCGGACAAAGTCCCCGCCGCCTTCGCCGATACCCTGATTGAAAACGAAGCCGCTCTCCTCTGGGGCGACCAGGGCCTTCACCGTTACGGCAAGCCGCAGGAAACCGGCGTCGTCGTGTTGGACTTGGCCGACGCCCTCCGCCAAAGACCCGACCTGGTCACTCCCCACCTCGGCTCCTGCCTGGAACCCGAGCGGGGGAAATTCGATGCCTTTTCCGCCGCTTTCTGGACCCACGGCCTGTTTGTCCACATCCCCAAAAACGTGGACGTCAGCGCCATCATCCGCGGCGGCTACGGTGTCTCCTTGGCCGACAACCAAGCCACAGTCATGCGCACTCTCATCGTGGCCGAAGCCGGTTCAAGGGTTACGATTATCGAAGATTTCGCCTCCGCGCCCGCTCCGGAGGGTTCGGGAGGGGGGGACGATTCCGCGCGGCGATTGTCCATCGGCGGCGTGGAAATCATCGCCGCCGAAAACGCCGAAGTCAAATACGTCAACCTCCAACGCCACGACCAAGGCGTCAATCATTTCCTCTGCCAAAACGCCCGCTTGGCCGCCAACGCCCGCCTCTCCATGATGGTCGTGGGCCTGGGCGGCGCGCTCACCAAGGCCGACTTCGGCTCGGAGCTCCTGGCCGAAGGCGCCGTCAGCCGCCTCTATGGCCTGGTCTTCGGCGACAAGGACCAGCGCTTCACGCATCACACCTGGCAGGAGCACCGCGCCCCCCGCACCACCAGCGACCTGCTCTTCAAGGCCGCCCTCCGGGACACGGCCCGTTCCATCTACACCGGTCTCATAAAAATTGAAAAAGAGGCCGGCAAATCCGAGGCCTATCAGGCCTCCAAAAACATCCTTCTTTCGCAAGGGGCCCGGGCCAACGCCATCCCCATGCTGGAGATTCTCACCGATGACGTCAAGTGCGGCCACGGCGCCGCGGTGGGAAGTCTGGAGGAGGACCAAAAGTTTTATCTGATGGCCCGCGGCATCGGCCTCTCCGAGGCCGAGCGGGTCATCGTCGAGGGGTTTTTCGAGGAAGTGCTACAGCGGATGCCCGTTCCCGGTCTGCCGGACCGCCTGCGGGCCGCCATCGACGACAAACTGACCGGGGGTTCCCGTGGGTAACTACATCGCCGTCACGACAATCGATCAAATTCCGCCGGGGACCATGAAGGCCTTCCGGGTTAAGGGCAAGCGCATCCTCATCAGCCACGTGGGGGGGACCCTCTACGCCATCGACGACATCTGCTCCCACGACGAGGGCCCGCTGAACGAAGGCACGATTCACGGGGACGAGGTGGAATGCCCCCGCCACGGGGCGCGGTTCAGTCTCCGGACCGGCGCGGTCCTCTCCATGCCGGCGGTCACCCCGGTCAAGGCCTACAAAATCCGCGTGGACGGCCAAAACGTCCAGATGGACGTGGACGCGTAATAACATGACGACCAACGGACATTTTGAAAAGCTTGATCCGGCGCGCCTGCGGCTGGATTTTCCCATCCTCTCCCGCAAAATCCACGGCAAGCCCCTGGTCTATCTGGACAACGCCGCCACCACACAAAAGCCCATGTCCGTCATCATGTCCATGACGGCCTACTACGAACGCACCAACGCCAACGTCCACCGGGGCGTGCACACCCTTTCCCAGGAGGCCACGGGCCTCATGGAGGACTCCCGGAAGAAAGTGGCCAACTTCATCGGCGCCGGGGACCCCGCCACGGTGATCTTCACCCGCAACGCCACGGAATCCATCAACCTCGTGGCCTACGCCTGGGCGCGGAAGAACCTCAAGCCCGGCGATGAAATTTTGCTGACGGAAATGGAACATCACTCCAACATCGTGCCCTGGCAGTTGGCCGCCCAGGCCACGGGGGCGAAGCTCCGCTACATCCCCGTCACGGGCTGGGACGGGTTTTTGGACCTTTCCAAGCTTCCGGACCTTCTGACCCCCAAAACCAAGCTCCTGGCCGTCACCCACGTGTCCAACGTTTTGGGGACACTCAACCCGGTGGAAGAGTTGGCCCGCAAGGCCCATGCCGTGGGGGCCAAGGTGCTCATCGACGGGGCGCAATCCGCGCCCCACCTCCCCGTGGACGTCGAAAATCTCGGGGCGGACTTCTTCGTTTTCTCCGCCCACAAAATGCTGGGACCCACGGGCCTGGGCGTGCTCTGGGCGTCGCGGGACTTGCTGGAATCCATGGACCCGTTTTTGGGCGGCGGCGACATGATCAGCCAGGTCTGGCCGGACCACTCCACCTGGAACGAACTGCCCTACAAGTTCGAGGCCGGCACGCCCAACATCACCGGCGCCATCGCCTTCGGCGTCGCCATCGACTATTTGACCGCCCTCGACATGGACCGCGTCCGCGCCCACGAGATTGAACTTACAAGCTACGCCCTCAAAGCCTTGCGAGCCCGTTTCCCCAAGATCGTTCTTCACGGCCCCTCGGATCCGGCCCAGCGGGGCGGCGTGGTCAGCTTTGAAGTCCCCGGCGTGCATCCCCACGACGTCGGCACTATCCTGGACCGCGAGGGCGTGGCCATCCGCGCCGGCCATCACTGCTGCCAGGTGCTCATGAAGAAAATGGGCGTGGCCGGCACCGCCCGGGCCAGCTTTTACATCTACAACACCAAAGAGGAAGTGGACGAGTTTGTTAAAGCGTTGGAACAAGTGGAAAAAGTGTTCAAGCCGGTGACCGCGTGACCGACGACCTCTACCGCGAACTGATCCTCGACCACTTCCGCAATCCTCGGAACAAGGGCGCGCTCGCCAACCCGGACGTCAAGGTCCAGGGAACGAACCTCCTCTGCGGAGACAACATCGAACTGACCTTTTTGGTGCGGGGGGGGAAAATCGAGGACATCAAGATGGACTCCACCGGTTGTTCCATCTCCCAATCCTCCGCCTCCATGATGACCCAAGCCCTCAAGGGAAAAAGTCTGACGGAGTCCGCCGCCCTGACCGCCGCCTTCAAAAAGATGCTTTTAGAAAACGGCTCCGCCGACAACCTCCCCGAGGATTTGGAAGAACTGGCCTCCCTGGAAGGTGTGCGCAAATACCCCGTCCGGGTGAAATGCGCCCTGCTCTCCTGGAACACCTTTCTACAGGGCCTAAAAGACTTCGAAGCGAAGGCAGATGCTCCCAAAAAATGAGTTGTTATGCCCGTGAAAGCGGGCATCCAGTGTCTCTTGGAGGTGTCCCAATGTCCGTCTCGACCGATGAAGTCCGCGCCGTCTTAAAAACAATTTTTGACCCCGAAATCCACATCAGCATCGTGGACCTTGGCATGATCTACGGCGTCAATGTGGAACCGAACCCCAAGGGGGGCGAGCGCGTAAAAGTCAGCATGACCTTAACCACCCCCGCCTGCCCCTACGGCCCCGCCCTCCTCAGCAAAGTCCACTCCGACGTCGCCGCCATGAAGGGCGTTTCCGATGTGAACGTGGACCTGGTCTGGATCCCGCCATGGGACCCCCGGAAGATGGCGTCGGATGACGCGAAATTAAAGATGGGGTTGTTTGAGATGGATGACGATGAAACTTAACCCACCCCCGGACACCGTCGCGGCGCTCTCAGAACAACCTTTCATCCTCACCTTCCCAAAGTAGAGGCCGGGGGGACCTGAGTAGTCACTTCAGGCTAAAAAGTGTCCGACAATCCGAGCCTTGGCGCGGGTGAATCGCGTCTCCTGGCGCTGCTGGACCCCTTGGCGGCGATGTTGGCTGGCAGTTGAGAAAATGATTTTTGCCGGTTGGGGTGTCTTGGAACCGGTCCATGACCCGGAACCCCTTCCCGACCGGCTCCGCCGCCTTCCCCCGCCTGGGTTGGCGGCGTCTTTTTTTAAGCGGGGCGGCAAGCCTTTCGACAGGCCCCATTCCCCCCTTGACAGGCGTAACTTATTGAGTTACAGTGAAGCGGTGATCAAAAGCTTCGCCCACAAGGGGCTTGAGCGGTTCTTTTACGATGGGTCCAAGAAGGGCGTCAACCCGGACCATGCGCGAAGGATCGGGGATATCCTGGACCGGCTCGACGCCGCCGTGGTCGTCCAAGACATGGCGTTCCCCGGCTCCGGCCTGCATCCCTTGAAAGGCGATCTCAAAGGGCATTGGGCCGTCAAAGTGTCCGGCAATTGGCGGGTGGTGTTCCGGTTTGAAGACCGCGACGCCTACGTCGTGGACTACAGGGACTATCATTGACCGAAGGAGGGAAGAATTCATGATCAAGCGAAAGCGCCCGCCGACGCACCCCGGCGGCATAATGAAACGCCATTACCTGGAACCCCTCGGGTTGACGGTAACCGAAGTGGCCGACCGCCTGGGAGTCTCCCGCAAGACCGTCTCGGCGATCGTCAACGAACGCGCCCCGGTTTCCGTGGACATGGCCCTCCGCCTGGCGAAGGCGTTTGATACGAGCCCCGAGCTTTGGGTAAACCTACAGCAGAACTACGACCTCTGGCACGCGGCGCATGAAACTCACGCCTGGGAGAAGATTCGGACGTTTAACCTTGTAACGGCGTAGACCTTTCCAGCCGCTCTCCCGGCCCGACCGAATTCAAGTCCCCGCCGGGTGGAGAGACCCGGCGGGGACGTTGTTTTTTTGTGATGACCCGATGAAACGATGAAAAAATGAAGGATTGCCCCAAAGGAATTCCCTCGGAAACTTTCTCTAATCGCCGCCGAGGAAGCCGCGCGGTCCGCCCTCGATCATTTCGGGGTGTTGGATTTGGCGGGGGAGAGCCCCGCCCCGGAGAGATCCATTCCGGGGTGACGCAATATTCGCCGGAGTGACGAGTTTAAACAAAAAAAACGGTTGGCCGAGTTGTCCGAGCGGTTTTCATCCCCCGGCGCGCATTTCCCCGTTCGGGGCCGAACGCTGATCGTGGTGGACGACGGCGTCGCCACCGGCGCCACCCTGCGGGCGGCGTTGGAATACCTCCGCAAGGCGGAGGCGGGGACCATCGTAGCCGCCTTTCCCGTCGGCCCCGAGGACACCCTGCGCCGGCTTCGTCCTTTGGTCCAGACCTTGGTCTGTCCCCTCATCCCGGAAGACTTCCGTGCCGTGGGTGAGTTCTACCGCCGGTTCGACCCCGTTTCTGACGATGAAGTGGTCCGGCTTCCGCACGACGCCTTCCGACGTTTCCCCGAAGACCTGTCGCAAGACAATCCGGGCGTGATAGAATCAAAAGCGTAGCTCCCGTCATACACGGGAACCTTTGTTTTCGGGTACAATCCATTTTTGGGCCCGTAGCTCAGGTGGATAGAGCACCCGCCTTCTAAGCGGGTGGTCGGCGGTTCGACTCCGCCCGGGCCCGTTTTTTGGCCGTTGATCTCGAATGGGAGAGACACCATGGAAGCCCTTGTTAAAATAGTCCTTGGATTTTGTCTTTTGGCGATGAGTCTTTCGTATCTTTACCGTCCCGTCTGGGTGTTGAAGGTCAATCAACTCGTCCGGGAGATCCTTTTTAACGACGCGAACCTTCTCCATTACCGTCGGCGGTTGGGGGTCCCGCTTTTTGCGGCGGCGCTTCTTTTCCTCTATTCGGGCATGGTCAATCTCAAAGTCCGGAGCGGGAATTCCAGGGCCGCGGCGTACTCCGACATGAACGAGGCCTATCGGGCCTTCTACGCCCGACAATACGCCCAGGCCGACAAACTTTGCTCGGAGATCCTGAAAACCAATCCCCGGGAGGCGCACGCCCTTTTTCTTCTCCGCCAGTCGCGCAAAGCCACCGCGCCCTCGGCTGACGTGCTCCCCTCCACTCCCACCGTCCGGGCGGTCCGCCATCGGCGCTGAAAAAATTCTGGCCCGGGCCCGGGCTTTGCTGGCGGGACTCCGCCCGTCGGGCGCCGGGGCGGCCGCCGCTAGGGGCCGTCCCAGTTCGTCGGATGGGGCGGTGGAACTTTACCTGGAATTGGAGCGCACCCGCGAGATCGCCCGGTCGGACGGCCGCCCCAAAGACCTTCTGGCCGGGTCCAGCGAAGGGGCCGCAGTTCGCGTTTTTCGGAACGGCCGGTTTGGCTTCGCCTCCGGGACCGACGTCTCCCCGGACGGCGTGGCGCGCCTGTGGACAATGGCCGTCGCCGCGGCCGGCATCACGCCGCCCGACCCCGCCCGGAGGCCTCCGGCTCCTTCACGGGCCCGGTCCAGGGAGCGTTCCTACGGCGTGGACAGCCTCCTTTTCGCCTCCTCCGCCTCCTCCCTTCAACATCGTCTGGCCGCACTGGAAAAGAAACTGCTCCGATCGGACCGGCGCGTGGCCCGCGCCTTGAGTCTTTCCTTTCAAGAAAGCCGGGGCGGCTACGCCGTCGTATCAACGACGGGTGTGGCCGCTGCGGAACCCTTCGGTTCCGTTTCCTTCGGTTTGGAACTTCTGGGGGAGTCCCAAGGAGAAACCCAGGTCTCCTGGGCTTCCGCCGAATCCACGCGATGGTCCCGGTTGAACGAGGAGATGACGGCGGCGTCCGCTCGCCGGCGGCTGTTGGATTCCTTCGGGGCCGCGCCGCTTCGCAGCGGGGCTTGGCCCGTTGTTTTCGACTCCCGCGTCGGGGTTGATTTTTTGGAATTTCTTTCCCAGGCGGTGGCCGCCGACGCCGTTCAACGCGGCCGGTCGTGCCTGAAAAGCCGCGGGGGCCAGCCAGTGGCCTCCGAACGGGTGACCGTTGTGGACGACGGCCGGTGGAAAGGCGGCCTGGGCGCCGGGCTCTGGGACGCGGAGGGGGTCCCCACCCGGCGAACCACCGTCATCGGGGACGGGGTCTTTCGGTCCTGCCTGTACGACACCGAAACGGCGGCCCGCGAAGGGCGGGAAAGCACGGGGAACGCCGTCCGGGCGGGGGTTTCGGATCCGCCGTCCCCCGGCGCGACGAATTTTTATTTGGCCCCGGGGCCTGTCAGCGCGGCGCGCCTTTTGGCCGAGACGCCGCGGGCTTTCATCGTTCGGGACGTGATCGGCATGCACACCGCGGACCCGGTCAGCGGCGATTTTTCGGTGGGCGCGGCGGGCGTCCTGTGGGAAAACGGCAAGGTCCGCCGGGCCGTCAAAAGCGTGACCCTGGCGGGAAACCTCCTTGACCTCCTGGCCAAGGTGGACGCCGTGGCCGACGACCTCTTCTGGCAGGGCGCCTTCGGCGCCCCCGCCTTTCGCGTGAAGGAGCTTTCCGTTGGTGGATCTTAAAGAAATTTTCAAGGACGCGCTGGCCGGCCACGGGAAATACGGGGTGGTGGGGCACAACATCGCCTACACGCTGTCGCCGGCCATGCACGCCGCCGCCCTCGCGCATTTCAGGATTCCCGCCGTCTATCGCAAAATCGACATCACGCCCGAAGAGTGGTCGACCTTTGAAGTCCAAGCCAAAGCCCTTCCTTTGGACGGTTTCAACATCACGAAACCCTTTAAAGAGAAGGCCTTCAAATCTTTCGGCGAAGGACATGATGGCGCCGCGTGGGATTTTATCAGCGCCGTGAATACCGCCCGTTGCGGCGCCAACAGGGTCAATTGGGCGGTGGCCAACACCGACGTCCTGGGATTCTGGGCGGATTTTCAGGCCAACGGCGTGAGCGTGGATGGAAAGAAGGTCCTGCTGCTTGGGGCCGGCGGGGCCGCCCGAGCCGTTTTGGGCGCTTTCCGTCTCCAGAGGGCAAAACCGTCTCGAATCTTAATCCTCAATCGTCACGCCGAGAAGGTTCAACCCATGATCGATGACATGCGCGCTCATGGCGCCGTCGGTTTTCAGGGGATCCCTTTGGGCGTTGTCGCGCCGTCGAGATTGAGAATTGCCGTTGAATCGGCAGAGATCGTCATCAACGCCACGACGGTGGGCGAAAGGAGCGAGGGGAATTTGTCTCCGATCAGGGTGGATTGGCTTCGACCGGAAGTCGTGGTTTACGATTTGATATCCCACCGCCCCACGCGGCTGATGGAGGCGGCCCGAAAAATAGGGCGGGGTTTCGGCGGCCTGGGCATGCTCGTCAACCAAGGCGCCTTGGCTTTCGAGTTCTGGTTCGGCGACGAATTAAAAAAGGTAAAATACGACGCTACGGAGTTGAGAGAAACGATGCGCGACGCCGCAGAAAAAGCGTTGAGGGAGAGATTGTGATTCGTTACCTAACCGCCGGGGAGTCCCACGGGCCCTGTTTGACGGCCATTTTGGAAGGGGTGCCCGCCGGACTCAAAATCACCGAGGAATATTTGAACAAGGAGCTTCACCGCCGCCAGTATAGTTTCGGGCGGGGGGAACGGCTCCAGTACATCGAAAAGGACCGGGTCAAGGTCCTTTCCGGCATCCGCTGGGGGGAAACCCTGGGCTCCCCGATCAGCTTCCAAATTGAAAACCGCGACTGGGAAAATTGGGAAAAAATCATGTCCCTTTTGGAGGCCGACCGCTCGGAAAAATTCCGGCTGACGCGGCCCCGCCCCGGCCACGCCGACCTGGTGGGCGTTCTCAAATTCGACCGGAAGGACACCCGGGACATATTGGAGCGCGCCTCCGCCCGGGAAACGGCCGCGCGCACCGCCGTGGGGTCCGTTTGCAAACGGCTGCTTGAGGAATTGGGGGTTCAGGTCTATTCCTGGGTCGTTGAAATCGGCGGCATCGAGGCCCACGTGGGAAACCTTTCGCCGGAGGAGGCCTTCGCCCTGGCCGAAAATTCCCCCGTCCGGTGCCCCGACAAAAAGGCCGAGGAAAAAATGGTGGCGGCCATCAAAGAGGCCAAAGCCGCCGGGGACACCCTGGGCGGCGTGTATTCCGTCGTGGCCGTCGGCTGCCCCGTGGGGCTCGGCAGCCACACCCATTGGGACCGGAAGCTGGACGGCCGTTTGGCCCAGGCGCTCCTGTCCATCCAGGCCCACAAGGGAGTGGAAATCGGCCGCGGGTTCGAGATGTCCAGGTCCAAGGGATCCAACGTCCATGATGAAATTTTTTACGGCGCGGGGCGGGGTTTTTTCCGCAAATCCAACAACGCGGGCGGCATCGAGGGCGGCATGACCAACGGCGAACCGATCGTTGCGCGGGCCGCGGTTAAGCCCCTGGCTTCCCTCCGGCGTCCGCTCCGGTCCGTCAACATCGACACCAAAGAGGAAATGACGGCCGAAATCGTCCGCTCCGACGTTTGTCCCGTGGCCAGCGCCGCCGTGATCGGCGAGATGGTGGTGGCCATTGCCTTGGCGGATGCGATGAAAGGAAAATTCGGATCGGACTCCCTCCGCGAAATGCAGGACCATCTGACCCGCTACCGGGAACACATCAAGAACTTCTAGCGGGGCTTCCGGGCCTCCGGCCCGCCGCTGTCCCGTGAGCTCTGTGTCGGGGTTGGGGAATCCGCTTATGAATATCGTGTTGACAGGGTTTATGACCACGGGGAAGTCGTCGGTCGGAAAGATTTTGGCCGGGCGCCTCGGGTGGGCCTTCTATGACACCGACGATATGATTGAAAAACAGACCGGCCACTCCATCGCCGACCTTTTTTCCAAAGGCGGGGAGGAGCCTTTCCGTGACCTCGAGGCCCAGACCGTCAATTTGGTCGCGTTGATGGACAAGGTTGTGATCGCCACGGGGGGCGGTGTCCCGTTGCGACCGACCAATATGGCGGAACTCGAAAAGAACGGCGTTGTCTTTTGCCTTACAGCCAAGCCGGAAACGGTCCTGGAACGTCTGCGCGCGGAGCCCGCCACGCGGCCTCTGCTTCAAGGCGACGAACCGCGCCGGCGCATCGAGGAACTCTTGGAAACCCGCCGGTCGGTTTACGCCCGTTGCCGTTCGGACATCGCCACCGATGGCTTGACCCCCGCCCAAGTGGCGGAGCGTGTTTATGTGTCGCTTCCCGCCGGCGTCCGTCCGTGAAGCGCATTCCCGTCGCTCTTTCGGAAGGACGGTCCTACGAACTGGTGGTGGGGGGACGGCTGGCAAGCTTGGGGCGCGAGTTGGCCCGCCTCGTCAAAGGTCGTCGGGCCCTGGTGGTCAGCGCGGGACCCATCGCGCGGCGGTACGCCCCCCCTTTGATGCGCGGTTTGAAACGCGCCGGTTTTCGCGCCCACCTCGCCCTGATTCCCGATGGGGAACAACACAAGACCCTCGACGCCCCGCGCCGTCTTTACGGCCAGGCGCTGCGGGCGGGGATCGACCGGCGTTGTCCCCTTGTGGCCCTGGGGGGCGGCGTTGTGGGCGACGTGGCCGGGTTCACGGCGGCCACGTTCCTTCGCGGTGTGCCCCTGGCCCAATGCCCGACGACGCTCCTGGCCATGGTGGACGCCTCGGTCGGCGGCAAAACCGGCGTGGACCTTGCCCAGGGAAAAAACCTGGTCGGCGCCTTTTGGCAGCCGGTTTTGGTTTGGATGGATCTGTCCACCCTTCGGACCCTTCCGGACCGCCAGTGGCGCACTGGCATGGCCGAGGTCATCAAATACGGCCTTATCGCGGATCGAAAACTTTTTGAAGATCTCGAGGCCGCAGACCCGGCGGCTTTCCGGCGCGACCCGCGGGCGGTGGAAACCATCGTCGCCCGTTCGGCCGCGATCAAAGCTGGCGTGGTGGCCCGCGACGAGCGGGAAACGCGCGGGCTGCGGGAAATCCTGAACCTCGGGCACACCTTCGGCCACGCCCTGGAAACGGCGACGGGGTACACCGCCTACACCCACGGAGAGGCCATCGCCGTCGGGATGGCCGCCGCGGCCCGCCTGGGCGAGGCGCTGGGGACCTTCCCCTCGGAAAATGTGGCGCGGGTGGACCGGCTCCTGGAACGCTGGGGGTTGCCGACGAGGGCCCGCCGCCCCTTGTCCCGAGGGAAAATTCTCCGGGCCATGTCCAAGGACAAAAAAACCATGGCGGGCCGTTTTCGTTTCGTCGTTCCCCAGGGGTGGGGCCGGGCCCGTGTGGTGAGCGGGATCCCCCGTGAACGGTTAGAGCGAACACTGGATGCGGTGGGTATTTAAATGAGACTTCCTCAAGACGGCACGGACCCGAAGCTCTTCGCGGGCCGACGGGAGCGCTTGGCCGAAATCCTCGGCCGGCGGAAGTGTGACGCCTATTTTTTCTCCGGGATCTCGGACCTCTATTACCTGACGGGGTTCCATTCCGAGGGGTTCACCGGGCTGGTCAGCGCGAAGGCCACCTGGCTTTTCTCCTCGGCGCTGTTGGCCGGGCAGGTGAGGGAATGCGCGCCGGGGTGCCGGAGGATCGTGGGGAAGCGATTGTCGGCGGCGGTGGAGGAATTGATTCAAAAACACCGCTTCAAGCGCGTCGGGTTCGACGCGGAACAGCTCAATTTCCGGCTGGGGGACGTCCTCTCGAAAAAGGGCCTGCGCCCCCGGCCCAATCCGCTGGAAGAGCTCCGCATCGTCAAGGAGGAGGGGGAAGTCCTTCGGCTTCGGCGCGCCGGAAAAATTACCGCGGAGGCCGTGGCGCATGTGCGCGCTCGGGTCCGCGCCGGCATGACGGAAAAACAAATGGCCGTGGCCATCGAAAGCTATTTTTACCGGCGCGGGGCCACGGGGATCGGCTTCGATCTCATCGCCGCCGTGGGCCCTAACACCGCCTTGCCCCACCACATCCCGGGGGAGACCCGGCTGGCCAAAAACAGCGCCGTCCTTTTCGATGTGGGCTGCCGGGTGGGGGCCTACCGGTCCGACTTGACCCGTTCTTTTTATTACGGTAAAATCACGCCGAATTACAGACGGGTTTATGGAATTGTGGACGCCGCCCAGCGGGCCGGGATCGAGGCCATCCGGCCCGGCGCCACGGGTGGACAGGTGGACGCCGCCTCCCGGGGGGTCGTTGCCCGGGCGGGTTTCGGGCGCGCCTTCATTCACAGCACGGGGCACGGGGTCGGCATCGACATCCACGAACCGCCCTGGGTTCGGCCGAACAGCCCCGACGTCCTCAAGCCCAACATGATCTTGACCGTCGAGCCGGGAATTTACCTGTCCGGACGCTTCGGCGTCCGCATCGAGGACACCTTCCGCGTCACCGCGGAGGGCCGCGAAACCCTCACGAAAATCTGATTTTTCCTTGCCAACGGAGTTGAGATGATCGACACATCGGAAATGGGAAACGGCACCGTCTTTGAGTACGAAGGCAACGTCTACCAGATCGTTTGGTTCCAACACCACAAGCCCGGAAAAGGCGGCGCCATGTTGCGGGTCAAAATCCGCAACGTGCGGACCGGCGCCATCATCGAGCGGACTTTCAAATCCGGCGAGCGCTTTGAGGAGATGTCCCTGGCGCGGCGGCCCATGCAGTACCTTTACGCCGAAGGGGACAAACTGTTTTTCATGAACCCGGAAACCTTCGACCAAATCAACGTGCCGAGGGCCCTCATCGGAGACGGGGCGCGGTTCTTGACGGAGAACATGGAGGTCCAGGCGATGTATCTCGAAGACGAATTTTTGGGGATCGACCTTCCGGCCAGCGTGGAACTGAAGGTCGTGAGCACCGTCCCGGGCATCAAGGGGGACTCCGTGTCGAACATGGTGAAGCCCGCCACACTCGAGAACGACATCGAAATCCTGGTCCCGCTGTTCATCAAGGAAGGCGAGGCCATCCGCGTGGACACCCGCACCAGCGAATACGTCGGGCGCGTATGAAAGCGGGAACGGCTTCCGTGGACACCGAAAACCAACTGCGGGCCTTGTTGGCGTTCGCCGCCGAGGCGGGTTTGGCGGAGGTGGCTTGGGAACAGGAAGGCCGCCGCATCGCCTTTAAACGCCATAGGATTTTTGCGGCGCCCTCCGCGGCGCCCGCCCCGCAAACCCCGCGGGAAACCGCGCCGGCGCGGCCCAAGGTCCACGTCGTCAAATCGCCGATGGTCGGCACGTTTCAGCGGGCGCTCAAAGACCGGCCGCCCTTGGTCGTGGAGGGAAGCGAAATTTCCGCCGGCCAGAAAATGGCTTTTGTCGAGGCGATGAGCATTCCCAAGGACGTGTTCGCCGACGTTCACGGGCGGATCGCCGGCATCTTGGTGGAAAACGGCAAGCCGGTGGAATACGGCCAGCCGCTCTTTGAAATCGAAATCACGCCCCCGGAAGGGGAATGACCCGTGTTTAAAAAAATCCTCATCGCCAACCGGGGGGAAATCGCCGTGCGCGTCGTCCGCGCCTGCCGGGAATTGGGCATCCGCACCGTGGCCGTCCATTCGGACATCGACCGGAGCTCGCTCCACGTCCGCTACGCGGACGAATCCGTCTGCATCGGCCCGGCGACCGCGGCGGAAAGCTATCTGAACATTCCGGCCATCATTTCCGCCGCCGAAATCACCGGCGCAGACGCCATCCATCCCGGGTACGGGTTCCTCTCAGAAAACACGCATTTCGCCGAGGTGTGCGAAAGCTGCCACATCGCCTTCATCGGGCCGTCCAAGGACGCCATCCGGAAGATGGGCGACAAATCCGAGGCGCGAAAAATCATGGGCGCTTACGGGGTGCCCATCATTCCCGGCACGGAAAGCTGCATCAGCGTCGACGACAAGAACCTTTTCAAGATCGCGAAGAAGATCGGCTATCCGATCCTCGTCAAGGCCAAGGCGGGCGGCGGGGGCAAGGGCATGCGCGTGGTTCAGGAGGCGAACTTTTTGAAGGACGCCATCGTGGCCGCCACGACGGAGGCCAAGGCCGCCTTCGGCAACGGCGACGTGTACCTGGAGCGATATTTGAACGCGCCCCGGCACATCGAGGTGCAAATTTTGGGCGACACCCACGGCAACGTCGTGAGCTTCCCCGAGCGGGACTGCTCCGTTCAGCGCCGTCACCAGAAGCTGATCGAGGAATCGCCCTCCCCCATGGTGTCGGACAGCCTGCGCAAGAAGATGGGGAAGGCCGCCCGTCTCGCGGCCAAGGCCGTGAAATATTCGACGGTGGGGACGGTGGAGTTCCTTCTTGACGAGGGATCCAAGGATTTCTTTTTCATCGAAATGAACACCCGCATCCAGGTGGAGCACCCCGTGACGGAAATGGTGACCGGCATCGACCTCATCAAGGAGCAGATCCGCGCGGCGGCCGGCGAAAAGATGCCCTTCGACTCCGACGACATCCAAATCCGCCACCACGCCATGGAGTGCCGCATCAACGCCGAGGACCCGGCCCGGAACTTCATGCCCTCACCGGGCAAAATCACGAACCTGATCCTCCCCGGCGGGCCGGGGGTGCGGGTGGACACCCACATGTACACGGGCTACACCATCCCCACCTATTACGACGGTTTGATGGCGAAGCTGATCTGCGCCACGCGCTACGGCCGGGGGGGCGGACGGGACCACACGATCCGGCGAATGCGGCGCGCGCTGGACGAGTTCATCGTTGAGGGCGTGAAGACCACCATCCCTTTTCATCGGGACGTCATGGCCCACGAGGCGTTCCTCAAGGGCGACGTGCAGACGGATTTCATCGAGAAGCATTTGGCCGCCTCGACGGCGTCCTGAGCCCGTGACCCCGCGTCCGTCCGCCCTTCAGCGGAAGATCGTCGAGCACCTTTGGGAGTCCAGCCGGACGCTCCGGGAATTGGCCAACGAAGCCACCGCCATTGAAAAGGCCGCGCGGGCCATCGTCGCCTCGCTGCGGCGCGGCGGAAAACTCCTGGCTTTTGGAAACGGGGGGTCCGCCGCCGACGCCCAACACCTGACCGCGGAGCTTTCGGGCCGTTTCGAAAAGGACCGGCGGGGTTTGCCCGCGGTGGCGCTCACCACCAACGCTTCCGCCGTGACCGCCATCGCCAACGATTACTCCTACGACCAGATTTTTTCCCGGCAACTTCAGGGACTGGCGCGTCGCGGGGACGTGGTGGTGGCGATCTCCACCTCCGGCGATTCGCGAAACGTCCTGGAGGGGGTCAAGGAGGCCCAAAAGGCGGGGGCCGTCGTCATCGCTTGGACCGGCAAAGGCGGGGGGAAACTCAAAAGAACGGCGGACATCTGCGTGGACGTGCCCGCCCAACGCACCTCACATATTCAGGAAGGGCACTTGGCTCTCCTGCACACGCTCTGCGCCATTGTTGAGGACGAACTTTTCCCGGCGACCCCGAAGGCGCGTGGCCGCCGCTAATTTCCTCCCCCCGGCGGTTTTGGCCCGGAGACTGGCCCGGACGCGCCGCGGCCGCGCCGTGGTGTTCACCAACGGCTGTTTTGACCTTTTTCACGCGGGGCACCTGAAGGTGTTGAATTTCGCCAAACGCCATGGAAAAATTTTGGTGGTGGCGCTCAATTCCGACGCGTCCACCCGCCGGCTCAAGGGACCCGGTCGGCCCATTTTGCCCCTTCGGGACCGGGCGGAACTGGTGTCCGCCCTTCGGCCCGTGGACTATGTGACGTTTTTTGATGAGGACACGCCGCGCTCCCTGATTCAAAGGCTGAAGCCCGAGGTGTTGGTGAAGGGCGGTGACTGGGCGGCGCACGCCATTGTGGGCCATGAATATGTGAAGAAGGTGGTGCGCGTTCCGCTTTTGAAAGGCCGTTCCACCTCGGGAATCATCAAGACCATCGTGAGCCGGTATGGGCGAGCCGCTGCGGGGAAAAAATAATTTCCCCTCTCCCCTCCGGGGAGAGGGCCGGAGAAAGGGCGTCCTTCGGCTTTTGGACGCCAATCTTAACCGCGCCCGGGAAGGCCTGCGGGTGTTGGAAGACACGGCCCGCTTCCTGTGGGACGACCGGAGGTTTTTTGGGCGGCTTCGTCGTTGCCGCCACGCGCTCGACCGTGCGACTCGCCGGGCCTACCCCGCTCTGGTGGCCAGCCGCGACAGCGTTCGAGATCCCGGCCGCCGGACGGCCGAAACGCGGCGCCGCACCGCCGAAGGCCTGGTGGCGGCCAATTTTCGCCGGGCGGAGGAAGCGCTCCGGGGCCTCGAGGAATACGGGAAAGTCCTTTCGCCCGGGGCGGCCGTCCGTTTCAAAACAATCCGCTTTGAACTTTACGTATTGGAAAAAAAAGCCATGGGGCGCGCGCGCCGGTGATCCCAAAACGGCGTTTTGACTTCTCGGACGTTTATCTCTACGTCATCACCTCCCCGCCCCCGCCGCGACCGGGCCGTTTTTACCTGGAGACCGTGGCAGAGGCCTGCGCGGGCGGCGCGGACGCGGTTCAATTGAGGGACAAGACCCTCGCGGCCCGGGACCTCGTCCATCTGTGCAGGGAATTGCAGTCCCTCTGCGACAAGACCGGGGCCCTTTTTATTTTGAACGACCGGGTGGACGTGGCGTTGGCCGCCGACGTCGACGGGGTGCACGTGGGGCAGGACGATTTGCCCGTGCGTGCCGTTCGGTCCATGGTGGGCCACCGGAAATTGATCGGTTGTTCAACCCATTCCATCGCGCAGGCCTTGACCGCCGCGGGGGACGGCGCGGACTACGTCAGTTGCGGCCCGGTGTTCGCCACCCCCACCAAGCCGGATTACGCCCCCGTCGGCCTCGACCGGGTGAAAGAGTACAAAAAACTCCTCCGCGTCCCTTTCGTGGCCATCGGGGGAATCGACGAATCGAATGTGGACCAAGTCCTTCTGTCCGGGGCCGAGCGTGTGGCGGTGGTCCGGGCCGTTTCGGGCGCGGATTCTATTGAAGGCGCGGCCCGGACATTCAAAGAAAAGATTTCCAGGTTTCGGGATGCACGACGGCATGCTTCACCAGGAGACTGAACCATGAGCCAACCCAACAGAAACGTCACTCAAATGCACCGGGCGAAGGGGGGAGAAGCAACCCCCGAAATGAAAATCGTCGCCAAAAAAGAGCGCGTGGAAGTCGAATACGTGCGCCAGGAAGTGGCCCGCGGCCGCGCCATCATCCCGGCCAACGTGAACCATTTAAAGCACAAGCTGGACCCCATGATCATCGGCCGGAATTTTAACTGCAAAATCAACGCCAACCTGGGGAACTCGGCGACCACGTCGGACATCGCCGGAGAATTAAGCAAAGTGGACATGGCGGTGAAATACCACGCCGACACGATCATGGACCTTTCCACGGGCAAGGACCTGGACGCCACCCGCGAGGCCGTCCTCCGGCACAGCACGGTCCCCGTGGGCACCGTCCCCATTTACGGGGTCTTGGCCCGGTGCGGAACGCCGGACGCCATGACGCCGCAGTTGTTTTTGGACGAAGTGGAGAAACAGGCCCGGCAGGGGGTCGATTACATGACCATTCACGCCGGAGTTTTACGTGAGCACGTGCCCCTCACGAAGAACCGCGTCACGGGCATTGTTTCCCGGGGCGGAGCCATCCTGGCGCAATGGATGATGACCCACGACCAGGAAAACTTTCTCTACACCCACTTCGGCGATTTGTGCGAAATCTTCAAACAATACGACGTGAGCTTTTCCCTGGGCGACGGCCTTCGCCCCGGCTGCCTGCACGACGCCAACGACGAGGCCCAATTCGGGGAACTGAAAGTTTTGGGGGAATTGACGTTGAAGGCCTGGGAGCACAACGTGCAGGTCATGATCGAGGGGCCGGGCCACGTGCCCATGAATTTGATCAAAATGAACGCGGAGCTCCAGCAGAAGTGGTGCCACGAGGCGCCCTTCTACACGCTGGGTCCTCTGGTGACGGACATCGCGCCCGGCTACGACCACATCACCTCCGCCATCGGGGCGGCCATCATGGGCTGGTCCGGCGCGTCGCTCCTCTGCTACGTCACGCCGGCGGAGCACCTGTCGCTTCCCAACGCCGAGGACGTCCGCCAGGGCTGCATCGCCTACAAAATCGCGGCCCACGCCTCGGACATCGCCCGGGGCCGCCCGGGGGCCCGCGACCGCGACGACGAGCTGTCCAAGGCGCGCTTTGAGTTCCGCTGGAAAGACCAGTTCCGCCTTTCCCTCGATCCTGAGGCCGCCCAGGCCAAGCACGATTCGACCCTGCCCGAAGAGGGCTTCAAGGACGCGCGCTTCTGCTCCATGTGCGGGCCGAAGTTCTGCTCCATGCGCATCACCCAGGACGTCCACAAGCTAGTGGCCGAACACAAAGCCCACGTCAAGGCGGGCGTCGTTCCGCCGAAACTCGAAAAACCCGCGGAGATTCCGGCAACCATCGGAGCATAAAAAGGGCAGCCGCCCAATTCATTGGGCGCTTTAAGGCGGGACAGTGCGCATAGACCGTTCCAAATCGCCCGATAAACCGGGCAACTGCAGGGTGGGGAGCGAATCGTGAAAACGGCCCGCTCTTTGTTTTCCGTCCGGGTATCGGTCCCGGCCACCACGGCCAATTTGGGCCCGGGTTTTGACGCGTTGGGGCTGGCGTTGAATCTTTGCAACGAGGTGGAGTTGCGCGGGTGGAAGCCGGCCGGCGCTCCGACTCTCTCCATGACCGTCGCGGGAGAAGGGGCCGGAAAGCTTCCGCTGGACAGATCCAACTTGGTCTTCCGGGCCGTTCAGCGAACCTTTTCCCGGGCCGGCGTAAAAATGCCCTCGGTGACCCTCCGCCTCAGAAACCGAATTCCCTTGGCGCGGGGGCTGGGGTCCTCCTCGGCGGCGATCGTGGGCGGCATCGTGGCCGCCAACAGGGCCCTGCGAAATCCGTTGACGGAGCAAATGGTTTTGGACCTTGCCGCGGAGATGGAGGGCCACCCGGACAACGTGACGCCGGCTCTTTTGGGCGGTCTCTGCGCTTCGGTGATGTCGGGGATGCGCGTTCGAGCGGTCTCTTGGAAGGCCGCAGCGCTTTTCAACGGTCTGCGGGCCGTCCTCTGCGTCCCCGAGTTTGAACTTTCCACGGCCCGGGCGCGGAGCGTTCTCCCGGCCCGGGTGTCCCGGGCCGACGCCGTTTTTAATATTTCGCGCGTCGCCCTGCTCCTCAGCGCCCTGCAGTCCCGCCGTTTCGATCTTTTGAGCGAAGCCATGCACGACCGTCTTCATCAGCCGTGCCGCGCCAAGCTGGTTCCCGGTCTCATGAAAGCGCTCCAGGGGGCCGGAAAGGCCGGCGCGTATGGAGCGGCCCTCTCCGGGGCTGGACCGAGCGTGTTGGCGCTGTGTCCGCCGTCGAAAACGGGGTCCGTGGGGAAGGCCATGGTGAGGGTCTTCGGCCGTCATCGGGTCGCGGCAAAGGCCTTGGTTTTGGCGGTCTCACCGTCCGGCGCGCGCTGGGAAAAGGGATAAATCGTCATGAGTCTCGTGGTGATGAAATTCGGCGGGAGCTCGGTCGCGGACGCGGACCGCATCAAGAACGTCGCCGGCCGCGTGATTGCCACGCGCAAAGCGGGGCACCGCGTTGTCGTCGTGGTCTCCGCCCCCGGCGACATGACCGACGATCTGATCGCCATGGCCGAAAAGATCGCGGACAACCCGAGCGGCCGGGAAATGGACATGCTCTTGTCCACGGGGGAGCAGGTCTCCATCGCGCTTCTCTCCATGGCCATCAACCACTGCGGGGTGGGCGCCGTGTCCTTGACCGGCCCCCAGGCGGGCATTTTCGCGGACCACGACCACACCCGGGCGCGCATCACCTCCATACGCCCCCGGAAGATTTTTGACCAGTTGAAGAAAGGCCGCGTCGTCATCGTCGCCGGGTTCCAAGGCTTGAACCCCAACGAAGACATCGCCACCCTGGGCCGCGGCGGGTCCGATTTGACGGCGGTGGCCCTCGCGGCGGCGCTCAAGGCCGGCGTGTGCGAAATCTATACCGACGTGAAAGGCGTTTACACCACGGACCCCCGTGTGGTGCCCACCGCGCAGAAAATCGACCGGATCTCCTACGACGAGATGCTGGAGCTGGCGGGGGCGGGGACGCAGGTGATGCAGGCCCGCTCCATCGAAGTGGGGAAAGTTTACGGCGTGGACATCCACGTCCGGTCCTCTTTTTCAGAAGACGAAGGGACGCTCATCACGGCGGAGGTTGCCCGTATGGAAGACATCGTTGTCAGCGGGGTCGCGTTCGATCCCAAGCAGGCCAAGATCACGCTTCGCGGCGTGGCCGACCGGCCCGGCATCGCCGCCCGGATTTTCGGGCCGCTGGCCGAAGAGGGCGTGAACGTGGATATGATCATCCAATCGGCGCCCACCGAGGCGCGGAACGACATTTCGTTCACCGTGGCCCGGTCCGACGGTAAAAAAGCCATGGGCGTCCTGGACCGCGTGGCGTCCGATCTGCGCGCGGAGGAGGTGGCGTGCGACGACAAGGTGGCGAAAGTCTCCATCGTCGGCGTCGGGATGAAAGGCCACCCCGGCGTGGCCGCCAAATTGTTCAAGGTCTTGGCGGCCGCCGGCATCAACATCGACATGATCTCCACTTCGGAAATCAAAGTGGCGTGCATCGTGGGGGAGAGCGACGGTCCCAAGGCCGTCCGGCTCATCCACAAGGCCTTCGATTTGGAAAAGCCACGGGCCAAGGCCCGCGCCCGATGAGCCCGAAGAAGACGGTCCCTGGCCGGGTGTTCCTCTACGACACCACCCTGCGCGATGGAACGCAGGGAGAGGGCGTTTCATTGTCCGTGGAGGACAAGCTGAAGATCGCCCGCGTCCTGGACCGGATGGGCGTCCGGTACATCGAGGGCGGATGGCCGGGGTCCAACCCCAAGGATGAGGAATTCTTCCACAAGGCCCGCGGCCTGCGTTTTAGAAACGCCCGTCTGTCGGCCTTCGGCAGTACCCGGCGGCGGGACGTCGCCGCCCACAGGGACCCCAACCTTTCGGCCATCGTCCGGGTGAAAACCCCCGTGGCCTGCATTTTCGGGAAATCCTGGGACTTCCAGGTGATCCACGCCCTCCGAGCCACCCTGGATGACAACCTCAAGATGATTGCGGATTCCGTCCGTTTCCTGAAATCAAAGGGAAAGGAAGTCGTCTTCGACGCCGAGCATTTCTTCGACGGTTATCGGGCCAACGCGGAATACGCCCTGGCGAGCCTGAAGGCCGCGCACCAAGCGGGAGCCGACAACCTCACGCTCTGCGACACCAACGGCGGATCGTTGCCCCACCAAATCGGGGAGATCGTCCAGGATGTCCGGCGGCATCTGCCGCGGGCGCGGCTCGGGATCCATTGCCACAACGACACCGACGCCGCCGTCGCCAATTCCCTGGAGGCGGTGCGCCAGGGGTGTGCGCTTGTGCAGGGCACGGCCAACGGCCTGGGCGAGCGCTGTGGAAACGCCAATTTGATCTCCATCGTTCCCGGCGTCATGCTGAAACTGGGGATGCCCTGCGTGACGCAGGAGCAGCTTAGGTTTCTCACCGAGGCGTCCCGGTACATCGGCGAAATCGCCAACCAGGTCCCGAACGACCACCAGCCTTACGTCGGGAACTCGGCCTTCGCCCACAAAGGCGGGGTGCACGTGTCCGCCATGGCGCGCAACGTTTCCACCTATGAGCATATGGACCCGGGAGTCGTCGGCAACAAGCGCCGGGTGTTGATCTCGGAGCTCGCCGGGCGTTCGAACATGATCCTGAAGGCCCGGGAATTCAACCTGGATTTGGAGAAGCACCCCGAGGCCGTGGAAAAAATCATCCACAAGGTGAAGGCCTTGGAGAACGCGGGATATCATTTTGAGGGCGCGGAGGGGTCGTTCTACCTCCTGGTGGCGCGCCTCATCCGGCCGTTCAAACCCTTCTTCGACTTGAAGGGGTTCCGGGTCATCGTGGAGGAAGACCGCGAAAAGGGCGGCCTGGTGGCCGAGGCGTCGCTCAAGGTGGCCGTGGACGGCCGGGCGGAGCACACGGTCGCCGAAGGCCACGGTCCCGTGGACGCCTTGGACCGGGCCCTGCGCCGCGCGCTTGAAAAGTTTTACCCCAACCTAAAAGCCATGAGTCTGGTGGATTTCAAAGTCCGCGTCATCAGCGCGGCCGAAGGCACGGCCGCCAAGGTGCGCGTGTTCGTGAACAGCCGGGACCATGCCGAGGAGTGGGGCACCCTGGGAGTGTCGGAAAACATTATCGAAGCGTCCTGGCAGGCCCTCCGGGACGCGGTCGAATACAAGCTCCTCAAGGACGCGCGTCGCCCGCGGGCCTGATCCGTCTTACCGACAGGGCGCCGGGGCGAATTTAGGCCCCGGCACCCCCTCTTTTGTGGCCCCCATCCCGGGCGGTTATTTTGTATATTTCCAGTGGGTTTATCGTCGGGAGACTGCTTTGAGCGAAAAGAGAAATCCGAGTGACCGTCTCGTTTGAATTGAAAAAATATTTGCATCGACGCGCGGCCCTGGTGGACGCCGCGCTGGGGCGTTTTATGACGAAGAAGAGCGTTCTGCCCCCCGTGGTGCACAAGGCCATGCGGTATTCCGTTTTCGCCGGCGGCAAGCGGTTGCGGCCGATCCTCTGCTTGGCCGCAGCGGAAGCGGCCGGTGGCGACCCGCGGCGGGTGCTTCTCACGGCCTGCGCCCTGGAAATCATCCACACCTATTCCCTGGTCCACGATGACCTTCCCGCCATGGACGACGACGATCTCCGCCGGGGCCGTCCGACCAACCACCGGGTTTTCGGGGAAGGGATTGCCATCCTCGCCGGGGACGGTTTGCTGTCCTTCGGTTTTGAACTGATGGCCCGGAACGCCGCTGTGAAGGGTGTTCGCCCCGATCGGGTTGTCCGGGCCATCGAAACCGTGGCGCGGGCGGTGGGTTCGCGGGGCATGGTGGGCGGCCAGGCGGTGGACTTGGAATCGGAAGGGTCCGCTGTCTCCTTGAACGGGCGTAGCCCCCGGGTGTTGGAATTCATTCACCGGCGAAAAACGGGGGCCTTGATCACCGCGAGCCTTTCCGCCGGGGCCATTCTGATCGGGGCGTCTGACGCCCGCCTGGCGGCCTTGGAGCTCTACGGGGAAAATATTGGATTGGCTTTTCAGATCACCGATGACGTGTTGGACGTCGTCGGCGACAAGGCGTTGCTCGGCAAGCGGGGGTCCGACGCCGCCAACGCCAAATTGACTTTTCCCGCCGTTTACGGGCTGGACGACTCCCAGCGGCGGGCGCGGCGCGCCATCGAAAGCGCCAAGGCCGCCCTGGCGCCCTTCGGCCGGCGGGGCGAACCGTTGGCCGCGCTGGCCAACCACATCCTCACCCGAGAGAAATGACATGAGCGTATTGGACACGATCGACAATCCCCAGGACCTCCGGCACATCCGGAAGGACCTCCTGCCGACCCTGGCGAAGGACATCCGCCAGAAAATCATGGACGTCACCACCCAAGTCGGGGGCCATCTGGGGTCGGGCCTGGGGACCGTGGAGTTGGCCATCGCCCTCCATTACGTTTTCGAGTCCCCGAAAGACAAAATGGTATGGGACACGGGCCACCAGGCCTACCCCCACAAGTTGTTGACCGGCCGGCAGGACCGATTTCACACGCTTCGGCAATTCGGGGGGATTTCCGGCTTCTTGACGAGGACTGAATCGATCCACGATCACTTCGGCGCCGGCCACGCCTCCACGGCCATTTCCGCCGCCCTGGGCTACGCCGTGGCCAGGGACGTGCAGAAACAAGAACATCACGTCATCGCCGTCGTCAACGACGGTTCGTTGACCGGGGGCATGGCCTTCGAAGCGCTCCAGAACGCGGGCATTTTGGGCACGAACCTCCTCGTCATCCTCAACGACAACCAAATGTTCATTTCCCACCGGGTCGGAGCCGTGGGGGCTTTCCTCGCCAAGTTGCTGACCCTGGGCGCGGTGCGCAACGTTGAAAGGCGCATCGAAAAATTCCTGGCCCGGATGAGTTTTTACGGCGCCTACTTATTGCGATTGGCCCGGCGCATCAAGGTGTTCCTTTTCCCCGGCGTGCTCTTCGAGGAAATGGGGTTCGGCTATCTGGGCCCCATCGACGGCCACGATCTTCCGCGCCTCATCGAGATCCTCCGGGCGGTCAAGCAACTGAAGGGTCCCCACCTCCTGCACGTGGTCACCAAGAAAGGGAAGGGGTATGACCGCGCGGAACAAGACCCCATCAAGTACCACGGGGTGACGAAGTTCGACCCGGCCTCGGGCGAGATGGTGAAGGCCGCCGCCGGGCCGCCCAGCTACACGAGCGTTTTTGGAAAAGCCCTGGTGCAACTCGCCAGGGAGGACCCGCGGATCGTGGCCATCACAGCCGCCATGCCCGAGGGGACCGGGTTGGACATTTTCCGAAAGGAAATTCCCGCCCGGTTCTTTGACGTGGGCCTGGGCGAACAGCACGCCGTGACCTTCGCCGGCGGGCTGGCCTGCGGGGGGCTCAAGCCCGTTGTGGCCATCTACTCCACCTTCCTCCAGAGGGGGTTCGACCAGATGCTCCACGACGTCGCCCTGCAAAAACTTCCCGTGGTGTTCTGTTTGGACCGAGCGGGCCTCGTGGGGGACGACGGCCCCACCCACCACGGCGTTTTTGATTTGTCCTACGCGCGCCTGATGCCCAACATGACCGTGATGGCGCCGAAAGATGAAAACGAGCTTCAACACATGCTGAAGACCGCGCTCAATATGCCCGGCCCATCGGTCCTCCGCTACCCGCGCGGCGCGGGGCAGGGGACGCCCTTGGACACGGTCCTCCGCCTTTTGCCCCTGGGAAAAGGGGAAATTCTTCGCGACGGTGATGACCTCACGCTGTTGGCCATCGGCCACCCGGTCCAGGCGTGTCTGCAGGCGGCGGAGGCGCTGGCCGAGGAAGGCCTCTCCGTCGGGGTCGTGAACGCCCGCTTCGCCAAGCCGCTGGAGAGGGAGTTCTTGCTGGGCATCGCCCGCCGGGCTCCCGTACTGGTGACGGTGGAGGAGAACACCTTCATCGGCGGTTTTGGCGACGCCGTGCGGGAAGCCCTGGAGGGGGAATCGATCCCCGTCCGCACCATCGCCCTTCCGGACGCTTTTGTGGAGCACGGAACCCAGGCCAAGTTGAGGGATTTGGTGGGCCTCTCCGCCGACAAAATCGCGCGGCGGGTGAAAGAGTTCCTGGGCCAGAGGACGTCGTCCGCCCGGTGAACCGGCCGGATCCCCCTTCTGGCCGGTATTTTTCCATCGCTCTCAACCCGCCCAAGAAGATCCGGCTCGACCATCTGATCGTCGAGAGGGGGTGGGCGGAGTCGGGACACAAGGCCCAGGCGCTGATCCTGGCGGGGCGCGTCCGGGCCCCGGGCCTTAAAAAGATCAAGCCGGGCGCGCTGGTCTCGACCGACCAGGCCCTGGAGTTGGTGGAGGAATCTCCCTACGTGTCCCGAGGCGGGGAAAAGCTCTCCGGCGCCTTGAAGGCCCTCGGGCTCTCCGTCAAGGGCCGGCGGTGCCTGGATGTGGGGGCCTCCACGGGGGGTTTCACGGACTGCCTGCTGCAGGCCGGGGCTGAAAAGGTTTTGGCCGTGGACGTGGGGCGGGGGCAGCTTCACTGGAAACTCCGCCGGGATCCCCGGGTGGTCAGCCGGGAGGAAACCCACGTTTTGGAGATGAAGCAGGAGGATGTGAACGATTTCGCGCCGGATTTCTCCGTGGTGGACGTGGCGTTCATTTCCCTCGCCAAGGTGCTGCCGCATTTGTCGGGCCTCCTCGACCCCGGTGTCCCGGTGCTGGCACTGGTGAAGCCGCAGTTCGAGGCCGGTCCCAAGGGCGCGCCGGGGGGCGTGGTCAAGGACGAGCGGGTCCGCCGGGAAATTCTGGATCGGATTTCCAGTCGGCTGAGGGAATGGTGTTTTGAAAAACGAGGCGAGGTGGATTCAATCCTCAAAGGCCCCAAGGGCAACCAAGAAACCTTTGTTCATCTCGTAAAACTATGATCGACAACCCCCGTTGATTATAAACCATCGACCTGAGCTCACCATGAAAGGAGTTAAACCCATCGTGCACGTTATTGCCGGCGCCAATGGGTCCGGCAAATCAACGTTTGCTCAGGAGTATTTACTTCAGATGCAACGGTACCCCTCCTTCATCAATGCGGATCTCATCGCCCTCGGCCTTTCCCCGTATAACCCGGAAGCGGTGAAAGTGACGGCGGGGAAACTGGTCCTTCAAAGGATTCAGGGGTTCCTTAAAAAACGAGAAAGTTTTGGATTTGAGACGACACTTTCCGGGACGGCATACCGACGACTGCTGAAAATCCTCGGTGCGCGTGGTTTTGAAGTTCGCCTTTGTTACCTTTGGGTGCGCCAGGTTAAGTTGGCGATCAAGAGGATTAAGGACCGGGTAAAAAGGGGTGGACATGATGTCCCGGAACCCGACGTCCGTCGGCGATATCTTCGCAGCCTTAGAAACTTCCACTCCTATGCTCGGTTGGCGGATCGTGTTTTGGTGTTCGACAATTCCGGCTATCCTCCGCGCTTGGTTGCCAAAGGGGAAAGGGGCAACCTTCGCCCTGTCGAGCCCAAGTTGTTTGCGCAATTCATAGATCAAGTGAGGAAAAATCAACATGAAAACCCTCGAAAGTAAATTATCGCGTCAAGCGCTCGACTCTTTGCGTCGCGCGGTGTGGAATGTTCTTTTGGAGCATGCCAAGGACCGCCAACCTGTGTACATACTCCGCAAAGGACGGGTCGTTCGTGTCTTCCTTTCAAAAAACCCTCGGAGAGATCTTTCTAGGCTTTGTGATGCCGCGTAGCTGTTAATTGTGATTCCCCCTTACGACCCGAAATCCATCGAGCCCAAGTGGCAGAAACGTTGGGAGGACGCCGGCGTTTTCCGGGCGTCATCGAAACCGGGGAAACCCAAGCTGTATATCTTGGACATGTTCCCGTATCCCTCCGCGGCCGGCCTGCACGTCGGCCACCCGGAAGGATACACGGCCACGGACATCCTTGCCCGGATGAAGCGCATGCAGGGGTTCAACGTCCTGCATCCCATGGGGTGGGACGCCTTCGGGCTTCCGGCGGAGAATTACGCCATTCAGACGGGGGTTCATCCCGCCGCCATCACCAAAAAGAACACCGACAATTTTCGCCGGCAAATCAAATCCCTCGGGTTTTCCTACGACTGGGACCGCGATGTGGCCACCAGCGATCCCGATTACTACAAATGGACCCAGTGGATATTCCTCCAACTCTATAAAAAAGGGCTGGCCTATGAGGGCGTCATCCCCATCAATTTCTGTCCGAACTGCAAGACCGGGCTGGCGAACGAGGAAGTGCATCAAGGCGCTTGCGAGCGGTGCGGGACTCCGGTGGAGCGGCGGGACATGCGCCAGTGGCTCTTAAAGATCACCGCCTACGCGGATCGACTGCTGGAGGATTTGGAGGGCCTCGACTGGCCGGAATCCACCCTGGCGATGCAACGGAACTGGATCGGGCGGTCCGAAGGCGCCGAGGTCACTTTTAAGGGGGCTTTACCCGCCGCAGCGGAAGGCAAAGAGCTGAAGGTTTTTACCACGCGGCCGGACACTCTCTTCGGCGCCACGTACATGGTCCTCGCCCCCGAACATCCGCTGGTGGAAACCTTCACCTCCATGGAACAACGGACCGCGGTGCGGGCTTACCAGGATGTGGCCCGGGCCAAATCCGACCTTGAACGCACGGACCTGGCCAAGAAAAAAACGGGCGTGTTCACCGGTGGCCACGTCGTCAACCCGGTCAACGGCGGAAAGATCCCCGTGTGGGTGGCGGATTATGTCCTCATCAGCTACGGGACCGGCGCCATCATGGCCGTGCCGGCCCACGATCAGCGGGATTTTGATTTTGCCACGAAGTTTAACCTTCCCATTAAGCAAGTCGTTGATCTCAAACTCAGCGCCCCCGGAAATGTTCCCGCGGGGTCTCCGTTGAACATTGCTTTTGAAGACGATGGCGTGGCCGTCAATTCGGGCCCTTACAACGGCCTGACCACGGCGGAATTTAAAAAGAAGATCACCGGCGATTTGGAGAAAAACGGGCAAGGGAAAAAATCCGTGAATTATCGGCTTCGGGACTGGGTTTTTTCCCGCCAACGCTACTGGGGAGAACCCATCCCCATCGTTCATTGTTCGGGAAAGTGCGGCGGGCCGGTGCCGGTCCCGGAATCCCAGTTGCCGATCCGGCTCCCCGAGGTGAAAAAATTTGAGCCCACGGGCACCGGGGAATCGCCCCTGGCAGCCGTGGAAAGCTGGGTGAAAACCGTCTGCCCCGTTTGCGGAGGCCCGGCGCGGCGGGAAACCAACACCATGCCGCAGTGGGCGGGCTCCTGTTGGTATTATTTGCGCTTTGTCGATCCGAAAAATGGAAAATCCGCCTGGGGGGCCGCTGAGGAGAAATTCTGGATGGGGACCGCCGGCGTGGACCTTTACGTGGGGGGGGCCGAGCATGCGGTCCTGCACCTTCTTTACAGCCGCTTCTGGCACAAGGCGTTGTTCGACCTGGGTTTGGTGTCCACTAAGGAGCCCTTCAAAAAACTTCGGCACCAGGGCATGGTGCTGTCCTACAGCTACCAGGACGGACGGGGGGCCTACCACGCTTACGACGAAATCGATTTTTCCACAAGCCCGGCCAAGCTGAAGGCCACCGGGGAAACGCTGAAAGAGCAAGTGGAAAAAATGTCCAAGTCTAAAAAGAACGTGGTCAGCCCCGATGACATCGTGTGCCATTACGGCGCGGACGCCATGCGCCTCTATGAAATGTTCATGGGGGACTTCGAGCAACCAAAACCCTGGGACATGCGCGGGGTGGAGGGAGTTACGCGTTTTCTCCAGAGGGTCTGGAGATTGTTGGACGCCCCGAGGATCGCCGACGACCCTCATCAGCGCCTGCGCCACCGCACCATTCAGTCGGTGACAGAACGCGTGGGGAATTTTAAGTTCAACACGGCCATCGCCGCGATGATGGAATTCACCAACGCCCTGTCTTCCGGGGCGGCCAAGGACGACGTGGAAACCATGGCCCTCCTGATCTCCCCGTTCGCGCCCCATTTGGCCGAAGAGATGGGAGAGCGTTTGGGCCTCTCCGGGTTGATTGCCGAGCGACCCTGGCCGGCGCACGACCCGGTTTTGGTGATCGAGGACAACGTTGAATACCCCGTGCAGATCAACGGCAAGGTGCGCGACCGGGTTCTCGTTCCCGCCGACGCGGCGGCGGACGCGGTGATCGCGGCCGCCAAGGCCCTGCCAAAAATCCGGGAGGCGCTGAAGACCCAATTTATCGTCAAAGAGCTCCATGTTCCCGGGCGCATGGTGAATTTCGTCGTCCGCCCCACAAATGGGAGGTCCGCATGAACCATCTCCGATCGGCAGCACAAATCGGCTTCGCCGCGGCGCTGGCGTGTCTCCTGTCCGCCTGCTCCGAAGTCTCCGGTTACAGGGGGCCGTCGACCATCACGATTCCGCCCAACGTGCAAAAAATCGGCGTCCGGCCTTTCCGCAACCGGACCCAATTTTTTGGGCTCGAGGACAAATTGCGGCTGCGGGTGGAGGAGGAATTCATTCGAGACGGCCGCCTTCCCTTCGTGAACCGCGAGGCCGAGGCCGACGGCGTGGTGGACGGGGAGATCGTCAACTACATTCGGCAGGTGGTGACGTACGACGCCAACAATCAACCCCAGGAGTTCCGCCTCTGGGTGATCATGAACGTACGGTTCATCCAGAGGGCCGACAACGTTTTATTGTGGGAAGAGCCGCGGCTGGAGCAGGAATACCGCTACTTCGTGGAGACCTCCCCCGGCGGGCGAACGGAGGAGGAAGCGCGGGAGGTGATTTGGGACTTCTTCGCTCGGGACATCGTCAAACGCACCATCGAGGGCTTTGGTTCCGTGTCCAGCGCCAGCGAGAAAAAGGTTCCCACGGAAACGCTTCCCTCCAATGACGCCACGCCGACGATCAAACCCCAGACCGCGCCGCCGACGCCTCAGGTCGCGCCGCCGTTGCCCTACTGATGCCCCCGGCAGACGATCCCAAAGCGCTTCAGGCGGCGTGGGACGGGGGAACGTTCCCCCGAGTCGTCCTCTTGGCCGGGCCTGATTTGCTGACCAAGGAGGAGGCCCTCGGCCGCCTTCGGGAGAAATTCATCGGGGCCGACCCGGGGGGGATGAGCACCGATGTTTTCGACGGTCAGGACGCCTCGGCTGGCGCCGTCCTGACGGCGGCCAACACGCTGCCGTTTTTCGGCGGGCGCCGGTTGATCGTGGTGCGCCGCGCCAACGCCCTGGGCACGGCGGAGACCAACCGTTTGGCGGACGGCCTGACGTCATTGCCCGAGACGAATTGCCTGGCGCTCCTTTGGGACGAACGGGCGGACAACCGTTCGGTGTTGGTCCAGGCCGTCCGGAGCGCCGGCACCGTGGCTGTTTTCTGGCCTCCCTTCGAGAACCAGCTCCCCCAGTGGATCACGGACCGCGCCCGGAGCCTGGGCAAGCGGATGAACGCCTCGGCCGCCGGAGCCCTCCTGGAAGCCGTGGGGCCCAGCCTGCCGGACCTGGTCCAGGAATTGAAAAAGCTCGCGCTCCACGCCAACGACGCCGCCGACATCACCGCGGCCGATGTGGCCGCCCTTTCTTCCGGCGGCCGGGCGGGATTTCATTACATGGAATGGGAGCGGGCGCTGTGGAACAAAGACCAAGTCCGGGCGGTGAATTTACTGGAGGCGCTCCGGTCGCAGGGCGAGGTTCCCGAGACCCTGTTGCCTCAGTTCATCCGAGCCGTTCAGCGCTTGTTCCTGGGCAAGGCCCTGTTTAAAGAGGGCCGCCCCAAAATCGAAGTTTTCGAGCGGCTTTGGCTCAAACTGAGGGACGCCCAGCGGGATTTTGAAACGGGAATGGCGAAGTGGGGATGGGAAGAACTTCGGGAGGCTTTGGAACGCCTGTTGGCGGCCGATGTGGCGGTGAAAACCGGGCGCAGCGACAGCGACGCCGAATTGACCCGCTGCGTGGTTTCCTTGACGGAGGAGAAAGCCGCGGTTAAGCGGCGATGACTTTATGAGCCGAGCGGGAAAGCTTGGCGATTTTTCGCGCGGCGGTCGAGGGATGAACGGTGTGACGGTTGCCGAGCTTTTTCCAAGCGGACATGGTTTTGGAAAGAAGGCCCTTCACCTTGGCGGCGTCCTTGGCAGCGATCGCGCCGGCCAGTTGTTTGGTCAGGTCGCGGGTCGCGGTGCGCGCGGCCACGTTGGCCCAGCGCCGACGCGAGGCCTTTCTAACTTCCTTCAAGGAAGAGGTGTGACGTCCTGTTTTCAGTTTTGCCATAGGGCGCATTTTAGTTAATTCCCATCCCTCCGTCAACCACCTCAAACACCACCTCAAACCCATGATCCCGCCGCCCGCGATGTCTTTGAAGAAAGTGGTCCGGCACGCCGGCCTGGTGTCTTTCGCGACGCTGTTGTCCCGCGTCCTGGGCTACGCCCGGGACGCGCTGTTGGCCAGCGCGTTCGGCGGGGGGCATCTGACGGACGCGTTTTACGCGGCTTTTCGAATTCCCAACCTGTTGCGTCGGATATTGGGGGAGGGTCCCCTGACGTCCGCCTTCGTCCCGCTGTTCACCCAGCATTTGGAAAAGGGCGAGCGTTTGGAGGCCAAACGTTTTTTCCAAACCCTGTTTTCCACCCTCGCCGTCCTGCTCACCGTGTTGGTGGGCCTGGGGATCCTTTTCGCCCCGCAAATCACCCATCTGATCGCCTGGGGCTTTCACGCCGACCCTGCAAAATTCGATTTGACCGTCCGGCTCAGCCGGGTCATGTTTCCGTTCCTCCTTTTTGTTTGCCTGGCGGCCATCGCCTCCGGAGCGCTCAATTCGTTGGGACATTTTTTTCTGCCGGCCCTTGCCCCGGCAATGCTCTCGGTGGCCGAAATCGGGTTCGTTGTTTTTTTAATCAAGCGTTGGTCCCGCCCGATGGACGGCTTGGCGTGGAGCGCCCTGGCCGGCGGCGTTCTGCATTTCGCCGTCCTCCTCCCCTTGCTGTCCCGGGAAAACATTCTGCCGCGGTGGCGCTGGGAGCCGCAGCACCCCGAGATCCGGCGCGTGGGATTGGCGCTTCTCCCGGCGGTCTGGGGGCTTTCCGCGGACCAAATCAACGCCTTCTTCGACACCCTCTGCGCCTCGTTTCTCGTTGAGGGGTCGGTGACCGCCCTCTATAATTCCAACCGGCTGGTGCAGTTCCCGCTCGCCCTTTTTGGCATCGCCGTGTCCACCGCGGCGCTGCCGTCTTTGTCGGCGGCGGCGGCGCGGGGGAATTGGGGAGAAATGAAGGGAACGCTCAACCTCTCTTTGCGGATCGTCCTCTTTTCCATCCTGCCGGCGATGGGCGGGTTGTTGATCCTGGGGCGGCCGGTGGTGGAACTGTTGTTCGAGCACGGCCAATTCACTCCCCGGGCGACCTTGCTGACCGTCTCGGCGCTGAACGCCTTCGCCCTGGGGTTGCCGGCTTTCGCCGCCGTGAAAGTGCTGGTCAGCGCGTTCTACTCCCTTAAGGACACGGGAACCCCGGTCCGGGTGGCCACCTTGTGCATCCTGGTGAACATGGCCGGCAACGTGGCTTTCATGGGACGGTGGGGGGTCGGCGGCTTGGCCTTCGCCACGACGTTGGCCTCCCTTGTGAACGCGGGCGTCCTCCTCGTCCTCCTCCGGAGGCGCCTCGGGCTTCTGGGCGGCCGCCGGCTGGCCAAGACATTCCTACAGTCCCTCGTCGCCTGCGGAGCTATGACCGCTGCGGTCTTCGCCGTTCTGACCTTGCTTCCGGGAGGCCGTCTCGCGCAGGTGCCCCTGGCGGTCCTGGCGGGCGCGTTGGCTTACCTCGGGACCGCCCGGGCCATGCGTATGGAGGAGCTTTCCCACGTCGGGGGCTTTTTCCGGAAGTGACGGCCTTTTCTCCGGCCACCGTGGAATCGCTGGCGCGGCTGCCCCATTCCCCTGGTGTGTATCTCTTGCGTGACCGGGCCTCTCAAATCCTTTACATCGGGAAAGCCATCGATCTCCGTAAGCGGGTGGCCAGCTATTTCCGTTCCCAGGGGTTGGCGCCCAAAATCCGGGCTCTGATGGATGACGTCCAACACGTTGATTACATCGCCTCTCAAAGCGAGCGGGAAGCGTTGGTGGTGGAACAGCGGCTCATTCAGCGGCACCAGCCGCTCTTCAACACGATGTGGAAGGACGGCAAGACCTATCCCTACGTCATGATTTCAACCGCCGAGGACTTCCCCCGCGTTCGCCTGACGCGAAAGCGCGTCCGCGACGGCGCGCGCTACTTCGGCCCCTACCCCAACGTCAATGCGGTGCGGAGCCTGCTGGACTGGGTGTGGAAGCGCAAACTCTTTCCCCTGCGTCCCTGCGACTACGAATTTACGGAAAAAGAGCCATTGGCGTATCCGAAAGTCCGGTCCTGCCTGTATTTGCACACGGGCGAATGTCCCGCCCCCTGCCTGGGACGGATTTCAAAGGATGACTACCGCAAGATCACCGATCGGGCCCTCCTGTTTTTTGAGGGTAAGAACGCGGCCCTGGGCCGGCTTTGGGAAAAAGAGATGCAAACAGCGGCCCGAAATTTAAACTTTGAAGCGGCGGCTCGTTTGCGGGACCATTTAAAAGCGCTGGAGCGTATGCGCCAACCCGTGACGTTCCGCGCCCTGCGCGAAGACGACGTTCAGGGACGTTTGCAAACCACCCGGGCGTTGCAGGAACTGCAAAAAGCGCTCGGCCTGCCGCGCCCTCCCTTACGGATCGAGTGTTTCGATATTTCCCATGTCCAGGGTTCGGACACCGTGGCCTCCCTCGTCGCTTTCACGAACGGAAAACCGGACAAGAGCCGGTATCGGAAATATAAAATCCAAACGGTGTCGGGGGGGGACGATTTCGCCTCCATGGCCGAAGTCGTTCGGCGCCGCTACCGGCGCGTCAAAGCGGAAAACCTCGGCTGGCCGGACTTGATATTGATTGACGGCGGGCCGGGCCAGCTCTCCGCAGCCCGTCGTGCCCTGGAGAAAGTCACGGGCCGGGCGGTCCCGCTGGCCTCCCTGGCGAAACGGGAGGAAGTGGTTTACCTCCCTGACCGGAGGGAGCCCCTCCGGATGCCGCGAAGCTCCCCGGCCCTGCACATCCTTCAGCGCGTCCGGGACGAGGCCCATCGTTTCGCCGTCGCTTTCCACCGCGCGCGGCGGGGAAAAAGATTGCTCCCGGAGGTCGTCCATGATTCGGTCAAAAAAAATACGTAAAGAGATGAAAGCCTATCCGGCGTTTGCCCAGGCGGTGTGGCGGGCCTGTTCCGAAATTCCAAAGGGAGAGGTGCGGACGTACGGTTGGATCGCCCAGAGGATCGGGAGGCCCGGCGCGGCCCGGGCCGTTGGGCGGGCACTAGGAGCCAACCCTTTCGCGCCGCTGGTGCCCTGTCACCGGGTGGTTCGGGCGGACGGTGGCCTGGGAGGATACTCGGGAGCCGGGGGAATAAAGACCAAGCGAAAATTGCTAGAAAGGGAACAGGCGCTTCGTTAGCGCTTTGAAGGGTCCGGCTGTAATCCCATCCGGACCCTTGTTGTTCGTTGGTGGCTTCAGGGGGCTGACGAGAAACCTTCAGATTCTGGTAAAATCGTAAATTATGCTCGAAACAATCCTCAAGCTTTTCATCGGAACCCAGAACCAGCGGACGCTGAAGAAGGTCGACCCGATCGTACTTCGGGTGAACGAACTCGGGCCGGCGGTGGCCGCTCTTTCGGACGACGAATTGAAGGCGAAGACGGTTGAATTCCGCCGACGATTGGCGGACGGCCAGACCCTGGACGACCTCCTCCCGGAGGCCTTCGCCGTCGCGCGGGAAGCCGCCGGGCGCGCCATCGGCCTTCGCCCCTACGACTGCCAGGTGGTGGGCGGCGTGGTCCTTCACGAGGGAAAGATCACCGAGATGAAAACCGGCGAAGGGAAGACCCTTGTCGCCACCCTGCCCGTTTATTTGAACGCTTTGGCGGGGAAGGGCGTCCACGTGGTGACGGTGAACGACTATCTGGCCAAACGCGACCGCCAGTGGATGGGGCCCGTGTACGAATTCCTGGGCCTCACGGTCGGGTCCGTCCAGCACGACATGTCCAACCCAGAACGCCAAAAAGCGTACGGCTCGGACGTCACCTACGTGACGAACAACGAGATCGGCTTCGACTACCTGCGGGACAACCTGGTGCGGGACCGGAGCCACCGTGTGCTGCGGCCCTTCAACTACGGCATCGTCGATGAAGTGGACTCGATTTTAATCGACGAAGCGCGCACGCCCCTCATCATCTCCGGTCCCGGCGAGCAATCCAGCCAGCGTTACCAAATCGTCAACCGGCTCATTCCCCAGTTGAAGGGCCGGATGATCACCGAATCCGAGGAGATCGACGCCAAATACAAGGGCATTGATTTGGGCGTCGGCTACGACTACATCGTTGACGAAAAGGCCCACACCGCCACGCTGACCGACCAGGGAATCACCAAAAGCGAAGCCCTTTTGGGCGTTCGTTCCCTCTACGACGACATTTCCGGCGAATGGGTGCACCACATCTCCCAGGCCATCCGCGCCCACAAGCTGTACCAGCGGGACGTGGATTATGTGGTGAAGGACGGCGAAGTCATCATCGTTGACGAATTCACCGGCCGCCTCATGCCGGGCCGGCGCTGGTCCGACGGCCTGCACCAGGCCGTCGAGGCGAAGGAAGGCATCCGCGTGGCGGAGGAAAACCAGACCCTCGCCACCATCACCTTCCAGAATTTCTTCAAGCAGTACAAAAAACTGGCCGGCATGACGGGGACCGCCCTGACGGAAGCCAAGGAATTTTGGGAAATTTACAAGCTGGACGTGGTGGCCATCCCCGCCAACAAGCCCACCCGCCGCGTGGACCAGGCGGACCGCGTGTTCCGCACCGAGCGGGAGAAATTCGAGTCCATCGTCGACGAGATCGAAGATTGCTGGCGCCGCGGCCAGCCGGTCCTTGTGGGCACGCGGTCCATCGAGAAATCCGAGCGGCTGGCGGCCATGCTCCGGCGCAAGGGCATTCCCCACAACGTTTTGAACGCCAAATACCATGAGCAGGAGGCGCAGATCATCGCCCAGGCCGGCCGCAAGGCCGCCGTGACCATCGCCACCAACATGGCCGGCCGCGGGACGGACATTGTCCTGGGGGGAAACCCCCCGGACCCGGCGGCCGCCCAGGAGGTCAAGGACGGCTCGGTCTTCTTCGGGCTCGGCGATTTCGACCTGTACGGGTTTCAAAGCCGCGCCAAGAAGCCGAAGCCGGGCGAGGAAGTCCTTCTGGACAAAATGGGGGTCGACGCCGCCGGCGTTGAGAAGGCGACGGAAAAGCAGGCCATCGGGGCCTTGAACGCCCTTTTGGACGAGGCCGTCTTGGAAAAACTGCTCGGCCTTACGGCCCCGCCGGAAGAAATGATTCCGGAGTTGGGGGAGCGCGTCGCCGCCGCCCGCGCCGAGAGCCGGCCGTTGGAGACCGATCTTTTGCGCGAATACAACCGGGCCCTTTTGGAAAACGGGTTTCCCGCCGACGCGCTGGCGCGGGAGCGGCGCGGCGGCCTGCACATCCTGGGGACGGAGCGCCACGAGTCCCGCCGCATCGACAACCAGCTTCGCGGCCGGTCCGGACGGCAGGGCGACCCCGGCTCCTCGCGGTTTTATTTGGGGCTGGACGACGAGCTCATGCGCCTCTTTGGCTCCGAGCGCCTTCAGCATTGGATGGGAAAACTCGGCATGCGGGAAGGCGAAGACATCCAGCACCCCTGGGTGACCCGGGCCATCGAGAGCGCTCAAACCAAAGTTGAGGCGATGAACTTCGACATCCGCAAGCAGCTTTTGGATTTCGACAACGTGATGAACAAGCAGCGGGAAGCGGTGTACAAGCTCCGCAACTCCATTCTCGAAGGCCTCGATTTGACGGAGCGGCTGGAGGACATGCTCCAGGAATCCGTGGATGAAAAGGCGGCCCTTTGGGCCCCGGAGAAATCCTATTCCGACGACTGGGATTTTCAAAGCCTTAAAGCCTGGCTTTCCCGCGGCTTCAACGTGGAAAAGGAATTCGCCCCGGAGAATTACCCCGACGCCGGGACGCTGAAAGTGGAATTGAAGGAGGCGCTTTCCCGGGCCTTTCAGGCCCGCGCGGCCTCCGTTGGCGCGGAGAATTTTCAACACTTGAGCCGCATGATCCTCTTGCAGGTGATGGACACCGCCTGGGTGGAGCACTTGACCTACCTTGAACAATTGCGAAAGGGGATTTTCCTCCGCGCCTACGGCCAGAAGGACCCGCTCATTGAATTCCAGAAAGAGGGGTTCCACCTCTTTGAGGGCATGATGCAGCGAATCCGCGAGGAGACGCTGGAGTTTATCTTCCATGTCGAGACGGCGCCGTCCTCCGTGCCGATCGAGCGGCCGATGATGGCGGAAAAGCCGGAAGCGCCGGAAATCCTCTCCGGAAACGGCCACGCCGCGCCTCCCCGGCCCGCGCCGCTCATCGCCACGGCGCGAGCGCCGGGTTCAGGGGCTCCGCCGTCCGCCGCGCCCCACCTGCCGGAGATAAAAAAAATCGGCCGGAACGACGCCTGCCCCTGCGGAAGCGGCAAAAAATACAAGAAGTGCCACGGCGGCTGATTCCCGCCGGGCCCCCATTTTTATTCTCCACTTTCTGAAAAATGTCTTCGGTCACTCCCGCGAAAGCGGGAGTCCAGTTCTTATGCCTTGCATCGATCTCGCGCGGGCCTTTAGAACTATTTACGGCCTGGATTCCCGCTTTCGCGGGAATGACGGCCGCTGATAAGAGTCTTCCGTTGAACTTTAGCCGGAGAGTTGTGTCTCCACTCCTTTCTCAATTGAAATCGCGACTCGCCTCACCCTTGGGTTTTCTCGCCACGGGGGTCCTCTTTGTTTTCTGTTTTCCCAAATGGAACGCGGGCGGGTGGCTGGCCTGGGGGGCGTTTGTGCCGTTTCTCCTGGCCGCTCGTCAAGGGACTTACCGGTCGGCCGCGAGGTGGGGAGGGTTCGCGGGCCTCGTCGCCCATCTCGGAACAATGGCCTGGGTTTATCCCACCTGCCGGTGGGGGGGCGTCGGGATTTTTTTCAGCGCAGTCGCTCTTTTGGCCCTTTGTTCCTACCTGGCCGCCTTCTGGGTCCTTTTCGCCGTCGCGGTCAGGGCCTTGGACGGCCATCGCGCCGCCAAGCCGTTTTTGGTCGCCGCCGTTTGGGTCGCTTTGGAATTTCTTCGCACCCATCTCTTCAGCGGATTCCCGTGGCTGCTATTGGCCGTCTCCCAGTGGAAAGTCCCCAAACATTTACCGTTGGCTGAATTCGGCGGGGCCTACGCCGTTTCCTTTCTGGTCATGCTTTTCAATGCGGGTGTGGCGCTCGTTGTGGAGGGGGCGGGGAGGAGGGCGGGCCGCTCCTCGTGGCGGGCGGCACTTCCCGCGGCGGCGGCGCTGATCGGGCTGACCGTGGCGAGCGTTTTGTTGTGGCGACGGCCATTCGTGCCCTCGGGGCCGGCCGTGAACGTCGCCATCGTACAGGGGAACATCGATCAATACAAGAAATGGAACGAGACCTACGAAAAAGAAATCGTGTCGGCCTACACCGCGCTGACGCAGCGGGCCGCCGAGCGCCGGCCCCGGATCATCGTTTGGCCCGAGACGGCGGTGCCCGGGTGGATCCCGAACGATGAAAAATACCTGAAATGGATCGCGGGCCTGGGACGCGAAACCGGGGCTTGGATCGTGTTCGGCGCCGTTTCCCGCCAGGAGGGCGGGGACTACAACGCGGCTTTCCTCATGTCTCCGGCGGGAGAGTTGCTCGGCCTCTACCGCAAACAGCACCTCGTCCCCTTCGGCGAATTCGTCCCCTTGAAATCGCTTTTCGGGCGGCTGGTGGGGGTCTTGAACGCGCTGGGGGATTTCGACGCCGGGCCGGCGCCCAGCCTGTTGAAGGCCACGGAACCCCTTGGCGTCAACGTCTGTTTCGAGGGTATTTTTCCCGGAATGGTCCGGGAATTCACGCGGGAGGGGGCCCGGCTTCTCGTGAACATCACCAACGACGGCTGGTACCGGGACACCGCCGCCCCCGAACAGCATTTCGCCTCCAACGTCCTCCGCGCCGTGGAAAACAAACGCTGGGTGATCCGCGCCGCCAACACCGGGATTTCAGGGTTCATCTCGCCGAAAGGGGAAACGGCGGAACGTAGCGCCCTGCTGGAACCGGCGGTGGTGTTCGGCGCTCCGGAGCCGGTCGGCGTCCTCCCTTTCTATGTGCGGCGCGGGGACGTCCTCGCCTGGGCCTGCGTCGCGTTGAGTCTCCTTTCCCTGGGAATGCTCGTTTCCCCCTTGGCGCGGCCGCCGCCCCTTTCCGCTCGGCATAAAGAATGAAGGTGAAAGGTAAGGGCGTTCTCGTCGCCCACGCCTCAAAAGGAGTGCGCCATGGATTGCTCAAATGAAAATTGTGGTTGCCCCTGCCACAAAGCGGTGGGGATTTTGGTCGTGCTGTTCGGTCTCACCTTTTGTTGGCGACCTTTCGGGTTTTCAGTCTGAAATTCGTGGGGATCGTCGCGCCCGTCCTGATCATTTTGGCGGGCCTGAAAATGATCTTCAAGGGGTTCTGTAAATGCTGCGAGAGGGTTGCGCCGAAAAAGAGCCAGAGCATTCGATAAGAAAAAATGCCGGTGGCGGGCGGAACTGTTGTATAATTCTTTCGCGGGGTGGAGCAGCCTGGTAGCTCGCGAGGCTCAATGGACACAAAGCTAAGGGCTGACATTGCGGAATCCGCCGCCACAACAGAGCTTCTGAAAAGAGGCTTTCGAGTGTTGAAGCCGTATGGGGATAGACTTCCATACGATCTGGCGCTTGATGTGGATGGAAAGCTGATTCGGATCCAGGTCAAATGCGCCTGGTTCAGTCGGAGCGGCGGGTGTTATGTTGTGGATGCCCGCCGAACGAAAACGAATCGACGAAGAATGCTGAGGGGTTTTTACACCTCTCAGGATTTTGATTTCGCAATTCTAGCCATCTGTCGTTTAAATGTGTTCTATATCGTCCCAGTGGATGTCTTCCGAAGTTTTGGAAGCACGATTTCCCTGGTTGAAGCGGATAAAAGACAGAGAAAGCCTAAATCCGCGGAATACAGAGAACGATGGGAGCTTTTGTCCCCAAGGGCTCGGCCGGTGGAAACGCCGGTCGGAATTCTGCCAAACTCGGTGAAGCCTGAAATGGTAATACCGAGCCAAGCCCGTGGAAACATCACACGGGAAGGTGTAGAGACTAGACGGTAGACACCCTCAGCCGCAACAGCGGCCGGGTGAAGGTATAGTCCAGACCACAAACCCAAAAGGGGCGGCGAAAGCCGTGGTGGTACGCATAACCTCGAGGTCGTAGGTTCAAATCCTACCCCCGCAACAAAAGGACCGACCGTGCATTGGCGCGGCCGGTCTTTTTGTTGGTGCGCCCGGCAGCATGACCCAAGGCGAGGAGGTTAAAGTCCTCCCAGAAGCTGGTCGTAGCGACTGAAGCGAAACGCAAGGCGGGTAATGCCGTGAGGCCCCCGCTGAAAGAAGCGCGGAGCGAACAACCGAGTCGACGAACAGAAACCGGATAGAAGGCGTCACCAACCAGGGCGAGCGGACAGTTGACTGCGAAGCTCTTGCGGCCAAAGGGTGGGGGCGTAAATCCGGCGGCTGTGGAAGGAACGCCGAGGGGATTACCTGGGGAGCCCTCGCATAAGGCCCGAAAGGGCGACCGGCGCGAGCCGGGAGCGAGGCGTCAGCAAAGGCCGTATTAGCCAAAGGCCCGCCGGAAACGGTGGGACAGGGTGAAGGGCCGAACGAAAAGAGGGCGAAACGAACATGGGTCTTGAAGACGCCAGGCGACAGAAGACCAAGCAATTGGAGCTCCCGTGGGGGAATAGGGGTGAAGCCCCGAAGGCGACACGGAGCGTCGAAGCGTTGACGGCGGTCTATGGAGACGAGCGCTCAAGGACCGACCGCCTGATGGAACGGGTGGTCGAGGAAGGGAACGTGAAGGCCGCCGTGAGGCGGGTGAAGGGGAACAAGGGCAGTCCCGGTGTGGACGGGATGAGGGTGGAGGAACTGCCGCACTACCTGGAAGGGAACTGGACAAAACTCCGGCAGGAATTAGTGACGGGGACTTAGGAGCCTCAACCGGTAAAGCGGGTGGAGATACCGAAATCGAACGGCGGGGTCCGACAATTGGGAATTCCCGTTGTTGTGGATCGGTTGATCCAACAGATGATCCTCCAAGTCCTTCAACCGATATTTGACCCGACGTTTTCCGAGCACAGCTACGGATTCCGGCCAGGGCGGAGCGCGCAACAGGCGGTGACAGCCGCAAAACGCTACGTTCAGGAAGGACGGCGATGGGTGGTGGACGTTGATCTGGAGAAATTCTTCGATCGCGTCAATCATGACATCCTGATGTCGAAGCTGGCGAAGAGGATGGAGGACAAACGGATGCTGGGACTGATCCGCCGCTACCTGAAGGCCGGGATGATGGCCGAGGGAGTGGTGGTGAAGCGGGAGGAGGGGACGCCGCAGGGCGGCCCGCTGTCTCCGCTTTTGGCGAACGTGCTGTTGGACGAGGTGGACAAGGCGCTGGAGAAACGCGGCCACGCTTTCGCGCGGTACGCTGATGACGGGAACGTGTATGTCAAAAGCGAGCGGGCGGCGAAGGACGTGAGGGAGACGCTGAGGCATCTCTACGCGAAGCTCAAGCTGAAGGTCAACGAATCCAAGAGCCGAGTCACGCGGCTGATACTTGGGGTGCTCGCCTCTTTTTAAGGTGCCAATTTGGCGCCTTAAAGCCCGGTGCTCCTCCACGGAAAGCTCAAACATGAAATCGTCTGGGAACCGCTCCCGGTTCCGGCGGACCTGGCGCTTCAACTGCTTGGCCTCGACCTGGTAGAGGGCCGCGAGATCGGCGTCCAACAGGACCTTCCGTCCCCGAATGAGGTAAATGCATTCTTGGACGGCTTCGACAGGGACTGGGGCAGTTTTTGTGGGTGTCACAAAAGAAGTCCTCTCATGTCCTGGATAAGATGTATGGGCTATATCGCCACTTCGAAGACCCATTGACTGGCTTCACGAATTTTAGCATTTGCAATTATCCCATTTTCAGGATTTGGTATGATGGTTTGGCAGGGTTTCTCATCGAGGGATTCCATTCCCTAGCCCAACTTCCGCAGTTCACCCTCATTTTCAGAAATCTTTTGCCCGAAACCTGCGAATAAACGCGGTGTGGTTGTCCGTTTGTCTTTTGGGAGGTGAAAAGGGAATGTAGTGCCGACCAAGTCCCTTGTTTTTCCGACGGAAGAATGGTTTTCTATTGGCATGTACTTGCGCCACAGCATCCGCAAGAAGGACGGGAAGACGCCCACGTATTGGCGACTGGTGCGGTCAGAAGACACTCCACCACCACCCCGTAGTGCGCCGCGAACCGCTCCGCCGCAGGGTTCAGCGCCGGCTCATACTCCGACGCCTTCAGCGCCATGCACTTCGGGTTGTCCGTCGTCACCTTCAACGGCACTCCCTTCATCCGTCGGAGCATCCATTCCAACGCCTCCAGCGTCGTCATCACGTCCATCGTCCACACAAGCCGCACCATCAGCAGCCGTGAAAACCCCAGGACGCCCACGAACATCCACAGCGTTCGCTTCTTCCCCGTCCCCGGGTCCTCCACGTCCCGCAGCTTCCCCCAGTCCAACAACAGGGCCTCCCCGGGCTTGTGCACGATCTCCGGCACCACGCGGTAGCTCTCGCCCAGACGCAGGAGCCCCTCACGCTCCAGATACCGGTAGAAGCTCGACCGCCCCACCCCGGCCACCGGCAGTTCCTCGTGCACTGCACCGTCACCCCGTGCCACCCGGCCCCCAGCCGCTCACGGATCCACTCCGCGTGCGGCGCCAGCAACGTCGTCGTTTCCGACACTCGCAAGCCACGCCCATCGACCGGGTCCGGAAACACCGCCTCCGAATATCCGGGTGGCGTCACCGCGCCGGGCCGCCCGTCACGATCCAGATACCCGTATTCCCACGACCGTTCCCGCAACAACCGCACGCGTCGCTTCGACACGCTCAGCCGCCGGACGATTTCGTTTACT
>Ga0247727_10001918_pt1 | contig 48166 bp, 31 predicted proteins | sample WisWelCaveWW1625_FD_202498 | JGI IMG/M metagenome (GOLD analysis project Ga0247727, IMG submission 202498) | Biofilm microbial communities from Wishing Well Cave, Virginia, United States - WW16-25 | ecosystem: Environmental > Aquatic > Deep subsurface > Groundwater > Cave microbial mat | place...
GGTGAACGTTGTGTGAAGCCCACTCTACCAGAGCAGGTCGCCTAGAGGTCAACGACGAAATCGAGGGATCCGTGGCGGGTCTCTTCGTGCCAATGCTTCTTCATGACGGTGGTTCCTCCTTTGGTTGCCAACCCCATGATCCCATGGGGCCGGGAACCACCGTCAACTTTCAACGCTCATCGGGACATCGCCCGGAGAGGCCCGTCCCGATCGACAAGCACGAGGCGGGGAAACGCTACCAGGCGGTGTTCGGACGCGGGATCGTCTGGCAGCCGCTCGGCTTCGTGAAATGGGTCCAGACACTGCGCTGACGCATCTCGCGGCTGCGAGGGCGGCGCCCTGAGCAAATCCTCCCGGGCGAACGCCGCGATCCGGGGGCTCGCGCGCACGGACGCGAGCGGCAGCCGCCACCCGGCCCCTCCGGTCAGGTAACGGCGTCGAGGCCCACCCATCGAGCACGGGTTGACCGATCAGGCCTTGCCGGACCTTCGGAACGCCGCTTGTACCCCCTGCGCGCTCGACCGGGATGGGCGCGGCGACGGGTGTGACCCCGATCCGGACGGCGACGGCGTGAAGGACGGCGCCGGGGACGCGTGTGACCCGGATCCCTCGACCGAACACACCCGGCGGCAGTTTGCGTAGAATGAGCAGTCGCAGCCCGAGGAGAGCTCATGCCGCGCAAGCCCGCCGCCCCCGCCCGCCAGATGGCCATCTACCTGCCGCACCCGCTGCCGATCTGGCGGCTGCCGCAGGGGTACCTCGACCGCATCCGCCGGGCCGCCGGCCGCCGGTTCGACATCCACCTGCCGCTCAACGAGGCGGGGCTGGTGAAGAGCCTGCCGGAGATCGAGATCCTGTTCGCCTGGGGGCTCGCCGGGCGGCTGGTGACCCAGGCGCCGAGGCTGCGGTGGCTGCACACGCCGCTCACGGGCGTCGATCGGCTGCTCAACGCCGAGCTGCGCGGCATCGACGTGCGGGTCACGTGCTCGCGCGGCGTGAACTCGATCGCCGTCGCCGAGCACACGTTCGCCCTCATGCTGGCGTTCACGCGCGGCGTGGCCGAGGCGGTGCGCGCCCAGAAGGACCACCGCTGGCGGCAGACCGAGCTGTACGGCCGCAAGCCGCCGCTCTCGGAGCTGCGCGGCAAGGTGCTCGGCATTTACGGCGTCGGCGAGATCGGCCGCGAGCTGGCGACGCGGGCGCAGGCCTTCGGGATGAGCGTCTGGGGCGTCGCCCGCACGGTGAAGACCGCCCCGTTCGGCGTCGACCGGCTGCTGCCGCCGGCGCGCGCCGAGCAGATGATCCGCAGGGCCGACTTCCTGGTGCTGGCGCTGCCGCTCACCCCCGCGACTCACGGCCTGGTGGGGGAGCGCCTGCTGCGCCGGATGAAGTCGCCGGCGATCCTGATCAACATAGGCCGCGGAGCGCTGATCCAGGAGCCGGCTCTGGTGCGGGCGCTGCGCGAGGGCTGGATTGCCGGGGCCGGGCTCGACGTGTTCACCTCCGAGCCGCTGCCGGTCTCGAGCCCGCTGTGGGAGATGCCGAACGTGGTGATGACGCCGCACGTCGGCGGCACCCACCCCGACTACATGCAGCGCTCCGCCGACCTGTTCCTCGACAATCTGAAGCGCTACCTCGGCGGCAAGCCGCTGGTCAACGAGGTGGATCTGCAGGCGGGATACTGACGCCGGGCGATGCGACGGACGGCAGCGCGCGTTCGACCCGCCGCCGGACCTCCTCGAAGTCCTCGAGCGCGTCGAGCGCCATCCGGCGGCCGCGGTGGGGAACGAGAAAGAGGGCGCGCGGCCCGTCAGCGACGGCGCTCATCGGGTCGCCGGTCGTCGCGCCCGCCATCCCCCGCGCCGGCCGGTGCGCCTGCACCCGCGCCACGTCGCGCCAGGCGAGGCGACGGCGGCCCAACCCGCCACGCCCCGCGGAGATCGCGACGAGCACGCGGTTCTCCCAGGTCACGCCGTCGTCGTCGAACACGAAGCGATCGCCCCAGGCCGAAATCGATCCGACCGCGGCGGCGAGGGCCAGGGCCGCGACGACGGCGAAGCCGGCGCCGTAGTCGCCGGCGGCGGCGCGCAACGCCACCGCGGTGCCGAACAGCAGCAGCGCGACCAGGCTGGTGAGGCGCGCCGCCACGCTGCGGCGGAAGACGCGCGGCGCCGCCGGGCCGCTCGTCCCGGCGGCCGGGCCACTCATCCCGGCGGCCAGGCGAAGCGCCGGCCGCCGAGCAGGTGGACGTGGACGTGGAACACCGACTGCCCGGCGCTCTCCAGGCAGTTGGCCACCAGCCGGTAGCCCGCGGCATCGAGCCCCTTGTCCTTCGCCAGCTTCGACGCCACCGCCATCATGTGCCCCAGCAGCGGCTCGTCGGCCGGGCCGACGTCGTTGAGGGTGGCGATGTGGGTCTTCGGGATGACCAGGGTGTGGGTCGGCGCCTGCGGGGTGATATCTTCGAAGGCGACGACCTGCGCGTCCTCGTGGGCGATGCGCGCCGGGATCTCCTTGCGGGCGATCTTGCAGAAGATGCAGTCGGCCATGCGGGAACCTCCTGTCAGCGGACGCGCTCGATGCGCGCGCCCAGCGCCTGGAACTTGGTCTCCACCTTCTCGTAGCCGCGGTCGATGTGGTAGGCGCGGTCGATGATCGTCTCCCCCGCGGCGCGCAGCCCGGCGACGATGAGGCACGCCGAGGCCCGCAAATCACTTGCCATCACCGGCGCGCCGGAGAGATCGGTCGGGCCGCTCACCACTGCGGTCTGGCCGTCGACCGCGATGCGCGCCCCCATCCTCTTGAGCTCGGCGACGTGCATGAAGCGGTTCTCGAACACCGTCTCGGTGACGATCGACACGCCGCGCGCCGCGGTCATCAGTGTCATGTACTGCGCCTGCAAGTCCGTCGGGAAGGCGGGATACGGGAGGGTCACGAGGTTCGCCGAGGTCAGCGGACCGTCGGCGCGCACTTCGAGCACCGCGCGGCCGCCGGCCGCGACGCCCGGCCGGCGTTCGCCGCCCGGGCCGCGGCGCCCGCCGCGCGCCGGCAGCTCCTCGATGACCACGCCGCACTCGCGCAGCTTGTCGATCACCGCCACGAGATGCGCCGGCTCGCACTCCTCGATGATCAGGCCTGAGCCGGTGGCCGCGGCGGCGATCAGGAAGGTCCCGGCCTCGATGCGGTCGGGGATCACCGCGTGGTCGGCACCTGCGAGGCGGGGGACGCCGTCGATGGTGATCGTCTCGCCGCCGGCGCCCTCGATGCGCGCCCCGCAGGCGTTCAGGAACAGGGCCAGGTCGGGGACCTCCGGCTCGAGGGCGCAGTTGCGCAGGACCGTCCGGCCCTCGGCGAGGGCTGCGGCCATCATGACGTTCTCGGTGCCGGTGACCGTTTTCTTGTCGAAGTAGATCTCGGCGCCGCGCAGGCGCCGGCACTCGGCGACGACGTAGCCGTGCTCGATGACGATCGAGGCGCCCATCTTTCGGAGGGCGTCGATGTGCAGGTCGATCGGGCGCGCGCCGATGGCGCAGCCGCCGGGCAGCGACACACGGGCGCGGCCGAGGCGCGCCAGGAGCGGTCCGAGGACCAGGATCGAGGCGCGCATCGTCCTGACGAGGGCGTACGGTGCCTCGGGCTCGCCCGGCTCGCTCGCCTCGACGCGCAGGACGCCATTCTCGAGCGTCACGCCGCGCATGCCCAGGTGGCGCAGCACCTGCGCCATCGTGGCGACGTCGCGCACCGCCGGCGCGTTGCGCAGCGTCGCCGCCCCCTCGAGCATAAGGCAGGCGGCCATCTCCGGCAGGACGGCGTTCTTGGCGCCGCTGATGCGGACGCGGCCGGCGAGCCGGCACGGACCCTGGATGCGGATCTTGTCCATCGGCGTGGATTATAGACGCGCGGTCGGCGCGCCGGCCCGGTTCAGCGCCGCAGCCCCGGTTCAGCGCGCCGGCGCCTGGCTCATCGCCGCCTTGACCTGCTTGCGCAGGGTGGCGGCCGCCGCGAAGACGGGGTGATCCTTGACCTCGGGCGGCATGCGGTCGAGAAGGGCCAGCGCCCCGCGGTAGTCATGCTTGCGGGCCTTTTCGACGGCGCCGTTGTACAGGCTGACGGCGCGGACCTCGGCCAGGAGCCTGCGCGCGTCCCCCGCCACACCGGGTCCCGGAGATGACTTGAGCAGCGCTTCCAGCGCGCGCGTCGCGCCGTCGAGGTCGCCGGCGTTCGCCATCGCGACCGCCTCGTTGTATGCCTCGATCTCCCGCCGGCGCCCGGTGAGGGAGCGGCTGTCGCGCAGTTGCGCCGCGACCTCCTCCCTGAGGCCGGGGGTCGGGGCGGTCGCGGCCAGTTGCTCGAGTCGCTGCAGGGCGGCCTCGGGCCGGTCGCCGCCGACAGCATCCGTGGCCTCGTCGACCTCGGCCCAGAAAAGAGCCTCCTTGCCGGCCATGCGGATCGCCGGATCGCTCGAGCGGCTGATGACGCGGTCGTTGAGTTCGCGCGCCCGGTCGCGCTGGTCGCTGCGGATGTAGAGCCAGCAGAGGTTGACGGCGAGGTCGGCGCGGCTCGGCATCATGGTGCGGGCGCGCTCGAGCGCCGCGATCCCGGGGGCGACGTCGCCGGCGGTGTAGGCGTAGGTCGAGCCGAGCCCCGCCCAGGCCTCGGCGACATCGGGCGCGGTGCGGGTGATCCGCTCGAACAGCGCGCGGCCGCGGAGGAGGTCGGGCGGCATTGCGTCGGCCGCGAGGACGCGCCCGCTGCCTCGGGGCGCGGCACCGTCGACGAGCGCCATCGCGAACTTCATCGCGATGCCGACGTCCTCGGGGTCGAGCGTGAAGGCCTGCTCGAAGGCGGCCCTGGCCTCGACGGCGCGCCCCCGGCCGACCAGGGCCTGGCCGAGACCGGCATGCGCGAGCGCGTGCGACGGCTGCAGGCGGACCGCCTCGCGGAAGTGCGCCTCGGCGTCGGGCAGACGGCCGGTGTCGGAGTGCAGGAGGAGATCGCCGAGCCGGTAGAGCGTCTCGGGGCGCGCGATCGGCGTCACGCGCGCCGCCGCACCCGGTTGCGGCGTGCCGAGGTCGATCTCGTTGTAGGCGAACCGCCGGGAACCGAGGTGCTTGCCGAGGCGCTCCTCGAGCGCCGCGGGGTCGGCGATCGCGGGGGCGATCGCCTCGGCCAGGCTGCCGCCCCGCGGCAGGCCGCGCAGGAAGTCGATGCCGCTGCCGCCTGCCGACCCCCCGGTGCCGGTGGATCCTCCGGCGCCCTTCGGTCCCCAGATCAGCAGGTGGGCGAGGGCCCACGATTCGGCATAGAAGGTCTCCTGACGGCCGGGTTGCTGGTAGTCGGCGGAATCGAACCCGGCCGCGAACAGCCGCGGCAACGGCACGAGCGGGTGGTCCTTCAGCCACTGCCGGTGGACCTCGATGGCGCCACCGATGCGGGCGCTCGTGCCCTCGGGCTGGAAGGTCCCGTAGCACTCGGCCATCCCCTCGCTGAGCCACAGCGGGATGTCGGCGAAATTGTTGTACAGGAAGAAATGGAAGTACTCGTGATGGATGACCGGCCAGGGGTCGTTGTCGGCCGTGGCGTTGACTGCGATGTAATTCCCTTCGGAGTGCTGGATGAAGTAACCGTCGAGGTTCGCCGTCAGCCCCGACAGCTCGCCCTTGCGCAGCAGTTTGTAGGGATCGAACGCGATCGCGTTGCGGAAGACGAAGATCGACGTCGGCAGCGGCGAATCGACGGTCAGCGCCGGGCTGATGCGCGCCAGCACTGCGCGGTACAACTCGATGCGGCGGCCGATCTCGGCGGTCGCCTCCTCCGAGGCGTTGCTGTAGAGGGTCAGGTGGGCGGTCTCGGCGCGGATCCAGTGGTCGGCCGGGTCGGGGAGGCGCGGGGCCCGGGCGTCGGTGCCGGCGACGAGAGGGGTCGCGGCGACGACGGCGGCCGCGGCGACGATGGCCGCGATGACCGCCGCCAGGATGGCGGGTGCGAAGGCCGCCGCCGCGGCGACAGCGGTCGCCATCCGGAGATGGGCCTGGCAACGGCGTCGCGTCGGGGCCATGGGCTTCCGGGTGTGCCGCCTCCCGATCGGCCGGCATGTTACCCGATCGGGCGGGCACCGCTATAATCCGCGCTTCGGGCGCCCGGAAGCGCCCGGCGCTCCCGCCGACCGGGGCGCGCAGGCCGCGAGGAGGCCACAGGTGCCGCTCTACGAATACGAGTGCCGCAAATGCCACCACCGGTTCGAGGAGATCCAGAAGTTCTCCGACCGGCCGATCAGGAAGTGCCCCAAGTGCCGCACCGGCAAGGTCGAGAAGCAGATCTCCAGGTCGGCCGTGCAGTTCAAGGGGAGCGGCTGGTACGTCACCGATTACGGCGGCAAGGGGAAAGCCGACAAGGGCGACAAGGGCGACAAGGGCGAGAAGAGCGACAAGGGTGACAAGAGCGAGAAGACCGACAAGGGCGCCAAGGAGTCGAAGGCCGAAACGGGCAAGAAGCCATCCGGCAAGGACTGACGCCGGTCCCCTCCCTCAACCGCGCGGCGGCAGCCGCCGCGCCCCGCGATACAGCCCGCGCCACCAGGCGTCGTCCAGGCGGTCGATGCGCACGACCGGGACGCCGTGGGTCGTGGCGTTGACGAAGGCGCGCGGTCCGAGCGCGATGCCGACGTGAGTGATGGCGCCGGCGCGCGGTCCGAAGAAGACCAGGTCGCCGGCGCGCAAGCGCGGGCGGGGGACCGGCCGCAGCCGGCGATCGCCGAACTGGAGATCGGCGTCGCGCGGCAGCAGGACGCCATGCACGCGGTGGGCGAGCTGGACGAAGCCGGAGCAGTCGAGGCCGAACGGCGTCGTGCCGCCCCACAGGTAGGGAAGGCCGACGAATCTCAGGGCGGTCGCGGCGATCGCGGCCGCGCGCCCGGCTCGCCGCGCGCCGTCCGCCGCCGCGCCGTCCGCCGCCGCGCCGTCCGCCGCCGCGCCGGCCGCCGCCGCCTCGCCGTCCGCCGCGCGCATGTCGGCGCGCTGCGCCCAGCCGCGGCGGCCGTCCGGCAGGCGCACGCGCAGCCAGGCGCGCTCCGCGTCCCTGTCCTGGCGCACGCCGGCCATCTCGACGCGCGCCAGGATCGGCAGCACCGCGATCGGGGCGCGCGCCGTGACGTCGCGGGCGGCGTAGATGTTGGCGAACAGGCTCGCGACCTCGAGCAGGGGGGCGGCGCGCAGGTCGTGACGCAGGGCGGCGGCGCGGACCCAGCCGCGGTACCGATCGGGGCTCTCGCTGAGGGCCCAGCCGGACCGGCGGCGCAGGACGACGACACGGGTCCCGAGGGTCGCCTGGCTGACGACCGGCGCCGCCGTCGACGGCCGCGCGTACATGTTCACGACGGGGGGCAGGACGACGGCGCGGCGGGCGGCCCGGGCGCGCGGCGTCAGGGGGGCGGCCGCGCCGCGCAGGGCGTCGCGCAGGGTGGCGGCGAGGACGCGGCGCTCGGGATGGGCGCCCAGGCGCCCGGACAGCCGGCGCCGGTCGCGAATCACCGGCGGCGCGTGGTCCGCCGGCGCGGGGCGCGGCGGCGCCCGGCCGGCGTGCGGCGGGTCGCGGTCCGGCGGGGTGCCGGCGTGCGGCCCGCGGGCGGGCGCGGCGCCGCCGGGGGCGCGGCGGTCGGGCGGGCGGCGGTCGGGCGCGCCGTGGGCGGCCGGGTGGCGTGCGGCGGCGCGGCCGGCGGGCGCATGCGCAGGCCGGCGCCGTCGAGGTCGAGGCCGGCGAGATAGTCGCGGAAGGCGACCCCGAGGTCGGGGCGGCGCAGCGCGAATTCGACGGTCGCCTTGAGGAAGCCGATCTTGTCGCCGGTGTCGTAGCGCTTTCCCTCGAACGAGTAGGCGCAGATCGGCTGCTCCCCGAGGAGCGAACGCAGGCCGTCGGTGAGCTGGATCTCGCCGCCGCGCCCGGCGGCGGTCTTCTCGAGGTGCGCGAAGATCTCCGGCGTCAGGATGTAGCGGCCGATGATCGCGAGATCGGACGGCGCTTCCCCGGGGGCGGGCTTCTCGACCAGGTCGGTGACGTCGTACTCGCGGCCCCCGGCACCGAGGTCGCCGGCGTTGCGGCCGTCCGGGCGGACCGCGACGATGCCGTAGTCGCGGGTGCGCTCGCGGCTGACCCGCTCGACGCCGACCACCGAGCAGCCGCGCCGCGCGTGGACCCCCATCATCTGCCGCATCGCCGGCACGCCGGCCTCGATGATGTCGTCTCCGAGGAAGACCGCGAACGGCTCGTTCCCCACGAGCGCGCGCGCCATCAGGATGGCGTGGCCGAGGCCGAGTGGCTCCTTCTGGCGCACGTACGAGACGTTGATCATGTCCGAGACCGCGCGCACCTCGCGCAGCAGGTCGTGCTTGCCGCGCTGCTCGAGCATCTGCTCGAGCTCGAAGGCGACGTCGAAGTGGTCCTCGATGGCGCTCTTGCCGCGGCCGGTGACGATGATGATCGTCTCGATGCCGGAGGCGACCGCCTCCTCGACGACGTACTGGATCACCGGCTTGTCCACCAGCGGCAGCATCTCCTTCGGCTGCGCCTTGGTGGCCGGCAGGAAGCGGGTGCCGAGGCCGGCGGCGGGGAAGACGGCCTTGCGGATCGGAGACGGGGGGGCGCTCATCGGCCGCGGATTATAGACCACAGGCGGTCGAGGAACGGCAGGACGAGCTGCTCCATGGGTCCCGGGGCGCGGCGCGCCGGGCGGCCGCGCAACGGCCGGGGGCGGGGCGGCGGGCGGCGCGGCGATCGCCGGTGCGCCGGGCCGCCGCGCAACGGCCGGGGCGCGGGCGCGCCCGGCGTCCCGCGATCGTCGAGGGCGCCGTCGATCTGCCCGCGCAAGTGTCTCAGTCGGGCGTAGAACCCGGCGGTGTGGAACGAGCGCATGAGGCCGAGCGCCTCGGCGTCGTGGTGATGGCAGAACTCGTGCAGGAGCGTGTGCAGGAAGGCGCTCGGGCGGACGACCGCGCCGCGCGCCGGCGTGCGATGCAGCACCCGGATACGGCCGATCGGCCGGCCGCCGCGCGCGACCGCCGGGTCGGCGGGCGACGGCTGTCGCCGGCGGTAGTCGCCCTGCAGCGAGTAGATGATCCGCCCGCCGGAGCGCCGGTGCGGCTGCTGCGCGTCGGGAACGACCAGCTCCGGGGTGGGGATGCCGGTCCCGGCCGCGAGAAGATCGAGCAGGCGCTGGCCGGCGGCCTGACGACCGGCGGCGTCCGGAGCGGCGAGCACGGCGCGCGCCGCCCGGCCCGCGGCGTCGGAGTCGGGGATGCCGAGGGTCGTCCGTCGGTTGCTGCGCCTGTAGTCCGCCTGCTTCGTGCGCGCCATCGACCGGCGATTGTCGCAGGTGTCCGCTACTGGTTCCTTGCCGGCTTCGACGGCGCGGGCGCCCCCACCCCCTTGTCCCCCAGGTGCTCCCTGAGGAATGCGAGCGTGCGCGGCCAGGCGGCCTCCGCGGCCCGGAGGTTGGCGCCATCGCGCTCGGTCTGCTGGCGCAGGAAGCCGTGGCCGGCGCCCTCGTAGATTTCGACCTCGTAGGTGCGCCCCGTGTTCGCCAGGACCTCGCGCGCCGGGTCGATGGTGGAATTGACGCGCGCGTCGTCGCCGCCGTACAGGCCGAGGACAGGGACCCTGAGGCCGGCGAGCACCGCCGTATCCGACGGGCTGGCACCGTAGTAGACGACGGCGGCGTCGAGAGCCGGCTGGGCGATGGCGTACGCGAAACTGCGGCCGCCGCCCCAGCAGAAGCCGACGATGCCGGTCCGGCCGTTCGCGGCGGGGAGCTTGAGTGCCCAGCCGCGCACGGCGTCGAGGCGGGCGACGACCTCCTCGGGCGCCAGCCCGCGGACGAGCGTCACGGCTTCATCCCGGTTCGCGAGGGCCTCGGAGCCCCCGCCTTCCGGGGCTTTGCCCGACAGCATGTCGGGGGCCACGGCGATGAACCCCTCGGCCGCGAAGCGATCGGCGACGGCGCGGATCCAGTCGGTGAGGCCGTAGACCTCCATGAGGACGATGACGACCGGGGCCTTGTCCTTGCGTTCGGGGTAGACCGTCCAGGCACGGATCGGCGTCCCGCCGGGGCCCCGCACGTCGGCCCATTCGCCGTGGCGCGGCGAGGTCTCGAGCACGGCCCCGGCGCCGGCCTCGGCTGCCGGGAGCGTGACGGACGCGGTGGCCGCCGGACTTGCGGTGGCTGCCGGGGCCGTGGCGGGTGTCGTGGCCGCGGGGGTCGTGGGGGCGCCCGCGGCCGCCGCGAGGGCAAGCAGTGTCGCTGCCAGCATGTCGGTCCTCCTTGGAGCGGCCCGGACTGGCATCCGTGCCCGGGCCAGCGTCGAGGGAGATTCTGACACACCCGGCGCTGGCGCATCCGGCGCAGCCGGCGCTTGCCGTCCGCCGCGGCGACCTGCTACGCTCACGCCGATTCGGAGCGTCCGGATCGGGCCACGCCGCCGAACCGGGGCGCCGCTCGAGGGTGCCGCGCCAGCCGGCCCACCGGCCCCCGACAACCCGAGGACGACGCATGCGAACCATGATCGCGCAGACCTTCACCCGCCTCGATCGCGCTGACGGGCGCCTGCCGCTCGAGGTCATCCTCGACTGGTTCCGCGACCAGCCGCTGTCGGCGGACGACCTGGCCGAGTACCTGGTGTTCAACCAGGAGCACTACGTCCGCAACCTGCTGCACAACGGGCCGGACTACCAGGCCCTGGTGCTCTGCTGGCGCAACGGCCACCGCAGCCCGATCCACAACCACCGCGGCTCGCGCTGCGGCGTGAAGGTGCTGCGCGGCACCGCCACCGAGACCCTCTTCGAGCCGGGGCCGAACGGCATGATCCATCCGGTCGGCTCGCGGCTCCTGCCCCCGGGGCATACCAGCGCCTCGGTCGACGGCGACACCCACCAGGTGTCGAACCTGCAAGCCGGATCGGCGGATCTGGTGACGCTGCATGTCTACTCGCCGCCCCTCCTGAGGATGCAGGTCTTCTCGCTCGACAGCCCCGCCGTGCGCCTGTGGGAGGATCCCGTCAACGTCGTGTGCGTCGACGGTGGTGGCATCTGACCCCGCCCTGGGCCGATTCTCTCGACAGCATGGAGGGCGTGCCCGACTGGCCCGGGCCGCCGGAAGCGCCCGTCGCGAGGGCACCCGGGGGCGCGCAGGCCGCCCCGGCGGCGGGCGCCCTGTCGGACAGGGGGCACGCGATCTTCCGCTGGGCCGGCGTGACCCTGCCGGGGGTCGGGCTGGCGATCGGCCTGGCACTTCTCGGCCGTGGCCTGGCGCGCGGGCTGGGGACGGGACTGCTCGGTTTCGAGCGCAGCCCCATCAGCGACATCTCGATCGCGGTCCTTCTGGGACTGCTCATCCGGAACAGCATCGGACTGCCGCGCGTCTACGACCGCGGCCTGCGGCTGTGCGCGCGCGCCGTGCTGCGCGGCGGCATCGTCCTGCTCGGCCTGAAGCTGAGCCTGGCGGAGGCGGGCGCCCTGGGGGTGACGGCGCTGCCGATCATCGTGGCCTGCATCGTCGCGGCGCTGGTGTTCGTCACCTGGATCAACCGCGCGCTGGGTTTGCCGGCGCGTCTTGGCAGCCTGATCACAGTCGGCACGAGCATCTGCGGGGTCAGCGCCATCGCCGCGACCGCCCCGGTCATCGAGGCCGAGGAGGACGAGGTCAGCTACGCCGTGGCCTGCGTGACCCTGTTCGGCCTGGTCGCGCTGTTCGTTTATCCGTTCGTGGCGCACGCCCTGTTCGGCGCCGCGCCGCGTCTGGCCGGGATCTTCCTCGGCACCGCCATCCACGACACGTCGCAGGTCGCCGGGGCGGCGCTGATGTATCAGCAGCAGTTCCGCGCACCCGATGCGCTGAGCGCCGCGACGGTGACCAAGCTGATGCGCAACCTGTGCATGGTGGCGGTGATCCCGCTCATCGGCGCCCGGCACCGGGGCGCGTCGGGCGGCGGGAGCAACCGCGGCGCCGCCGCGCGTCCTCTGCCGCGCCTCGCGACGATGGTGCCGCTGTTCGTGGTCGGATTCCTGGGCGCCGTCGTCCTGCGGACGGCGGGGGACTATGGCCCGCTGGCGTTCGGCGTCATCGACCGGGCGGCGTGGACGCAGTTCCTCCGCGGCGCCGAGACCCTGGCGGCGTGGAGCCTGGCGGTCGCCATGGCGTCGGTCGGGCTCGGCACCGGCCTGGCGAGGATCAGGCGGCTCGGCATCAAGCCGCTGTGCGTCGGTCTCGCGGCCGCGCTGCTGGTCGGCGGCGTGAGCGCCACGCTCCTGCTGGTTTTCGCCGGGCGCTGACCGGGCCCGCAGCGCTGACCGGGCCCGCCGCGCGCTGACCGTCGCGCTGGGTGTTGTTCGGCCCGCGCCGCGTCGGTTTGACACCCCGAAAACCGCTGCACTAGACTCCGGCCGGCCATGCTCGACATGACGTGGGTCCGCGACCATCTCGACGAGGTGGAGGTGGCGCTGCGCAACCGCGGCGGCGTCGATATCACCGAGCTCCGCCGTCTCGACACCGAACGCCGCGCGGCGCTGCGCGACGTCGAGGCCCTCAAGGCCCGGCGCAACGCCGCCTCGGGCGAGATCGCCCGCCTCAAGAAGGAGGGCGGCGATGCCGGCCCGATCCTCGCGGAGATGCGCGCCGGCGCCGAGCGCATCAAGGAGCTCGACGCCAGGGCGACCGCCGCCGACGAGGCGCTGCGGCAGGTGATGCTCACCATCCCGAACCTGCCCGACGCCAGCGTGCCGATCGGGTCGTCGAGCGACGCCAATGCCGAGGTGCGCCGCTGGGGCGTGGCGCCGAAGTTCGGCTTCGAGCCGAAGGCGCACTGGGATCTCGGCGCCGCGCTCGGCATCCTCGACTTCGAGCGCGCCGCGAAGATCACCGGGGCGCGCTTCGCCGTGTACATGGGCGCCGGGGCGCGGCTCGAGCGCGCGCTCATCAACTTCATGCTCGACCTGCACACGCGCGAACATGGCTACACCGAGGTGCTGCCGCCGTTCATGGTGAACGAGAAGGCGATGATCGGCACCGGCAACCTGCCGAAGTTCGCCGCCGATCTGTTCCGTCTCGAGCCGTTCGGCTACTACCTGATCCCGACCGCCGAGGTGCCGCTCACCAACCTGCATCGCGAGGAGATCCTCGACGGGGCGCGGCTGCCGCTGTCGTACACCGCCTGGACGCCGTGCTTCCGCAGCGAGGCGGGGTCGTACGGCAAGGACGTCAAGGGGCTCATCCGCCAGCACCAGTTCAACAAGGTCGAGCTGGTGAAGATCACGAAGCCCGAGGAGTCGTTCGCGGCGCTCGAGCGCCTGACGGCGGACGCCGAGGCGGTGCTGCAGCGGCTGGGGCTGCCGTACCGCGTGGTGGCGCTGTGCTCCGGCGACATGGGGTTCGCGTCGGCGAAGACCTACGACATCGAGGTCTGGCTGCCGTCGTTCGGCGCCTACCGCGAGATCTCCTCGTGCTCGAACTGCACCGACTTCCAGGCGCGCCGGGCGGGCATCCGGTTCCGCCGCGGCCCGACCGGCAAGACCGAGCTGGCGCACACCCTGAACGGGTCGGGGCTGGCGGTCGGCCGGACGCTGGTCGCGATCCTCGAGAACGGCCAGCGCGCCGACGGCAGCGTGGCGATCCCCGAGGCGCTGCGGCCGTACTTTGGCGCCGGGGAGATCCGGGCGCCGGCCCGCTGAGGGCGCCGCAAGACCAGCCATCAGCCCTCCCCGGGCGGCGCCACATGTCCCTCGGGCGCCGGCACCCGCCGCTCGTTGCGATACCACGTGCCGAGGTCGGCCTGCCCGAGCCGCCAGATGAGGCCGAGTGGCGCCCGGCCCCGAACCCGGGCCAGCCCGTCGTGCTCGCCGCGCTGGTGGTGGAAGCGGCAGAGGCTCACGAGGGTCGCCGGGTCGTCATCGCCGCCCTGTGATTGGTAGACCACGTGGTGTTCCTCGAGGTTCCCGCGGGACGTGCAGCCGGGCGCGGCGCAGCGCCAGCCGTCGCGGACGTGGATGGCGTCGGCCGGCCGCGCCGGCGGCGACTCGACGGGATCCCACGTGAACACGAAGTCCTCGAGGAGCGCGAGCAGGCCGATCCAGGCGGGAACGCGGCGGCTGCGCGCCGTGTACATGCGGGCCGCGAGGAGCGACGGCGGGGCGCCGGGGCGTTCGAAGGGCTCGTCCCAGGGGATTGCGTCGGCATCGCGACTGCGGGACGCGCGCGCCGCCTCGATGGCGGCGACGAAACGCGCCGCCCATATCTGCGGCAGACGGAGACGCAGGAAAACGTCTGGACCCGCCGGGAGGGGGGCCGAGTCCGGGTGGAAAACGTCCGGATCGCCAGGGGTCACCGGCGCCACCGGACCGAAGGCGCCCAGGGCTGCGAGCCCGGCGCGCAGAACGCGGCGCCGTGATCGGCCGGGCTCGCGGCGCAGCGATGCGTGCCAGGTCTCGTCGTCGAGGGGGTAGGCGCTGCGCCGCCCCGTCGCCGGGGCTGCCCCGGCCGACGAAATCGCCGCGGCCGACGAAACCGCCGCGACCGGCGACCTCGCCCCGGCCTGGGTTGCATCACCCTCCGCGCGGGCCGCGCGCACCTCGTCACGCAGCCGCTTGATTGAGAGCGCGGCGGCGCTGGCGACCCACGCCTCCTCGGCGGCCGTGTCGCCCGGCTCGGGGCCGAGCGCGCGCAGGACGAGGAGAGCGGCCTCGCAGCCGATGCGTCCCTCGGCGACCGCGGCGCGCAGCGCCGGGCGGCAGCGCAGGGCTCGGGCCAGCCGGGCACGGTCGAGCGCGACCGTGCGCGACAGGCCGAGGCGCTCTTCGGCGTAATGGCCCGCGTCGGCGAAAAGCAGGCGGGCCCACCCGCCGCGCGCGGCGAGTTCGGCGAGCACGTCGCCGAGGCGCCGCTCGAGGTCGGCGGCGATGCGCAGCAGGCCGCGCAGCCGTCTGTCGACCGCGTCGGGGTCGGTGCGCGTGTCCTGCGCCAACCGAGCGGCCGTGGCAAGCAGGGCACGCGTGCCGGCGGGGCCGTCGTCGGCATCGCAGTCGGCGTCCCCGTCGACCATGATGCGATCGGCTTCGACCGGATCGTCAAGCCCGACGCCCCACGTGTCCCCACGGTCGCGATCCCGGAGGTGTCGCCAGCGTGACGTGGCGCGTGCCATCGCCGCCTCTATCGCCTCGACTGACGGGCCGTGCCGCACGGGGGAGGTATCCACCTCGAATGGAGCGGCGCCGGCGGCGGCCTCGGCGCAGAGCGCCTCGACAAAGTCGGCGATGCCGGATTCGCGTCCCTCGACGGCGCGGAACATGTCGGCCGCCTCATCGAAGGCCCGCCGCGCCGGCTCGGGGAGCGGCAGGCGCACGGCGACCAGGTCGTCGTCCGCGTCCTCGACAGCGGAGCCCGCCCGGTCTGAACCGGCTTCCGCCGCGCGACCTTCGCTGGCGCCACCTTCCCCCGCGCCGTCTTCCCTTGCGCGATCCTCCCGGCCGGGAGCCGCCATCGCGGAATGCTCCACACGCGCCCGGGCGACGGCGGCGCGGAGCTCGCGGACGGTGGACGAGCGGGCCAGGGTCAGCCAGCCGGCGAGAGACTCCGCGTCGGCGACGCGGGCGACCAGGAGGGCGGCGACGGTTCCCACGGGCTCGCCGCCATCCGCGCCGGTCAGGGCGGCGCCGAGCGGCGGCAGGCGATCAATGGCCTCGCCGAGCGCCGCCTGGTCGCGCACCCAGCGGCCGCTCCGACCGAGCCGCTCGCGGGCGCAGTCATCGAGCCGGGCAAACCCGAACACGCTGAATTGGCGATCGCGCACGAAGACCGTACAGGCGCGCGCGATGGGCAAGGTGATCCGATGGACGACGGCGCGGATCCCCATGGCGAGGCGGTCGAGATCGAGAAGATCCGCCGGCGCGTGCTCCGGGGAGGGCGGGGCGGTGTCGCCACGAGTGCTCCAACCGGCGACACTTTCCCCGCAGCGGGCATGCGGCCCGCTCGCGGTCGGGATGTCATGGACGACGGGGGGCGTCGTGCTCGTCGTCGGCACAATGCCGGGACGCATGATCAAGAAGATACGCCGCTTTTGGTGAAAGTCAAGCGAATTATTGTCGCTGCAAACGGAACGAAGCGCGAGCGTCGCCGAATCGTGGCCGCCTCCGCAGGGGGGGCCGACCCGGCCCATGCAACACCGGCCGATCGCGGCGGCGATGCGCCGTGCCGCATCCCTGGTGTATCGTCTCGCTTTCGCGCCCAGGATGACTGCCGCCAGGAGACGCCGCCCATGATAACGCCCCGGACCCTCGCCCTCGCCGCGCTTGCCGCGGCCACACTCGCCCTGGCCGCCTTCGCCGCCGCGGGCATCTCCGCCGCCGGCAAGGCAGCCGCCGGCAAGGACGATAAGAAGGACGAGCCGAAGTGGGACGTGAACAACCCGCCGGGGGAGTGGCGCGAGGTCGCCATCGACACGACCGAGACGACCTGGTCGACGGTCGACGTCAGCCCGGACGGCGGCACGATCGTCTTCGACATGCTCGGCGACATCTACGCCGTGCCGATGGCGGGAGGCGAGGCGAAGCCGCTGACATCCGGCATCGCCTGGGACACCTGGCCGCGCTTCAGCCCCGACGGCGCGCGCCTCGCCTTCATCTCCGACCGCGGCGGGGCCGACAACATCTGGACGATGCGCGCCGACGGCTCGGAGCCGAAGGCGGTGAGCGAGGAGAAGGAGAACATCGTCGCGACGCCGGCGTGGAGCCCGGACGGCGAGTACCTGGCGGGGCGCAAGGGGTTCACCTCGACGCGCAGCATCGCCGCGGGGGAGATCTGGCTGTTCCACCTGGGCGGCGGCGCCGGGCTGCCGCTGTTCGAGAGACCGGACGGGGCGAAGGCGCAGAAGAACATCGCCGAGCCGGCGTTCTCGCGCGACGGCCGGTACGTCTTCTTCAGCCAGGACAACACGCCGGGCACGCGCTGGCAGTACAACAAGGACGCGATCGGCGAGATCTTCGTCGTCAAGCGCCTCGACCGGAAGACGGGCGAGGTCGAGGTCTTCGTCGCCGGCCCCGGCGGCGCCATCGCGCCGACGCCGTCGCCCGACGGCGGCAGCCTCGCCTTCGTGAAGCGCACGCCGGCGATGACCAGCGCCCTGTACGTCAAGGACCTCAAGTCGGGTCTCGAGCGGCCGGTGTACGACCGCCTCGACCGCGACTTGCAGGAGACCGACGGCAGCCAGGGGAACACCACCGGGTTCTCCTGGACCCCGGACAGCAAGGCGCTCGTCTTCTGGGCCGGCGGGGGAATCCACCGGGTCGATGTCGCGACCAGGGCGGTGACGGCGATCCCGGTGCACGTCAGGACCACGCGCAAGGTGCACCCGGCGCTGCGCTTCCCGGTGAGCGTCGCCCCCGATGACGTCGCCATCCGCCTGGTCCGCTGGGCGCAGATGTCGCCCGACGGATCGAAAGTGGTCTTCGAGGCGCTCGGCCGCCTGTGGGTGCAGGACGCCGCCGGCCGCGGGCGGCGCCGCCTGACGACGCAGACCGCGCAGTTCGAGGCCTGGCCGTCGTTCTCGCGCGACGGCCGTTCGATCGTCTACGTCTCGTGGAGCGACGAGGATCTCGGACGGGTGCGCATCGTTTCTGCGACCGGCGGCGAGGGGCGCGTGATCACGCCCGACCCGGGTCATTACGTCGAGCCGCGCTTCTCGCCCGACGGCGCGCTCGTCGTGTACCGCCGGATCACCGGCGGCTTCCTGATGGCGCCGCAGTGGTCGGTCGATCCGGGGCTCTATGCAGTTCCGGCGGCGGACGGCGCTGTCGGCGGCGCTGCGGGCGGCGCGCCGAAGCGCCTCGTGCGCTCCGGCACCAACCCGCACTTCGGCGCCGCGGGCGACCGGGTCTTCTTCTCCGACACCGTCGACGAGACCCAGCTCGTCCTCAAGAGCGTCACGCTCGACGGGCTCGACGAGCGCACCCACCTCAAGGCCGAGAAGGCGACCACGTTCCTGCTGTCGCCCGACGGGCGGTGGGTGGCGTTCACCGAGGGATGGAACGCCTGGGTCGCGCCGTTCACGCTGACCGGCAAGACGGTCGCCATCGGCTCGGAGACCAAGGCGTACCCGGTGCGCCAGGTGTCGAAGCGCGCCGGCGAGTCGCTGCACTGGTCGGGCGACGCCACGACGCTGCGCTGGTCGCACGGCGCGACGCTGTATGCGCGCGATCTCAAGGATGCGTTCGCCTTCCTGGCCGGCGCGCCGGCGACACTGCCCGATCCGGTCGAGGCCGGTCTCGACCTGTCGTTCACGGTGCCGGCCGACAGGCCGCATGGGATCATTGCCCTGACCAACGCCCGGCTCGTGACCATGCGCGACGCCGGGCGCGGCCGCGAGGTCATCGAGCGCGGCACGATCGTCGTGCGCGGCAACCGCATCGAGGCGGTCGGCGCCGCCGCCGACGTCAAGGTGCCCGCGGGGGCGCGGGTGATCGACGCCGCCGGCGCCACCATCATCCCGGGGATCATCGACGTCCACGCCCACGGCGACCAGGGCGACGAGGGACTAATCCCGCAGCAGAACTGGATGCAGCACTCGAACCTGGCCTTCGGGGTCACGACCATCCACGACCCGTCGAACGACACCGCGACCATCTTCGCGGCCGCCCAGATGCAGCGCGCGGGCGTCCTGGTGGCGCCGCGCACCTTCTCGACCGGGACCATCCTCTACGGCGCCCAGGGGCCGACCCACACCGCGGCGATCGCGACGTACGACGACGCCCTGTTCCACGTCCGCCGGCTGCGCGACGCCGGGGCGATCTCGGTCAAGTCGTACCAGCAGCCGCGCCGCGACCAGCGCCAGATGGTCATCGCGGCCGGCCAGGAGCTTGGCGTCATGGTGGTGCCCGAAGGCGGCGCCAAGTTCCAGAACAACATGGGCATGATCGTCGACGGCCACACCGGCATCGAGCACGCCCTGCCGATCGCCACCGGCTACACCGACATGGTGGCTCTCTGGTCGCAGTCGGCCACCGGCTACACGCCGACCCTCGGGGTGGCGTACGGCGGGCTGTCGGGAGAGTTGTACTGGTACGACCGCACGGATGTCTGGAAGGACGAGCGCCTGATGCGCTACGCGCCGCGCTTCGCCGTCGAGCCGGATTCGATCCGCCGCGCCAAGGCTCCCGACGACCAGTACAACCACGTGCGCGTGGCCGCGTTCGCCAAGCGCCTGAGGGACAGCGGCGTGTCGGTGCAACTGGGCGCGCACGGCCAGCGCGAGGGCCTGGCGGCGCACTGGGAGATGTGGATGATGGCGCAGGGCGGCTTCTCGCCGTGGGAGGCGATGCGCGCCGCCACCATCGACGGGGCGCGCTACATCGGCCTCGACCGGGACCTCGGCTCGCTCGAGCCGGGCAAGCTCGCCGACCTCGTGATCATCGATGGCAACCCGCTCGAGGACATCCGGCGCTCGGAGCACGTGCGCTCGACGATGATCAACGGCCGGCTCTACGAAGCCGCCACGATGAACCAGGTGGCACCCGACGCCGTCGCCCGCAGGCCGTTCTACTTCGAGAAGGAAGGCGGCGACACGCTCCCCGCCGCCACCGCCGCCCGCCGCGAGGCGATGCGCGAGCGGCTGGGCTGGGTGCACTGAAGGCGGAGCGGCTGCGACCTTGTGGTCCTGCCCCGCCTTGGTGCACACGGGGTCAAGTGTGTCCCCCCGCCCGGGCGGGAGGCTGATACCATGCGCGATATCACTTGAGGTCCCCGGATGCCTGACCGCCCAGGCCACGATTCCACCCCGCCCAAGTCGAGCACCGGGTCGCCGGAACCTGGTTCCGAGGAACAGGACGACTTCGCGCGGATGCTGGAGAAATCGTTCGCGCCGAAGTTCCACCAGGAGGGAGACACGGTCGAGGGGACCATCGTGGCGATCGGGTCGGAGGTGGCGTTCGTCGATATCGGCGGCAAGGGCGAAGCGACCATCGACATCCAGGAACTGACCGATCCGGACAGCGACGTCAAGGTGAAGGTAGGAGACCACGTGCAGGCCGTCGTCGTCTCGACGGTCGGCGGCCTGAGACTCTCGCACAAGCTCGCCCGGGGCGCCGCCACGCGGCAGCGCCTGAATGATGCCTTCCGGGCGGAGCTTCCGGTGGAGGGCCGGGTCGAGAAGGCCATCAAAGGAGGATACGAGGTTCGAGTCGGCGGGCAGCGCGCCTTCTGTCCGATCTCGCAGATCGACACCGCGTTCACCGCCGATCCCGAGGTCCACGTGGGGAAGTCCTACACGTTCCGGATCATCGAATGCAAAGAGGATGGCAAGGAACTGGTTGTCTCCCGGCGCGCGCTCTTGCAGGCCGAGGAGGGCGAGAAGGCCGAGGAGATCCGCCGGGCTGTCGTCCCCGGCGCCGCCCTGCCAGGCCGCGTCGTGTCGGTGATGCCGTACGGCGCGTTCGTCGACCTCGGTGGCGGGGTCCAGGGCCTCCTCCATGTATCGGAGATGGGCTGGTCGCGGGTGGGGAATCCGACGGACGTCGTCCGGCCGGGCGACGCGATCACGGTCAAGGTTCTGCGCGTGGACGACGCCGGCGGAAAGATCGCGCTCGGCCTGAAGCAGCTGCAGGCGGATCCGTGGACGGCCGTCGCCGGGAAGTACAAGGTCGGCCAGACGCTGGCGGGGAAGGTCACCCGGCTCGCCGACTTCGGCGTCTTCGTGGAGCTCGAGCCGGGGATCGAGGCGCTGGCGCACCTGTCCGCGTTCGCGCCGACGGGGAAGCGGGACGGATGGAAGTCCGCCGTCACGCCCGGCACCGCGGTCGCGGTCGAGATCCTGAGCGTCGATCCGGAACGGAAGAGGATGGGTGTTGCGGTGCTGGAAGCCGGTTCCGCCAGGGCCGAGGGTGCGCGTGATACGGGAGGCGCCGGGCCATCGGCGGCCCCGCAGCCCCGGGCCCGCGCGGAGATCGTGGCCGGCGCCCGCCTCACGGGCAAGGTGGAGCGGCACGAGCAGTACGGTGTTTTCGTTTTCCTGGCGCCCGGCCGCACTGGTCTGATCCACATCTCGGAGACCGGTGTGGACAGGGACGGTGACCTGCGCAAGACGTTCCCTCTCGGGAGCGACGTCGAGGTGATCGTCCTCGAGGTCGACCCGGCGGGCCGGCGGATCCATCTGAGTCGCAAGGCGGTCCTCGAGGCGGGGGAGAAGCGGGAGGTCCGCGAGTACGCCGAGCAGCAGGCCCAGGCGCAGCCCGAGGGGTTCGGCTCGCTCGCCGACAAGCTCCGCGCCGCGATGAGGCCGGCGAAAAAATGAGGACCCGGCCGGTGCTCAGCCCCACGCTCAGGCCGGCGCCGCGTCCGGCGGGCTGATCAGCGCCTCGGCCTGGCTCACCTGCTCGACCGCACCCGAGACCAGGATGGTGTCGCCCGCCAGCAGGGTGAAGTCGGCGTCGGGGGCGTGGGTCACCTGGCCGTCGCGGATGACCGCGAGCACGAGCGCCCCGGTCGCCTCGCGGATGCCGGCGTCACGCAGGTGGCGGCCGGCGAGTGGCGACGACGCCGGGATGGCGAGGAACTCGACGCGCAGGCTGTCGAGAGTGGCGCGGATGTCGCCGATCGGCAGCGGCTCGAAGTCGCGGCGGCGGAAGATCTCGTAGCGGCCGCTGCGGACCCGGCCGATCTGGCGCTCGAGCTCCTGCTTCGGCACGTGCATGCGGCGCAGGACGCGGGCGATGAACTCGATGCCGACCTCGAAGGTCTCGTGGATGACCTCGTCGGCGCCGTCCTGGTACAGCGGCTCGTCCTCGGTGGCGCGCCGGCCGCGCGCCAGGATGAACAGGTCGCCATTCATGCGGCGCGCGGCGCGGATCACCCGGCGCGCCATGACCGGGTCGGGGAGCGTCACCAGGACCATGCGCGCCCGGTCGACTCCGCAGCGGCGCAGGAGATCATCGCTGCCGGCGTCGCCGTACAACACCGGGTGGCCGCGCCGCCGCCCGTCGCGCACCACGTCGGGGTCGAGCTCGAGGGCGACGAACGGCACACCGTTCGACAGCAGGACGTCGCCGAGGGCGCGGCCGACGGTGCCGTACCCGAGGACGACGACATGGCGCGCGAGCGCCTCGCCGCCCTGCGGCAGTGCGACCGGGATGTCGAGGACGGAACGCTCGTATCGGCGCGCAAGCCGTTCCCAGGCCGGCAGCAGACCTCCAGTTGATCGCGACAGCGCCGACGCCAGCACGGGGCTCCAGCGGGTCAGAAGCGGCGCCAGGAGCATCGAGGCGACCGCGGCGGCGATGAAGATCTTGTAGATCTCCTCGGAGAACAGGCCGGCGCCTCGCGCCATCAGCGCCAGCAGGAAGGAGAACTCGCCGACCTGCGCCAGGTTCAACCCGACTTGAAGCCCCACCGACAGCGGGAAGCGGAACACCGCCACCGAGAGCGCAGTCACCAGCGTCTTCCCGACGATGATCGCGCCGAGCAGCGCCAGCACCTGCCACCACGAGGAGAGCGCGACGCGCGGGTCGAACAGCATCCCCATGGCGATGAAGAAGACGCCGGCGAACACGTCGCGGAACGGCAGGATGTTGGCGCTCATCTGGTGCGCGTAGTCGGTGCCGCCGAGGATGAGGCCGGCGAGGAAGGCGCCGAGCGCGTACGACACGCCGAGCAGGTGGCTGACCCACGCCATCCCGAGACAGAGGGTGAGCGTGACGAGGAGGAACATCTCCTGGTTGCGGGCCGCCGACACGAGGTGCAGGAAGCGCGGCATGACGCGCCGGCTCAGGAGCAGCGTGATCCCGAGCAGGAACCCGGCGCGGGCGAGGGCTCCCACCAGGTCGAGGACCATGGTCTCGGCGCTGCCGCCGCTGACCGGCAGCAGGATCATCATCGGCACGACGCTCAGGTCCTGGAAGATCAGGATCCCCAGGCTGATGCGCCCCGCCAGCGAGTCGAGCAGGCCGTGGTCCATGAGGCTCTTGAGGACCACCGCCGTGCTGCTCAGGGCGAGGACGCAGCCGAACGCCAGCGCCGTCGGCAGCGGCCAGCCCAGCAACGGCACCATCGCCAGGGCGACGAGGAGCGTCAGCCCGATCTGCAGCGTGCCGCCGCCGATCGCCGCCCTCCGGATGCGCAGGAAGTACTGGGTGTCGAACTCCAGCCCGATGGTGAACATCAGCAGCAGGACGCCGATCTCGGCCAGCGACGAGATGGCGTTGCTCTCGCTCAGGTGGCCGAGGACGTGCGGGCCCAGGAGGACCCCCGACACCAGGTAGCCGACCACCGGCGGCAGCCGCAGGCGCGACACGACCAGGAGGACGGCCGAAGCGACCGCCAGCAGGACGACGAGCAGGCCGATGAAGTCGACCGGGTCGGTCATCGGGCCCGCCGGGCCGCCGAGGCTGCCGGGCCGCGTTGCGCCACCGGGCCCCGCCGGGCCATGGGGGCCGCCGGGCCGCGCGGCGCCGCCCCGGTCCCGCCGGCGGGCGCGCCCGCCCGCGGGGCCGTATAATCCGCCGCGGAGGGATGGCCGAGCGGTTTAAGGCGGCGGTCTTGAAAACCGCTGACGCGCAAGCGTCCGTGGGTTCGAATCCCACTCCCTCCGCCACCCGCCCCCGGCCGCGATCGCACCGCCCTCCTCACGCCGGGTCCCCGACCCGCGGCACGTTGGTCGCCTGCACTCCCATGGAGAGCAGCGCGAGGATGGCGCCCGGCACGAGGGCACCGTGGACGAGCGTCGAGACGAGACACAGCAGGGTGACCGTCTCGCACAGGGCGAAGAAGACGATGTGCGCCTTGAGGACGTTCTCGGGCGCCGCCGGGGCGCCGCCCGGGTCGCGTGGCTCGCCGAGGCGGCGGCGCAGGATGAACGCCAGCGGCACGAGGACGGCGAAGACGACGACGCACGCCGCCGTCAGCGGCTGCGTCAGATCCGCGGGACCGGGGGCGACCGCGCCGGTGGCCACCAGCGCGGCGGCGAGCCCGAGGAAGATCACCTGGCCGGCGAGCAGCGCCAGGGCCATGAGACGCGCCTGGCGCTGGGCCTTCTCATGGGTCATCCCGTTGGGTGCGGTGGTCGGCGGCATCGGCACCTCCCGTGCGCTCCGCGGCAGGCTGGCGATACTATACGACCTCGGAAGCCCGGAGGGAGACGAGGATGTGGCATCGACCGGCGGCGGGCGGGATGACGGCGGCTGCGGCGGCAATCGCGGTGCTGGCCCTTGCGGCGACGAACCCTGCAGCGACGAACCCTGCAGCGACGAACCCTGCAGCGACGAGCGCTGCCGGCGCGGGCGCGCCCGCCGGCGACATCGGTGAACGCGCCCGCCGGCTGCACCGCGAGGCAATCGTCGTCGACACGCACGTCGACGCCCCGGACCAGTTGCGCAAGAAATGGGTCGACCTTGCGACGCGCGGGGCGACGACGCACTTCGACATCGCGCGCGCCCGCGAGGGCGGGGTGACGGCGCCCTTCTTCGCGGTCTACGTGCCCGCGACCTGGGCCGAGACCGGCGGCGCGGCGCGCTACACCCTCGAGATCATCGACCTCGTCGGGCGCGCCGTGGCGGCGCACGCGCGCGACCTCGTCGCCGCGACGACGCCGGCCGACATCCGCCGCGCGAAGAAGTAAGACCGCATCGCCGTCCTCATGGGGATCGAGGGCGGCCACGCGATCGAGGACTCGCTGGCGCTCCTGCGCCAGTACCGCGCGCTCGGCGTGCGCTACATGACGCTGACCCACACCAACACCAATAACTGGGCCGACGCCACCGGACCGTTCTACCTGCCGGACTACGACCCGGCGGCCGCCCGCGTCCACGACGGGCTGACCGAGTTCGGCCGGGAGGTGGTGCGGGAGATGAACCGGATCGGCATGCTGGTCGACATCTCGCACGTGTCCGACGCGACCCTGGCCGACGTCCTCGAGACGACGCGCGCCCCGGTCTTCGCCTCGCATTCCTCCTGCCGGGCGCTGTGCGACATCCCGCGCAACCTGACCGACGAGCAGATCCGCCGCATCGTGGCCGGGGGCGGCGTGGTGATGATCAACATCGGGTCCTACTTCCTCGACCAGGCGACGGTCGACGCCGCGCGCGCCGACCGGGAGCGCATCCGTCCCGAGTACCTGCGCATCAGAACCGAGATGGCCGCCGACCCGAAGGCGCGCGACGCGGCGATCGGCGACCTGCTCAAGACGGTGCCACGACAGCGTACCTCCTGGACCCGCGCCGTCGATCACATCGAGCACGTCATCGCCGTCGCCGGCCCGGGCGCGGTCGGCCTCGGGACCGACTTCGACGGCGTCGAGGACCCGCCCGTGGGGCTCGACGATGTGTCGCACCTGCCGCGGCTCACCGCCGAGCTGCTGCGCCGCGGTCACGGCGAAAAGACCGTGCGCGGCATCCTGGGGGAGAACTTCCTGCGCTTCTTCGAGAAGGCGCTCGCCGTGTCGGCGTCGCTCGCCGCCGAGCCGCCGTCGACGGCGGTGTACGCTCCGCCCACCGAGGTTTCAGCGCGGCAGTGAACCGGGCGGGGCATAGAGCCGCAGCGCCTCGCGCTCCCACCAGGCGCCGGTGGCGCGGCGCGTCGCGAGATCGGTGAACCGGTAGTCGTAGAGCACCGCCCGGATCTGGCGCGGCGGCCGGCCGGGGAACGGGTTGCGCTCGACGAGCGCCAGCACCTCGGGCGACCCTTGCAGCAGGCGGACGAGGAAGTTCTGGAGCCACGGCTGGCGGCGGAGGTCCGAGAGCGCCGCGAACCACATCTGCCAGTCGAGACGCGGCTGGTGCGGGGCGACGAACGCCGGCGCCCGGCCGAGGTCGCCCGGTTTCCAGCGGAACTCGTAGGCCTGCCACGTCGTGCCGTCGTCGCTCCCCTCGACGACGATCTCCGGGCGGGTCGGGGTCATCACGGCGAACAGGCCGTAGGCGTTGGCGATCCGCAGCGGCTGCAGCGCCTCGGCGAGGCCGGTGACGACGGACGGCCAGGGGAGGGCCAGCCGCCAGCGCGCCGTCATCGCCGCGGTGGGTATTGCAACCAGGAGGGTGACGATCATCGCGACCGCGATGCGGCGCACGCGCGCCGGCCAGGCCGCCGTCGCGACAGCCGCGGCCGGATCGGCGGTCGCCACCGCCGGTCCGAGGCGGCGCCGCAGCGCCGCCGGCCAGACGGCGTCGTCCACGACTGCCAGGCAGAGCGCCAGCGTCAATAGATTGAAAAAGGCGTAGTTCCCCGTCGCGGCGATCAGCACTTGCAGGCCGGCGAGCGCCGCGAAGGACGCGAGACGCAGCCGGCGCGGCGCGAAGATGAGCCACGGCGCCACGAGCTCGATGACGAACATGATCGCCGTCGACACTGCCTGCACGGCGTGCGGCAACTGGTGCGCGTACCAGGCGGTCCAGGTGGGGATCGGCTGGGTCATGTAGTGGACATCGAGCGCCCGCAGATCCCACCAGGCGGCGTCGCCGCTTGCCAGCTTCACGACGCCCGAGGAGAACATCAGCCGGAACAGCAGGAAGCGCACGAGGAACAGGGCCCAGCGCCGGGGATCGGGCGCCGCGGCCAGGGTCCGCCGCAGCCCGCCGGGGGCGACGAGGAGCGCCAGGAAGCCCGCCTCGAGCAGCAGCGCGTCCCATTGGAAGTTGAGGAAGGTGCGGCAGACGGTCGCGAGCGACAGATAGAGCAGCCACGCCAGCGCCAGACCCGCCCGCGGCGCGAATCCGGCGGCGACCGCGGCGCCGACCGCCGCCCCCGCCCAGCAGGCGGCCCGCAGCATCCCGTCGCCGGCGCCGGTCCACCAGAACAGCGTCGGGACGTCCCAGTAGCGCGCCGGCCCGAACTGCGCCCGCACCGCCTCGAGAAACGCCTCCGCCGGCAGGATGCCGTTGCGCCCGGCGAGGCCGACGACCTGCACCGCCAGCGACGCGAAGGCGATCAGGTAGGTGACACCGAGGGCGCGGACGAACAGGACACCGGACAGCCGGAACGACGACGTGGGGGCCGGCATCGCGGCGCATCTTGGCCCGGCCGGCGGCGGCCGGTCAACGCCTGGCGGCCGGGCGACGCGCGGCGGCCGGTCAACGCCTGGCGGCCGGGCAACACGCGGCGCCCGGTCAGTGCCCGGCGTCCGCGTCGTGCGGCACGACGACGCGCGTTGTCGCCAGGGTCTCGTTTCCCGATGCGTCGGTGACCCGGTAGGTCACGTCGTAACGGCGGCCGGGTCCTTCGCCCGTCCGCTCGGCCCGCAGCAGGACCACCGCATCCGGCGAGCCGGACTCGACGCCGGCGACGTCGCCGGTCGTGCGGCCGTCCCCCAACCCCGGGGCGTCGTCCGGCTCGCTGCTGGTCGCGCCGACGAGCGCCACAGTCGGCGTCGCATCACACAGGTCGCCCGCCGTCCAGGTCAGGCGCACGGGACGCAGGGTGTGATTCGGCGGCCAGAGCATCGCCGGCTCCGCGCCGACCGCGAGCGTCGGGGAAACGGTGTCCCGCACGGAGATGGCGACCGCGGCAGCGGCCGACTCCCCGAACAGGTCGGTCACCGTGAGCCCGACGGTGTGCCTCCCGAGCGGCACGTCGGCCGTGACGACAGGCCCCGAGCCGAGCAGGCGCTCTCCGGGCTGCCCGGGGTCGAGGACCCACGTGTAGTCGACGATGTCGTTCCCTGTGCCCGGCGTCGAATCGGGGTCCTCGGAGCCGCGACCGTCCAGCGCGACGAGCGCACCCTGCGGCCGGTCGCACTCGGCCTCGATCGGCGCGCGGGGCACGGCGAGCGGCGGCATGTTGAAGACCAGCAGGCGCTCTCCCTGGTAGAGGAAGGGCATCTGCCCGCGCACCGGGAGGGTGGAGCCGTCCGTCACCGTGATCTCCAGCCGATAGGTGGCGCCGGTCTCGAGACCGGCGAGATCCAGGCTGCGCGGCATGCCGCCGTCGAAGTCGGCGCGCCGCAGGGTGGTCTCTCCGGAGGTGAGGGTGACGGTGTCCGTCGTGAACCCGAGCACCGTGATGGTCCGTCCGCCCTCGATCGCGGCCGCGTCCCGGACGCAGACCTGCGCGGGCATCGCCAGGGAGTCGAGATACAGCCCCGTGTCGAAGGGGCCTTCCGGTTGATCGCAGGCGCCTGGAGCCAGGATGAAATCGGGCAGCCCGTCGCCGCAGCCGAAGCCGGAGTCGAGGTCGAAGAGGACGGGCGCACCGAAGGACACGTTCATGAACGCGATGCCTTGACCGTAGATCCCGTCGGGGAAGAAGGCCGCGGCGCAGTCCCACGCCGGCAGGAAGTCGTGCAGCGTCAGCGCCGCGCCGTCTCCGAAGACCTCGATGCGACCGCGCAGCGGCTCATCCTGGGGATCCCCCGTTTCGAGCCGGACCTCGAGGTGCTCGCCGCCATCCTCCCGCACGCCGTGCAGCGCCAGGGTGGGCTGGCAGGCGTCCCCCGATCCGTCGGAGTTCGCGTCGGCCTGATCGGGATTGAGGACGGCCGGGCAGTTGTCGCAGCGATCACCGAGAAGGTCGGCGTCGCCGTTCGCCTGGTCGGGGTTGACGGTGTACGGACAGTTGTCGCACCCACCGCCGGCGCCGTCCAGGTCGGCGTCGTACTGATCCGGGTTGGGCGCTGCCGGACAGTTGTCGCAGGCATCGCCGGGGCCATCTCCGTCGGTGTCTGCCTGCGTGACGTTCGGGGCGAAGGGGCAGTTGTCGCATGCGTCTCCGTGCAGGTCGGTATCGACGTCGTCCTGGATGGGGTTCGTCCTCGAGGGACAGTTGTCGCAGGCGTCGCCGTGGCGGTCTTCGTCGCCGTTTCCCTGCCCCGGGTTCGCCGCCGCCGGGCAGTTGTCGCAGGCGTCGCCGAGGAGATCGCCGTCGGCGTCCCGCTGCACGGGATTGGCCACCCACGGGCAGGTGTCGCAGACATCGCCCACGTCGTCACGGTCGGCGTCGTCCTGCGCCGGGTTGGCCGCGCCGGGGCAGTTGTCACAGGCATCGCCGCGGCCGTCGCCGTCGGCGTCCTGCTGCAGCGGGTCGTAGGCGTGCGGGCAGTCGTCGGCGATGTCGGGGACCAGGTCGCCGTCGAAATCGCCGATCACCGTCAGAGTCGCGGGGACGGCGAGAACCGGCGTGATCGGATCATCGCTCGCGATCACGAGGCTGGCTTCGTAGACGTCCGGGGCGAGCCTGGTCGCTGCGAAGGTCACAGTGGCGTCGAGGCGGCCCCCGGGCGGCACCAGGCCGGAAGACGGCGTGACTGTCAGCCAGAGCGGTTCCGCGAGCAGGCCCTCGGGATGGAGCGTCGCCGACGGCAACGCGACCGGGCTGATCTGGAAGGCGAGGTGGACAACCCCCGTGTTCATGATCGCCAGCGTACGGCTGGCGAACTGGTTCTGCAGCGCCTCCGCCGCCACGGCGCCCGGCGACACGGCGATCACGGGGCGATCGCGTCCGGTCCCGCCGAGCGCCACCGTCAGGCTCCCCTCGTCGGGGTCGTTGCTCGACAGGCGCAGGGTGCCTGGCAGGAGGCCCGCCACCTCGGGGCGGAAGGTGACGGTCACGATGCGGCTCTCGCCCCACGGCACGACGAGGCTCCCCGGTGCGACGACGAACTGCGGCGCGTCGGTGTCGAGATCGACAGTGAGCGGCCCCGTGCCGTCATTGAAGACCGTGAGCGGCATTGTCCGGCTGAACCCGACGAGGACGCTCGCGAAGTCCAGCCTGGTCGCCGACAGGCGTATCTCCGGCACGCCGATGACATGCATCGTGGCGGGCACGACGGCATCCGGCTCATCCGGGTCGTTGCAATGGAGCACCGCCAGGGCGTTGTAGCCGCCCTCGACGAGGCCGGTGGCGTCGAAGGTGATCGTCACGGTTCTCGTCGCCCCGGGTTGGACCCCGCCCGAGCGTGGGCTGACAGCCAGCCACGTGGGGCCCGGGTGATAGGCGTACGGGATCATGTTCTTCAAGATACGCCCCGCCGGCAGGTCGTCGGCGTAGTCCTTCTCGTATGTGTGCCCGCCGGCGATGACGGTGCCCCGCCCGTGACGGTACTCCACCAGGTTCGGCCGGCCCTCCTCGTCACGCGTGATGATCACGGTGTCGGCGGGCAGGTCGGTGAAATGGATCGTCGCCTCCGCGGTGAAGACCGGCGCCGGCACGCCGGCCACTATCGGATGCGTCGGCGCCACGACCGTGCTCACGCTCGACGATCCACTCCGCATGCGCACGCCACCCGGCAGGGTCACGATGGTCGGGTCGCCATCGAAATAACCTGGTCCCGCCGCATGGAACTCCAGGATGCCGCCGGCGGAGACGTAGGCCTCCAGCCGCGCCGCCTGGGCGACCATGGTTTCGTAAAATTCGGGCGGTTGTGCGCTCGCGATGATGACCAGCCAGTAGGCGAACAGGTCGGTCGTCGCCAGCGTGTCCGAATACACTAACACGTAGTCCAGCCCGTTCCCCATCACGACACTCTGGATCGAGGAGTATCCCCATGGCTCGCCATCCCGCACCAGGGCAACGGTCGGCGTCGGCGGTGGCGGGGCCATCGCCGTCGAGGAAAGGCCCGGCGCGGCGGTGGCCGGGGCGGCGGCCGGAGCGGTGTGCAGCATGAACTCGAACAGCAGCGGGCTGCCGCCGACGTTCGCGACGGTGAATGTCCGCGTCGTCGTCTCGTTCGAGAACAGGGTCACGTCGAAGCTCACCGGCGGCATCTCGATGTCCGGCGGAACGAGGCCCTGGCCGGTCAGCCCCACATAAAGCACCCCCTCGTCGGGGTCATCGCTCACGAGCCGCAGCGTCCCCGCGAACGCGCCCACCGCGGGCGGCGTGAAGCCCACTTCGAGCGTGCGGGTCGCGCCGATCCCAAGGCTGAGACTGCCGACCTCGGGCGCGAACGCGGCGCTGTCCGAGGCGATCTCGCGCAGCGTCAGGATGTCCGTCCCGACGTTTGTGATCGTCAGGCTGAGGCTTCGCGTCGTTCCCCTCGCCAGCGCCCCGAACCCCAGGCTGTCCGCCGGACCGGCATAGCGCAGCCGCACCGTGTGCAGGTTCGTCCCGCACGCCGCCCCCACGTCCTCGCTGTTCCGCACTTCCACCGGCACCTGCCCGTCCGACACCAGGGCCGCGAGCAGCGACTCATCCAGCGCGAACGACAGCCTGGCCGCGCCGCAGTCCGCCGCCGTCGCGCGCGTCGACCCGAGCGGCGCCCCGTCGAGGAAGAGCGTGGCGGTCTCCGAGGGATCGCCGTAATCGCCGTCGGCGATCAATTCAATGACCCCGCCCCCCGCCGGCGGCGCCGCGACAGCGAAGACGTGCGTCGTCCGCGCCCCGTCCGTCCGGTAGTTCACGCTCGATTCGAGGTCCACCACCTCGCCCTCGAGCACGATGTCCGGCACGCCCATCACGTCCAGCCGGACCGGCACCGTCACCTCGACTTCGTCGGGGTCGTTGCTTTCGATGACGAGGTCGAGCGCGTAGTCGCCGCCGAGGAGGCGGCGCGCGTCGAAGGTCAGGACGAGATCGGCGATCCCGCCGGGCGGCACGACGCCAGCGGCTCGATCGACCTCGATCCACGGCCGGGCGCGCAGCGCCCAGAAGGCGGCGTTGCGCAGGATGAGCGGGACATCGCCGAGCCAGAAGCCGGGGGCGCCGAGATAGATGTTGACCGCGGCCACGTTCGTCCCGCGGGTGGCGACGGCCGGCCAGCCGAAGTTCCAGAAGCCGACCGTCTGCGCGCCCACCGTGGCGCGCACGGTGGCCAGCAGTTGCCCCAGGGCGCCGACCACGCCCTCCATGATCGGATGCAGGGGATCGAAGTAACCGAGCGACGAGGTGCCGGGAGACCCTCCCGCCGCGAGGAGCGGGTGGTAGCCGTCCGCCAGGAACCGGCCCTGCACCGCCCAGACGCCGACGAAGGAGGCCAGGGTGAGAACGACGCCGCCGCCGGCGTCGGCATAGTCGGCCAGCGCGTCGCCGGTCGCGGAGGGATCACCGAAGGGCCGGGTGGCGATCACGACGACCACGTCGTAGGGCCGCAGCGTCTGAAGTGTCGGCGGAGCGCCGCTGCCGTCGAGGACGTCGACGGCGTCGATGTCGGGGAACGCCGCCAGCAGGGCGCGGATCTCCGCCACCTCGGAGCCGCTGTGCAGCAGGAGGATGCGGATGGCGCCCGGCTGGACGTCGGCGATGCGGATCGCGCCGGCACCGGGCGTGCCGGCCGCGATCGGGACTCCGGGCCAGCGCCACGCCGACTCCACCGCCGCCCGGTGGCGCAGCGCCGTCACCTCCGGCGATCGAACCGAGACCCTGTAGGCGAGGTGGCCCGTGCCGGTGTTCTCGATGATCAGCGCGCGGGTGGCGGAGCCGCCGACGGCCGCCGCGGCCTCCACCGTCGCCGGCCGCACCACGATATCGGGCGGGCCGAGCGTCGTGCCGTCGGCCAGGTTCGAGATTGGCCCGGCGTTGCCCGACTCGTCGATCGCGACGAGGGCGAAATAGTAAGTCGTGGAGAACCCCAGGCCGCCGACCTCGAACCGCTGCGCCGCGCCGGCCGCCACGGGCGCGGGCGGGTCCAGAACCCGGGACGCCGTGGCGAACCCCGCCGCGTCGAGGGGCGACGCCGAGTAGCGCAGGTCGTACGACTCGGCGGTGCCGGCATCGCCGTCGTCGCCGGTCGCGGTCCATGCGAGGGTCAGGGAAAAACTGGTGGCCGACTCGATCGCCAGATCGGTGACCGCCCCCGGCGGGATCGTCTCCGGGATGGCGATGGGCCGCAGGGCATTCAGGCGCGCGCCTGAGACCGTCCGCCCGGCGAGAGCCGGGATCCGATCGGCGGTATCGAGGAGCCGCTGCCTGAGCGAGGTCACGTCGAGATCGGGGGAGAGGGCGCGGATGAGCGCCGCCACGCCGGCGACGTGCGGCGCCGCCATCGACGTTCCACTGAAGACCCCGTAGGCGCCGCGGGGCAGCGTGCTCAGGATCGAGACCCCGGGCGCCCCCAGATCGACCGACTGCGCGCCATAGTTCGAGAACCGGGCCAGCCGGTCGTCGTGGTCGGTGGCCGCCACCGAGACGACGTTGGCGGCGTCGTAGCCGGAGGGGTAATGCGGCGCCAGGTCGGTGTTGCGCCCCTCGTTGCCCGCCGAGGCGACGAACAGGGTGCCGGCGTCGCCCGCCGCGCGGATCGCATCGAGAAGGGCCTGCGAGGATTCCCCGCCGCCCCAGGAGTTGTTGGTGATGTCGGCGTCGATGAGGGTGGCGTAGTCGATTCCGGCGATGGCGTCCGCGGTGGTGCCGCTGCCGTCCGCGCCAATGAACCGGATCGGCACGAGCGACACCGTCCAGCAGACGCCCGCCACGCCCAGGGCGTTGTTGCCCACGGCGCCGATGGTGCCGGCCACGTGGGTGCCATGCCCCATCTCGTCGAACGGGTCGTTGTCGTCGTCCCTGAAGTCCCAGCCGTGGACGTCGTCGGCGAAGCCGTTGCGGTCGTCGTCGAGGCCGTTGCCGGCGATCTCGCCCGGGTTGGTGTAGATGTTCGCCGCCAGGTCGGGGTGGTCGTAGTCAACGCCGCTGTCGATCACCCCGACCACGACGGCGCGGCCGCCGGTGGTGACGTCCCAGGCGAACTCGGCGCGGATGTCGGCGCCGGCCGTGCCGCCGGTCTGCCCGACGTTGCGCAGGCCCCACAGATCCGGGAAGCGCGGATCGTCCGGAGCGCCGAGGGCGCGGACGATGTAGTTGGGCTCGACGTACTGGACGTCCGGATTGCGCCGCAGCCGTTCGATGGCCTGCCCGGTCGTCATCCCCGGCCGCAGCAGCCAGTGCTCGGCGCCGCCGCGGAACCGGCGGCGGCTGCGCGCGCCGATGTCGTCGCGGTCCCGGCCGCCGTGCTCCGGTGCGAGGCCGGGCCGGAACTTGATCAGTACCTCGCCGGGGACGAATTCCGCGCCCGACGGCCCCGCGGCGACGGGTGGCGCCGGGACGACGACGGTCGTCAGCAGGACGGCCGCGACGAGCCACATCGTGAAGATTCGCGCTTGTGCGGCCGGGCGCGCGCGCGGCAAGTTCATTGCGGTCAAGCCTCTGAATACTGGCGAGCTCGGCAGAGGGGATTATACCAATCGGCCCCCCGTTCGCGGGCGATAAAGCGCCGGCGCGGGGTCGGTCCGATCAGCGCGCCGGCAGGGGCCGCCGCATGATCGGCCGGCCCGCCGAGCGGCGGGCGCACTCCGCGAACCCGGCGCGCGTGAACGAGGCGGCGATCCCGGTCCAGGCGAACGCGTCGGGCATCGCCTCCTTGCGCGGCTCGTGCGGGTAGCCTTCGAGGAGACGCGCGCCGCGCCGGGCGGCGTAGTCGGCGGCCGCGTCGAGCAGCCCCACCGAGAGGCCGCGGCGCCGCTGGCCGCGGGCGATGAAGAAGCAGACCACCGACCAGACCGGCCGATCGTCGACCGGCGCCAGGACGCGCGAGCCTGCGAGCCGCGGAAAGGACGCCCGCGGTCCGATGGCGCACCAGCCGACCGGCGTGCCGTCGACGTAAGCGAGCACGCCGTGCGCCGCGCCATCCGCGACCAGGCGGCGGAAGGCGCGTCGATGGCGCTCCCCCCTGCCGTCGGCATACTGGCGCGCCGACAGCCGCCAGTACATGCACCAGCAGCCGGCGCAGGCGCCGCGGGCGCCGAAGAGGCGCTCGAGGTCGGGCCAGCGGGCGGGCGAGAGGGGACGGAACGTCGCCCTGGCGCCGGCGCGCCCGTGAGACCCGGCGCGCCCGGGGGGCCCGACCCGCCCGGCCGGCGCAATCGCCGCCGCTGCGGCGTCCGCCGTGGATGCGACACCCACCGGCGGCCTCGTTCTCCGCTTGCTGCGCATCGTGAGCCTCCCCGGAGGACGTGCCGAGGATACCCGAAGCGCGGTACGATGCGCCGCCGATGGAGACCCCCGCGACCGGACCCTCGCCGACGCACCCTCGGGAGGCATCCCCATCCGGCTGGCGCCGGGCGCTGCGCATCCTCGGCAGGGCGGCCCTCGTTCTCGTGGCCGTCGCGCTCGTCGCCGCCGTCGCCGCCAGCCTCTGGCTGTGGCGGGCGCTGCGCGGCAGCCTGCCGGCGCTCGACGGGTCGATCGACGTCCCCGGCCTCGCCGCGCCGGTACTCGTCGAGCGCGACGCGCTCGGCGTGCCGCTGCTGCGCGGCGCCGGCCGCCTCGACATCGCCCGCGCCACCGGCTTCGTGCACGCCCAGGATCGCTTCTTCCAGATGGACCTGATGCGCCGCAGCGCGGCCGGCGAGCTGGCGGCGCTCGTCGGCCCCGCGGTGCTCGAGCAGGACCGGCGCGTCCGCGTGCACCGCTTCCGCTCCCGGGCGGGGCGGGTCCTGGCCGCCGCGGCGCCCGACAGCCGCGCGCTCGTCGAGGCGTACACCGAGGGCGTCAACGCCGGTCTCGCGAGCCTCCGCCGGCCGCCCTTCGAGTACCTGGCGCTGCGCGCCGCGCCGGCGGCGTGGCGCGGCGACGACACCGTCCTCGTCCTCCTGGCGATGTTCCTGCTCCTGCATGACGACGGCGGGCGGCGCGAGATCACTCTCGGCGTCATGCACGACACGCTGCCGCAGGCGCTGTTCGATTCCCTGGCGCCGCGCGGCACCGAGTGGGATGCCCCCCTCGTCGGCCCGGCCCTGGCGATGGCGCCGCTGCCGGGGCCGGAGGTGTTCGACCTGCGAGCGCACGAGGGTGTCGCGCGCAGCGCGCCGCGGCCGGCGTGGCTTGCCGGGGCGACGAGCGCGCCCTCGCCGGCAGGCGCGCCATGGACGCCAGGCGTGGCCGGCGCCGATCCCCTCGACCTGCCGCCCGCCGGCAGCAACAACTGGGCGGTGGCGGGCGCGCGCACCGCCGACGGCGGGGCGATCCTCGCCAACGACATGCACCTCGGGCTGCAGGTGCCGAACATCTGGTATCGCGCCGCCTTCGCCTGGTCCGAGGCGGTGGCGACGGGCACTCGCGAGCGCCGGGTGGCCGGCGTGACCCTCCCCGGCACACCGGTGCTGGTCGCCGGCAGCACGGGCGACATCGCCTGGGGATTCACCAACACGATGGGCGACTGGAACGATGTCGTCGTCGTCGAGACCGACCCGGCCGATCCCGAAACCTATCGCACGCCGGATGGACCGCGCCGCCTGGAGCATCACGCCGAGACGATCGAGGTCAAAGGCGCGGCCGAAGCAGCGCTGGATGTGGTGGAGACGATCTGGGGTCCGGTGATCGGCCGCGACCATCGCGGCCGGCCGCTCGCGCTGCGCTGGGTGGCGCACGATCCCGAGGCGGTGAACGTCGATGTCTGGCGGCTCGAGCAGGCGCGCACCGTCGACGAGGCGGTGGCCGCCGCGGCCGGCGTCGGCATCCCGGCGCAGAACTTCGTCGTCGCCGACGCGACCGGCCGCATCGCCTGGACCGTCATCGGCCGCATCCCGCGGCGCCAAGGCTTCGACGGCCGCCTGCCGGGCTCGTGGGCCGATGGCACGCGGCGCTGGGAAGGCTGGCTCGGCCCCGACGAGTACCCGCACATCGTCGACCCGCCGTCGGGGCGCCTGTGGACCGCCAACGCCCGGGTGGTCGACGGCGCGGCGCTGGCGATCATCGGCGACGACGGCTACGACCTCGGGGCGCGGGCCGGGCAGATACGCGACGACCTCATGGCGATCGAGCGCGCGACGCCGCGCGACATGCTCGCCGTGCAGCTCGACGACCGGGCGCTGTTCCTCGAGCGCTGGCGGGCGCTTCTCGGGGACGCGCTGACCGACGCGGCCGTGGCCGGGTCGCCGCTGCGGGTCGAGGCGCGGCGGCTCGTCGCCTCGACCTGGACCGGGCGCGCCTCGGTCGACTCGGTGGCGTTCCGCATCGTCCGCGCGTTCCGCTCGACCCTCGCGGGCGAGGTGTTCGAGGCGATCACCCGGCCCTGCCAGGAGGCCGACCCGGAGTTCCGCTATGGCCGCGTCGGGCAGCGCGAGGGGCCGCTCTGGCGACTCGTGAGCGAGCGGCCGGTACACCTATTGAACCCGCGCTACGCCTCCTGGAACGAGCAGTTCCTGGCGGCGCTCGATCGCGTCCTCGCCGACCTCACGCGGGACGGCGCGCCGCTCGCGACCAAGACCTGGGGGGTGCGCAACACCGCGGCGATCCGGCACCCCCTGAGCCTGGCGGTGCCGCAACTGTCGGCTTGGCTCGACATGCCGCGCGACCCCCTCCCCGGCGACGACGCCATGCCGCGGGTCCAGGCCCCCGACATGGGCCCGTCGGAGCGCTTCGCGGTCTCGCCCGGCCGCGAGGAAGCCGGCTACCTGCACATGCCGGGCGGCCAGAGCGGCCACCCGCTGTCGCCGCACTATCGCGACGGGCATGCCGCCTGGGTGCGGGGGGAGCCGACGCCGTTCCTCCCCGGGCCGGCGGTCCACGTGCTGACGCTGCGGCCGCGGGAGCCGGCGGCGGTGCGGTCGGCCCATGGTGGCGCGCAGCTTGTTGACGGGCCATCCTAAGTTATTGATGTACTGTGGGTTGCGCTGAATACCGCATGGCTTCGTTGGGACCGGCCGCCCCAACCCATCACCCCCCTCGACGACCCGTCCGGCGTTTCAACAAGCTGCGCACCACCATGCGGTAGACTGGCGCCCGCGCCGCGCCCCGGACCGAGCGGCGGTGGGACGCCGCGCAGCGCGCACAACCGAATGATTGCGATCCGCAACTTCATCGACGGCGAGTTCGCCGACCCGCGGTCCGGGCGGCGCCTCGACAACATCGAGCCGGCGACCGGAGCGGCCTACTCCACCGTGCCCGACAGCGGCGCGGACGATGTGGCCGCGGCGGTCGCGGCGGCGCGGCGGGCTTTCCCGGCATGGTCGCGCACGCCGGCCGAGGAGCGCGCGCGCCTCCTGCTCGACGTGGCGGCACGGATCGAGTCGCGCCTCGACGAGTTCGCGCGCGCCGAGAGCGTCGACACCGGCAAGCCGGTGGCGCTCGCGCGGTCGCTCGACATCCCGCGCGCCGTCGCCAACCTGCGCTTCTTCGCGACCGCGGCGCTGCATTTCCATTCCGAGGCGCACACAACCGACCACCGTGCGCTCAACTACACGCTGCGCCGGCCGCGCGGGGTCGCGGGCCTGATCTCGCCGTGGAACCTGCCGCTGTATCTCCTGACCTGGAAGATCGCGCCGGCGCTGGCGACCGGGAACACTGGGGTGGCCAAGCCGTCGGAAATGACCCCGATGACCGCGCACATGCTGGCGGAGACGTGCCGCGCCGCCGGCCTGCCGCCGGGGGTGCTCAACATCGTCCACGGCCGCGGCGCCGGCGCCGGGGCGGCGCTGGTGGCGCACGCGGACGTCCCGACCGTGTCGTTCACCGGCGGCAGCGTGACCGGGGCGGCGATCGCCGCCGCCGCGGCGCCGATGTTCAAGAAGGTCGCCCTCGAGCTCGGCGGCAAGAACCCGAACATCGTGTTCGCCGACGCCAACCTGGACGACGCAGTCGCGACAAGCCTGCGCGCCGCGTTCACGAACCAGGGGGAGATCTGCCTGTCGGGATCGCGGCTGTTCGTCGAGGCGTCGATCTACGAGGCGTTCGTCGCCCGCCTGGTCGAAGGGGCGCGGCGGCTGCGGCTCGGCGACCCGCTCGAGCCCGCGACCGAGCAGGGGGCGCTGGTCTCCGCGGCGCACCGCGACAAGGTGGTGGGGTGCATCGAGCAGGCGCGCCGCGACGGCGGGCGCATCCTGTGCGGCGGCGGGCCGCCGGCGAAGCCGGTGAGCGATCGGTGCCGCGGCGGCTACTTCGTCGAGCCGACGGTGATCGCCGGGCTCGATCCGACAAGCCTGGTCATGCGCGAGGAGGTCTTCGGCCCGGTGGTGACGGTGACGCCGTTCGGCGGCGAGGACGAGGCCGTGGCGCTGGCGAACGGCACCGAGTACGGCCTGGCGGCCTGCGTCTGGACCGAGAACCTCGCCCGCGCGCATCGCGTCGCCGAGCGCGTCGCCTCGGGGACGATTTGGATCAACTGCTGGATGCTGCGCGACCTGCGCGTGCCGTTCGGCGGCATGAAGAAGAGCGGCGTCGGTCGCGAGGGTGGCGAGGAGGCGCTGCGCTTCTTCACCGAGCCGAAGAACGTCTGCATTCGATTCCCGGAGGAGCCGGGCGCCTGACCGCCACCGCCCGCCGGGGCGATGGCGCCATGTGGAGGAGCCGATGAGCCGCACCAAGCCGCACCGCGATGCCGATGCGATGATCATCAGCCAGCGCGCCGCCGAGGCGGTGGGCCCCTACCCGCACGCCCGGCGCGCCGGGAACCTCCTGTTCGTCTCGGGGATCGGGCCGCGCCGGCGCGGGTCGAAGGAGATCCCGGGTGCCGTGATCGACGCGAAGGGGACGGTGGTGTCGCACGACATCGCCGAGCAGTGCAGGAGCGTCTTCGATAACCTGCGCTCCATCCTCGAGGATGCCGGCACCACCTGGGAGCGGATCGTCGACGTCACCGTGTTCCTCACGAACATGGACGACTTCGCCGCCTACAACAAGGTCTACGCCGAGCACTTCCCTGACATGCGTCCGGCGCGCACCACCGTCGAGGTCAACCGCCTGCCGACGCCGATCGCCATCGAGATCAAGGCGATCGCGATGATCGACTGAGGGACGCGCCGTCGTCAGGGCATTGTGCGCAGGACGGCGCGCACCGGGCTGCCGTCGTAGCCGACCAGCGGCAGCGGCAGGGCGATCAGCTCGTACACCCCATCGGGGACGTGCGCCAGCACAAGCCCCTCGAGCACGGCCATGTCGCGCCGCAGGCAGGCCTGGTGCGACGGCAGGTCCTTCGAGGGGAAGAGGTCGATGCTGGGCGTGTCGATGCCGACCAGGCGAACGCCGCGCGCGTGCAGGTGCTCGACCAGCTCGGGCGAGCACGACGCGAAGTCCTCGTTGAAGACGGTCGGGTCGGGGAAGGTGCCGGTCGCCAGCAGGACGCGCGGCGCGCGCGGCGCGCGGCCGCCGAGATCGGCCGGCAGCACCATGGCGCCGCGCCGCGCCGCCGGGCGGAGCACCTCGCACGGGCCGAGGTAGAGGTCGAGCGGCCGCGCGTCGATTGACGGCGCGTCGGCGCCGTAGTGGCTCGGGGCGTCGGCGTGCGCCCCGAGGTGCACCGTGGCGTGCAGCGTCGACAGCGTCAGGTTCGCCCCCGCCCTCATGTCGAGCAGCACCTCGCGCGCCGGCGGTGTGTCACCGGGCCAGACGCGGAGGGCGGGCGAGATCGGGGGCGAGATGTCGTAGATCATCGATCTCCAGAAGCGCGCGGCGCGCCGCCGGCCGGGCCGGCGGCCCGGCGGCCCGGGGAGCGGCGGCGCGGCTGAAGACTATCGCCCAGGCCGTCCGGTGGCGCAAGGCCGCGGCGGCTGCGGTATCCTTGCGCCGTCGATCCTGCCCTGCGCACGAGGCGACGATGGAGGTCCGGTTGCGGAGCCGCTTCCTCGTCCTGATCGCAGTCGCGCTGGCGCCGGCCGGGCCGGTGCGGCCGGCCTCCCCGACCGGCGCGGCGGAGGCGCGGCCTGCGGGGGCGCCGCCTGCCATCGCGGCGCCCGCCGTCCCGGCCATCGCGGCCTCGGCCGTCCTCCGCGGCATTGTCACCTCCGACGAGAGCGGCCGGCCCCTGGCGGGGGCCACCGTCGAAGTGTTCGACGATTACGAGCCCGACGAGGCGCGCGCCCACCTCCTGGACGGCGATCCGATCGGCGCGCCGCTGGCGCATGGGCGGACCGACGCCGCCGGCCGGTACCGGATCGAGGTGCGCGGCGGCGGGCGCATGGTCGTCGTGGCCTCGGCGACCGGGCGCGAACGGCGCCGGTGCGGGCGGCCTTTCGTGCCCGCGGGCGAGCGCGATCTCGGGGAATGCGCCCTGCCGGAGGGGCGGACGATCGCCGGGAAGGTGCTGGCTTCGACGGGGGCGCCGGCGGCGCGGGCGCTCGTTGTCGCGCGCCGGGCCGTCGTCGAGACCGGGCGCTGGAGCGAGGCGGGGCGGTCGGGCCGGACGGTCGCGTTCCCGGCGGCGGCGCGCACCGACAGCGCGGGGCGGTTCACCATCGAGGGCGCCGCGCGCTCGGCGGTGAACCTGCACGTGCTCGCGACCGGCGCGGCGCCGGCGCTGCTGGCCGGAGTCCGGCGCGATGCCGGCGTGGAGATCAGGCTTGCCGCCGGCAGAACGGTGAGCGGCCTCGTCGTCGGCCCCGACGGCGCGCCGGCTCCCGGGGCGTGGGCGCTGGCGGGCGCCGATGGCTGGGATGGTCTCGCCCGTGCCGACGAACGCGGCGCCTTCGCGATCGCGCGCGTCCGGTCCGGCGCGACGTCGCTCGTCGCGCTGCCCGCCGACGCGAATCCCGCCGCAGCCGCGCCCGGATACGCACCCTCGGCGTCGGTCAACGTGAACGTGACGGCGGACGGGACGCCGCCGGCGCCGGTCGTTCTGAAGCTGCGCCCCGGCGCCAGCGTGCGGGTGCGGCTCGTCGACGCGGCGACGCGCCTCCCGATCGGCGGCGCCACCGCGACGCTGGCGCGCGTCGAAGGGGCGGGGTCGGTGCGTGCCCCGGCGGCGCCAGGGGCCGCGGCCCTCCGTCGGGCGGCCGACGGGGAGGGGGTGGCGCGCTTCGCGGGTGTCGAACCGGGCACGGTGAGCATCGCAGGCGAGGCCGATGGGTACATCGATGCCGGTCCCCTCCGGGTCGAGATCGCGGCCGGCGCGGAGCGCTCGATCACGCTGGCGCCCGCCCGGGCGGCCGGCATCGCCGGGATCGTCGTCGATGCCACCGAGGGAAAGCCGATCGCCGGGGTGCCGCTCGTTGTCCTCGCCGAGCCGCCGACCCCCGGACGCCGGGGTTTCGGCATGGTGCAGCCGCTCGACGGCGTCGATCCGGCGACCACGCCGGCGGACGGACGCTTCGCGTTCGATCGGCTGCCCCCGGGCAGGCCGCTGACGGTGCGCGTCGCCGACCCGCGTTTCGCGCCGCGCGACGTCGCCGTCGCGGCGCTGGCGCCGGGCGAGCGCCGGGCCGGTGTCGAGGTGCGGCTGGCGCGCGGCGCGGCGATCACGGGGCGCGTGGTCGGGCCGGACGGGGCGCCGCTGGCCGGCGCCGAGGTCATCGCCGAGCGGCAGCGCGACGAGGATCCGACCGGCGGCTACACGATCTACGGCCCGGTGAGACGAGCCGGAGGGCGCAGCCTCGATCGGCGCGCGCCGCCGCGCGAGCGCCAGCTCCCCCCCACGCTCACCGGCGTGGAGGGCCGCTACCGGCTCGCGGGCGCCATCGACGGCGTCTGGTCGCTCGACATCGGCGCGCCGGGCTTCGCGCCGCACCGGGTCGGCGGCGTCAGGGTGGAGCACGGTCGGGACGCCGACGCCGGCGAGGTGACGCTCGTCCCCGGCGCCCGCGTGCGCGGCCGGGTCGCGGGGACCGCGGGCGAGCCGATCGCCCTGGCCCGGGTGGCCATCTGGAACCAGGCGGACTGGCAGGCGATGGACCTGATCACGGGCGCCGACGGGCGCTTCGAGAGCGACGACCTCGACCCCGCGGCCCGGGTCAGCGTCTCGGTGCGGTCCGAAGGCCATGCCCGCTGGCAGCAGGACGGCGTCGTTCCGTCGCTCGACGAGATGGCGATCACGCTCGGACCGGCGTCGTCGGTGAGCGGCCGGGTGATCGCCGCCGACGGTCACGAGCCGCTGACTGACTTCTCGATCTCGATCGCGCGCGTCGTCGAGGTCAACGGTTCCGGATCCTCCTACTCGTGGATGGAGAGCCTGGCGGAGCGGACCTTCCATGCCGAGGACGGGTCGTTCTCGATCGACGGCCTCGCGCCGGGCCGGGCCACCGTGCGCGCCGCCGCCCCGGGGTACCGTCCTGCCGAGAAGAGCGACGTGACGATCCCGGAGGGCAGGGCGCTCGAAGGGATCGTCCTGGCCCTGGGCCGATCCGCGACCGTCTCGGGAACGGTGGCCGACCAGGCGGGGGCGCCGGTGGCCGACGTCCTGGTCACGCGCCGCACATCGGACGACGCGCGCCGGGCCCGCGCCGGCTGGGAGGATGCGGCCGCCGTCAGCGACGCGGACGGCGCGTTCACGATCGGCGGGCTGGAGCCGGGCACGGTCACGCTCGACTTCGCGCACCCCGACTACGAACCGTGGTCGCAGGAGATCGACGCCGCGGGCGATCGCCAGGGTCTGCGCGTGCGCCTGGCGCGGGCGGCGTCGCTCGCCGGCGCGGTCCTCCGCGCCCCCGGCGGCGCCCCTGTCGGCGGCGCAACGGTGCAGGCCCGGCCCGCGGGGGACAGCGCGTACGACGCGCAGGTCACGGCCACGACCGGGACCGACGGCCGCTTCGTCCTCGCGGGGATCACGGCGGGGCGCTATACCGTCGAGGCGCAGGCCGCCGGCCTGCGCGCGGGGCGCGTCGAGGGGGTCATCGTGGAGCGCGGCGTGCCGCCGTCGCCGATCGAGATCCGCCTCGAGGGCGGCGTGACGCTGCGCGGCAGGCTGCTCGGCGTGCCCGAGCCGGAGCGCGGGCTCCTGCTCGTGACCGTGTTCGAGCCGGACGGGGGGACGCGCGGACCGGCCGCGGTCGATGCCGAAGGCGCGTTCGAGATCGCGGGCCTCGCTCCGGGACCGTCCAATCTGTCGTTCTACCGCCCTGCCGTGACCGGCTTCCGCGTGACGCGCCGCGTCGAGATCCCGGCGGGTGTGGAGACGCACGAGGTCACGCTGACGATCGACGAAGGGCGGTCGGTCCGCGGCACGGTGCGTCGCGCGGGACGGCCGATCGGCGGCGCCCGCGTCGACTTCTGGAACCGCGGCCGCCGGGTCTCGGCGAGCGCCACCGCCGACGCCGAAGGGGCGTATCGCGCCGACCGCGTCGCCGAGGGCGAGACCCAGGTGTCGGTGACCCAGTTCACGCTCGGCATCGCCTACCGGCGCGAGATCGTGGTGGACGGGGACATGACCTTCGACATCGACCTGCCGGTCGCGACCGTCGAGGGAATCGTGCGCGAGGCCGGCAGCGCCCGGCCTCTCGAAGGCGCGACCGTGAGGGCGGCGCCGGCCGCCGGCAGCGCATCGCTGGGCGGGGACGACCGCACCGACGCCGCGGGTGCGTGGCGGATCGGCGGTCTGGAGCCCGGCGCCCATACCCTGACGGCACGGCATGCCGGCCACGCCTTCGCGACCCGCACGGTCGAGGTCTCGGGCGGCGACCCGGAGGGCTCCGGCGGTCCGGGGCCCGTCGTGTTCGAGCTCGAGCCGGCCAGCCCGCTCCTCCTGCGCATCGTCGACGGCGTGACCGGCCAGCCGGTGCGCCAGGTCGCATGTCTCGTGCTCGCGGGAGGCGGCGATCCGCTCGACCCGGCGGGCGCGGCGCCGGTCGTCGCCTTCGACGGACAACTGAGCGCCGGCGCCGACGGGGAGTTCCGCGTCGACACGCTGGGGCCCGGGGCCTACCGCGTCGTGGTCGCGACGGGCGAGCTGGCGACGGAGACGATCCACGATCTCGCCGTTCCGGGCCCCACACCGACCGTGACCATGGCGCCGGCCGGATCGATCCGGGTGCGCGCATCCAGGTTGGCGACCGGCACAACGGCCCGCGCCGTCGCCCTCGATGCCGCCGGGCGGCCGATGCATCTGGTCGCGTGGACGCCGCTCCCGTTCGTCACCCTGCGGGCCGACGGGCCCTCGACGCTTCCCAACCTCAGGCCCGGCTCCTACCGGCTGCGCGCCGCGCTGCCCTCCGGAACCGTCGAGGTCCCGGTCGAGGTGAAGGCCGGCGGGATCACCGACGTGACCCTGCCCTGAGTCCGACGACGCCCATCGCACCCACACGATCCCGACGGCAACAACATCGAGGCGGTCTGCCTCAAGGAGAAGCAGGACGACCGCGCGTGCGCTGACACGCCCACCTGTGGCAGGATCTCCGCCGCCCCCCGGAGGAGATCCCGTGAGCAGCGCGCCGAGTCATCCGAACGCCGACAGACTGCGCCAGACCCTGCGCGAGCAGTTCGGGCACCACGAGTTCCGCCCGGGCCAGGAGGAAGCCGCCGCCGCCGTCCTCGCCGGGCGCGATGTCGTGGCCGTGATGCCGACCGGTTCGGGCAAGTCGCTCTGCTTCCAGCTGCCGGCGTTGCTGCTCGACGGCACGACGGTCGTCGTGTCGCCGCTCATCGCGCTCATGAAGGACCAGGTCGACGTGCTTCAGGGGAAAGGCATCGCGGCGGCGGCGATCCACTCCGGGCTGGCGCCGGGGGATCGGGCGGCCGCGGAGCGGGCGCTCGCCGCCGGGATGCTGCGTCTCGTCTACGTCGCCCCGGAGCGGCTCGCGGGGGCCGCCTTCCGCGCCGCCCTCGCGCGCGCCCGCGTGACCCGCCTCGTCGTCGACGAGGCGCACTGCATCAGCCAGTGGGGGCACGATTTCCGGCCCGACTACCGCCGCCTCGCCGACCTGCGACGCGACCTCGGCGTGCCGGCGGCGGCGTTCACCGCCACGGCGACGCCGGAGGTGCGCGCCGACATCGGTGCCCAGCTCCACTTGCGCGATCCGCTCGAGGTGATCACCGGCTTCGCGCGGCCGAACCTGACGCTGTCGATCGAGCCGTGCCGATCGCGCGCCGACAAGGAGCGCGCCCTCGACCGCCTGCTGCGCGATCCCGGCCCGCCCGGCATCGTCTACGCCGCCACGCGCAAGAACGTCGATCTGTGGGGCGAGGCGCTCGAGGCGCGCGGTCTGCGCGCCGGGCGCTACCACGCCGGCATGGGGGACGAGGTGCGCGCCCGGGTGCAGGACGACTTCTTCGCCGGCCGCATCGACGTCATCGCCGCCACCAACGCCTTCGGCATGGGGGTCGACAAGAAGGACCTGCGCTTCGTGGCGCACGCCGACGTCCCGGGGAGCGTCGAGGCCTACTACCAGGAGGTCGGCCGTGCCGGGCGCGACGGCCTGCCGGCGCGCGGCGCGCTCTTCTTCTCGCCGGCCGACGTGCGCACCCAGGAGTTCTTCCTCGAGGGCTCGAACCCGCCGCCGGAGATCTTCCGGCGCGTCTGGGAGAGGATGGGGGAGGGGGTCGAGGAGGACGAGATCGAGGCCGTCGCCGGCGGCACCGCCGCCGAGAACATGGCCGCCGCCACCGCCGCGCGCGTCCTGCGCCGCGCCGCCGAGGCGGCCGGGGTGGCGCCCGGCGCCGGCGAGCCGCCGATCGACTTCGCGGCCCAGGCCGGCAAGGCGCGCCGTGACCGCGCCCGCCTCGACACGCTGCTGCGCTTCGCCTTCGGCACCGGCTGCCGGACGCGCTTCATCTACGACTACTTCGCCGGCGCCGGGCGCGCGGGCGCGGTCACATCGTGCGGCACCTGCGATGTCTGTCTCGGCTGGCGGCGCGGCAGCGGCCGCGCGCTGACCGACGCCGAGTTCGAGCAGGTGCGGATCGCCCTGTCGGTGGTCGCCCGCCTGCCGGCTCGCTTCGGCGTCGAGCGCATCGCCCAGGTGCTGGCGGGCAGCCGCAGCAAGGAGGTCGTCGACCGCCGTCTCGATCGCATCCCGACCTACGGCCGTCTCGCGGCGCTCGGGATCGACGCGATCAAGAGGCTGATCGACGCACTCCTCCAATCTGGATTGCTCGAGCGGCGCGGCATCGAGGGCGGGCGGCCGGGCGCGTTCGTGCTGGCTCTGAGCGAGGAGGGTGCGGCGGTGATGCGCGGCGAGCGCCGGCCGGAGATCGCGCTGCCGGGACGGGGCCGGAGCGCCGCGCCGGAGCGCCCGGCCGCCGATCGGCGCGCGCGCGGCTCGTCCCACGTCGCGGCCGGAATGGCCGGCACCACCCGCTCAGGTGGCGCGGCCGCCGCCGATGTCGACCACACCATCCTCGGTCGGCTCAAGTCATGGCGCGCCGGCGAGGCCAGGCGCCGCGGGGTTCCCGCCTACGTCGTCTTCCACGACACGACGCTCGAATCGCTGGCCGCCGCGCGGCCACGTGATCTCGACGACCTCCGGTCCGTGAAGGGCATCGGCCCGGCGAAACTGGAGGCCTATGGCGATGCTCTCCTGGAGATGGTCGGCGGCAAGGACCGGTGAACCGGCCGTGACGGCCTCGGGCGGAGGACGTGGTGATAGGATTTCGAGCCGCCTGCCGGGGTCGTCGACCGGGCACTCATTGCACCGTGCGCCGCCCGCAGGGGAGGGAGGCGACCGCGCGAGATCGGAGGGATCGTCGTGGGGTTCATCCACCAGGTGGACCTGAGCATCCTCGAAGCGTTCAACACCCTGGCCAGAAGGAGCTTCGCCTTCGACCAGTTCGTAGCCATCGTGGTGGAGAACACGCTTGTCAAGAGCGGCGTTCTCATCGGGCTCCTCTGGTACTTCTGGTTCTCATCGGCGCGCCGGGACGAGAATCGCCCGCGGGTGGTGCGCATCATCCTCGGCGCCTGCATCGCGATCATCGTGGGGCGGGCGTCACAGACGCTCCTGCCCGGACAATTGCGCCCGCTGCATGATCCCGCCGTGCATTTTCGTGTGCCCTACGGAGTCGATGCCGACGCGCTCACCGGCTGGAGCTCGTTCCCCAGCGACCACGCCGTCCTGTTTTTCGCCGTCGCGACCGGGGTGTGGGCGATCTCGCAGCGGTTCGGAATCCTGGCTTTCATGTGGGTGAGCGCGGTCATCGGCGCGGCGCGGGTCTATGCGGGATTCCACTACCCGTTCGACATCCTGGGTGGCGCGGTCCTGGGGTTCGGGATCATGAGTGTCGTCCTGCGCGAGAGCACGATCACGCCGCGGATCGTCGACCGTGTCCTCGCGATGGAATCGAGGCGGCCGGCGCTCTTCTACTCGGCTGCGTTCGTCCTCAGCTGGCAGGCGGCACAACTCTTCGAGGAGAGCCGACACCTTGTCATGACGCTCTGGAGGATTGCTCGATACATCATGTTCGGCATCAGGTTCTAGCCCGAATCCGACAGGACCTGCTCTGGTAGAGTGGGCTTCACACAACGTTCGCCTCAAGGGCACGCGGGGCTCGTCCGTTCGGCTCCGGCGGAGTCGGCCCCGTAGCTTCCCACGCCGCAGACGTTGACGCCCCGGACGAGGTAGTAGAACCCGTTCGAGGGCGGCGCGGTCGCGTCCT
>Ga0247727_10001920_pt1 | contig 48135 bp, 46 predicted proteins | sample WisWelCaveWW1625_FD_202498 | JGI IMG/M metagenome (GOLD analysis project Ga0247727, IMG submission 202498) | Biofilm microbial communities from Wishing Well Cave, Virginia, United States - WW16-25 | ecosystem: Environmental > Aquatic > Deep subsurface > Groundwater > Cave microbial mat | place...
GCGGCTTTCACATCCAGCACTTCGAGATAGCCAATCGTGGAAATCTCCCCATCACTTTCACCATGCGCGCGTGCATCCCACGAAAGGACGCCGTATCCCTTCTTCGCGAGCAAAGCATGAATCCATTCGGGGCGGTTGTCGCCGTAGCCGTGCGCAAGAAGAATCACCGCACCTTTCCGCGGAGGCGTGTACCACGCCGCGAGTCGGACTCCGTCTTCGGTGATCAGGTCAATGTATTGGTACGGAATATTCTCTTCCCGAAGTGTATTCCCCGGCGGGATAATTCGGGGAGGATGTAACGCGTTGTTGACTTCGACAAAGCCGATGATGATTGTTAGAACAGCCAATATCGCTATTGCTTTGGCTGTAAAAGTCAAAATTGATCGTATTCTATTGTTCCCGTAAGTTACCTTCATAAATTTATTTTACAGCAAAAAGACTAGGATATTACTTAACACGTTGTAAAGCGATCTTCAAATGTGACATCAACCGCTCCACCGCGGTTGTTTGCATTTCCATTTCATAGCGGAGGGAGTCGCCCTCCAGTTCAAAGGTGCGCGCGGACGAGATCATACGCGGGTCATTCGTTATCGTTTTGCTCACAAAATGGATTCGAATCATAGCATCAAGCATTTCAATGGTGCCAACTAGCACTTCACTGCGACCGATTTGGGCGTTGACTAATTCCAAGTCACCATTTTCAAGGATTCGGATGAAACCATTCTCCCAATGGGATTCGAGCCATTCAGTTTGACCATCATAACGCTTTTGTGCCCGCTGTTCATATGCTAAGGTTTTTTCATCGCGGCGCGTGAAGGTAAGCGTTTCGCGATAATCAAATGAAGTAACGGTAGGATATCCTCCACGTCCTTCGCCCGCCTAGGTTCCTTGGAGGAGGGTGAATAGGTGAAGGCTGGTTGTGGAGTTCGGCTTTCAAGAATCCAGTAATGTCCTTGTCGCTTCAAAAAAGTTTTTCGCAATATCAACCGCTCTGTGCGCGTCTTCCGAAGTGACATGGAGGGACACTCCGTAATCACCAACGCTCCGAAGTTCAAATAGCCAATTCAGATTCCTACCCTGTTCCTTGCTGATTTTTCCGCTTTTGACAAAGTGTTGGTGAATCAGAGCAATTACTCCGCTATGCTTGCTTGTATCAATCCCTTCGTTCAACAAGAGAGCGCTAGCGGCATAGAATGCAGTGTAATACGCGCGTGAAGCGGAGACATCATAAAAGCCTTTATCCAGCAATTCCCTTGCAACCTGCAAATTGGTTTCCGCACGTTCCAGATTGGACGAAATCTCGCTCTCGTAGCCACCCATTAAACTGCCATCCCTTCCCGCCGTGCGTTGCGATAGAGCGAAAGACTGCCCAATTCAAAGTCGCTTGCCAGGACAGGTTTCGCTGAAATCAATTGCTCAGACTCCAATTGAATGGGGTAGAGCAAATCCACGAGTTGACGCAACTCGGCGAAATAATCGAGAGGGGGAGCAAGGAGCACAAGCAGGTCAATATCGCTGGCAGGACTGGCTTCCCCACGTGCCATCGAGCCGTAAAGGATGACGCCTTTTAGCCGCGCGCCATAGTACTTTGCCAGTGTCTCTTTGCACTTCTGGATAATTGGATTGATGATTTTCGTATCCATGAAATGGATTATACAGCAATTAAACAAGGAAAATATTACTTGATACGCCGCAAGGCGATTTTCAGATGTCCTGTCAATTGATTTACTTTTGTCGTTTGCATTTCCATTTCATAGCGCAGGGAGTCGCCTTCGAGTTCAAATGTACGCGCGGACGACACCATACGAGGGTCATTCGTTATCGTTTTGCTCACAAAATGGATTCGAATCAGGTTGTCACGTGTTTCGATAGTACCAACCAGCACTTCGGTGCGACCAATTTGGGCACTGGTCAATTCCAGACTATCGTTTTCAAGGATGCGGATGAAACCATTCTCCCAATGGGACACGAGCCACTCGGTTTGACCATCGTAATGCTTTTGGGTACGCTGTTCGTATGCCAACGTTTTCTCATCACGGCGCGTGAAGATGAGGGTTTCGCGGTAATCAAATGAAGTAACGGTGGGAAATTGCCCGCGCCCTTCGCCTTTCCAGATACCTTCGAGTAGGGTGGATACTTGTGGAATGGTTGTGATGTTTTCGCTCATGGTTGTATTTTACAACAAAGACTTCCGAAGTCTCCGAAACTTCGGAAGTCTGAGGGGAGAGATGTCATATTTCGGCGGGATAAATCCCTGCCTCAGTTCATGGAAGTCGGCTCAAAGCCGACTCGCTCATCAGCCCGAAGGGCTTCCATGTACTGAGCGGGCGGATTTATCCCCGCTTGCCCGCCTGCCCGCGCCCTTCGCCTGTCCAAGTCCCCTCGAGGAGGTCAAATACTTGACTGCTGGTTATAGATTTAGTACTCATGATTTGATTTTACAGCAATTCCCTCTGCTTAGTTTGCCTTTGGAATGGGTTGATACTTCAATTTCTCCCTGGCAATTAACAAGATAATTGAATTCTCATAGACCTTGATTTTTGTATTGAGATACATCCTTGGGCATTAATGCTTGAGTTTGCTTATTTCCTCTGGAGAGTAAAAGTAATCTCGTTCAACTCTTTTCTGCCACCCTTCATAGTCTGGAAAAAGAAAATCATAATCGACACCTGCTAATTTAAGAAACCTTCTGGCTTCGGAAATAGCAGTCTTGGGTAACAATACTTGTCTAATGTGTCTTCTACAGGTTTTATCTAATGAGCTAGTATCGTTTCCATGCACTGTAAAGAATCCCCGCTGGACACGAATTCTCTCATTAGGTGTTGGTGAATTAAACGGCATAGGATATTTGTATTTCCAATTTCTTAGCCTAACAAACCTATCGTAATAGTCCATCGTTTGGTCAAGATGAAAATCTCCCATTGATTTGTTGTTTTCTCCTCTCCCTCGTGTGGCTAGGGAAAAGGGATTTAGTATCCATATGCAAGGTGAATCAGAGTCCCCAGATTTACCTGCGAGTGCAAAACAAAGTGCTACAGCAAAAGATTCTGTCCAATCCAACAGGCGTGTGGGAATCCCATAATGTTGCATATCAATAAGATGCCTCCATGAACCCAAGTGCTGGTCAGCCATGCGTGTTCTAAGGTAGTCTCGATATATGTTCGCCTCAGCATCGGGCTTGACACGACTTCTAAATAACTTGGGTATTAATGCGAATTCTACTGATGTCAAGCCACGATACCAGGCACCAGAGTTGGAACACTTTAGCTCCTCTTGGGCACGCTCAATTTGAAGCAGGAAATCATTAAAAGTTTCCATAATTTATTAATGCTAGTGCGCGGAGCGTGGATTTGAACCACCGACCTTCGGGTTTATCTGCCCGATGCTCTAACCACTGAGCTATCCGCGCATATAGGTTCAGTTCTTATGTAGTATGGTCTTAAAACAATAAAGTAAGTTTGACGAGAATTATTATAGCATGAGCGAATAAAAAGCCTCGAAAACACAATGTTCCGAGGCTTCTCTGATTTGCGACTTACGCGTTCTCGTCATACCCCTCAGGCAACCAACAACACAACACCAACTCTCTCGCCGCTTTGACCTCATCCATTCTTCCAAACAGAGTTGTACTTGGCGCGTTGTGGAGCAAATCGGGTTGGGACTTGGCTTCCTCCGCGATCTTGATTAGGGCGTCGGCGAAGGCATCGAGTGAGTCTTTGTTTTCGGTTTCGGTCGGCTCGATCATCAGCGCTTCGTGGACAATGAGCGGGAAGTAATTTGTGGGTGGGTGGAAGTTGTAGTCCATCAGGCGTTTGGCGATATCGAGGGCGCGCACATCGGAGTCTTCGAATTGTCCTTCTGCGACGAACTCGTGCATGCAGATGCGGTCATACGGAACGTGGTACGTACCGCGCAATTTCGCGAGCAGATAATTCGCGTTGAGCACAGCATATTGAGCGATGTCTTTGAGTCCATCGGGCCCGTGCATGGCGATGTAGGTAAAGGAGCGCACGAAGCCGCCGCCGAAATGTCCGTTGAAGGCTTTCATGCGTCCGATGGATTTGGCAGGTTTGATAAAGCCATAGAGGGGCGGCGTATCATCCTCGTCATCTTCGAGGATGCCGACCAATGGTTCAGGTAAAAAGTCCACGAGATGGGCGGCAACACCGACAGGTCCGACGCCAGGTCCGCCGCCGCCGTGTGGGACAGAAAAGGTCTTATGCAGGTTGAAGTGCATCAAGTCGAAGCCCAGGTCACCAGGGCGGACGATGCCAAGCAACGCGTTCAGGTTCGCACCATCACCATACATCAAGCCGCCGCAGCCATGCACCAACTCAATCACTCTTTCGATGTGCTCATCGAACATGCCGAGTGTGTTCGGGTTGGTGAGCATCATGCCGACGACGGTATCGTCACATGCGGCTTCGAGCGCTTTGAGGTCCACGTTGCCGCGCTCATCAGATGGGATGGTGACGACGGTCATGCCCATCATGCCGACCGACGCGGGATTCGTCCCATGCGCGGCATCGGGGATGAGCATCTTCATCCGTTTATCATCGCCGCGTGATTTATGATAGGCGCGCATCATCAACACGCCCGTAAATTCTCCATGCGCGCCTGCGGCTGGTTGCAAAGTCACGCCTGCGAAGCCTGCAATCTCTTTCAGCCATTCCTGCAATTGATACATCAACGCCAGATTGCCTTGCACGGTTTCAATCGGTTGTAATGGATGCGTGAACAAAAAGCCTGGCAGTCTGCAAGTATCTTCGTTGATTTTCGGGTTATATTTCATCGTGCATGAACCTAGCGGATAGTAACCGCTGTCCACGCTGTAGTTGAATTTGGAGAGGTGCATGTAGTGGCGCACCACGTCCACTTCGGCGACTTCGGGCAGAGGCAACTCCGAGCGGAGAAAATGTTGAGGAGGCGAATCAGTTTCAGGGACGTCTGAAGCGGGCATCGTCACGCCGATGCGTCCTGGTGAGGATAAGTCGAAGATGGTCGGTTCCACCACCTTCGCGCTGAGCGGAGGCGTAGCCGTAGACGAAGCGGCAGTCGAAGCGGCGTTATTCATGATTCACCTCTGATAAAATTTTCACAAACACGTCAATATCTTCCCTGCTGTTCATTTCAGTGACCGCAATCAACATCTGATTCGCAAGTGATGGATAATCCTGACTCAAATCGTATCCTCCGAGAATGCCCTCGTCGAGCAGATGCGCGTTGATTTCAGCGACAGGCGCGGGACATTCCAAAACAAATTCATGGAAGAAAGTTTCCGATGAAACTTTATAACCTTTGATTTTATTTAATTCACGCGCGGCGTAATGCGCCTTTTGATAACAAAGATTCGCGACCTGCTTCAATCCGCTTTTGCCAAGCACGCTCAAATAAATTGCAGTGGCAAGCGCAAGCAAACCTTGATTGGTGCAGATGTTTGACGTGGCGCGTTCACGTTTGATATGTTGTTCGCGCGCGGTGAGCGTGAGCACATACGCGCGCTGTCCGCGATTATCAACGGTCTCGCCGACGAGTCGCCCCGCCATCTTGTGGACGAAGTTCTTGCGCGTCGTGAAAAAGCCGACGCTTGGTCCGCCATACCACATCGGGATGCCCAGCGGCTGACCATCGCCCACGACAATATCCGCGCCCATCTCACCAGGCGTTTTGAACATCGCCAGCGCAGTCGGATTCGCAACCACACACACGAGCGCGCCTTTTGCATGTGACGCTTCAATTAATTTTGTGTAATCATTGACACGTCCAAAGAAATCGGGGTATTGGAGGATGAGGAGGGAGGTGTTGTCGTCGAGGAGAGATTGGAGATTGGAGATTGGGTCGTCGGTAATTGGGTTATTGGTTGTTGGTAATTGGTAATTAGTAATTGGTAATTGATTGTCATCGCCTATTACTTCTATGTTCATGCCCTGGGTGTAGGTGCGGATGACGGCGCGGTATTGTGGATGGAGGGTGGGGGAGATTACAACTTTTTTTCGTTTGCCGCGGAATTGGGCGTACGCGAGACTCACGGCTTCGGCGGTGGCGGTCGCGCCGTCGTAGTGCGACGCATTGGACACATCCATGCCAGTCAGCGCGGACATCAACGATTGATATTCGAAGATGGCTTGCAATGTGCCTTGTGAAATCTCTGGCTGGTAGGGGGTGTACGCAGTATAGAACTCACCGCGCCTCAGCATATGGTCAATGACGGAGGGGATGTAGTGGTTATACATGCCTGCGCCGAGGAAGGAAATCAGATCGCCGCGCACATTTTCATTGGATTGCGCGAGGTCGCTGAGTTCAGCATACGCTTCCATTTCAGTCAGCGCGGGAGGGAGGTCGAGTTTGGGAAAGCGATGTTTTGCCGGGATGGCATCGAACAAGTCATCGAGTGATTTAACGCCGATCACTTTCAGCATGTCATCGCGTTCATGGGGGGAAGTTGGGATGTAGGTCATAATATTATCCTCATGTCATTGCGAGGAGGGCTTTAGCCCGACGAAGCAATCTCCGACATGTTTGAGGGAGATTGCTTCGCCGCCAACGAACGGCGGCACGCAATGACATATTGATTAGTGTGAGCGTTCCTCACAATGTTTTTCGTAAGCGGCAGAGTCCATAACATCTCCAGCAGACGCGTCTTCGAGTTGGATCATCCATGCATCGCCGAACGGGTCGGAGTTGATGGATTCAGGTTTGTTGGCGAGATCCTTGTTGACTGCCGCTACTTTTCCAGAGGCGGGGGCATAGATCTCTGACGATGCCTTTACCGATTCAACAGAGGCTATCGCCTTGCCTGCTTCAATCGTCTCGCCTGCTTCGACAAAGATTTCTATGAAGACGATATCGGAGAGTTGATTCTGGGCGTAGTCTGTGATGCCGACCTTGCCCGTCGTGGGGTCGAACCATTCATCAGATTTTGCGTATTTCAGGCTGGAGGGGGTGTTCATGGGTTGTGGTCTCCTTTGTGATTTTTTCTTAACCGCGAAGGCGCGAAGAGCGCAAAGGGGAATAAGCGGTTAAAAGATAAAGGCGCACGAAATTCATCGCGCGCCTCTGTAATTGGACCTGAGAGATTCGCCCTTGTGGTCTCGATATGCTCTTCGCAACAAACGCTTAGAGCTACTCGACCAGCGGGCGTTACACCGTCGGTATCCCACGCGGAATTTCATTCGCAGGGGATTTTCCAGAGTTGATTCAGGGGCAGGGTCCTTTTGCCTGAGAGATTCATCTAGTTTCGCCAGTCTCCAGATTTGCACCTTCGGCGCCCTTTGCGTAGTGACGACTTCAGTCGTCCAAGAGCGACTAAAGTCGCTACAACACTTTAAGAGTCTCTTCCCTGTTGCCCGCTAAGTTATAAGTACATTGTATGGGCGAGGGGAGTGAGAGTCAAGAGGGTAAATAGAGACTTCCGAAGTTTTCAAAACTTCGGAAGTCTGGATGGTGGCTATTTCTTCGCGATTTTGCGGGGAGTCCGCTTGGGTTTGGCTGGGGATTCTTCAACAGGCGCAGGTAACTCTTCCATAACGGGAGCAGGCTCGGGCTGAGGCAACGAAGCGGGCGGGATGGGAGTCACGGTCACAGGTGAGAGAGTCCCGTTGATTCGCGCGAAGTATTCCTTGACAATCGTGTCATTGTAGAAAACCAGCGACAAAATGCCGACGACCATCGAGAAGACGTTGCCTGCCAGTAAACATGCGATTTCGAAGACCGCGATGTTCGTGGATGGTTTTACAGGTTGTGCGGGATTGCTGAATAGCTTTGCGGCATAGATGAGTTCGAAGACCCCGAGGATGGTTGGCAGAATGGTGAAGGGGACGCAGACCACGCCAATGATGGTCGCGAGCGCGGCGCCTGATGCGGCAAACCCCCAAAATAAATTGGTGACGCCGCTGGCGAGGGTCATCCATGCGATGACGTGGACAAGGGTGGGTTTTTGTGTGTTCATATCTTTCTCCTGAATTGATTTCTATGGTTTATACGTCAGTTCAGGAGAATGGTTGCAAAAAAGAAGCCTGCGAGAAATCGCAGGCTTTTGGTGGTTTTGAGATTCATCCATCAACTTTGAGTCATTGCCTGATTCTGCCCCGCGGCAACATTCCCAAATTGCCCGAACAAATGACCGTAGATGGCAGTGGTGTAAACGACGATTCCCACTGTGAGGATGAGCGCGGCGATCTGCCCGAGGCAGGGAATGAAGTTCAAAATAACCTGCGCGGCGCTGACGATAAAACTCACAGCGAAGCTCGCGCCAATGCTTACGCCCCAGGCGGTGAGAAAGGGGGTTGTGTTTTTGCTGATGAGTTCGAACACATCGCGGAATTTGAAGCACGATGCAAGTGTCCCTTCGCGGGCGAAAATCACAAGGATCGCGGGGAAAACGACCGAAAGCGCCAGCGCGTATATCACAAACACACAGGTGAGACATATGAAAAGCACACTTCCTAATCCTGCAATTGCCTCCGCAAGACCCTGCATATCTGCATTCCCTGCGAGGATGGCGGGAACAATCATAAAACTCATCGGCAGGCAGAAGACAACGATGAGTGGCAGGGAATACACAAGGCTTGCCACAGCTAGCAACAAACCGTCGGTGAGTTTTTTGCCGAAATCATCCCAGGTGGGCAGGGGTTCCTGCGCGTTGTTCATCACGTTGCGTATGATGCCAACCATGTAGCCCGTCCACGCGAAGTTGAGGATGGGAATGAAGGTGATCAGTGCGCCCAAGCCGAGTTTGCTGACCCACTGCTTGTCTTCAAAGACGAACGAAAATGACTTGCCGATGTTCATGGTGCCTCCAGAAAATACGTTCTGCAAAAAGTCTATCACAAAATAAAACAAAAAGACCCACTGTTTTCCAGTGAGTCTTTTATGTTGAAAATTCTCTAGCTTTTGAACATGCCTGAAATGATAGGAATTTCAACCATGTTGCCTTGATACGCCTGATATCCGCAATATAATGCATAGAACCAAACGAGGATACCGACACAAAATGTAGACGTCACTACGGTGACGATCCCCAGCACCAAAGCCTGGGTATTGTGAGCCTTAATGAACGGGCGATCCTTCTTGTCTGCCATCAACATAATGATGATGGGAACAAGGGGTGAAAAAACATATGCCAGCGCCGCCCAAAGTTTGTCATCGCTTGTGGTTTCCATGGTTTATTCCTCCGAATAATTTGTGTTTGGATTTTCGCAATTGTACAACCATTCAGGGCAAAACGCAACCGAGTTTTCTAGGAAAATGTTACTATGCTAAAATCGCCCTATGACAAAAATTGTTTTCATGGGTTCGCCGGAGTTTGCGTTGCCGAGCCTGCGGGCATTGGCGAACGCGTATGATGTGGTTGGTGTGGTGACACAACCCGACCGCGCTTCTGGTCGCGGGCGCGAAATAAAAATGCCGCCTGTCAAAACGCTCGCGCTCGAACTCGGCATTCCGATCATGCAACCCGAAAAGTTGCGCGCGCCTGAGGCGATGGAGCAACTCCGCGCGTGGGCTCCCGATCTCATCGTCGTGGCGGCGTATGGTCAAATTCTCAAACCGGATGTGTTGGATTTGCCGCGCTTCGGATGTCTCAACGTCCACGCGTCGTTGTTGCCGCGTTGGCGCGGCGCGGCGCCGATCAACGCCGCGATCTTGCATGGGGATGAAGAGACGGGGGTCACCATCATGAAAATGGACGCGGGACTCGATACAGGCGCGATGCTCGCGAAAAAATCCATCCGCTTCACGCGTGACGATACGGCTGGTTCTGTCACCGACGCGTTATCTCATCTGGGAGCGGACTTGTTGATCGAGACCCTGCCGCGCTGGATCGCGGGTGAGATTCAACCTCAACCACAAGATGACTCACTTGCAACCCACGCGCCGATGATGAAGAAAGAAGAGGGACGACTCGATTTCACGCGCGATGTCCATGAATTGGAACGACTCGTGCGCGCGTTCAATCCGTGGCCCGGTGCGCTCATGGATTTTGACGACGCGTTGTTGAAAATCCATCGCGCGCATGTGGAGGCGGTAGACGCGTCAGTGGGGCAGAGGCTGGTTTGGCAGGATCAACCCGCAGTCGGCGCGAGAGGCGGGCTTCTCATCCTGGATGAAGTGCAGCCTGCCGGGAGGAAATCCATGAGTGGCAAATCGTTTTTGTCTGGCGCGCGTCATTGGGCGTGACAAATCAGGCTCGGTGGGGTTTTATAGTCAAATAAATTCTTCGGAGGAAAAATGTTTAATTCAAAGGTGTTCGTGGCAGAATTGATCGGTACGTTCGCGCTGGTGTTTATCGGCGCGGGCGCGGGCGTTGTGGGGGTCGGCGGAGTGGTTGGCGTTGCGTTGGCGCACGGATTGGTGATTGCGACGTTTGCATACGTCTATGGGCATATTTCAGGCGCGCATTTCAACCCCGCGGTGACGTTTGGACTGGCGTTGAATGGCACAGTGAAATGGGCTGAGGCGGTTACGTATTGGCTCGCCCAATTCGCAGGCGCGGCTGTTGCGGCGCTTGCTCTTAATTATGTTGCCTCCAGCGTGAGCGGATTGCAAGGCGGCGAGACAATTGGTCCGCTAACCACGCTTGGAGATCCTGCATACGCGCCGTATGCAGGGCTATTGGTGGAACTCATTTTGACATTCTTCCTCGTCAATGCGGTTCTTCATGCGGCGGTTGCGGGCAAGGCTGGCGCGTTCGCCGGCTTGGCGATCGGTCTCACGTTGACTTTTGCGATCCTCGCTGGCGGACCCATGACTGGCGCGTCGCTCAACCCCGCGCGCACGTTTGGTCCGGCGCTGTTCACGGGCAGTCTCGCGAATCCAATGACGTATCTGATCTATTTCGCGGGTCCGCTTGCTGGCTCTGCCCTGGCTGTCGGAGTCTTCAAGTTTTTGAATGGCGGCGAGATGGCAATGGCGGAAGGCGCAAAGAAACCGCCGAAAAAGAAATAGTTGTTTCATTATGTCATTCTGAGCCGCGTAGCGGCGAAGAATCTCTACGATTCTCTCGGAGACCCTTCGCTACCGCTCAGGGTGACATACCCAAAATATGGCTTTCTGCGTGAGGTGAGTTACTAATGCAGGGCTGGCCTGTCAACGCCAGCCCTGTTTTGTTATAAAATATGGGCAAGGTGAATCATGTCCAAATATATCGCGGCAATTGACCAGGGTACGACCAGCGCTCGTTTTATTATTTTCGATCATGGCGGGAATGTTATTGCAGTAGACCAGAAGGAACACAAACAAATCTATCCCAAACCTGGTTGGGTGGAGCATGATCCGCTGGAGATATGGCAGAGAACACAAGAAGTTATTCAGAGCGCGTTACAAAAAGCCAGTGATCAGTATTCAGTAACCAGTGATCAGATTGCCGCAATTGGAATTACAAATCAACGCGAGACGACAGTTGTTTGGGATAAAAATACGGGCAAGCCAATCTGCAACGCGATTGTGTGGCAGGATACGCGGACGGATGTGATTTGCGCGAAGTTGGCGAAGTCGGGCGGACAAAACCGCTTCCGACGAAAAACAGGATTGCCTCTCGCGACGTATTTTTCAGGTCCAAAAATCAAATGGATTTTGGATAACGTCGAGGGCGCTCGCGCAAAAGCCAAAAATGGGGAGTTGTTGTTTGGCAATATTGACACCTGGCTGATTTGGAACCTGACTGGCCGCGAAGCGCACGTCACCGATGTGACGAATGCCTCGCGCACGATGTTGATGAATCTCAAGTCGCTGGATTGGGATGATGAGATTTTGAAAACAATGGGCATTCCGCGTGGGATGTTGCCGAAAATCAAATCATCGTCTGAAATTTATGGGCATGTTAATGTTCAAGGCGGCGTCCTTCGCGAAGCATCCCTGTGGGACGCCGCCGGGGACGGCGGTGGGAGCATTCCGATTGCAGGCGATCTCGGCGACCAGCAAGCCGCGCTGTTTGGTCAAACGTGTTTCAAAGCAGGTGAAGCGAAGAACACGTATGGAACAGGTTGTTTCATGTTGTTGAACACGGGCGAGAAGCCTGTGCAAAGCAAAGCAGGTTTGCTCACGACGCTCGGATACAAAATCGGGAATCAAAAAGCAGTCTATGCCCTGGAAGGCTCGATTGCCATCACAGGCGCGCTGGTCCAATGGCTGAGGGATAATTTGGGACTGATCCAATCGTCGGCTGAGGTGGAGACGTTGGCGAAGTCTGTTGAAGATAGCGGAGGCATTTACTTCGTCCCTGCGTTCAGTGGGTTGTACGCGCCGTATTGGAAGTCCGATGCGCGCGGCGTGATCGCGGGCATGACTCGCTATATCAATAAAAATCACATTGCACGCGCTGCGCTTGAAGCAACCGCGTATCAAACGCGCGAAGTGTTGGATGCCATGGAAAAAGATTCAGGCGTGAAGTTGACCGCGTTGAAAGTGGATGGCGGAATGGTCTTCAATGAGTTGCTTATGCAGTTCCAGTCCGATATTTTGAATGTTCCTGTCGTTCGCCCGAAGGTAGCTGAGACGACTGCATTGGGCGCGGCATACGCGGCGGGACTCGCAGTCGGGTTTTGGAAGGATTTCGATGAATTGAAAAATAACTGGGGCCGCGATAAAGAATGGAAGCCCGCGATGGACGCGAAATTGCGAAAGAAGTTATACTCAGGTTGGAAAAAGGCTGTCACGCGCACGTTTGATTGGGTCGAATAAATGATGCCTATGCTCTCGGCGGCGTTCCCGCCGCCGAGGACGGCGGCTTGAGCAAACTGTGAATCGCAACGAAGTATTATCCTCCCTCAAAGCAAAACCCAACGTCTCCGTGCTTATCATCGGCGGGGGCATTAATGGCATTGGCACATTCCGCGACCTGGCGATCAATGGCGTCGATGTGCTTCTCGTCGAACGCGGGGATTTTTGCTCAGGGGCGTCATCTGCTTCCTCTCACATGGCGCACGGCGGGATTCGGTATCTCGAAAACGGAGAGTTTCGTCTTGTGCGCGAAGCGGTGCAGGAACGCAACCGCATGTTGCAGAACGCGCCGCACATCGTCAAGCCCTTGCCAACAACGATTCCCATTTTCAAACGATTCTCTGGTCTGCTCAACGCGCCGCTTAAGTTTCTGGGCATATTGGATAAGCCATCCGAACGCGGTTCGCTTGTGATCAAGATTGGTTTGATGTTATACGATCTATTCACAGGCGCGCAAAAGACAGTCCCGCGTCATAAACTTTTATCGCGCGCAAAATCCCTCGCAAAGTGGAAGCGCCTCAATCCCGAAATCGTCAACACCGCAGTTTATTATGATGGCGCGATACTCGACCCCGAGCGATTGGGAGTCGAATTGGTTCTCGATGCCGAATCTGAAAACCCCAACGCCCGCGCGCTCAATTACGTCAGCATGGTGGGCGGCAGTGAAGATATGATCATCCTGCGCGATGAACTCACCGATGAGTCGTATGACGTGCGCCCGAAACTTGTCATCAACGCCGCGGGTCCGTGGATCGATTCCGCCAACAAAAAACTTGGCTTAGCCACGCGCTTTATCGGCGGCACGAAAGGCTCGCATCTTATCCTCGATCATCCTGAACTGCGCGCGGCAATCGGCGATCACGAATTCTTTTTTGAAAACGATGACGGTCGCATTGTGCTGATCTATCCGCTTTTTGATCGCGTGTTGATCGGCGCTTCGGACATCCCGATTGAGAATCCCGAAGAGGCGCGTTGCACGGATGAGGAAGTTGATTATTTTTTGGGGATGACGAACCGCGTCTTTCCCAGCCTCAAGCTGACTCGTGACGATATCGTTTTTCGTTACTCGGGCGTTCGCCCCCTGCCGCGCTCCGCGGCGAAGAATGTCAGCGCGGTCACGCGCGATCACAACATCGAAGTGCTCAGCGGCGATTGGACGAATCTCACTTTCCCTGTGTATTCCCTCGTCGGCGGCAAGTGGACTTCGTTCCGCGCGTTCTCGGAACAAGCCACAGACAAGGCGCTCGCATATCTTGGGTTGCCTCGCAAAAAGGGCACTCGATTAATGGCAATCGGCGGCGGGCGCGGCTACCCACACGACTCCGAAGAAATGAAACGTCAGATCGAGAGCCTCTCCGCATGGACGGGCGTTGCGCGTGAACGGGTGAAAATCTTATTCGAGCGTTATGGCACCCGCGCCGAAGCCGTTGCCACTTACATGAACGGCGGCACAGACTTTTTGATCAAGACACTCCCCGATTATTCGCATCGCGAAGTTTTCTTCCTCGTGCATCATGAAAAAATCGTCCACTTGGATGACTTCATTTTGCGGCGATCCCTGCTCGCGATGCTGGGTCGCGTCACGCGCGAAATGGTTGATGAACTGGCGAATGTTCTCGGCAACGCGCTCGGCTGGAACGTGGAGCAAAGAGCGGCTGAGGCGGCGCGAACGCTGTCCATTTTGGCAGACAGGCACGAGGTCCGCTTGTGAGGCGGGTGGTAGAATAGCGTCCCGATGAATATATCTGTTGTTATCCCCGTCTATCGCGGTGAAACTTTAATCGAGCCTTTAGTCGAGCGATTAGCAAAGGTTCTTCCCAAGTTTTCAAAAAAATATGAAGTGTTGCTTGTCAACGATGGCAGTCCGGATGCAAGCTGGGAAGTGATCCAAAAATTGGCGCGCCAATATAAGTGGGTGAGAGGGATTCGTTTGATGCGAAATTATGGGCAACATAATGCCACATTATGCGGGGTGCGAAATGCCCAATATGGAATCATCGTCACGATGGATCAGGATTTGCAACACCCGCCGGAGGAAATTCCTGTATTGCTGGCGGAACTCAAAAATGGATACGATGTGGTCTATGGCGCGCCGAAGAAACTCCCGCAGGGTTTCTTTCGTAACCTGATGACCGCGAACATCAAACGGATTCTTGCAAACATCATGGGCGTGCCCTCGATCAAGAATATTTCCGCGTTCCGCGCGTTTCGCGCCGAGTTGCGGAATGCCTTCACGAATTTCCAAAGCCCCACACTCATCATTGACGTTTTATTGTCATGGGGAACAACGCGGTTTACCTCCGTGCAGGTCGGGATTGAAAGACCGGAGGAACGCTCGAACTATAAATTCTCCGCTTTGGTTGGGCTTGCCATGTCGATCCTCACGGGCTACAGCACGACACCGTTGCGCTTTGCAAGCTGGATAGGCTTTGTAATGACCCTGTTTGGGCTTGGCGTTTTTATTTATGTATTCGTGGTTTATTTTACGGCAGGCAGTTTGCCCGGGTTTCCCTTTTTAGCATCCATTATTGCCCTGTTCAGCGGGGCGCAGTTGTTTGCGCTCGGCATATTTGGCGAATATCTTGCGCGTATGTTTGACAGAAGCATGGATCGCCCCACGTACATCGTCCACGAAACGGAGGGGAAATGAACGTCGTCATTTTGCAACCCTCCTATATTCCCTGGCGCGGATATTTCGACCAGATCCGCCGCGCAGATTTGTTCATCTTTTATGATGACATTCAATACGACAAACACGGCTGGCGGAATCGTAACCAGATCAAAACGGGGCAGGGAAAACAATGGCTGACGATTCCCGTCAATAGCAAAGGCGTGACGGCGGGAATCCCGATCAAGGACGTCCGTATTGACTGGTCGAAGCCATGGGCGAAGAATCATCTCAAGTCGCTTACCATCTCCTATAACAAATCGCCTTATTTCAAGGATTATTTACCGTTATTGGAATCTTTTTATCAACGCCGCGACGAATTCCTGGCGGACTTTACCATTGAGTTATCCATCGCTTTGGCGCGCGAATTGGGAATTTCCACGACGCGCTTTATGCGTTCCTCTGAATTGCCTCATATCGAAGGGCGCAAGACAGAACGTGTGGTTGATGTGTTGAAGCGAGTGGGCGCCACACATTACATTTGTGGTCCTTCGGCAAGTTCATATATGGAGCCTGAAAAATTCGACGGGGCGGGGATTACATTCGAATACATGCAATACAACTATCCTGAATATCCACAGTTGTACCCGCCGTATGATCCTTATGTGTCAACCCTGGATTTGATGTTTATGACGGGAAGCAGGGCAATCGAGCATATTCAAGCGGAGAGGGAGCAGGAACATGAGCGTTGATGAAACCCAGAAAAAATTGAGCGAATACTTCTCTGAAAAACTCGAAGCGTTCGGCGCGACGCCCAAAGGCGTGGATTACAACAGTCCCGAATCGCAGGAACTGCGCTTCGAGCAACTGGTGAAGGTGATCAATTCCTCCCAGCCGTTTTCCGTCATTGACTACGGAAGCGGCTATGGCGCCATGTTTGATTTTTTGAATCGCAAAGGCTGGAAGTTTGAATATTACGGCATTGACCTGATCGAAAAGATGGTCCTTGCCGGGCGCCAAGCTCATAAAGATTTCCCAAACGCGCATTTCACCACAAATGAAAGTGAAGCGCCTGTTGTGGATTATGTTTTGGCTGGCGCGATCTTCAATATCAAGCTCGAAGAGTCTTATGAACGCTGGCAAGACTTCACCTGTGAAACTCTGATGAGAATGAATACGCTTTGTTCCAAAGGGTTTGCATTCAACATGCTTACCAAGTATTCGGATGCTGACCGCATGGCACAACGCCCCGATCTGTTTTATGGCGACCCGTTATTCTTCTTCGATTTCTGCAAACGGAACTTTTCGCGTAACGTGGCGTTGCTCCACGATTACGGATTGTACGATTTCACCATTCTTGTACGGAAAGATGTGTAAATCTGGGCTGTCCCCTCTCCCACTGGGAGAGGGTTAGGGTGAGGGCAATGAAAATCATCCAAGCCCCGCGCACCTCCGCGATCCTCTACAATTTGTTGATGAGCCAAAGGCGGACTGCCCCCTGGCTGTTGCCCGCGAACATCTGCCCGATCGTGCCGATCACGTTCATGAAGGCGGGAGTCCCGTTTGAGTTTGTAGACATCTCAGCGAAGAGTCTGCACATGGATCTGGATCAGGCAGAGGCGCGGATAAAGAAGCGGGAGATCGGCGGCTTGCTCTACGCCCACACGTATGGGGAAGAGTCCACGCCGAATGAGTTCTTCCGCTTTGCCAAATCTCTGAATCCTGAAATGCTCATTGTGGATGATCGCTGTTTATGCGTTCCAGAGTTCGATGTTTCTTTTTCTGCTGATGTTGTTTTGTACAGTACGGGGTATGCCAAGATCGTGGAGTTGAATGCTGGCGGATATGCGTTTTTGCAGGATGATATAGCGTATCAACCTGTGCATCTCAGGCATACCCCCTCCCATCACGATGAAGTTGAAACATCCTACAAGTTAGCCATTCAAAACCATGATCGTTTTGTATACCGCGATAACGATTGGCTCGAAACAGATTCGCAGTTGCCAACATGGGATGAATATCTGAAACAAGTTGAAGATATGTTAGCATCATCACTGGCTCATCGTAAAATATTGAATGAAATTTATTCTTCGCGTTTGCCAAAGAAAATTCAATTGCCGCAAAATTATCAAGCCTGGCGATTCAATGTTCGCGTAAAAAATAAAACACCGATCATCAACGCGATTTTCACAAATGGTTTGTTTGCCAGTTCGCACTATGCTTCGCTGGCTGGCATCATGTCTGAGGGGCGCGCGCCTGTGGCAGAGTCGCTTGCAAACGATGTGGTTAATTTGTTCAACGATCACCATTTCACCCCGCAAATGGCGGAGCGCGTCTGCGAAATAATCGTGAAGTATGAATGCTGATGCAAATGGCAAAGTGGTAGAATTCTTCCGATGCCTCCCAAAAAACGCAAACCGACAATTGACCTTGTCATTCCCGTCTATAACGAAGCGGGTGTGATCGAGGAAATCCACAAACGGATCCGTTCTGTTGTGGATAAACTTCGCTGTGACGTTCACTTCCTGTTCATTGACGACGGCTCCACCGACGGGACGGCTGATTCGCTTCGAGCCATCGCGGGTTCAGACCCGCGCGTCACCGTCCTCACGCTCAGCCGTAACTTTGGTCACCAGGCCGCGCTCACCGCAGGCATTGACCATTCGACTGGCGATATCGTTATTTCCATGGATGGCGACGGCCAGCACCCGCCGGAGATGATCCCGCAGATGATTGACCTGGTTCAGCAGGGATACGACATTGTGCAAACCCAGCGCGTGACTGAATCTCGTCCATCTATTATCAAGAGGTGGACATCCGATAATTTTTATAGGCTCATCAATGCCATCAGCGGCACGCACGTTGTTTCAGGCGCGGCGGATTTCCGCGCGATGAGCCGCCAGGCAGTGGACGCGCTCAAAGCGATGCCCGAATATCATCGCTTTTTACGCGGCATGATTTCATGGATGGGATATTCGAGCGTCATCCTGCCATACCACCAGCCCCAGCGCGTTGCGGGGCGGTCCAAATATTCGTTGGGGAAAATGTTCCGGCTGGCGTCTGATGCGATCTTTTCCTTTTCATTGATCCCGCTGTATATTGGATTAAGTTCGGGGATTCTCTTTTTCGCGCTGGCATTCGTCCAACTAACTTATGTTTTGGTGTTGTGGATCACCGGTCAAACCGAACGCGTCGTCGCGGGTTGGAGTTCGCTGATGGGCGTCCTGCTCATCGCCAGCGGCATCATTATGATTTTGCTGGGTTTCATCGGCGTCTACGTTGGCTATATTTTCCAGGAGGTCAAACGCAGGCCAGTGTATTTGCTGAAGAAAGGGGATGAGAAGTGAGCGTGCGCGAAAAACCTGCATATCAATTTGTATTCCTGAGGCACGGCGAATCAGTTGGCAATGCCGAATCGCGCTGGCAGGGGCAATCCGATTATCCGTTGACCAAACGCGGGCGGGCGCAGGCAACCGCGCTTGCAGACCGCTGGAAATCGGAAGGCGTCAAATTCGATCTCGCTGTTGCCAGCACATTATTGCGCGCGAAGGAAACGGCGGAGATCATCACGTCTGCCTTGCAAATAAAACTCGAGTTCGATGAAATCTGGCTCGAACGCGATATCGGCGAGATGGAGGGGTTGACTTCGAGCGAAGTTCAGCAAAGACCCAAGCCTCCATACATCACGCCGTATGATTCGGTCGGAGGCGACGGCGAAGGCGATTGGGAATTATTTTTGCGCGCCGGGCAGGCATTGCATGATCTTCTGCGCCGGCCCGCGGGAAGTTATCTCATTATTTCGCATGGCGGTTTGCTCAACCAATTGATGCACGCCATCGTCGGCGTTGCCCATCATGCCGATCCCTCCGGTGTGCGGTTTCGGTTTGAAAATACATCGTTCGCGCGCGCAACCTATTTTCCTCATCACCACCGCTGGGCGATTGACGCGGTCAACGATCACGCGCATTTGAATTCGTTGAAATAACCCCGTGGGGCGGGATACCCTTCGAGTACGATGTGTTATCCCGCCATTTCGCAAATCACTAAAAATAATTTTCGCCATGACTATCTCTGAATCCACAAGCCGCCTCAACGGCAACATGAACGTATTGGTCTTTGGCGCGGGCGCAATTGGAACATATATTGGAGGCAGTCTCGCGCTGGCGGGGCATCCCGTTGTGTTTCTCGAGCGCGACGCGAAAGTGGATGAGTTACGCGCGCGCGGCTTACGTTTGGATCTAACTTTGGATGAACGAAGAAAGACGAAAGATGCCTTCCTGTTGGACTCTTCGTCCATCGTCTTTGTCTCTTCGCTGGAAGATGCGCTTCGTTACGGACCGTTTGATCTGGCTCTGTTTGCCCTGAAATCGTACGACACCCAAGCCGCGCTCGAAGGGATTAAACCCCTCGCAGACAAAATGCCGCCGATCCTGTGTTTGTCAAACGGAATCTCAAACGAAGCCGCTATTGCAGACGTTGTAGGAAAAGAGAAAGTCATTTATGGCACAGTGACCACAGCCGTTGGCAAACGCGGCGCGGGTGACATTGTGCTTGAGCGTTTGCGCGGCGTAGGCCTCGCAAAGGGACACGCCCTCTCTGAAAAATTGAACGACGCGTTGAACAAAGCCTGCCTCAACTCGCGTTTGTTCGACGACGCGGCTTCGATGAAATGGTCGAAGATGTTGACAAACCTGCTTGCAAATCCCACCTCTGCAATTTTGGATATGACGGCTGGCGAAGTGTTCGCAAACAAAGATTTGTATAAAATTGAAATTGCCATGCTCAAGGAATGTCTCGCGGTGATGGAAGCGCAGGGTATCAAAGTGGTTGATTTGCCCGGCGCACCCGTCCGCGCGCTGGCGTTTGCCGCGAAGTTGCCGTTGTGGCTGTCCAAACCTTTGCTTGGGCGCGCGGCCGGCGCGGGGCGCGGGGACAAGATGCCCTCCTTTCACATTGACCTGCACTCCGGTCGCGGCAAAAGCGAAGTGGATTACCTGCATGGCGAAGTGGCGCGCGCGGGCGTAAAATTCAATGTGCTGACTCCTGTGAACAAAATCCTCACCGAAACCCTGTTGGCTCTCACGAACAAGGATATTCCGCTGGAAGAGTTCGCGCACAAACCGCAAAAGTTGTTGGCGAAAATGTAATTGTGTGTAGGGGCGGGGCGATGTCCTGAACTTGTCGAAGGGTCTCCCCGCCCTGTTGTAAAGTTTGGAATTTTATTGAAACATGAACATTGGGCGAGAGGACCTCGCCCCTACCGAAAACAATAACCATGTCTTTTCAAATTGTCGAACCTAGAAATCAAGTCGAAATCCATCTCCCTGATGGACGCGTGCTGTCTGGTCCGCGCGGGGCGAGGGTGGTGGAGTTTCTCTCAGCGGTTGAACATGAATCGCAACTCGTTGGCGCGGTCATCAACGGCGACCTGCGCGAATTAACGTTTCCCATCGAAATGGATTCGCGCGTCACGCCGGTGACGATGACCTCCCACGATGGCACGCGCATCTACCGCCGTTCGCTCACCTTCCTGCTCGAGATGGTGTTTGCAGACTTGTATCCCGATGCAACCTTGTTCATTGATCACTCCGTCGCGTCAGGCGGGTATTACTGTGAGGTACAGGGACGCAAGCCGTTATCTGAGTCTGAACTCGGCGTCTTGAAAGTCCTCATGCAGAAGATGGTCAAGGATGATCTTCCATTTTTGCGCAAGGAAGTCCCTCTGCAGGAAGCCATCCAATATTTTCTTTCGCGCGGCGAGGAGGATAAGGTTCAGTTATTGAAATATCGCAGGAAAAATTATCTCACCCTCTACCGCCTCGATGAACGAATGGATTATCACCACGGCTACATGGTGCCATCCACCGGCTATTTGCGCTGGTTTGATCTGGTTCCCACGGGCGATGGTTTTACCTTGCTGTACCCGAGCCGCCATAAGCCCGATGAACTCTCGCCGATGCCGGAGTACCCAAAACTGCTCGCGACATTTTTACAATACGGCGACTGGCTTGAAAAACTTGGAATCGAAAATGTCGGCGCGTTGAACGACGCCCTCGAAAGCGGACGCGGCGACGAAGTGGTGCTGGTCTCTGAGGCGTTTCATGAACAACGGCTATCACAGATCGCGCGGCAGATCGCGGGGAGAATTGATCGTTCGCACGTGATCCTGGTTGCGGGTCCATCCTCTTCGGGCAAAACAACGTTCTCGCGGCGGCTCACCGTTCAGTTGCTTGCGCTTGGCATTTCTCCCTTCCCAATGGAACTCGATAATTATTTTCTTGATCGCGATAAAACCCCGCTCGGCGAGGACGGCAAGCCCGATTTTGAATCCATCGAAGCGTTGAATCTCCCACTGCTTGCGGATCATTTGCAGAAACTGATTCGGGGAGATCAAGTTCAATTGCCGAGATACAACTTCAAGTCTGGGGTGAGCGAGGCGGGGCACGTCATCCAATTGAAGCCCGGGCAACCGATCATCCTGGAGGGGATTCACGGACTCGATCCGCGGCTCATCCCCGAAAGTTTAAGCGGCGAAGCGTTTCGGATCTACATCTCGGCTCTGACTCAGTTGAACCTGGATCGCCACAACCGCGTTTCCACCACTGACACGCGGCTTCTGCGCCGCATCGTGCGCGACGCGCGTGAACGCGGCTACACGGCATCGCAAACGATCGCGCGCTGGGAGTCTGTGCGGCGCGGCGAGACGCGGCACATCTTCCCGTTTCAGGAAAATGCGGATGTGATGTTCAACTCCGCGCTGGTGTATGACCTTGCCGCGCTCAAGCCGCTTGCCGAACCGTTACTGCGGCAGGTGCAACATGGCACGCCTGAATACATCGAAGCGAAACGATTGCTCGCGTTCCTCGAATGGTTCCTGCCGCTCGATATCAATCTCGTGCCAGAGACTTCGATTGCGCGCGAATTTCTTGGGGGTTCGATCTTGAAGGATTTTACGATTTGGAAAAATAAATGAAATCCCGTCATTACGAGGCGATGCTTTTCGCCCGAAGCAATCCCCATCACTGTGTTGGAGAAAGTCCCCGCTAGTTGGGGATTGCTTCGCCGCAAAGCGGCTCGCAATGACGATTTATTTACAGCAATTTGCTCCCCAACGGAACAGGCTTATCTGGAACGCACAACGCGACCTCTCCTTGCTCATTGTGAAACCCTGTTACCAAACACTCTGACATAAGAGGTCCGATCTGCTTTGTGGGGAAATTAACGACAGCGACAACCAGCTTGCCAACCAGTTCTTCCAGTTTGTATAAATGAGTGATCTGCGCGCTCGATTTCTTGACGCCCAGTTCCTCACCGAAATCCACTTCAAGGATGTAAGCGGGTTTCTTTGCTTCGGGGAATGGACGTGCCGAAATGATTTTTCCCACTCGAAGTTCAACTTTGGTGAATTCATCCCAGGTTATGGTTTGCACATTGACTCCATTTTGCGCGATCAATCAACTTCCCCTGACTGATCGCGAATCGCCGCGCGAATCATTTATTTCGTTTCAAATAATGAACGCGGTAAACCTGATTGCCTGATAATTCCTGACAACGTTCCTGTTTTCAATTCATTGTGCTCGGGCACGGGGACGGTAATGGTGGTATTCCCCGCCGCTTTTGCATGATGATGTGACTGCCTTTCTGCCGAACCTTTTCAAATCCATGTTCGGAGAGTATTTTGCATACTGCCCTGCCAGAAAGTATATGCAACTTGGGCATATCTAGACTCGGGCGGTTTGTTTGACTTTCATAGGGCGTATCACAGGCATCAACGGCATAATGTATGTTTCCGTTTTGAGCCTGCGCCGAATTTCAGAGGAGGATGCGACTTCAAAGAATGCCTCCACCGCTTCGAGCAGGTTAGCGCGCGCGGACTCGATTGTTTTGCCCTGGCTGACCACATCCACTTCGGGACAGGTGGCAACGTACCAATCATCCTCCCTTTCGATGACGGCTGTTAATTGTAAGGATTTATTGCTCATACAACGCTCCGTTTCTACCGTAATTATACGCCAGAATAATTTCTTCCAGCCTATCTTTACTCCCATATCTCCGTTCGCGCAACAGACTTCATCTTCGCGCGATCAACCAAATTTCCATGGCTGATCACAAATCGCGGCGCGAGTGTCGTTCTCGAAGTCATCCTATTTCACCGCGATCAGATTTTCAATTTCGCGGAGCACTGTTTCAAAATCAGGCGGATTTGCCGCTATAACGTTATCGTCTGTTGTATGTTTATGATGTGGCGCAGAAGGGAGGTCGGGATAATGCGGCGAATTGTCGTAGCGAAAAATCATCGTTTCGTCGGCGCGTTGGTAATGATAGGAATAAGCGATTTTGGCAGGATTGCCCTGTCCTATAAACAATTCCCGAAAATGTAATCGGGAATTGTCAATGAAGTAAACGTCGCCTCGCACGAACCAGGCATCCTTGCGGTCATCAAACGAGAGGATCGGCTCGTGCACGAACGGTGATTCGGCGAGTAGAGCCTGCAACCGCTCGAAATATTCAATCAAGTTGCGCCTCGCGCATGGATTGCAATTGACTTTCCAAATGGCGCAGGGCTTCAACCTCCATCCACCAATCAAGGAAATCGAGGCTCTCTTCTATTTCACGCGACTTGAATTTGCGCTCAAATTCCTCTGTCGTCATGTTGTGACGCTTTTCAAAACCTCCCAGCGCCGAGCGGGTGCGCTGGACGGAGTGTTCAAGCAGTTTTGCTTCGCGGTCCATCGCGGCGCGCACCAGAGGCTTTAGCGCGTCGGCGTTTTCAGTGCGGATAACAATTTCCTGTAACATGCGATTATCCTTTCTGCGTGCTCAACATTATACGCCAAAACGATTTTATGCCGCATTTTGCCACTTGTATTGCTTTCGATTGCTAATCACCCTTCCCGTTCATCCGTTCGCGCAATGAACTTCATCTTTTCTTGATTAACCAACTCTCCATGGCTGATCACATATCGCGGCGTCTCATGCTCCCGCAACGCCTCCAAAACATTCGGCGCGTTCAGCAGGACCAAATTTGCATTTGCTCCAACTTTTATTTGATGATCGTTCACGTTCATCGCTTGCGCGGCATTGACTGTAACCATATCGTAGAGCGTTTCCATTTCCTGGCGTGTTGTCATCCACAGCAGGTGCGCGGCGAGAAACGCCACTTCCAGCATGTTGTTTCGCCCGAAAGGATAATAAGCATCAGAGATGTCATCCTGCCCCAAACAAACGGACGCGCCCTCAGCCAGCAACTCCTTCACCCGCGCGTGAAGCGGTCCCGTATGCGGATCGGTGACGACAGTCATCTTTGCCTGTTTCAACAGCGCGGCGACCTTTTGAAAATAAGGCGTTGGGTAGAGAGCCATCGCGCGGGCATGATGAGCGAGGGCGCGTCCGTGCCAGCCGCGTCGAATGGCTTCCACTGCCATCACTTCTAACGAACGCAAACCAGGATCACCCGCGTCATCCACCAGCATGGAGACATCCTTGTTGAATTCCTGCGCCAGATCAAAAATCTCTCGGACGTGTTGTTGGATATCAGCCTCTGTGTATTCGATCCATGGAATGCCGCCAACGACATCCGCGCCCAGTTCCATGGCTTGCCGCATTAATTTGTCCGCGCCTGGCTCGCGCACCCAGCCATCCTGCGCGAAGGCGCAGACTTGAAGTTCCACAATCCCTTTGAACTCCTCGCGCGCGCGGATCAACGCTTTGACTCCTTCGAGCCGCGCTTTGCTGTCCACATCGGCGAACGCGCGGATGTGCGTGTTGCCATACATCGCGGCTTGCGCCACCGCCCTGCGGACGTTTTTTATGATCCACGATTCATCATAACTTTCCTTGACCCGTGCCGCGAGTTCGATGGCGTTCATGGCTTTGCCCATCCCTTCGCCCTGATACGCCGTGAGCGCCTCTTCATCCATCATCTGCAGGGTGTAGACTTTGCACAAATGCAGGTGCGGGTTGACAAAGGACTCGGTGACGAGATTTCCTTCCGCGTCAATGACAGATTTTGCATCGCTTGTTAAATCTTTTTGAATGGATTGAATCTTTCCGCTTGAAATACCGATGTCTGTCAGCGATTCGCTCTCGCGCAATTTTGCTTTCTTGATGAGGATGTCAAACTGGTTTGGCATGTATTACTCCTTATGATGCAAAATACTTTGAGACCCCGAAGGGGTCATATGATTATAGATTGTGATAAGGTGTGAATTGGAACCCCGAAGGGGTGTCATAGAAAGCGAAGTTATGCCATCCCTTCGGGATTAAATTCCAATTAGCTGTTATTTCGTTGAGGTCTCAGGTATATGCTCTCCGCTAACGATGCTGGTGTAATTGGATTTGAAATTCAGGAAATAGGATTCGAAATATTTGTATGAAATCCCCGCGAGGGCAACTGTCAGTGCGAGGCTCAAAGGGTAGAGGAGGAAATTCGAGACCGTACCCAGCCATCGGGTAGCATGAAGCGCAAGTACAATGGCAATGGGGTGGTACATGTAGAGTCCATAAGAAATTTTGCCGAGGTACCGAATCGGTTTTTGTTCCAAACTTATGAGGTTATCCTTGTTCGCGGCGAAGTTCAGGATGATGATGCCAAACCAGACTGAATAAAACTCCTTGTAGAGGTAAGGGAATTGGAGGTCGTTCACGGTCAGGCTGGGGAAATATACGCCGCGAACCAACAGAATGGATGTAAAGCCAAGCGCAAAATAAAAAAGATACTTGTTCAGAAAAATTTTGAGCGCGGGGCTTTTGGAATGTAACAACAGCGCGAAGAACCCGCCGATTGCCATGCTCGCGATGTTGAACGTTTGCCAGAATGCGTTGAGTTCATATTTGAACGGGATAACATCGGTGCGGCTCGAGAACAGCGCCCGCGCAAAAAGCAAATAGCCTAAGACAATGACGAACATCAGCAACAGCCGATATTTCTTGAAGAATTTCAAGATGGGGGGCCAGATCAAATAGAACTGCTCCTCTGTGCCGATGGACCAGGTCAGCGACGCGTACGGCACCACACCAAATAGTGGCGAAACAAGATTGGGTAGAAAGAAAACATAAAGAAATATTTTCGATGGGAGGTTCTCGTAAATCCTTGCCCTGTCATAGTCGGGCAGGGTGAACATGGAAATGTTGGGGAGGAGGAATAATGCCAAAATGACGATCAAAAAATACAGGGGCCAGATGCGCAGAACGCGCCGCAGGTAAAAATTTTTCACAGCGATGGTGTTTGTTCTGTTTTCTTCCTCCAGCAGTAAATACGTGATGAGAAACCCACTCAGCACGAAGAAGAGGATGACGCCGAGTTCGCCGATGATTTGGATGAACGAAGATGAGAAATTATTTGACATCCCATAAATATATTTGAGTTGTTCGATGTGATGCACGATGACCAGAAGCGCGGCGATGAATCGAAGTCCGTTCAGGTTGGGGAAGTAAATTCTCTCCGCGTTGAGCGGAGTGAGCGATTGTTGCGAACGAAGCGTTGCCCTGACTGGCGAAGCCGTGTCGAAGGGTCGAAGCGTCTCGTCAGCCAACTAATTCTCTCTATCCAAAAATATGTCTTCCATTGAGAGTTCGTCTTCTGCTGGTTCAAGATGTGTGAATACCGTAATCGCGCCGCCCAGCGCATGGCGAATATCAGATTCGAAATCCTCCGCGATGTGATGCGCGTCGTGGACGGTCCAATCGCCAGGGACGAGCATGTGCACCGAGACGAATTGCCGCGCCGCGGCTTGGCGGGTGAGTAACGCATGGAAGTTCACACCCTTTTCGCGATACTTTCCCATCACTCCCTGAATTAATTTTTGTTCACGTTCAGGCAACGCCGCGTCCATGAGCCCTGCAACTGAACGGCTGACAAGTTGAAGCCCAGTCCAAATGATGTTCAGCGCAACAACAATGGCAATCAGGGGATCGAGAACGAACCAGCCTGTAAGCGCAACAATCCCGATCCCACTGATAATCCCAACGGACGTCCACACATCCGTCATCAAATGCTGCGCATCCGCTTCGAGCGAGATGGAATTCCGCTTCTTTCCTTCGACCATCAATTTGCGCGCGACGACCAGGTTGATCACCGAAGCGGAGACGGATACAGCCAAGCCAAGCCCTAATTGTTCAAGTGGATGCGGATTCAGCAGTCTTTGGATCGTCGCGATGATAATTCCTGCCGCCGCGCCGATGATCAGAACTCCCTCCGTGATGCTCGCAAAATATTCCGCCTTGCTGTGACCGTAGACGTGGCTCTCATCCGCGGGGCGCGCGGCAATGATCAACATGCCTAACGCCATCCCTGCGCCGATCAAGTTGACCAGCGACTCGATGGCATCAGAGAGCAATCCCACCGAACCTGTCAGATAATACGCGCCAGTTTTCAACGCGATGGTCGCCAATGCCGCGCCGATGGATAGCCAGGCGAAGCGCGTCAGTGACGCGCGGTTTTGCATCTGGTCGTTGTGCTCGGCATGTTTGTGAGGCATGAGTATATGATACTATGCAGATGGAAAAGCTGGTAAGAGTGAAATCTTGAATAAAAAAGGACAGGCATCAAGCCTGTCCTAAATAGACGGCGTGTGTTGATTTAATTCAATCCGATGCCGCGCGCCATGAATGCCGCTGCCAGCATAATGACCGCAAGTCCAATGACTTCCAGCCACAGGATCAGGCGCGTGCGCTTGAATTCCTTGTCGCTGATTTCAGGCGCTTTGTTCTCTTTGATGGTTTTATTCCAGCGGAGATATCGGACAGTGGGGTCAATTGATAACAAACCCACGATGAGAAAGGCGTTCACCTTCACCCAGAAGAAAGGACTTTGAATATAAAAGGAGGGACCCTTTTCAAAATAGAACACGCGCAACAGACCCACAATCAATAACAAGCCCGCTGAAATTCCGTAGAATAGGTCGGCGCGCTGGATGCGACGGGCTTCTTCAATGGTCATGCCTTTGCGGTAGGCGATAAATTCGTAGACCACGCAAGCCACCAGCGTGAACGCGAACAGGTGATGTAGAAATGCCATGAGTGAAGTTAAGATCATCGGGTTCTCCTTTATTTTTTCTCAGGGTGGCTTTTAAACCACTGTACTGTTTCTTTGATCGCCTCGCGCATGGGCGTGGCTTTCATGCCAAAGGTCTTTTCGAATTTGCTCGAGTCTACAATGAAGGGTTTTTCGAACTCATACAACATCTCAACCGCCTCTTTGACCTCAGGGACGAATAATCCGAGCGCGGACATTAAGAACTTTCCCGCCACTTGAGTCTTTGGGGTGACCCCGGCTTCCGCGGCGAACATCTGTATCAACTCGCCTTGTGTAATGCGCGGCATGTCGTTCGGAACATTCCAGGCTTTGCCATCAGCATCCGCTCGCCCGCCAAGAATGACAAGCGCTTTCCCGAAATCGGGAATATAAGTATGGGTGTGCGGCATTTTTGCTGAGCCGCCAATTTGTGCCGCTTTTCCATTCAGGAGCCGATAAAAGACGATGCTTCCCATGCCCGTATCCGTGCCCCACGGACCGAAATAATCCGATGCGCGCCCAATCGTCACGCGCACCTTCCCATCACGATGTCCGGCGAGCGCGGCTTCACTCAACTCAGCTCGCACCTTTCCTTTGCGAGTGTGGGCGTTATGCGGCATATCTTCTGTAATCGGTTTGCCGTCCGTTTCGCCAAACATGTATAAATTTTCGACGATGACCAGTTTCGCATCGCTTCCCGTCAACCCATCAATAATGGATTTCTGCAACGGCGGGAATTTTTTAGGCCACTCGTAGTAGTGTGGTTGGGCAGATTGATACACGACTTTCGCGCCACGCGTCACCTCCCGGACTTTAGCCTGGTCATAAAGATCGGAAGCGACCACCTCCACCCCGGCAGAGACCTCGTCCATCTTCCCTGAACGATTCACCATGCGAACGGATTCTCCGCGCCTGACGAGTTCTTCCATGATCGCGCGACCGATCGCGCCCGTTCCTAAAACGACATGATTTGCTGACATCTTATTCTCCAAGATATTGCTGTTTGATGGATTCAATCTCACGCCGAAAAACTTCGCCTGGGTCCGTGATGAAGGACGGATTCTGGTGACCGATTTCGAGCGTCACCAAACCATGCACCCGACTCCAAACCGCGTATGCCAGATACAAAACCTCCACGTGAATTTCAATCCCTGATTGCCGCACAAATTCCTGCCACGCCGCCAGCATGGACTTCAGCGCAGGCGTCAACTTCGGAAGTCTCTCCACGTGCAACAGGTCTGCCTCATATAGTGTTTGCAATGCGCTGAGAAGCGGCGTCAATGAACCCGCCGCGGCTGGGAGAGTAATTTCATCAGGCGCTTCGTAACCAGAGATGGGTGTGCCAAAGATGAGTTGATACCGTTGTTCGTATTGGATTGCCCATTCACGATATGCCAATCCCAGTGCCTGAAATCGCGCCGCAGGCTTGCTGGCGGAAATTGTTTCAACGGATTTCAGTTGTGTTTCTCTCAGCGATGTGAACGCATCCACGACGAGAGCAGTGACAAGGTCGTCGCGGGAGGGGAAGTAGTTGTAGATGGCGGGTGCGGTGATCTTGAGATCGCGGGCAATAGCCCGCAAGGAAAGGGCAGGGGCGCCGAATTCGGCGATCTGCTTCCACGCTGTTTCCTTGATGGCTTCCTGCAAATTCGGGATCTGTTTCTTTTTTATGGGTCTCACCATGTTGGCTCCTGAATTATACACTGTAAATATACAGTGTATAATTATTTTTGTCAAGAGGAGTAATAGACTTCGGAAGTCTCTTAAGACTTCCGAAGTCTGGAAACTCGTCGGTTGTGACATATAATCCCCGCAATGGATAACCACTACGACGCTATCATCATCGGTGGAGGAATTGCGGGAATGACCGCCGCCCTTCATCTTGCCGAACGCGGACTCAAACCTATCATTCTCGAAGCCGATGAACGCGTGGGTGGCAGGCTTTCAGGCAGGGAAGAGATCATCGTCAACGGCAGGAGTTTTCCGAATGAGCATGGCGTGCATGGCATCTGGTCGTCGTATGTGAATCTAAAATCCATGCTCAAGCGGTATGAGTTTCTCCCGCAATTGATTCCTGCACGCGAAGAACAATGTATTTTTCGTTCGGGAAATTTTATCGGACGCGCGCCGATTGGTTCAGTCATTCGCAACAGCGTCATCCCTGCGCCGTTTCATTACATCCAATTATTTTTTCTTCCCCAATTTTTGTGGATGCTCGATATTCGCGATTGGGCTTCGCTTATGAATATTTGGTCAACGCTGGTGATGGCAATCGGTGTTGATCCATTTGTTGAAGATCAACCCTTGCAGGGGTTAACGTTTGGCAAATCACTAAAACGTTGGGGTCCTGCGATGCGCGCGCTTTTCTTTGGTCTCACGCGCAATGGATTATCTGCTGACCCCGATGACGTTCCGCTTGCGGGCTTTCTCGCCTTCCTCCGTTTTTACACACTCATGCGGCGCGATGCCTGGGCATTTGATTATCTTCCAAACGGCGGTGGTGAGATTTGTGATAACCTGTCAGCGAAGATAAAGGAACTCGGAGGCGACATCAGGTTGAAATCCCGTGTGACGCGAGCGGAGCGAATGGAAAAAAATGGAGATTGGATCGCGCACATTTATCAGGATGGACTCGTCGAGTCGGTTAACGCATCATTCATCATCCTCGCTTCAGACTCACCCGCGGCTGAATCTATTATCAAGAACAGTTTCTCATCTGACGATTTGTTCTTCCCGCATGGACTTGCTCACGCTGTAATCCGTTTGTGGTTTGATGGCGCTCCGCGCCGCAAGAATCCAGAATCAGGAATCTTCAGCGGCGACTTCACCATGCACAATTTTTTCTGGCTCGATAAAATTTATGATGCATATCGCAAGTGGCACGATGAGACAGGCGGCTCCTGCATCGAAGTGCATGTGTATGGACCTGACGATGTGTTGCAACAAACGGATGCCGTTCTGCTGACGAATGTGCTTACAGATTTTTATCGCGCGTTTCCTGAGTTGAAGGGACATCTCATCAAGCCGCACATCCAACGCAATGCCGCGACACATACCCTGCCAGCATTGGGCGCACGCGGCACGCATCTCGGAATCGAAACGCCATGGGAGAATTTCTTTTGCGCGGGAGATTGGGTGTGGTTGCAAAACCCATCCTTCTTTTTGGAGCGCGCCTGTGTGACGGGTATCGAAGCCGCGAATCGAGTGTTATCTTTATCTGGAAAGAATATGTTTGATGCGCAAAGTTATCCGCCGCCCGAACCGCTCGCCGCATGGATTGAAGCATTAATGATGAGAGGGAGGAAGAAGAGGAGGCGTAGGGACGGTCGCGAAGCGCCCCCGCCCGCGTAGTGGGGCAATCATGATTTCATCGGATTTTCTTCATCTTCATTCCACCGTGACGGATTGTCCAAAATGTAATCCGTCTTTTGTTGCAACTCCTTTTCATTGCGGATGATGTGTTCATAATAATTACGTTGCCACAATTTGCCAACGAACGGTTTCCAATTCAATTGTTTTACCCCGCGAATGTATTCATTCGTTGTCATGGTTTTGAACCATTGGAGCATTTGGGATAATGGTGCAGGTTGTAGGGGCGGACCTATGTGTCCGCCCTTTTGCGAGGATATGTTTTCGTCCTTTTGGTCGGGTTTGTTTTTGCCATCATCGGGGCGGACACGCAGGTCCGCCCCTACGGTTTCCACGATGAAAATAATCCCGTGAAAATGGTTGGGCATGACGACGAATTCGCCCAAAATCATGTTTGGGAATTTGTTTGGCAATTCATTCCACCATTTGACGATCATTTCTCCCGCCTCATTCAGAACCATTTCCTCATTAACAATCTCTCCAAATAAATGTTCCCGCCCCTGCGTCACAATCGTGACATAATACGCGCCTTCGGATGCGTAATTGTAATTCTTTAGGCGAATGGAACGGCGGTGGTGCTTGCGCGGGTCGAATTTTGATTTCATGTTTGTAGGGGCAGGGTCTACGCCCTGTTATTGGTTATAGCGCAATTGAAATTACGGTCATTGTTATTCGGGTGGTTACGGGGGCGAGACGCTACGCAGCCTCGCCCCTACGAAATCACTCCCAATTTCTTCCCAACCTTCGCGAACGCCTCCAAGCCTTGATCCAGGTCATCGCGGTCATGGGATGCAGAGATCATCACGCGAATCCTTGCCTTGCCTTTTGCCACAGTTGGGAATCCGATTGCCATCGCAAACACGCCATTTTCAAATAATTCGCGGCTGAATTGTTGCGCGAGCGGCGCTTCACCTAACATCACAGGTGTGATGGGTGTTTCGCTGACGCCAGTATCGAATCCGAGTTTCTTCATTTCTTCCTTGAAATATCTGGCGTTGTCCCAGAGTTTATCCACCAGTTCGGTGGATTCTTCCAACAGGTCAACTGCTGCCAAACATGCAGCCGCGTCGGGCGCGGTGACTGCGGATGAGAACAGGAATGGTCGTCCGCGTTGGCGCAACCATTCGATGATGGCTTTATTTCCTGCGACCATCCCGCCTACGACGCCGAAGGCTTTGGACATTGTGCCAACTTCGATGTCCACTTTGCCGTGCAAGCCAAAGTGGTCCACGATGCCGCGTCCGCCTTTTCCCAAAACACCTTCGCCGTGCGCATCGTCCACCATGAAGAGGATCTCATATTTCCTGGCGACCTCAACTAGAGCGGGGAGAGGGGCGATGTCACCGTCCATGCTGAAGACACCGTCCGTGATGATCAACGCGCGGCGGAAGTTTGAGGCGTGTTCTTTGATCGCATCCTCCAACGCCCCCGCATCGTTATGTTCATAGGCAACGATTTTCGCGCCTGAGAGTCGACATCCATCAATGATCGACGCGTGATTCAATCTATCAGAAAAAGTCACATCTTCTTTACCGACGAGCGCAGAGATGGTTCCGATATTGGCGGTGAAGCCCGATTGAAACGTGATGACATCCTCGGCGCCTTTGAATTTTGCAAGTCGCTGTTCGAGTTGAACGTGCAGATCGGTTGTACCCGCAATCGAACGCACCGCGGCGGGACCGACGCCATATTTCTTCGTTGCTTCCTTTGCGGCTTCGACGAGTTTTGGATGATTCGCCAAGCCGAGATAATTGTTCGAGCAGAAGTTGAGCACATCTTTTCCGTCAACGGTGATACGCGCGCCCTGTGCTGACCCGATCGTGCGGATGCGGTTGTACAAGCCCTGCTCTTTCAAGCCTTCGATTTCCTGTGTGAGCCAATCAATTTTGGACATCATACCTCCATAGTTTATGTCATTGCGAGGAGCGTTCGTTGCGACGAAGCAATCTCCCCGTCGTGTCGGGGATTGCTTCGCTCCCTTCGGTCGCTCGCAATGACGTGTCGGTGAGATTTTCTACTAGCACACCCAGCTCCGTCATCGCCTCCATCACTTTTTGGATGGCTCCGCTTTTACGATGACTGCTGTTGGACTTAATACTTCGCCCAGATATTTTGCCGCTTTCGATTTTCGCATCTCTTCCAAAATCTCAGGCTTGCTCACCCTCAAAACGATTTGAGTCTCAGCCCGAGCCTCGGTGCCGCTCACTTCCCAGCGTTTGAGGGCTTTGACCAGCGATGGAGGAATCCCTGCGCTGTGTTTGGCAAGCAACGGTAGCAGATGTTCGATCTTCAATCCCTGCTCTTTGGCCTTTGCAAGCGAGTTTGTTGTAATACGATATTTATACTCGTCACTTTTTTGTTCATCCCATTCGCAGAGTCTTGCTATCTGATAATGAACTACGCGGGGTGTAAGGCGCGGTGCAGTGATCTTGCCTTGGGGTGAGATGTGTAATCTTTTATCTTCGATACTCGATAGTCGGGAATCGGGAGCAGGGATTCGGAACGATGTTGGCTCTGTTGAACCTTCCGCGAAGGATAAATCAACCTGCCCGAGCCAGTGAAGGATGTTTGTGACGAAGAATCGAATCAGCGCGCCGTCAACTTCGTCCCATGATTCGAAGCCACGCAGGTATTGCCCATCTGATTCACGTTTGATGAACCATGAGTCGTAGTCACCCGCGGGGCGCTGGAAATCAGAATATTTTTGCTTGATGTCATGAATGAAGGCATTGAGGCTCCACCACTTGCCTTCGGGGATAGCATCGAGCAGATTCAATAAGAATTCGCGTGTTTCCTGCGGCTGGTTTGCCCATTCGCCTTCGCAGATAATATTTGGCATGAGTTTTAATTCGTTGAATGAGATACTCTCGACCCATGAATCTTGAAGTATTTTCAACGCGTCCTTGCGCGGGGATTCGAGAAATGTTTTTACGGCTTCGGTGTTGATTTCTCCCTCACCCCTAGCCCCTCTCCCCGTGGGAGAGGGGGACAGTAGTCGCGCGGACTTAAGTAAAGCAGTTAGTCGTAGGTCAAATTGCCAATTTGACCCACCCATACGCAATGCGGCGAGCAAAGTGGTTGCATCGTCTAGAATAAAATCGTCCGCGAGAAGCTCTTTGCCTTTTTCACCCGGAGATGCAGGGCGGCCAACGGCCTCATTATCTGCCACAGAGCCACGGAGACTCGGAGATACTTTTTGATTTTCTCTCTGTGACTCGGCGTCTCTGCGGCTAATTAATTTGAACAAATCATCGGGGATGTACGCGAATTCCTGCGGACCTTTTTCGGTATCAAAGAATGCCCTTGCCAATAGCCCGCGATAGTAAAGAATCTCTGCCGCGGATGCAGGTTTGAGATAGAGTTTTTCTCTGTCTCTTTTGCCTGCGCCTGCTTCGCGGATGTCACCAAATTGACGCGTAAATGTTTGCCACGCGATTCGTCCGCCCGAGGTGACGAGGGCGGCAATGGCAGAGTCCGCTTGAGGGGAGAGGGAGTCCATTAATTCAGCAAGCAAATTCGGTCCGAGGAGAGAAGCGGACAGTTCCTCCCGTGCTGAATCCGCATCTGTGGAATTCAATTCGAGTCCCCAAAATTCCGCGATGATGCGGAGATGTCCGATGTCTTGTTTGAGGAGGGAGTGGATGAGGTCAGGCATGGGGTAAGTATACAAGTAGACAGGTAAACATGTAAACAGGTGACGATGTCTACTTGTGTACGTGTATACCTATTTACCCCCTTACAATCTTCAATGCACCTGGAAGAATTTCGAATGAAACTTTGCGAACGTCGCTACCAGGACCCGAAAAGATTTCACCATCGGCATGAATGTACAGTGGACGATCTGCCGAGAGTGTGAATTTTTTGCACGTGCCCATTTTGACCTGCTTGAAGCGGCCATGCGTGCCCCTCATCACTTCGGGCACGATGCGGAGCATCATCGGGCGGCTAACATTTGTGATCATGGCATAGTGGAGGATGCCGTCGTCAATTTTTGCTTCAGGTGCGATGAGGAATCCGCCACCTTCGCGCGGACCGTTGCACAGCACAAGATAAATTACTTTTTGTTCCCATTTTTCGCTATCTGTTTCGATTTGCATTTTGATCGGGTTGTGATCAATAATGATAGTTTGCAAAACTGCTGTGAGATACATGAGGAAGCCGCGCAGAAGTGGAAGACGGTGCGAACGAATGGTTACAGTGGCGCCAAAACCGATACCAAGAGTGTTGTCGAAATATTCCTTGCGGCCGCCTTCACCGGTCATCAAGCCGAGATCCACTGTGGATGCTTCGCCGTCCAATGCGCGGCGAAGGGCTTTGTCTGATTCTTTTGTCGCGCCGATGCCATGCGCAAAATCATTCCCTGAACCGACGGGCACAATCGCAAGGACAGGTCGTTTGTTTTCAGCCACTTGCATGATTCCGTTCATCACTTCGTGGACGGTGCCATCTCCTCCCATTGCGACGATTCTGTCATATCCCTCTTCGCTCGCCTGCCTTGCCAATTCAATCGCGTGACCCGGATAGACTGTGCCACTCCACGTTACGTTGCCGTGTTGTTCTGTGATGGATCGTAAATCTCGCGCGACGCGCCAGGCATTTCCCATATCTGCCATCGGATTCAAAATGATTTTTACTTTGGGGGGCATGGATAATCTCCTTTACAAATATGTCACCCTGAGCCGCTTTGCGGCGAAGGGTCTCGGAATTCGTTTCAGAGACTCTCACCTGCACTTGCGCCAAGTGCAAGTGTCGGGCAAAGAACGCCCTCAGAGTGACATGTCTGTTTATTATAACCCCCGCAAAATAAATCAGATGTTTATTCGTCTGCAATAGTATGTTTTGAGAGTGGGGCAGTGATTCCACGCGCGATCTGGAAGGTGCCCCGATTATATTTCTTGGCTTGATACAGCGCCGCGTCTGCCGCGCGAAGCAGGTCTGCGCCGATGCGCGCGTGGATTGGATAAAGGGCAATGCCGCCCGAGATGCCCAGCCTGAGTTTCTTCTTGTCGGAGAAGGTGAACTTGAGTTTTTTCATTCCCTCGACGATCTTTTCCGTGACAACCATCGCAGAAGACATATCGGATTGGGTCAGGATCAATGTCAACTCATCGCCGCCGTACCGCGCCAGAAAATCCGTGTTGCGCACCCCGCGCGCCATCTGATTGAAGACCAGCCGCAAAACATCGTCACCTGTGGAATGTCCGTATGTGTCGTTCACTTCTTTGAATCCATCGAGGTCCATCATGACGACTGCAAAGGAATAATTGTTTCTGCGGGCAGACATCACCTCCTCTTCGAGTCGTTCGTCGAGGGCGCGGCGGTTGGGTAAACCCGTCAGTGTGTCGCTGTAAGCCTGGTGGCTGATAATCTGGTGCAAACTTGCATTTGAAATCGCAACCGCCGCCTGGTCTGCAAGCAGGTTCAAAAGGCGCAGTTCCGAGTGTGAAAACTCTCCGATCTTTGAGCGGGACAGGTTCATCACACCCACCACAGCGTCGCCTACTTTAAGTGGTATCCCGATGATGGAGCCAGCCCAGTTATCGGGAATGTTCTGAAATAGAGTGTGTTCGCGCGTATTTTCAACAATGATCGTTTCCCCATGGCGCGCCACAGAATAGGTCAGCCCGTTTGATCTTGGTTTCGACCACGGCTTGTTGCGCGTACCTTCCGAATCCAGCGCCGCGCCGAATGAAAGTTTCTGATTTTTATAGAGGAAAATATTTACATCGCGCGCATTGAACACGAGGCGTATTGCCTCTGTCACAACCGCATCCAGCACATCGGGCAGTTCCAGGCTGGAGGTGAGGTTGATGCTCAACTTCTTGAGCGCGTCCAGTTCATCGGTCTGTTGCTTGAGCATAAGAATCAGCGCCCGATGTTCGATCAACTGCCTTGCAGTTTGTTCTGAATTCTCAGGGTCTTCAAAGGAATATTTTGCCAGCGACGCGGTGAGGATGTCCAGCAGTTTAAGCAAATACTCACGCGCTATCGGAGATTCGCCCTGCTGTTCAAGCACGTGATATGCATCTTCCAAAATCTTTAATCTTGTATCGCCCATTCTTCTCTTTTGACCGGTCTGGCATTAAATCACAACTCAAGGCTAATCAAGTTGGCTCTTTTGTCCTATATTTTCCAAGCCGGTTATCGGCATTATAACCAGCCCTCTTTGAATGATGTGTTGCACGCACGTTACAGCCCATTGCAGTTTCGATATGCTACAATGGATGCACCCATCTCTGGAGGACAACGTGTCAAATGCCATCCCCGCCGGGGACTCACCCAACCCCCCCGATCATACGCAAGGTAAGCCTGCTCCCGCCACACCGCTGAATCCACGCCGACGCGGGATCATCATCGGCGCCTCAGACGGACTCGGCGCCGAACTTGCGAAAAAACTTGCGCGCGAAGGATATTCACTCGCCCTGCTTGCGCGCCGCAAAGATAAATTGGACACGCTTTGTAATGAGATCAACGCGAACGGAGGATCTGCCCGCGCGTATGTCCATAACGTGTCTGAATACAGCAAAGTTCCAGACCTGCTCCGTAAAACCGTTTCGGAACTCGGCGGTCTGGATTTGGTGATCTTTGCGGCTGGCGTGAATCTTCCGCCCGGCGGGATTGATAAATACAATTTCGAGAATGACCGCAAAATGGTCGAGGTCAATCTTATCGGCGCGATGGCATGGTTAACGCCGATTGCCGAGATGTTCCAATCTGCAAAAGCCGGGCAGATCGTGGGCATTTCCTCCGTCGCAGGGGATAGCGGGCGCGTAGGCAACCCCGGCAACAACATATCCAAAGCGGGGCTGACCACCTATTTGGAGGCGCTGCGGAACAGGCTCACCCGTCATGGCGTAAACGTACTGACGGTCAAGCCGGGTTTCATGAAAACGGAAATGCTCAAGAGCGCGCTGGGAGCGACTCCGTTTGCGATTGAACCCTCAAAAGCCGCGGAGAATATTATCAAAGCCATGCAGAAGCGCAGGCAGGTGATCTACACCGCGTCCATTTGGCGGTGGATCATGCTTGCCATTCAGCATACGCCTTCTTTTATTTTCAGAAGACTATCATTCTAATTTTGTTAGCTTGCTCAAGGCGGCGTCCCCGCCGCCGATGACGGCGGCTGGAGCAAACTTAAAACGACAATGTCCCTCCCACTCAACACCTTCACTCAACTCGAAAACTTCGGTCATTCCCTCAAAGCATCCTCCTACCGAATTCAAATTAAAAAAACGGAAGATATTTACGAACCCTTTCTGCTCGCCAAGAAACTGGGGCTGAAAGTAACCGCGCGCGGCACGGGTATCAGTTACAACGACGCGTCGCTCAACGGCGGCGGCATCGCGCTGGATATGACCGGGATGAATCAAATCGTCGAATGGGATTCAACGACCGGCTTGGCGCGATGCGAGTCCGGAGTCACGCTCGAGCAACTGTGGCATCAAGTCGAGCCGGATGGCTGGTGGCCCCCCGTCGTCTCCGGCACGATGAAAACAACATTGGGTGGATGCCTGAGCGCGAACATTCACGGCAAAAATAATTTTCAAGTCGGACCAATTGGCGGGCACGTCGTTGAATTTACTGCGATGCTCCCAACCGGCGCGCTGATTACTTGCACGCCCAAAAAGAATGCGGATTTGTTTTACGCGATGATTGGCGGATTTGGGATGTTGGGAATTTTTACATCCATCACGATGAAGATGAAACGCATCTTCTCCGGACTTATTTCTGTGGACGCGTGGCACGTGCCGAATCTCAGCCGACACTTAAGCGGACTGCACGATCACGCGGCAGATCACGATTACATTGTTGGCTGGCTCGATGCGTTCGCGCGCGGGAAAAATCTGGGGCGCGGGCAAATTCACGGCGCGCGCCAATTGAAAGAAGGCGAAGACCCGAACTCGCAAAAGACCATGCAACTGACATATCAACATCTGCCTGACCGCTTTTTTGGTGTCCTGCCAAAATCGTCATTGCATTATTTTATGAATCCGTTCATGAATAATTCAGGGATGTGGGGCGTAAACACGGCAAGATATATTTCCAGTTTGCGAACACACACGTTTCGACAGTCTCATGCTGAATTTCATTTCCTGTTGGATTATGTCCCGAACTGGGAGCGTTCGTTCGGACGCGGCGGTTTGATCCAGTATCAATCGTTTTTGCCGAAAGAGACCGCCGAGGACGCCTGGCGTGAAATGATCCAGCTTTCACAGCGACGCGGCTTGCCGTCGTATTTGTGTGTGACCAAACGTCACCGCCCCGATAAATTTTTGCTCACTCACGCCGTGGATGGCTTCTCGCTCGCGATGGATTTCAAAGTGACGGACAGGAACCGCGCGAAGTTAAGCCAGATGTTGCAGGAGTTCGATCGGATTGTTTTGAAAGCGGGCGGGCGATTTTATTTTGCAAAAAACAGTGAGACAACACCTGAATCCACTCGTAAGTTTTTGAGTGACGAAACAATCTTGAAATTCAAAAAACTCAAAAAGCGATGCGACCCAAATGGATTGTTGGAATCTGACTTGTATCGCAGGGTATTTAGGTAGTACCCATCTCAAAAATGCCCGCGCCATCCGTCATTGCGAGCGAAGCGAAGCAATCTCCCCGAAAATTGGGCTTTGTAAACGAAGTCGGGGATTGCTCACCTGCACTTGCGCCAGGTGCAAGTGTCGTCGGGCTACGCCCTCCTCGCAATGACGAGGTGTCGTTTTTGAGATGAGTTCTAGTCGAGTATGCAACGCACTGTTGGGAGATACGACATGGAACACTATGATTTGATTGTCATCGGGTCGGGACCGGCTGGCGAGAAGGGCGCCGCGCAAGCCGCTTATTTCGGAAAACGGGTGGCGGTCATTGAACGCGCTCCGTATGTGGGAGGCGCCGGGATCAATACAGGCACTGTCCCATCGAAAACCCTGCGTGAAGCCGCCCTGTATTTTTCCGGCTTGGAACAGCGCGGCTTGTATGGGATTGATTACTCGCTCAAAGAAAACATGTCTGTTGCGGATTTTATGCACCGCGAACATGTTGTTGTAGAAAAAGAAAGAAAGATCATCGAGCGTAACCTGCAACGCCACAAGATTACGCTGATGTATGGTGAAGCATCACTCAAAGACGCGTATACCGTGCGCGTGACAGCCTCCGATGGGATTACAGAAATCAGCGGCGGCATTATCCTCATCGCAACCGGTTCTTCTCCCTATCATCCGCCTGAGATTCCCTTTGATGGGGATCTGATCTACGACTCCGATTCCATCCTGCATATGAATCGAATCCCTAAAACGATGGTTGTTGTTGGCGGCGGAGTCATCGGAACGGAATACGCCTCCATATTTGCGGCGCTGGGTGTGCAGGTTACGCTGGTGGAACCGAAGGAGCGCATCCTGCCGTTCGTTGATTCAGAGATCATCGAGCGATTGGTCTATCAACTTCGGTTGCTGGGTCTTCAGTTTGCGCTTGGCGATAAAATGACCGCGATTGAACCGCACAAGGACCATGTTCAAGTCACGTTGGAAAAGGGCGGCATCCTGGATTTTGATATTGCTTTGATCGCATCTGGCAGGCAGAGCAATGTGCAGGGGTTGGGTCTCGAACAGATTGGCGTGAAATTGGGCAACCGCGGATTAGTCATCGTCAACGAAAAATATCAGACGAGTGTATCGAACATCTACGCGGCGGGCGATGTGATTGGCTTTCCCGCGCTGGCTTCCACCTCGATGGAGCAGGCGCGCGTCGCGATGGTGCACGCGTTTGACTTGGAATACAAGGAACGTGTGTCGCCCATCCTCCCGCTGGCGGTGTACGCCATCCCTGAAATGTCTTCGGTTGGTCTTACGGAAGATGAATGCCAGACAAAAAACATTCCATATCTTCTTGGGCGCGCTTTTTACGATAACAATGCACGCGGACAGATCATCGGCGATATGAGCGGCATGATCAAACTGGTTTTCTCGTCCAGCGATAAGAAACTCCTGGGCGCGCACATCATCGGCGAACAGGCTTCGGAGTTGATCCATATCGCGTCTCACGTAATGATGATGAATGGTTCGATTGATGCCTTCATTGATGCCGTGTACAACTTCCCCACGCTGGCGGATGCCTATAAATATGCGGCGTATGATGGACTGGGAAATTTGGAAAGACAGAAGGCTTCAACAGAATAAGGTTTTATTCATGCAAATTGAAATTCTCGATCTTGGCTTGATCGAATACGAACAAGCTTGGAAGTTGCAAGACCAATACGCGGCAGAGATCGCGGAAGGCAAACGTGCGCCGACTCTGTTGCTGTTGGAACATCCTCACGTCTACACATTTGGCCGCCGCGGGAAGCAGGAGAATTTGTTGTGGGGCGAATCTCAACTAAAAGAAAAGGGGATTGCCATTCATTGGGTGGATCGCGGCGGCGATGTCACCTATCATGGACCTGGTCAATTGGTTGGGTATCCGTTGTTGCCGCTAAGACTCCCTTCTCCCCTCGGGAGAAGGGTTGGGGATGAGGGAGAATCGCGCATCCCAGATGCCGATTACGTTGGCTACGTCCGCAAGTTGGAGAAAACACTGGTCGCCGCGTTGGCGCGTCTCGGGCTGGTGGCAGGACAAAGGTCCGGGTTGACCGGCGTATGGATTCAGGCAGATGTCCATTCGCGTTGCCCGAGATGCTCATCCGAAGATCGCAGGAAGCCTGCCAAGATCGCGGCGATTGGCGTCAAAGTGGATGCGCGCGGAGTCTCGCGTCATGGCTTCGCCTTGAATGTGAATCCAGACATGGATTATTGGGATGGCATCATCGCGTGCGGCTTGCAGGATGAACCAATCGCTTCGCTCGCGGACCTGTTCGAGAGTCCGCCTTCGATGGAGCGCGTGAAGCAGGAAGTTGTGAAGGCGTTTGGGGAAGTGTTTGGCGATTGAGTCCAAGACTTCGGAAGTCTTTTAATACCAATGAGCCATTACAGGGGAGTCAAAAACTTTGATACACTTCACCATTATTTCATGAAGGAGACAATATGCTTCAACAAAAACCGAAGATGAACCGCCGCGATTTTTTGAAATTGATGGGCGCGTTCGCGGGGGCGTCAGCGGTGGTGACTGCCTGTGCGCCGGAATCAGTTCCAGGTCCAGACCCGACGCGTGCCGTGCAGTTGCCTGTCAACCCAACGGGTGTGCCTCCCGAACCAGCGCTCGCGCCCGTCTCGCTGGGAATCATCGCCTTGAATCGCATGGCGTTTGGTCCCCGACCGGGTGATTTTGACGTCTTCAACGCGTTGGGGTCAACGGATGAAGAACGATTGCGCGCGTTTGTGGCGCAGCAACTGAATCCTGATTCGATTGACGACAGCGAATTCGAAGCGCGTTATGCCGCGGCAGGATTTGGGACATTGCACAAGACACAGGACGAATTGTATTACGATCATATCGCGAACAATCTCTATGACTCGAACGATGAGGCGTATTGGGATTGGTACAGCAAGCCCGCGTATGAATTGATTGATGCAACTTTTCTGCGCGCGGTTTACAGCAAGAAACAACTCGTTGAAGTGCTGGCGGATTTCTGGCACAATCATTTCAACGTGTATTTCTGGCAGGATGATGGCGTGCCGCTGCTTGTCTCTTACAACCGCGATGTTTTGCGCGCGCACATGCTCGGCAATTTCCGGCAGATGCTTGAGGCGGTCGCGACACACCCTTCGATGTTGTATTACTTGAATCAAAACAACAGTTCTGATGCAGGACCCAACGAAAACTTTGCGCGTGAGTTGTTCGAACTGCACACGCTTGGGGCTGAGAATTATTTTGGGGTGCAGGACCCGAATTCGATCCAGAAAGATGCGAACGGCATCGCTATCGGCTACGTGGACAACGATGTCTACGAATCCGCGCGCGCCCTCACGGGCTGGCGTGTTGATGATGATATTTATGAATACGAAGATGGCATCGAAAAAACGGGGCGCTTTATTTATTACAAACCCTGGCATGACCGCTTCAATAAACTCGTGTTGGGGAAATATATTCCGCCTGACCAGCCCGATATGCAGGACGGGCGCGACATGCTGGATTTGCTCGCGAATCATCCCGGCACCGCGCGATTCATTTCGCGCAAACTCGCGCGCCGCTTCATTTCGGACAACCCGCCTGATTCAGTTGTGGACGCGGCATCCGCCGTATTTATGGAGAACCGCAACGCGCCCGATCAGTTGAAGCGCGTGGTCGAAACGATTTTACTTTCACCTGAATTCAGCCGGACCTGGGGCGCGAAGATCAAACGTCCCATCGAAGCCGCCATCTCGATGATGCGCGCGTTGAATACGGATTTCACGAAATTGCCCGGCGGAATCCCGTGGATGTGTACGATGATGGGACAACCACTCTTTGAACGCCGCCCGCCGGACGGCTACCCCGATGTGAAAGAAGCATGGGCAAATTCCATGTCGCTTTTGTACCGATGGAATTTTGCAGTCGGTATTTCTGAAAACTGGTTGGACGATGAAGAGCAACAGCGAATTATCCGATCAGATATTTTGGGACAAACGCCAACAGAACTTCGCACTGCCGAATCTCTCGCGGATTATTGGATCCCGCGTTTGTTGAACCGCTCCATGTCTGACTCAGACCGCCAGGCTGTGATCGCCGTCATGGCGCAGGAATATGGCACACAGGAAGAATTGCCACAGGATCACATTGATTGGGTTTTGCCCGCCATGGTCGAAGTGATTCTGATGAGCCCCGATTTTCAATGGAAATAAGAATCAAAACCTTGCTTAGCCACAGAGCACACAGAGATTTTGAGTTTTTTCTCAGAGAACTCTGTGATCTCTGTGGCTGAAGGAAAAAGGAATTTTTATGCCTACACCAAAATTTACCCGTCGAAACTTTTTACAAGGATGTTCTGCCGCGATTGCCGGGCTGGCTGGCGCGCGGCTTACGAATGTGGCGTTTGCCCAGGGAGATGGTTCAACAGATACGCTGGTCGTTATCTTTTTACGCGGCGGCTGGGACGCGCTCAACGTCGTCCCGCCGCGCGATGGCGATGACCGCGGCTACTATGAAAACGCGCGCCCCGATATTAAAATCACCGACCTGTTGCCGCTCAACGATCAATTTGGATTGCACCCCGCGCTTGCGCCGCTTCATGGTTTGTATCAGTCTGGAAAAATGGCAGTCGTGCACGCGGTGGGGTTGAACTACGACACGCGCAGTCACTTCGATGCAATGGAATACATCGAACTTGGCACGCCCGGGACAAAAAACACAGCCTCAGGTTGGATCACGCGTTACCTTCAAGCGACAGGCGTTTCCAGCATTCTGCCTGCGCTTTCCACGTCCGGCGCGCCCTCCTCTCTGCTGAACTACGTTCCAACCGTCAACTTGAATGACCCCGGCGATTTTTCTCAATGGGATAATGGACTCGCCGCATCGCAACAAATTGCCCTGCGGCAAATGTACAGCGGCGAGACGCTCCTGCATCGCGCCGGCGCGCGCACGTTGGAGTCCATGAGTATTGTCAGCCCATTGGTTGAACAGGAATATCAGCCGTCCAACGGCGCATATTACAACGACGATGAATTAGGTCGGCAACTCAAAACTGTCGCGCGCATGATCAAACTCGGCGCGGGTCTGCGAGTTGCCACCGTGGATTATGGCGGCTGGGACACACACGAATATGAAACCGATGGCAATGGCGGATACATCGCAGATTTGCTCGGCAATCTCGCGTCGGCATTATCCAATTTTTATCTCGATCTTGATTCGGGATACACCGATCGTTTGTCTGTGGTGGTCATCAGTGAGTTTGGGCGCAGGCTCGTGCAGAACGAAGCCTACGGCACAGATCATGGTCATGGCAATGTGATGTTTGCTTTGGGCGGCGGTGTGAACGGCGGGCAAGTCTACGGCGCGTGGCCCGGCCTGCACAACGACCAGTTATACGATCACGCCGATCTCGCCATCACCACCGACTATCGCCAGGTGCTGAGCGAAATGCTCACACGACGACTCGGCAACGCGGATGTCGCGTCTGTTTTCCCCGGCTATACACCAACAGGTGAAATGGGAATCTTTCGCGGGATATAGCAATGCACCGTCCCGCAGGTTTTCTTGAAAAACGATATCGTTCCAAACTCAACCCTTCGACAGGCTCAGGACAACGCCTGCGGGATGTTTGAATCTAAAAAACAGGCTCCGCGTTACTTCGATAAACTCAGCACGAGCTTTCTCAGCCGGAGCCTGTTTCTGTTTAAGAAAACGAATCTACGCCCGCGATTCAGCCGTCGCCTTCGTAGGAACCGTGTTATCCCGTCTCCACAAAACGGTGACGACTGCAAGATAAACAAAGTAAGCGATCATCTCAGTGAGTGACGGATTACCGTTGTAGCCAAACAGGGTCTTCATCAATTGACCGGCGACAGAAGTTTCATCGAGGACCGCGTTCACATCCCAAACGTGTTCCACCACCGAAGGAATCCAACCAACTTCGTTGAATTCATGCACGCCGTGAGCAACAAGCCCCGCCGCGAAGAGGATGAGCAGAATACCAGTAACCTGGAAGAATTTTCTCAAGTCCAGGCGGACAGTTGTTGCGAAGAGGGTGTAACCAAGCAACGCGGCAGTACCAAGCCCGAGGATCGTCCCGGCTAAAGTTTGGATCACATTATTCGCCGTCTGTGTTTTATCGCCGACGAAGAACGCGGCAGTGATGAAGATCGCGAGTTCAACGCCCTCACGCACAACAGCCACAAAAGCCAGCCAGAACACTGCGCGCTTTCCTGTGGACGCGGCGGCTTTGTTTACGCCGTCTTCCAATTCGCTTTTCAAAAAGCGGGCTTGCTTACCCATCCAGAAAATCATCCATGTGAGGATGCCAGCCGCGATGAGCATCGTGATGCCTTCAAAAATTTCCTCAGCGCGCGCTTCCAGCGACATTCCAAAACTGGTGAGCAGGACCGCCGTCAAAATGCTAACGACGACCGCGCTCAAGGTTCCGAGCCAAACAGCCGGCGAGAGATCCGTGCGGCGGATTTTTATCACCGCACCGAGCACAATACCGATAATCAGGGCGGCTTCCAATCCTTCGCGCAGAGACAGTAAATAAGTAGGTAACATTCTTTCTAAATCTCCTATTTTGATTAAGTTATCCGATTGCCGATGTTATAATCGAAGGCGCTGGAAATATCCAGATATGTGTATGTAAATTCAAATATACTGGATTGATACCGTGTTTCAACGTAATTGAAAAAAAATTTTTTTTGGGGGGGGGATTATGTGCGCATCGTCCCGCAGATTATACCTGCGGGACGATGCGCAATGCCAGTTATTACTAACCAGGGAGTTATTTATTTTTTTTTCGCGGCGGGCATTTTCTTTACTTTTGTCGCGCGGCGATAGGGGGGCATATCAATCACGCAGACCCGACACTTGCTCGTATCCAAAATCTTGTTCCACAGGCTCGGGTAACTCTTCGAGAAACTATCGGGGTCAAGCGTGGATGTGATCGCGGTTGGCAGGTTGGCATAATAGCGGTGGTTGAGAAGCTGGTGCAGTTTGTCCTCTGCCCATACAGAACTGATGCCGCTCTCTTTCACATCGTCGAGCATCAGCAGGGGAGTGGTGCGAATCTCGTAGGAGCGCCGATCAAACGTCACGTCCGAATTGGGGCGAAAGGTCGCCTTCAAATAATCCAGCAGGGTGGAAACCTCCGCAAGGATGGCTTGTCCGCCGAGCAGGAGGCGATAATTTCCGATTGCCGCGGCTAAATGTGTTTTCCCGCAATGCGACTGACCGAGAAACACCAGCCAGCCGTTGGGGTTTTCTGCAAAATGGACAGCCGCATCCATCGCTTCGTGCAGTCGCTTGATGTGTTGCGGCGTAACTTTCTCGCGGACGATTTCCTTGTCCTTGTAAGACCTGCCAAACTTGTCCTGCCGCTCTTTCGTGATCGTGGTGACGATCTCCTTGCCGACTTCGTCATCGCGTGTTTCAAAATTTCCAAACGACATTTCCTTGATGTGCGAAAACGACAGCATCGAGATGCCCGGGTTGCTCGTCTCGGTGGGGCGGCGGTAATCCGGCGCGGTAATGCGCATGTATTTCACGAAGTCGGCATCCTGCAACCGCGAGCGGATACGGCTCTCGATTTCATCCAAAATTAAATTGGTTGTTATCACTGTTGGCAATTTGTTGATATAACGATAGTTGATGATCTGGAAAAGTTTTTCCTGCGCCCAGGGCGTGGCGTTCTGAGTACCGAAATCATCCATCACCAATAAATCTGCATTGCGAATATCTTCGAAGCGCGCTTCGAAAGTTGTTTCGGGGTCGTTGTAGGCAAAGCGCAGTGAATCAAGCAAATCGGGGACAGTGATGAAGAGAGTTGGAACACCTTTTTGAACACAATCATTTGCAATCGCCGCGGCTAAATGAGTCTTGCCAC
>Ga0247727_10001921_pt1 | contig 48112 bp, 28 predicted proteins | sample WisWelCaveWW1625_FD_202498 | JGI IMG/M metagenome (GOLD analysis project Ga0247727, IMG submission 202498) | Biofilm microbial communities from Wishing Well Cave, Virginia, United States - WW16-25 | ecosystem: Environmental > Aquatic > Deep subsurface > Groundwater > Cave microbial mat | place...
AGGATGGCGATAGCGTTGATACTGCAGTTCTTTGAGGATTTCTGGCGTAAATTCGAGTTGGATTGTCATTTTTCTATCTTACCAGACCGACGCCTAAATGCGCAATTCGTCCCCGTGCTGAGTATATTCAACTCTCAATATATAAGCCCGAATATCGCCCGGCAATACCCCGCGCGTTCCATCCTGGGTGTCCCGTTGATAGTTGGCACAAACAAACTTGGGGCAGCGATCATTGCCTTCAATGCGTTGCACGAGTTCACCACGGAGAAAATAGAACGCGCGGAGCAGGCCGGGGCGCAGATTGCAATCGCTCTCTGGAATTTTCAGCAAGGCACAGAAATACAACGACGTCTTAACGAAAGCAATGCGCTGGTGGAGATTGGGCGCGCCCTCGGTGAGACCGAGCATGTGGGATTAAACACTGTCCTGCAATTGATCGTCAATTCCGCGCGGGAATTAATTCCCCAGGCAGAGCAGGCCGTGATTCACATCGTGGATCATGAAGAAAAAATGCTGATCCCGTATGCAGTGTCGGGGTACTCCGAAGGAGCGCTAACCGGCTCACAATTGGGAATGCGCGCCGGGATGGGCGTTGCCGGGCAGGTAATCCAGAATGGTGTCCCGATAAACATTGCAGATATACAAACCGACGCGCGCTTCCTGAGCGCTGGTGGCCAACAAGGTTTTCGTTCCCTGTTGGTTGCCCCTATTTCTGGCGGTAACCAGCAATTTGGCACGATAAGTGTGCAAAGCAAAGAGATTGGCGCATTCTCCAAAGACGAGGAGGAGTTACTCAAGGCACTGGGAATTCAAGCAGCCATTGCCATTGAAAACACCCGCTTATTTGAAACCACCCAGAAGCAATTAAAGGAAATGGACGCCCTGTACAAGACCAGCCGGGGATTGGCAACCTCCTTATACCCCGACGAGCTTATCAAAGATATCGTAACATTGCTTCAGAAAAACTTTGGATACTATTACGTTCAGGTTTTTTTGCGGGATTCGAATGACGGCACCCTCAGTTTGAAGATGGGAAGCGGCGAGATCGGCAGCAATCTCAACAAAAATGAGGTTCGTTTGCCCAGCGGCGCAGGGATTGTCGGCTACGTCGCAGAAACAGCCTCCGCCTTTGTCACCAGCAACGTTAATGAGGTCCTTTTCTTTGAGCGCAACCCCTTGTTGCCGGATACGCAATCTGAAATGGCAGTGCCAATCAAGATCGGGAAGAGTGTAATCGGCGTATTGGATATACAAGAAAGACCACCGCACCATCTCACTGAAGGAGACTTGAATTTGATGACCGCCGTGGCTGAGCAATTGGCGGTGGCGCTCCAAAAAGCCGAACTTTACACTGATTTGCAGACGGCCCTCGAACATGAACAGACCACCCGCTCACAGTTACTCCAAAGTGAACGCCTCGCGCTCGCTGGCCGCCTGCTGGCTACAGTTTCTCATGAGTTGAATAACCCCATTCAAGCCATCCAGAACACATTGTATTTACTCAAAGACGAAAAAGGTATCTCTGATCAGGGTAGTCGTGATTTGAGCATTCTTCTTGCTGAGACTGAGCGTATGGCCGCGCTCATCGAACGACTGCGCTCGGTATACCGCCCGGTTCACGCAGAAGATTTCAAGCCGATACAATTCAATGATCTGGTGAGCAGTGTCTGCGCACTCGTTTCCGGGCAACTCCGCCATCAAAAAATTCAACTCCACACAGACCTTGATCCAAAACTACCCATGATTCCAGGAATTCCCGACCAGTTAAAGCAAGTGGTGCTGAACCTGATCTTGAATGCCATCGAGGCGACACCGGCGACGGGCAGCCTCATGCTACAAACCCTGGCGGCTCAATCTGAAATCGTCTTTTCGGTGAAAGATACTGGCAAGGGGATTGCCCTAAAAATCCTTCCCCAACTATTTGACGCCTTTGTTACTGACAAAAGCACAGGGACCGGCTTGGGGTTGACCATCGTCCATGACATACTCCAGCGGCACCACGGACGTATCCTGGCTGAAAACATTTCCGAGGGCGGGGCCAAGATCACCATCTGGCTGCCTGTCGCCATGGGGGAACAGTTTTGAACTATTCAAGTCAAGTTCTGATCATTGACGATGAAGCCAGCTTGCGGCAAACGATGGCGCGCATCCTGCAACGGGAAGGGTACCATGTCACTACCGCCGAAAACGGCACGGAAGGTCTGGCTTTGCTCTCCCAAAATGATTTCGATTTGGTGTATCTCGATATTCGTATGCCAGAGTTGAGCGGCTTGGAGGTGCTAAAAACCATCCGCGCCCAACAACCACAATTGCCAGTCATTTTATTCACGGCACAGCCCGATGTAACGACGGCCATCCAGGCCTTGCGAAATGGAGCAACTGATTATTTACTCAAGCCATTAAAGCCGGCCCAACTCATTGAGCATACCAAAGCAATTCTCGCCAGGCAGGAGGACGAACGCCTTAAAAGGGAGCTACAGGTGCAAATCAAGTCTCTGGAAGCCAAACTGCGGGATCTGGAAAATGTACAGGAACCCAAACAGACTCCTGGCGACACGGCCAACGAGGGTGACCATTACCTCAAACGCGGCAAACTGACCCTGGACTTGCATCGTTATCGGGCCATCATCGCCAACCGTGTCATTGACCTGCCCCTGACTGCCTTCAATTATTTATTGGTGCTCGCCCGCCACGCGCCAGGGATAGTAAGTTATCAAACGCTGGTGGCAGAAGCGCAAGGCTATCAGGCGAGTGCAAAGGAATCGCAGGAAATTACCAAATGGCACATTCATCAAATCCGCCAGGCAATTGAAAAGAACGCCCGACACCCATCATTTATCATCAATGTGCGCGGGACAGGCTATCGACTTGTTGTGGATTAAGTAAGCCGGATTTCCTGCCTCGAAAAGGAACTTTATGGGGCGTATCAACTCCTGATAAACCCGCTTCCCGCTTGACCCGGAGGCGGGTTTTTTTTGCCCCAACTTTTGCCAACCCGTTTCTGCTTATCCCATTCTCTTCTCCGGGAGGTCTTATGGAATAATAAAAGTGGTCAAAAAGACCCGACGCAAAAGTGACCAGCTTTTCCATGCTCGCGGCGAAAGCCCAACCTTTGCCAACATTATCGGCCAGCCCCTGACCCGGTGGAACCATTAACTCATGGAAAATATACGTACGGAAAACTTAACCACGCACAGCGCAAAAGAAGGCGCCATCCACATTGTCGTAGTTGACGATCACCCCAACACCGCGTCAACCCTTGCGCGCGCCATTGCTCAACTTGGGGGCAATATTGAGACACTCCCTGTTGTGAGCGGAAAGCAAGCATTGGAATTTGCGGATACCGCCGCCATTGATATTCTGATCACAGACATGATGATGCCGGACATGAACGGGCTGGAACTCATTGAACAATTACAGGCCCACCCCGGCGGGCGTCCGGCCTACATCATCCTGATTACGGCCTATGGTATCCCGGGATTAAAAGAAACCGCCCGTCGCTTAAAAGTGAACGAGGTCCTCATAAAGCCCATACCGCCGCAACAGATCTGCCAGATCATTGAACAAGCGCTGGGCGCCATGGGGTACCCGCAACTTAGCAAACCGGTTGCACAATCTCGAACTCCAGCGAAAATCCTCATCGCTGACGATTATCCCGACAACATATCCCTGTTATCCAGATACCTGGCGAGCGAAGGCTATGAATTCATCAGCGCCCATGATGGTGTGGAGACGCTGGAAAAAGCACGCACAGAAATGCCGGACCTGATCCTGATGGATGTCAACATGCCGCGCAAAGACGGCTTGAGGGCGCTTGAGGAATTGCGCGCAGACCCGACAATTGAACACATCCCCGTCATTGTGTTGACTGCTGCGCGCATCAGCCCGGCGGATATGCAACACGGCCTGAATTTGGGCGCCGACGATTACGTGATAAAACCATTTGACAGGCTCGAACTGCTCGCACGCATCCGCACAAAATTAAGGGTCAAAAACGCGGAAGACCTGATCCGTCAACGCAACAGGGAACTTAATATTCTTCCTGAAATTGGCAGGGAACTCAGTGCCCGCCTGGATTTGGAGGAGCTTTCAAACCTTGTGCTTCGGCGCACGGTGGAGACCTTGGGGGCAATGATGGGCCATATCCTCATTCTAAATTCAAAATACCCGCTTCATAAGCATTATCGCATTTCGACGACTGGCTCCAATGAATTTGAAATCCCATTCCCACCTTTGAATCTTTTACTTCAGCAAGTCGAAGAAAATCGCGCGAGCATTCTCATAAAAGATGTCCTGGCAGACCCGCGCTGGCCGACGATACCGGGTGACCCAACCCGCTCAGCCGTTATTGTCCCCATGTTTGGTCGCTTAAACCTGATTGGTTTGTTTGTATTGGTTCACGAGCAGCCCGACTATTTCAGCCAGGATCATCATGTGTTACTGCAAGCCATTGCCAGCCAGGCTTCCATAGCGGTGGAAAACGCAAAATTATATGCGGATATGGCTCGGGAACAGCAACGGTCAGCCGCAATCCTGCACAGCGCGGCGGATGCCATCATGATGTTTGATGCTGATGGCATATTATCGATGCTAAACCCGGCCGCGGAGAAGTTGTTCACCGACTACCAAACAAAATTAGGATTACCGCTGGCCCGTGACAGCGGATACGACATGTTGATCAATTGCCTGGAAGAAGCCTATAACTCGGACAGGCCATATTCACGGGATGTCGTCTGGCCTGACCAACGGGTTTTCATTGGGCAATTCACCCCCATTCCCGATGGTGGCTGCGTCGTCGTCCTCCACGATGTGACGCACTTCAAGAAACTCGAAAAGGTAAAGGATGAATTTATTGCCACCGCTTCCCATGATTTGCGGAATCCAATTACCTCAATCAAGGGTTTCAGCCAGCTTATCCAACAGGCAGGACCGCTCAACGAAATCCAGGAAGAATTTATACAGCGCATTCAGCATGCCGCTGACAATATGAATGATTTGGTGGGGAACATGCTGGATCTGGCAAAAATGGACCTGGGTGCGGAACCGAGGCGCGAAATATTGGACGTGGCCCACTTGCTAGCACAGATCGTGGCTGAATTCCAGCCACAAGCGGAAGCGAAGGGGCAGTTGTTGGCCCTGAAGGAAACTGAGACCCATTCGTCTGTCAAAGGCGATGCGTTCCAATTGCGCCAGGCGATCAAGAATCTGGTCGGTAATGCCATCAAATATACCCCGGCTGGCGGCACAGTTACGCTTTCCTCCCGGAACCTGGCGGGCGTGGTGCGCATCAACATTCAGGATACCGGATATGGGATGCCCGCCTCTGACCTGCCGCATGTCTTTGAACGTTTTTATCGGGTGCGCAATAATGGCCACGACGAGATCGAGGGAAATGGCCTGGGACTGGCAATCGTAAAATCCATTGCCGAAGGGCATCGCGGTAATGTGACCGTGGAGAGCGAACCTGGCAAAGGCTCCGCTTTCACCCTGACCCTGCCTCTCGTGAATGGCAAATGAACGATACAACTTTTCCCAACTGTTCTTCGCATAACCCAATCGGGCAACCCGTCCGTTTTGTGGAAAATAAGACCATGAAATTTGGAGTTCGTCATCCAAGGAGAAAGTAACATGAAAACCCATCGCATTGTTTCCATCCTGATCATGGCCGCAGCTGTTTTGAGCGCGTGCGGTCAGGCCCGGCCAGCCGCGACTACTGCACCCGAAACGTTGACACCAGCCAGTATTCAATTTTCCTGGTTCCATGACGTGGAATTCGCACCTTTTTATGGTGCCGAAGCGCGCAATTATTACGCGGATGCCGGGCTCGATGTAAAACTGCTCGGCGGCGGCTTTGACGCGGAGGGTAACTATACCGACCCGGTACAGCGCGTCGTGGATGGCCAGGCTGACTTTGGTGTCGCCGGCGCTGACCAGATTTTACGGGCGCGGGCGCAAGGCCTGCCCGTGGTCGCCATTGCAACCATCTATCAGCGCAGCCCAATCGTACTGATCTCGCTGGGTGCGAAGAACATCACCCGCCCGCAGGATTTGGTTGGGAAGCGCATTGGCGTCCAACCTTCCACGATTAGCGTGGGCATCTCTTTTGAAGCGCTTCTGCTCTCGCAAGGCATTAGCCACTCGGATTTGGTCGAGCGTTCGGATATTAACTTTGGCTCTGTGGATTACCTGTTCGATGATGAACTGGACGTGATGCAGGGCTTCATCACCAATCAGGCCATCCAGGCGCAAATCCGCAACAATAACGATGTCAACCTGATCCTGATGAGCGATTACGGGATCGACCTCTACACCGACGTTCTGTTCACCACGGAAGATACGATCGCGAACCGCCCTGAACTTGTGCAAGCCTTTCTCAACGCCTCGTGCAGCGGCGCACAATGGGCCGTGGATAACCCCGATGCCGCGGCTGATTACCTGTTCCTTTCCTATGGCACGGATATGGATGAGCAGACGCGCGAGGTGCAACGCCAGGGCATGCTGGCCTCCGTGCCATTGATCAACCCGGCGGGCAGCCGCCCCTGCTTGATGACCCTTGAGGCTTGGCAGGTTGCCCAGGAAATTCTGCTCGCACAGGCCCTGTTGGACAACCGACTAAATTTGGACGAAGTCTTCACACTGGACTTCCTCGATCAGTTCTATAGCGGCCAATAAGTTGGCAGACTTTCATTAAGACAGAGGTATGTTTATGAGCGACCAATCTTATTCTTCGAAAAACACATCCACCCGCCTGCCTTTCTATCGGCAACTGCGCTGGAACCTGATCCTGACATACGTCGCCCTCGCCATCCTGCCCGTCGCGCTTGTGGTCACACTGACGGTCACGCGGCTGAGGCAACAAGCCGAACAGCAGGTCATTCGCGACCTTGAATCCCTCGCCATCCTACAACGCGACCACGTGCAAAGCTGGCTGGATAGCGGCGGTTTGGCGCTTGACCTTTTCCTGACCGACACAGGGACGCGCCTGGCAACCTTCTCAGTACCGTTCCCCGCCCCCACAACCGAACCAGAATTAATATGGACCGCTGAACAGGAGCAGATCAACACTTTACTGGCCCAGGCGGTGCAAGCGCGCACTGGCGAACGCGCCTATTTCAACGAGCTTTTCGTCTACGACTCCGAAGGAAATGTGCTGGCGGCCTCCAACCCGACTTCCGTCGGCAAAGTCGTCACCCGCCAACCTTATTTCTCTTCCAGTCTTTCAGGGAAATACACCCAACCACCTTACTATGCAGTGGGCAGCGCAGACTTGACCATGCTGATTACACGGCCATTGGTGGATGGTTCCGGCAAAATCGCCGGCGTGCTGGCGGGCCGCTTGAACCTGGAAACCCTCGGGCAGCTCATGCTTCAAGAAAGCGCCGTGTACGCTTCCTTTGAAATTTATCTGGTTAGTCTCGAGAACAACTACTTCGTTACGCCCAGCCGCTTTGAAAGCGATGGCTATATCCAAACGCGTGCCTATCACAGCGAGGGCATCGACAATGCGCTCAACGGGCAGGACGGCTCGGGAACCTATAATGATTATCGAAGCCCGTCCGTCCCGGTATTCGGTGTCTACCGCTGGCTGCCTGAAATGCAGGTTGGCCTGGTCGCAGAGATCGATGTGGAAGAGGCGCTACAGCCATTTTCGCAGGCGAGTCTTTATAGTGCAGGCTTGGCCGCGATCGCAGCGGTCCTGGCTGTCTTGATTGCCCTGTACAGCGCCGGGCGCATTTCAAACCCTATCAGTGCGTTAACCAGTATCGCCGCGCAGATTGCTGGCGGCAGCCTGGACCAACAGGCCGCTGTCAAGGAACGAAATGAGATCGGGTTGCTGGGAAGCGCCTTCAACAGTATGACCAGCCAGTTGCGCGACCTGATCGGTTCGCTGGAAGAGCGCGTAGCAGACCGCACGAAAGCGCTGGCAACCTCGTCCCAGGTCAGCCGCCAGTTATCCACCATTATTGACCAGCGGCAATTGGTGATTGAAGTGGTGGAGCAGGTGCGTAGTGCCTTTAACTATTATCACGCTCACATTTACCTTTTGGATGAAAACACCGGAGAGATGGTGATGGCCGGTGGCACCGGCGAAGCTGGGCAAACCATGCTGGCGCGCGGTCATAAAATCCCCAAGGGACTTGGGTTGGTAGGCCGTGCGGCCGACACCAATAGCGCGGTATTGGTGTCTGACGTTTCCACCAACCCCGACTGGCTGTCCAATCCGCTCCTGACTGAAACAAAGTCCGAGGTTGCTGTGCCGATTTCCATCGGTGACCAGGTGCTCGGCGTTCTGGACGTACAGCACAACGTGGCTGGAGGGCTAAAGCAGGAGGATGCGGACCTGCTCCAATCCATCGCCAACCAGGTGGCCATTGCGGTGCGAAATTCCCGCCAATATCAGGTATCCGAAAAAGTAGCGAGGGAATTGGGCGTGGTTGCGACGGTTAGCACTGCCACTGCCACCATCACCGATACCAGCCGTCTCTTGCAGGAGGTGGTGGATCAGACCAAAAAAGCGTTTGGTTTCTACCATGCCCACATTTACCTGCTCAACGATGCCGGGGATACGCTTGAATTGGCCGCTGGTGCCGGGGACGTAGGCAGGCAAATGGTTGCAGAAGGTCGCCAAATCCTGCTCAATGCTGAAAGATCGCTTGTTGCACGTGCCGCACGCACCCGAACAGGAACGGTGGTGAACGATGTGCAGGCCGACCCCGAATTCCTGCCCAACATCTTGTTGCCGGATACCCGGTCAGAACAGGCCGTGCCGATGATCGTCGGCGATAGAGTGATTGGTGTTTTGGACGTCCAATCCGAATTCCTGAACCGTTTTACTGAAATTGACGTGAGCATCGAGACGACCCTCGCCGCCCAGGTTGCCGTCGCCCTGCAAAATGCCCGCAGCTTCTCTCAAATTCAGCGCCAGGCCCAACGGGAATCCACGCTCAACACGATTGGTCAAAAGATTCAAAGCGCCACCACCGTGGAAGCCGTGCTCCAGATTGCAGCGCGCGAATTGGGGCGCGCCCTGAATGCCCCGCTTACGATTGCCCAATTAGGAATGGGCAGAAATGAAGGCGGTAACGGCATTGGAACTGGCAACTAATTCGTCTGCCAAAGAGCCGCGAATCGTATGTTACCGATGCGAAGCCGGCGATTCAGGATGCATTGATCCATGACTATCAAAACAGAACGCAAGCGGTTAAACGAACTATTTGCAGATTTCGAACGGCTTGCCACCGCGCCTGAGGCGAATGCGGCGGAAATATGGCGTGAACTCGAAAGCCTGCGCGCCCGGCTTCTAAATCATGAAAAGCAAATTCCCGCAGCCGGAAAAACCGCGGTCGCCTCTCTGGATAATTTTGCTTCAGATTCAGGAGGTGCGCCACAGCGTCCTCCAGGCGCGATTATCTACGACGCAGATCAAATAGGATACGCTTATTCCAATGATAAATTGGAGCCGCTGCAAGGTCCACCGCACGGATTGCCAGGCATCAACAACGCGATCACCGCGCCAATAACTGTAAGCGGGCAACCCATCGGGGAATTGCAGATCGCGCCTCCGCTCGGTCATCAATGGACTGCGGACGAAAGAAACGTAGCGAACGGCATAGCTCAAGCAGCATCAATTCAAATCCAGAACCTGCGCCTCCTCGCCGTGGCCGAAGGCTCCCGTCACGAGGCCGAATTAGCCACCCGGCGCTTCATTCACGAAGGCTGGGACGCCTACCTGGATGCCGTAAACCGCAGTGAGCGGATTGGATATGCTTATGATCGGGCCTCCGTGACGCCTTACTCAGCTAAACTAAACCTGCACGGTGGGGTTCGTCAGGCCGTGGCAGTCATGGATGAAGAAGTGGGGGCGCTATACCTGCAGCCAGATCCCCAACGCGTATTAACCGATGCAGACAAAGAACTGGTGAGTGCAGTCGCAGATCAGGTTGCCCAGCAAGTGGAGAATATCCGCCTGCTCTCGGAGGCCTCGCGTGCCAGGGCAGAGGCGGATGATGCGATCCGCCGCCTGACGCGGGGTAACTGGGAATCGTTTGCAACGGACCGGGTCGGAGGGAATCCGGGCTTTATTTTCGACTCCGTTCAGATAACTCCCATGAATGAATCTTCCTGGCCGCAGGATGTCGTGCTTACGCAACCCCTGATCGTGCGAGGTGAAGCTGTGGGCCACCTGTCTGTGGCAGGTGGGAAGCGCGCCACCCCGGAAGACATTCAAATGGCGGCCTCCATCGCCGCGCAGGCAAGCATTCATCTTGAGACCCTGCGCCTCTCTGAGGAACTTCAAAAACGCGCCAATGAACTGGAAGAACTGGACCGTCTCAAATCGGCTTTCCTCGCCAACATGTCGCATGAGTTGCGCACACCGCTGAACTCCATTCTCGGTTTTTCCGATGTGATCCTGGAAGGATTGGATGGCGCGCTTACTGCCAACATGGACAATGACATACGTCTCATCCAGAAAAACGGCAAGCACTTGCTGCATCTCATCAACGACGTGCTGGATATGGCAAAGATCGAATCCGGCAAGATGAGCGTCGATCTTGAAAAATTCAGGCTGCACGATATTCTGTACGACGTTGTCAGCCTGACATCCACCATTGCCAGCGAGAAAAACCTTTTGCTGATCGTGGATGAGGCCTCAGATCGAGCGATTGAAATCTATGCAGACAACACACGGTTGCGGCAGGTGATGATCAATCTTGTAAATAACTCCATAAAATTCACCGAGGCGGGCAGGATCACTTTGTGCGCCACCCCCCTTGAAGGGGCCAGAGTTTTGATTACGGTAAAAGATACAGGGATCGGCATCCCGCTGGACCAATTGGAAACGATTTTCCAGGAATTCACGCAGGTGGATACATCCACGACGCGCAAGGGAGGCGGCACGGGTTTGGGCTTGCCGATCAGCCGCCGGCTCGTAAATATGCATGGCGGCCGTCTCTGGGCGGAAAGTACCGGAATTTCGGGTGAAGGCTCCACCTTCTTCGTAGAGTTGCCTCTCGAAGCCAGGATCACTGTCCAGGTGGAAAAACTGGACAGGTAAAATGGCGACACCTGGATTTCTTGAATGCAGTAAGTGCGGCAACCAGCAGGGTTATGAGCCGTTCGTTCCCGCCGTTTGTGATAAATGCGAATCGCAGTGGCTGGAAGCGTCTTATGATTATGCGATGTTCAAGCGCGAGTTGTTGCGCGGACTGCCGGGCCGCCCGGCCAACTTGTGGCGCTATCATGATATCCTGCCGCTTGGCGACCCTCATCCCTTTGATCTTTACCCTGCTGGCGGAACGCCACTTTGGCTTTCCCAGCACTTTGCCCCGGCCCTGGGGCACCGGCTCATTTATATAAAAGACGAGCGCTATGGGCCGACCAGCTCGTTCAAGGACAGGCAGGCCGCGGTTACTGCCGCAGTCATGACCGAAAACAATATTCGCGAGGCCGTGATCGCCTCCACTGGCAATGCGGCGGTCGCGTATGCCGCGGCCTGCGCGCGGGCGGGGATCAAGCTATGGGTTTTTATGACCAGCCTGGTTCCGCAGGAAAAGTTGCGGGAGGCCGCCCTCTTCGGTGCAGAGGTCATCCGCGTCAGCGGCAACTACGACCAGACGAAGCAGATCGCCAGCCAGTTTGCCCGACGCAAGAACCTGTTGTTTGACCGCGGGGCGGCGTCCATTCCAGCGCGCGAATCGATGAAGACGATTGCCTACGAAATGGTGGAGCAGCTCGGCTGGCAGGCCCCCGATTGGTATGTCCAGGCGGTAAGCGGCGGGTTGGGGCCGCTCGGTGTGTATCACGGTTTCAAAGAAATGTTCCACATGGGATTGATCGACCGCATTCCCAAGCTGGCCATCATCCAGATTGAAGGTTGTTCGCCAATGGTGCGGGCCTTCAAGGCCGGCAGGGAGGTGGCGGAGCCGGTCATCCCCGATACGCGGATCATTATTCTGGCAACGGGCAACCCCGGCAGTTCCTATACTTATTTGTGGCAGCTCGTGCAACAATTCGGCGGCCAAATGGAATCGGTTACCGACGCCGAAGCTTTTGCCGCGATGCGCTCCCTGGCCAGGTCCGAAGGGATGGCCGTGGAACCGGCAACCGCGGTCGCGTTTGCCGGTTTGGAAAAGCTGCTCAAGAGCGGCGTAATCGGCGTGGACGAGAGGGTGGTGGTTAACTGCACGGGTCACACCTTCCCCGTCGAAAAACACGTCCTGGGTGACCAATTTGCGGTGGATGTACACCTGAGCGAAGACCAATCCCCCGCCCCCCGCGAGGGGTTGCAGGCCGCGCTCGAAAACCTGGACGAGAGGGCCACTACCGTCCTGCTGATTGACGACAATGCCGACGACGCACTCCTGATCCGCCGCCTGCTTGAGGGGCGAAAGAACTATCGGGTATACGAGGCCAAGGACGGTTGGGAAGGCCTGGCGCTGGCGCGGCAAAAAATCCCTGACCTGATTGTCAGCGATTTGATGATGCCGGATTTGGATGGGTTCGGACTGGTGGAGGAACTCAAGCTTGATCCGCGCACGAAAGATATACCCATTGTCGTGGTCAGCGCCAAAGACATCACTCCTGAGGAGCGCAAACGGCTGAACGGCCATATCGAAGCACTCTATCAGAAAGGTTCACTTCCGGCTCGTAAATTCGTGGACGAAGTGATCCAGGTTATCAACGATAAAAACGGCAAGCAAGGAGATTGAGAATGGCTAAAACCGTACTTTGTATTGAAGACAATGCCGATAACATGCTGCTCATCCAGCGCACGCTCGAAGCCCGCGGGTATAACCTGTTGAAAGCCCAGAACGGGATGGCTGGGATTCGATTGGCGGAAACCGAGGAAGTGGACCTGATTTTGCTGGATATCAACCTTCCCGATATTGATGGGTATGAGGTGGCGCGCCGCCTGCGCAATAATGCCAAACACTCGCTGGGCTATACCCCGATAATCGCCATCACCTCCAACGCCCTGAAGGGCGATGCTGAAAAAGCCCTCAATGCCGGCTGCAATGTTTACATGGCCAAACCGATTAATATCCATGAACTGTGGGCGCGGGTTGAAAGCCTGCTTCCTACGAAGCCATAAGGCGGCCACTCCATCAGCCAACCGCAAGTCTGTCCAGGACGGGAGCATCAACCGGGAAATGGCCCCCTCGGCGGGACCAGGTGGGGCATGCCTGCGTGGAAATTTGAATGAAAAAGGAATCACAAATGGGATGCTTCCCTCTGTTCGGAATGTCAGTGCCAGGCCACACCATGAAATTGGCCATCTATCTGCGGTTGCCCTGGACGTGCCCGTGAACGCGCCAGCTTCCACGCAACTGCGTTCACAACAGCAAACGCACCTGCTCCACCTGGAATGTTCGAGCTGCAGAAAGCAATATTCCGCCAATGAGGTGCATACCTATTGCCCCGCTTGCCAGGCGGCCCTGCTCGCGCGTTATGACTTGAAAGCTATCCGGGATCAGGTGAGCCGGGACGAAATTCATGCGAGGCCGGGAGGCATGTGGCGCTGGCGTGAGTTGCTGCCTGTCGCTGATCCGGTCAATCAGGTAACACTGGGCGAAGGCGATACACCCACCCTCCAATTACCGCGCATCGGGGCCTCACTTGGCCTCTCCCACCTTTATCTCAAAGATGAAAGCAGCAACCCCACGGGATCATTTAAGGCACGCGGCCTTGCGGCCGCCATCTCCAAAGCCAAAGAACTGAATGTGGACAAAGTGATCATTCCCACTGCGGGTAACGCGGGCGGGGCCATGGCCGCCTATGCTGCGCGCGCCGGCATCAAGGCACACATCTTCATGCCCAGGGATGCCCCCCGCGCCAACATCGAGGAAAGTCGTATGGCGGGTGCTGAAGTGATCCTTGTGGATGGCTTGATCAGTGAAGCCGCAGGTTTGGCGGGCGAAAAAGCCCGCGCCGAGGGCTGGCTTGACCTTTCCACCTTCAAAGAGCCCTACCGACTCGAAGGCAAAAAGGTGATGGGCTACGAAATCGCTGAATTCTTCGGGTGGGAATTGCCCGATGTGATCGTCTATCCTACCGGCGGTGGCACAGGATTGGTGGGCATTTGGAAGGCCATCGCTGAACTCGCAGAACTGGGCTGGCTTGAGACAAGTCAACGCCCGCGGATGGTGGTAGTCCAGGCGGAGGGGTGCGCGCCTGTGGTTAAAGCTTTCAACGAGGGTGCAGTCTTTTGTGATTTTTGGATAGATGCGCAAACCGAAGCCTCCGGGTTGCGCGTGCCCAAGAGTTTCGCCGACTACCTGATCCTTTCCACCTTGCGTGAAAGTAAGGGGACAGCCCTCGCAGTCAGCGACGAAGCCATTTTTGCCGCCCAGCACGAAATCGCCCGGAAGGAGGGATTGTTCGTCGCTCCCGAAGGCGCGGCGACCCTGGCTGGATTGAAAGAACTTGTGCATCAAAAATGGGTGGATGCCGACGAGCGCATCCTGTTGCTAAACACGGGATCAGGGCTGAAATATCTCGATAGAATCAAGTAGGGTGTGATCCCGGGCCTCCCGTACTTTTCGTGAAGAGGTGTAAAAACCCAGCGTGTGCCAGGAAAACCCTGTCCACGATTCTGCGCCAATAAGGTGTACAGTGGCCGTCTGGGATACTGCTGGCTGGCCGAGCTGGAGCCCACCCTTATTTTTACGGAAACTGCGAAATATCAATATTCGCCGTCGGCGGTGTCAGCCAGCGCAGCCAGCCGCTCGGGCGGCCGCGGCGGAACGTCTCCGTGTCGAAGGCCACCAGGAACACGATCACCATCAGCAAACCCGCCCCCAGCCATTGCAGCCCGGACAACCGTTCGTCCAGCCAGATATGGGCGATGACCACGGTCACCAGCAACTCCATCAACCCAATCAAGGCCGTCTGCATCCCGCCCAGATGCTTGACCCCTGTAAACAACGAGAGCCGGGAAAGCAGGGTGGCCACCGTCAATCCCATGATCGCCCACCAACCACCGGCGGATAACGCGGGGGCTGCACCGGTTTTCCCAAGCCAGAGATACGCCGGGACGACCACCAGGCTCATCGCGCTCAGCGTATAGAGCGTCACCGTTTGCGGCGGCATTTCATAGAGCACGCGTTGGTTGATCGGCAGGTGCAAGGCATAGAGGGCCGCCGCGCCCAGCATCATCCCGACCCCGATCACATCCAGCCCGTCGCCGTTGGCTTGTGTGAGCAGGTAAACCGCCGGGAAACTGAGCAGCAGTCGGAAAATCGTCAGCCTCGAGGGGGGCTGCCGGTCAAGCGTCATCCACAGGGCCACAAACAGGGGATAGGTCGAATTGAGCAATTGGCCCACACTCGCACTGATCCGCGCCAGCGAGCCATAAAAAAGCAGCGAGCCAAACCCGTTGATAATCCCCGCCAGGATGCATCCCGCCAGCCCGGCAGGATAAATATACAGGTATTCCCGTTTGGTCAATACAATGGCAATGAGAACGAGCAGGGCGGCGAGCACGGTGCGGAACGCGACCACCTCCAGGGGCGATGCCCCCGCGAGGATGGCTTGCCGCCCGAAAACAGGCGCCAGCCCCAAAAAAATCGTCGAAGCCAGCGCTGCCCGGATTCCTGTCACGCGGTTCATGGTGCTTCTTTAATACCATAAGGAATCCAGGAAACCAGGAAGCACTGCCGCTTATTTTGGCTTATTTCCTGCATTCCTGGCTTCCTCATAAAATATTCAGATGGGTTCTTGGGGCAAATGCCTATTTTACGAGCGTCTTGATCTCATCCAGCAGGTCGTTATCCATAAAACTCCCCTTCTGCATCAGCGAGTCAATCCGTCCGCTCAAGCGTTCCTTTTCCTGCACGGTCAATTCCTTCGCCGTCACCACAATCACGGGGATGTCGGTCGTTTTGGGATCATCCTTGAGATGGTCGATCACCGCAAAGCCATCCATCTCCGGCATCATCAGGTCCAACACGATCAAATCCGGCAATTCCGATTTCGCCATTTGCAGCGCTTCGCGGCCATTGGCGGCCTGGAGCAGCGTGTAATTGCCCTGTGATTGCAGGATGCGCATGATCAGCCGCCGGGCATCCGGGTGGTCATCCACGACCAGCACGCGCGGGAAGCGGTCATCCGTCACGCGGCTGAGCGCCGCCAGCAGCCCTTCCTCTGGCGTGGCCTGATCTTCCCTGGTGGGCAACACCACATTCCGCGCCCAGCGCTCGCCGAGCACGGCAGGCTCCACCGGCATGGTATGCCCCGTGCAATTGATCACAACCACGTCATCCGGCTTGATGACCCCGCCACGGACCAGTTTGATCAGCCCGGCAAAGGCGACCCCCGAAGCTGGCTCCATCGAAACGCCCTCCATTTTGGCGATCACATGCAGGGCGCGGAAAGCCTCCTCGTCGGTGACGCTCTCAAACACGCCGCCGCTGTCCTGCGAAATCCCGTCAAACAACAGCGTGTACGATCGCCCCGGATCGCCGGTGGAGAGCGTAGCGATGTGGGTGCGCGGGGAGGGGATCGGCGTGGCAACCGGCTTGTTTTGCTTCCAGGCCTGAACCATCGGGGAACAGCCTTCCGCCTGGATGATCGCCATCCCCGGGATTTTGCCGATCAGACCCATTTCACGGAGTTCCCGGTATCCCTTGAGCACTCCCACTGGCCCAAGGCCGCCGCTGACCGCCTGGATGTACCAGTCCGGCGCGCGCCAGCGATAGCCGCTTTGTTCCTTGCTCTCCGGCAGGCGGTCCAGGTAACGGAGCGAGAGTTGCTCCGTGCTTTCAAAGGCGATGGTCTTCATCGCTTCGACCGAGGGGATGGAGCGGGTGCCGCGGTCGAGGTAAAACCCACGCTGGCGGGCAAACTCGACGGCCACCTGTTTGGCCTGATCATAGGTGGCGGTCACTTTGATGACTTGTGTCCCGTAAAGGGCGACTTCCCGCATTTTCTCGGCGGGGACCAGGCTGGTGAGGAACGCCCAGCATTTGATCCCGGAACGCGCGGCGAGGGCGGAATAGGCGATGGCGACGTTGCCGGTGGAGGCAATGACGATTTCGGTGATGCCCGCCTCTTTGAGGGCGGCAATCGTCAACGCGGCCTGCCGGTCTTTGAAGGAGCCGGTGGGGCCTTGCCGCTCATCCTTGATATAGATGTTCTGATTGCCGAGCATCATCCCAAGGTTGGCGGCGCGGATCAGGGGGGTGCCGCCCGCCCCGAGGGTCAGGTCGGGCATGGGCGTGCGGATGGGGAGCAGTTCCTCATATCGCCAGAGATTAAACTCCCTCGATGGCAGGGCTTCGAGAAGGGCGTCAGCCAGCCCTTTGTAATCATATTTGGCTTCCCGCCATTCGCTGCTGCACCGCGGGCAATAAAGCTCGGATGGATTGTAGGCTGTCTCGTGCCCACAATCCATGCAGACAACTTTGAAGCTATGTTCCATTTAGTCGTTTCCGTTGAGTTGTTGTTCCACGCTGGAACGGAGTTTCTTCTCTTCCAGGTTGCCCTTGAGCAGGAGGTTTTTGGCGTGGCTGGAGATGAACTTATGCTGGTCTGCGTTCAGGTCCTGGCCGGTCAGGACGATCACGGGGATGTCCCGCAGCCGGTCTTCCAGTTGCATGGCTTCCAGGATTTTGAAGCCATCGAGTTCCGGCATGGAGAGGTCAAGGATAATCAGATCGGGCGGGGATTGCCGCATGGCATCCAGGCCGGGCTGGCCGCCCTCTGCGAGCAGGACATTGTAGTTCCCGATTTCCTTCAGCATGAGTTCCACCAGCCGCAGGTCATCCAGGGAATCATCGATGACGAGGATGCTGTGCACTTTGCGCCGGGTCTCGATCTTGCTGAGGGCGTTGATCAGGTCTTCCTCGAGGATGGGCTTGAGCAGGTAATCCGCCGCGCCGAGGCTGAAGCCTTTGGCTTGATCCTCGATGATGGTGCAGAAGATAACCGGGATGTGGCTGGTTTCCGGGTTGGATTTAAGCTCCTGGATGACCTGCCAGCCGTTCTGGTTGGGCATCATCACATCGAGGGTGATGGCGAACGGTTTGAGTTCGAGGGCTTGCTCGACGGCGCGGGTGGGGTCGTGGAGGGGGATGACCTGGTAGCCCTGCGAGTTCAGGTAGCGTTCGTAGAGTTCGATGACCCGCGGGTCGTCGTCAATGGAAAGGACGAGTTTGCGGTCGCCTTCCACGTCCACTACGGTTCTTTCGGCGCGGATGGGCAGGGTGAAGTAGAAAGTGCTGCCGTGGCCCACCTCGCTGATCACGTTGATTTCGCCGCTGTGCAGTTCGATCAGGTTGCGGCTGATGGACAGCCCCAGCCCGGTACCGCCGACTTTGCGGGTGGTGGAGGAATCCACCTGGGAGAACGGCTGGAAGAGTTTGGCCTGATCCTCGGGGGCGATACCGATCCCGGAATCTTCCACGCTGACGCGCACGTACCGCTGGTTATTTTTGTTGACTTCCACCGTGGCGCGCACATGGATGTAGCCTTCCTCTGTAAATTTGGCGGCATTTTGCAGCAGGTTGAGCAGGATTTGCCGGATGCGGGTAGCGTCTGCATACACCATCGGGAGATCGGGTTCGATGGTTTTTTCCAACTGGATGGGCTTTTCCTTGACGAGGCCGCGGGCGGTGGAGAGCATGCTGGTGATCAGCGTGTCCAGGTTCAACTCTTCAAAGTTCAATTCCATCTTCCCGGCCTCGATGCGGGAAAGGTCGAGGATGTCGTTAATCAGGCCGAGCTGGTGCTGGCCGGCATTATAGATGGCGGTCAGGTCCTGTTGTTGCAGGTCAGAGACCGGGCCGTCGATCCCTTTCAGGATGACACGGGAAAAGCCAATGATGGAGTTGAGCGGGGTGCGCAACTCGTGGCTCATGTTGGCGAGGAACTGGTTTTTGAGTTTGTCCAACTCGCGCAACTGCTCTGCGGTGCGTAACTGCTCCTCATAAAGGAGGGCGTTGTCGAGAACGGCAGCCGCCTGGTTTGCAATGGTCAGGGCCAGGTTAAGCTGCTCGTCGGTATATTCACGTTTCTGATCCCAGCTATCCATCTCCACGATCCCAAAGGCCTGGCCTTTGGCCGCCAGCGGGAGGATAAGCAGGGTTTTGGCGCCCACCGATTTCATGTATGCCAACTCCGAAGGATCGGCATTTTCATCATCAAATTGAATCAGGGAGGGCTGGATGTTATCCATCACCCTGCGGGTCAGCGGGAAATCGGCAAGGTTGAAGTCGTAGACTTCAGGATTGAGGTGGAAAGAATATTCCCCACCTGTGGCGCGACTCCAGTCCGCATAGGTGTGCATGTTGCCGGTTTGCGGTTCAAGGATGGAAAGGGAACAACTCGTGGCCCCGCCCAGCGCACGCGACAGGGTTTCAACCGTGGTCTCGGCAATTTCCTTGGGTTGCAGCGGGGCGGAGTTGAGCGCCTGGCTGACGGCAAACAGCGTGGTCAATTCCTGCACGCGCGTCCGGGCCTCACTAAATGCTTCCTGCGCCAGGGCAAAAGTGCGCGAGTTGTCGGCTGCCACGGCAATCTGGTCTGCCAGGATTTGGAGCACACTGAGATCATCCTGGGAAAATGCGTTGACTTGCGTGGATTGCACATCAAGAATACCGATAATGCGTCCACCCACCTTTAGCGGCATCCCGAGTTCTGCGCGTGTTTCGGGGAGCAGCGGGTTGGGGCGGTGAATGGGGTCGCGCGATACGTCATTGACAACCAGCGCCTCACCCGTGAAGGCCACCGTACCCATGATGGATTGTGAGCCGACCGCCAGGGTGTGCTGCCGCCGGATCAATTCCAGACCCGCTTCCCCGGTGGAGGCGCGGACGTACGCGTGCTCGCGGCTGTCATCCAACAGGAAAATGGAGGCGTGGTAAAAGCCAAACCGGTCGCGGATGAAGTTGACCGCGCGCGGGAGGAGTTCGTCCAGGTTCAGGGACTGGGAGGCATCGCGGGCCACCTCAGCGGCTGTCTGTAGTTGGGCCGCACGTTTGCGGGTTTCGTCAAACAGCCGGGCATTCTGGATGGCATTGGCGGCCTGGAGCAGGATCGTCTCGGCCAGCCGGAGTTGGATCGCGGTAAATTCCCTGCCCTCTTCGAGGATGTCCAGCCCAACGGTCCCGATCACTTCATTGCGGGCCAGCAGGGGCATGATGACCAGCGATTTAATCCCGCGCTTCCGGAAAGGCTCGTGAAGCGCGCTGATAATGGGGTCATTCTGCGCATCTTTGATAAACAGGGATTTGCGGTTCTGGAGTACCCATTGTGTGGACTCATTCCCCTCCACCGGGATTTGCAGACCGATGGCATTGGGCACAGCCGGGTCGGCGCTGTAATCGACGATCACGGTCAGGGAATCGCCATCCTCGTTCATCAGGGCAATGCCGACGCGTGCAACTTCAATGGCGCGGCCCAGTTCGTCGGCCACAATCTGCAAACTTTGGCGCAGGTCAAACGCTTCCGATACCTGGGAAACGATCCGGTTTACGGTCGCCAGTTCATCGCTGCGCTGCAGGGCTTCCGCCGCACGCTGCTCCGCCAACTCGAATAACTGCCGGTTGGTGATCACCGCGCCGACGATGGCGACCAGTTGCACGAGCAGCGCTTCGTCCTGGTTTTCATAGTGACGGGGTTCGGTGCTGCCCACGTTCAGCGTACCGATAATCCGCCCCTGAACCGACAGCGGCGCCACCATAAAGGAACGGATGGCCCCCGATCTGGTTTGTCCCGTTTCAGGATTGATCTGCACCCGGTTTTCCCGGATTGCCACCTCGTTGGCGGTCCCCGCGATGGGGAGGCGGTTGCCAATCGCCAACTCGGGCCGCTCGCCCGCTACCGCCCGAATCTCCAGTTCACCTTCCTCAAGCGTGGCGATGCTGATCCGGTCTGCCTTGAAGATTTCCACCGAACTCCGCACCGTGCGGTCGAAGACATCCGCGAGACCTTCTGCGAGGCTGAGTTCCGTGCTCAACTGGTTGAGCATGGCCAGCCGCCGGGCTTGTTCCGTCGAGTTGGAGAGCGCGGACTGTGTCTGCTCAAACAACTGCGCATTCTGGATCCCGATGGCCGCCTGGCTGGACAGCGTTTCCAGCAGGCCCATATCGTGTTGCGAGAATTCCCCGCCCGCGCTGCCCGACCCGATATAAAAGAAGCCAATGACATTGTCGCGCTCAATCAGGGGGATCACGGCCAGCGCAGTGATCCCGGATTTTTTGAAGCCTGCCCGTGTTTTCGGGTTGATCCGGGGATCGCTGATCCTGGCCTGATCAGGTTTACCGGTTTCAACGGTGGCCCGGATCAATTCGGATTCATCCAGCGACAGGCGCTCGCTGATCCCCATGGCCTGTTCCCCCTCGTCCCCCGGATAAGTTCCCACGCGCACCCCTTCATCTCCTTCGATCAAATACAGGCTGATGACATCGGCATTGGCCGCGGTCAATAACTGCGGGAGCAGGGTCTGCACCATTGAGTCCAGGTCAATGGTGGTCGTCAGGTTCGCCATTGTTTTCTGGATGGTCGTCAGGTCGGCGAGTTGCTGCTGGGTCTGCTCAAACAGGCGGGCATTCTGGATGGCGATGGCCGCCTGCCCGGCGATGGAGGTGAGCAGGTCGCGTTCGTAGGTGCCGAAAAGCTCCGGGGTGGTAACACTCTGGAGGGCAATGGTCCCGATGACGTTCGCGCCGATCCCCATGGGGACGCCCATCCAGCAGAGCGGGATCTCCTGATCCCCGAGGAATACCGTCTCCAGCCCCAATTGTTCCATGCGGGTTGGGACATCTTTTTCCAACAGCAGGGCTTGGCGCGTATTGATCACGTGTTCGGTCAACCCCCTGTTCCCAAATGGGCGATCCGCGAGTTCCAACTTCCGGCCCAGATTCATTACCAGCGGGTAGCTGATGGTGCCGGCAATCTGATCATAAAGAATAAGGTGGAAGATTGAAGTGTCCAGCACTTTCGAGGTGTACTCGTAAACACTATCAACGACATTTTGCACGCTCAACGAACTGGAGAGTACACGGCTCATTTCATTGAGCACACTGAGGTCGGCATTTTGCTGTTCGGTCTGCCCAAAGAGCCGGGCGTTCTGGATGGCGTTGGCGGCCTGGTTGGAGATGGAGGTGAGCAGGTCCCGGTGGTGTTCCCGGTACAGTCCGGCGACGATAACGCTCTGCATACAAATGGCCCCCAGGACTTGCCCACCCAGGAGGATCGGTACGCCCAGCCAGGATTGTGCCGGTTTGTTGTTTGCAAACAGGATGAGTTCGATCCCGAGGGCTTCGATCTCTTCCAGTGAGAATTTGGTGATCAGGAGCGGTTTTTTGCTGCGAATGACGTAATCGGTCATCCCCTTGCCCAATGTGCGGCTTTCCAGGCCTTCAAACCGCTTCCCGCTGGTATAGACGATGGGGAAGGAGATCACCTCGCTGGCCTCATTGAAAAAGGCGACGAAAAAGCTGGTGGTGTCCATCAGGCGGGATGTGTATTCGTACACCGTTTCCACCACCTGCTGGGTATCAAGTTTGGTGGTCAATTCGCGGCCCATCTCGTTGAGGACGGCCAACTCCTGGGATTGGCGGTTGGCCTGCTCAAAGGAGCGGGCGTTTTGCAGGGAGATGGCGGCCTGGCTGGCAATCGCTGTCAGAAGTGTCTCGTCGCGTGCGCCGAACTGTCCGGGCGTTGCATAGTTCTGGACGCTGATCACGCCCAGGACGACATTGCCCGTTTTCATGGGGACGCCCAACCAGGAGGCCGCCTCTTTGCCGACACCCTCAATCCCCAGTTCGCTGAGGCGCTCGTTGACATCGGTTTCGACCAAGAGCGATTTACCGCTTCGGATGACATGTTCTGTCATCCCGTGCCCGGATTGCCGCCGCGGTTCCTTGAGGGTGACAACCTGGCCTGCATCTGTGTACAACTTGAATTCAATTTCATCCACTTCGCTGTCATAGAGGGCCAGGTAGAAATTTTCGGCAGCGAGCAGCCGGGAGGTAAATTGATGGATGTGCTGGATGATCTCGCCTTCGTCCAGTGTTTGGGACAGGAGGCGCGCCAGTTCGTTCAGGTCGGCCAGCTCGGCGGCTTGGCGCTGGGTCTGCTGGAAGGAGCGGGCATTTTGGACGGCGGTGACGGTCTGGTTGGCGACAGCGGTCAGCAGATCCAGTTGGCGTTTGCCGTACAAGCCAGCCGTTTCCGTGGATTGGACACTGATCACCCCGACGGCATCGCCGCCAAGCAATAGCGGTACGCCCAGCCAGGATTTTGCCGGGTTATCGTTGGCGTACAACATCATTTCGATGCCCAGCCCGGCCAGTATATCCAGTGAGAAGGTTTCGATCAGCAGGGCTTTCCGGTTGCGGATGACGTAGTCGGTCATCCCGTTGCGGAGCGCCCGTGGTTCGAGTTGGATGCGGTTGCCGCTGCCCCCAATGGTGACCAGCGGGAACGAGAGCATGCCCCGCGCCGGGTCATGGAACGCCATGTAGAAGTTGCCGGCGTCCATCAGCCGGTCGGTGAAGGTGAGGACGGTTTCTGCGATTTGCCCAATATCCACGAGGGTGGCCAGGGCGCGGCTCAATTCGTTCAGGGTGGCCAGATCCTCGGTTTGTTGCTGCGCCTGGGCAAAGAGGCTGGCGTTCTGGAGCGCGATGGCCGCCTGCCCGGCGATGGAGGTCAACAGGTCGATATGGCGTTGGGTGTAACGCCGGGGCTCGCGCACGCTTTGGGTGCCGATCATCCCCAGGCAACGCTCCCCCAGGAGGATGGGGACGCCCAGCCAGGATTCGGGCGGGTCGCCGATGGTGAGCATGTCCTTTACCAGGTTTTTCGATTGCTGGTCGGCGTTTTCACTAAAGAAGAGCGGCTGGCGGGTGCGGATGACGTAATCGGTCAGGCCTTCCCCCAGCGGGTGCGCGGGGATTTCAATGCGGACGCCGTCATCCACGACGTAGGGGAAGCTGACGGTGCCGGTATCCTCGGCGTACAGGGCGATAAAGACATCCAGCACGCCGATCAGCCGGGAGGTATAGGCATATACATTTTCGACGATGTGCGGCGTTTCCAGCAGGGTGGACAGTTCCCGGCTCATTTCATTGAGGACGGAGAGTTCCTCATTTTGGCGCTGGGCCTGCTCAAACAGGCTGACGTTTTGCAGGGTGATGGCGGCCTGCCCTGCGACCGAAACGAGGATGTCGCGATGCCGCTCGTTAAATTTCCGGGGCGTGGTGACACTCTGGGTGCCGATGACCCCGATGACCCGCGTACCGAGGATGATGGGGACGGCCAGCCACGAGAGCGCCGGGTTGCCGATGGTCACACCGGTCAATCCCATTTCATCCATTTCCCGCTGGACATCTTCCTTGAAGAGCAGCGGCTGGCTGGAGCGGATCACGTAGTCGGTCATGCCGTTGCCCAGCTTGCGGGATGGAATCTGGAGCCGTTTTTGCTCATCGGTCACGGCGATTTTGAAATCAATCATCTGCGAGGCTTCATCGTAGAGCGCAATGAAACCATTGGGCGTCCCCAGCAAACGTGCGCCGAACTGGTAAACCTGTTCAAGCACGCCGTCGATGTTTAGCTGGCTGGAAAGCGCGCGGCTCATCTCGTTCAGCGTGGCGAGTTCCTCGTTTTGCTGCTGTGCCCGCTCAAACAGCGCCAAAATCTGGATGGCATTGGCCGCCTGGTTGGCAATCGAAATCAGGAGGTCGCGGTGTCTTTCGCCATACAGCAAGGGCGTGGTCGTGGTTTGAACCGAGATGACCCCATAGATTTCCCCGCCGACGAAAATGGGGACGCCGAGCCAGGAGAGGGTGGGAGCCCCCACGGTGACAAAGCTGATCCCCAGGCTTTGGGCGTGTCCCGGTAAATCCTCCGGTATCAGGAGCGGGACCTCGTTCCGCACGATATAGGCGGCCAGGCCATCCCCAAGGGGGCGCCGGGCGATCTGGAGTCGTTCTTCATCCTCCTGGACGAAGGGGAAGGAAAGTTCGTCCGTATCGGCGTGGTAAAAGGCCATCAGGAAACTGGTAAAGTCGATCAGACGCGACGAGTATTTGTAGATGCTATCAAGGATGTTCTCCTGGTCAAGGAGGGCGGTCAGTTCGCGGCCCATCTCGTTGAGCGTGTCAAGCTCGACGTTCTGGAGTTGCGCCTGTGCGAACAGCCTGGCGTTCTCGATGGCATTCGCCAACTGGTCGGCCATCGTTTGCAGGGTATTGATATTTTCCTGGTCGAACGCAGCCGCCCGGATACTCTGGATGGTCATGGCCCCGAGGGTTCGGCCGCGGGAGATGAGCGGGAGCGCCATTTCCGAACGGGTTTCGGGGAGGACGGGGTTCTGGAAGCGCATGGCCGCATCGCCAACATCCAGGGCGATCTGCGCCTCGCCGCTGGCGATACACCGCCCGATCATCGACTCGCCGCCCAGTTTGAGTTGGTGGTGGCGTTCGAGTTGAATGCGGCCAGCCTCACCGGTTCCCGCCCGCAACACCGCCCATTCTTCGGAATCATCAACGAGAAAGATACCGGCGTAATAGAGATTGAACCGCTCCTGGATGAGTTCCACGGATTGGGGCAGCAATACGTTCGGGTTCAGGATGGATGAGGCGGCCCGGGAGACTTCGGCGGCGGTCTGGAGTTCGAGGGCGCGCTGTTCCTGGGCTTCGATCAGTTGGATATTTTCGAGGACCGCGCCAGCCTGGTTGGCGAGGGTGCTGAACAGGTTGAGTTGCTCAGGCGTTATAGTGACCTGCGCATCCACGAATTCCGCTTCCACGATCCCGATAGGCTGGCCTTTGCTGACGAGCGGGATGATGACGTGGATTTGGTAGCCATCGGCGAGCATGAAGTCCCGTTCCTGCTCCGCGGTCGCCGGGTCGTCCAGCCGTAAAGCCGTCGGGAGCCGGGATTCGAGGATTTCTTCGGTTTGGAGATATTCGCTGAAGTGATAATCCCAATGTGAAGGGTCCTGGTTAACAACCTTTTTCCCGCTGCGGCGATCTACGTCAATCAGGTAATGCAGGGTGCGGTTGCGGGCGTTGCGCAAGGCAACGCTCACCTCGTCAGCGCCCATGATCTCCATAAAATAGTCGGCAATGGTTTCTGCGGCGGCCTTCAGGTTGGTGGGGGCGGTTGAAAATGTCTGGCTCCCGGAGAACAGCGTGGTGAGTTCCTGCACGCGTGCACGTTGTTCCGCAACCAGCCGGGCATTTTCCATCGCGGTTGCGATCTGGCTGGCCATGGCCAGCAGAAGGTCAGCATCCGCCTCGGAAAAACCAGGCTGCTCCGGCGTGTTGATGGCGGTGATGGTCGCGGTGATCCGGCCGCGTGAGATGACGGGGATGACGACAATCGCGCCGCTGTTGGTTTCGCGTCGCCGTTTTTGAGCCTGCTTGCCCTCACGGGGATCGGGCCTGTCCGCGGGGGAGATGGCGGGGACGCGTTCCCGCAATACCCAGCCGCTCAAACCCTCCAGCAGTTCGCTATACGGTACATCCGTGACCACATTGGCCGCGCCGCGCCCGGCAGCAATCAGGTTGGAAGCCTGTTCTTTTTCCGTATCAAAAGTGATGATGGTGACGCGGTCCGCCGGAAGCACCTCGGCAATTGTTTCCGCAACGGCATGTAAAAGGGTGGGAATATTTTCGGATGAAATGGCCGCGCGGCTGACGCGCAACAGGGCATCGGTGCGGTTGAGGGAGGTTTGCGTCTCAGCGAAGAGCCGGGCATTATCCATCGCAATCGCCAGCCGGTCGGTGATCTGCTTGACGAGCGGGCGTGTTTCCTCCGCGGCGTCGGGGTTGGCGAAATCAAGTTTGAGAGCGCCCATGATTTGCCCGCGGAGTTGGATGGGCATCGCCAGGTTGGAAGGGGCATCGCCATTCCTGCGGGGTACCAGCTCCCCGAGAGGGCCAGGTTCCCTGGGGGCTGGCTCGGTTTCGGGTCGGGCGAAGGTATATTCGCGGTTCGCGAGTGTGCCGCCGGTGCGAGTGGCAGTCACTTGCCGGGCGGCGTTTCCGACGGGTGAAGGCGGTTTGAGTTCCGAGCCAGCGTAGGTCTGGCTCACGGTTTCAAGCAGGGGCTTCAACTCTTCCGGAACTTTGTCCAGCGAGCCAAAGTGTTTGAGCAGTTGCTGTTTGAGGATCTCGTGCACGGTTTTCTCCGTTTGACGCGGCCGGGCGGTCAGCCGGCGTGTTCCCCGTTCGTGGATTCAGTCCCCACCGTGAGCGAGACCGATTTGACTTCCGGGAGCCGCCCAATCTCCTGCACTGCCGATTGCAGGATGGCGTCGAAGTCCAGTGACTGGATGAGTTGGGCGCTGATCTGGTTAAGGAAGCCCTGGTTTTCTGCCGATTTCCGGGTCTCTTCCAGCAGTTGGGCGGACTGGATCGCGACGGCGGTCTGGTTGGCCATGGCCAGCATCAATTCGGCGTCCGCTTCCGTAAAATCGCGGCTGTCGATGTCGTTGGAAGCGGTGATGGTGCCGAAGGTGCGCCCGCGGTAGTTCAGGGGCACCACGACGATGCTGCCGGCGCGGGCGCGGATACGGCGCTCATAGACTTCATGGCTCTCGCGCGGGTCGGGGATATTCTTGGGCGAGATGGCCGTTTTGCCTTCGCGCAACACCCAACCGGTCAGGCCGACGAGCAATTCTTCGTAGGGGATATGCTGAAGCGCATAATGAGGGGCGTCGTTCTGGATAAAGTAAATGGTTCGCCTTTTCTCGTGGTCGAGCGTCAGCAAAAGGATGCGCTCGGCGGGGATGGCTGCGGCCATCGTGTCCACCACACCCTCCAGCAGGATCGGCAGGCTTTCCAACCCGATGGCGGCCTGGCTGACACGGAACAGCGCATTGGTGCGCGCCAGCGCTTCTTTCGTCTGGCGGGCTGAGCGTGTGCTTTGCAGAGACACATCCGCCTGCTGGATGATGCCGTTAATAATGGCCCGGTCTTGATCGCCGATGTGTGCGCCGCGCGCCGTATGATAGGCTTCGACAACGCCGATGGGTTGGTTTTCCAGCAGCCAGGGCAGGCGATACTGCTCGTGCGTCAGCGCGTCATCGCGCAGTTCGGGCTTGTACTGGGCTTGATTTTTGGAGTAGACAAACCAGAGGTCCGGGCGGTCTTCACCGGAGACGAGCTGGCCTTGCACGAGTGTATCTTCCTCGCCGCCGGGGATGTACCTGCGCACCACCCGGAAGGCGTTCTCGGCCTCCTCCCAAGCCAGGAGATTGATCTGGTCGGGGTGGATTTGTTCTTCGATCTCGGTCAATATGGTCTGGTACACATGGTCTTCGTCGCCGGCCACCGAAAAGCGGCTGGCCGATTTGACGAGTGCTTCCGAGATGCGCTGCTGGCCGATGGCATTTTGGGTTGACTCTTGCGACTGCTGGTACAGCCGGGCGTTCTGGATGGCGTTCGCCAACTGATCGGCAAGGGTCTGGAATACGCTGATGTCATCCTGCGTAAAGGCGGCCGGCAGCGTGGATTGCACCGTCAGCGCCCCAATGGTTTGCCCGCCCGAAGTGAGCGGCAGGGCCATTTCCGTGCGGGTATCGGGGAGGCGCGGGTTCTCAAAACGGACAGCTTCCTCGCCAACGTCCATCGCAATCCGGGCTTTCCCCGTCGCGATACACTGCCCGATCATCGAACGCCCGCCCAATTCCAGCCGGTGATTCTGCTCGATTTGGATCCGGCCAGCCTCGCCCGTGCCTGACCGCAGCACAGCCCAGGTCCCAGCCTCATCAACGAGGAACACGCCGGCGTAGTACAGCGCAAACCGGTCGCCGATCAAGTTTACAGCCGTATTGAGCAACTCATCCAAATTCAAAATGGAAGACGCCGCGCTCGAAACCTCCGCCGAAGTCTGCAATTGCACCGTGCGCAATTGCGTATCCTGGAACAGCCGGGCGCTTTCCAGCGCCAGGCCGACCTGGCTCGTGAACGCCTCAATCAGGTTGACTTCATCCTGGTTCCAGCCCTTGGCGTCTTTCGGTTTCTGCAAGCGGATTACACCGGCGGGATGATCGCGGATCTTCAGGAGGACGGACAACTCGAGGTCCGCATTTTTCGAGCGGGATTTGCGCGACCTGGGTTCATCAGGGGCCGTGACCCCGGGGGCGGTCGCCATCGCCCGGAAATCGGATTGCCGGGCGGTGGTATTCCAAGCCTCGCGGCTGACTTGTTGGTAGGTACGGCGGACGGTTTCCAGGGCGCGCTGGCTGTCTGCCAGCGCCTTCTGGTTCTCGGCCAGCAGGTTGGCGTTGTCAATGGCGATGGCTACCTGGTCCGTCATAGACTGGAGAATGCCCAGGGTGGTCGGCGAAAATTCGTCTGGGTGGGTGCTTTGGACGCTGAGCGCGCCAATCACCTGGCCGCGGGCCCGCAGGGGGAGCGCGGCCTCCGAGCGGGTGTCCGGCAATTCCGCCGAAGCCATCCGGATGGTATCCGCACCTGCCTCCTGGGTAATACGGGATTGGCCGTGCAGGATGCTCCAGCCGACCATCCCATCCCCAATGCGCAAACGGTGGCCGCGCGCCAGCATGATCTGGCCCGCCGAACCCGTCCCGGCCCGCAAGACCGCATATTCCCGATCCACGTCGGTGAGGAACAGCCCGACGTAATACAACCCAAAACGGTCGCGGATGACCTCCACAGTGTTCTGGATCAAATCTTCCACGACCAGGATCGAACTGGCAGCCTGCCCGACTTGCGTGGCGGCCTGTAACTGCCGGGTCTGCCGTTCGAGAGCCGCAGTCCGGCTGGAAACCTGCTGTTCCAGATTGGCAACGACGCTGTTGAGCTGGCCCGCCATGGTATTGAAGGCCGTACCCAAAGTACCAATCTCATCTTTTCGATCTGCGTTGGCCTGGATGGAGAAATCACCCTCCCCGAAGCTCGCAGCGACCTGGGTTAATTCGATCAGTGGGCGGGAGATAAACCCGGCGAGCACCCCGGTCAAGCCGAGGGCGGCCAGAATGGTAATAATGGTGGCCAGCCCGGATAGTCTGACGCCGGCATCAATAGCCTGGAGGGCCGTTTCTGTGTCCTGGTGGACGGTCAAGCGCCAATCCATGCCCGCGGCCGCGGTGCCAGTTGCGTTTTGACCGAGGATGGTCCAGGCCACGATACTGTCCTCCCCGCCATACGTAACCAACAAGGGTGCACCTTCATTCCCGACCAAACGCGCCCAGTTGACAAAGGTTTCCGTCCCCACTTCGGGATGGGTTGAACCTGAATGGATCAGGATCCCGCTGGGGCCGAATAAATCGATATGGCCGCCGTCACCCTCATGCGTTCCGGCAATGTCGGTCAGGATGTCATCAATGGAGTATTCAGCCGACAAATACCCGAGGATCTGGTCAGGCGCGCCTGGGTCGGGGATTGGGATCACAATTTGGGCAAAGGTACGGCCAGAGGCCAGATCCTGGCGCGGGGAACTGACAAAGACGCCACCGGGGGCCGGCAGGGCGAGGGCGCTGGCCCACCAGCTTGCAGTGACGAAGCTGTACCTGGACGGGGTGGTAGTGGCAGTCAGAAGGGCGCCGTATCGATCTGTAATTAACAGGGAGAGCGTATCGGGGAAGTTGCCGCGGAAATCCCGGAGGTCCGAAAGGGCGGAACTGTTCCCAACCATGATCCGGTTGATGGCTTCGTCCCTGTCTGTGGCGTCCGAAAGGCTGGACTCGACCTCGGCTAGTTGTGCCGTGATCTCATCATCGCTCAATCCTTCATAGGTGGCGTTGCGCAGGTTTAGGGAGGCGACGATGGTTGGGCCATCCGAGAGGCGGTTCAGGTTGGTGATCTCGGACACGAAGACGTCGGCGAATTCGCCCGCCACCACCTCCAGGAGTCCTTGCAGGTTTGATCCCGCCTGGTCAATCAGGTTGGCACGCAGGATGTTGGTGGAGATGGCCGCGCTAAAGATGATCGTGGGGATGACGACGGTGACAACGACGAGGACGAGTTTGGCAAAAATGGACCAGTCGTTGAGGGTATCCCTGATCCTTGCGAAGCCATAGCTGATGTTCTCGACGCGCTGGGAGCCGATCGCAAAGCCCAGGAAAAAGGTGAGGTTGGTCAGGAGGGTGCTGGTGGAGTTTTTGAAGAGGTTGGCGAAATCCACCTGGAAAAAAGTAGCCAGCATGGTCGAAGCCACAAATATCCAGGCAATCTGGCTGTTGGAACGGTTCTTTTTGAAATCACGAATGGCAACGACCAGCATCGGGCAGATCAGGGCGAGGGTGGGCAGCCCGACTTGCAAGGCGGAGAACAACGGGCGCAGATACCCGCCGGTCGTCTCTGCAAGCGTGACCAACCCGCCCGGATAATCCTGGGGACTCGGGGGGGAGAACAGGAGGGGGGTTGTCGTCAGCCCTCTGAGGAGGCCAGTCACATCCAGCAACGTGGCCAGCGCGGGTAAAGCGGCCAACGCGGCGACGGGGATATAAATCCAGCGGTGCCGCAGCCAGGCTGGGCGCAAGGCCATTACGCTCGCCAGGTAAATGGCGGGGCCGACCATGTAGGTGACCGCGACAAAGAGAATCAGCCAGGGAAAGGCGGGTTGGTACAGCCGCGCAGTGAGCAGGTTCGCATAATCGATACTGGCGACGGCAAAGAGGATGAACAGACCGGCCAGCCCGCGGTTCGGCCAGGCTTTCCTGTCGGCGATCAGGATGTAAGCGGCATAGCCAACTTCCAGAATGGCGATGAAGTAGAAGGCAAGGGCGAACGTCGTATCACTCATTTCTGCACGCCCCGGGAAGTTTTCCTGCCATTTGTCCCGGCAGGTTTTGCCTCGACAGTTTCCTCAGCGGATGACAATTGAACCTCAACGTGCGCCAGGTTGAGCGAGCGCCGGATTTCGTGTACCGCCGTTTCCAGGATGGTCTGGACATCGAGGGTCTCGCGGATGCGGGCAACGCCATCGTTCAAAATGCGTTCCTGGTTCGCCCGCTTCAAACTTTCCTGAACCAGGCGGGCATTTTCCAATGCGGCTGCCGCTTGATTGGCAATGTTGGTGATAATGGCGAGTTCATCCTCCCGCCAGCCTCGATTCCGGGTTTTCAGGGTCATGACCCCGATGATTTGGCCGCCAGCCAATAGGGGCACTGCGGCCCGGCTGGCCTCGCCATCCTGGCTGACGAGGATGGGTTCCCCTGCGAGATGGGTTAAATCCGGTAGATCAACGGGCGTATCGAAGGTGATCCCATCATCGGTAAGATGGACGGATTCAACCGAATCCCGGAACTCGCGGCGGAAGAGGCGGTTCAATTCGCTCAACCGAAGCCGGGATTCCTGGTAGAGACGGGCATTTTCAATGGCAACGGCAACCTGGTTCGCCATGTTTTGGAGGGTTTCGATATCCGGTTTGCCAAATGCGCCTTCCTGGGTGGATTGCACATCCAACGCGCCGAGGACGCGGCCACCGGCGAGGAGGGGGAGCGCAATCTCCGAGCGCGTATCGGGGAGGAGCGGGTTATCAAACCGGACACGTTCTTCGCCAACGTCCAGCGCGATTTTGGCCTGCCGGGAGGCAATGGCCGAACCTACCATGCTCTGCCCCCCGATCTGCAGACGGTGTTTGCGGGCGAGGAGGGTGCTGCCGGCTTCGCCGGTCGCGTTTTTCAATTCGGCCCAAAGCTGGTACTCATCAATCAGGAAAATGGCGGCGTAATAATAGCCAAACTGGTCAGTAATGAGGTTGACAACCCGGGCGATGATTTCATTGGGATCAAGGATGGCGGTGGCGACCCGGCCCACTTCGGATGAAACATGAAGCTGGGCAGTCCGGCGGGCGAAGAGGTCTTCCAGGTTTTCCTGGGTCTCTTCCAGCGAGGCGACGGCATCGCGCAGGGATTGCTCATTGGCCTCCGCCCGCGCCAGGCTGGAACGGAGACTGGTGAACAACGAAGACTGGATGCGGGAGATGATGATAAAAATTGTGATCCCCGTGATCGCATCCAGCAACGTAATCCGTTCCGGGATGGGGTAGGGGCCTCGCAGCCATTCCAGAAAACCATATTTAAGCGAGACCATGATACCCGCATAGGAGATGCTGGACAGGATGGTAAAGATGAGCGCGCCGCGCGGCCCGATCAGAAGCGTGGCAATCAGGATGACCAACGGGTATCCAAGTATCTGGACGTCTTTGGTCCCATCGCCGACCAGGAGGACGAGAATGGAAACCACCGCCCAGGCAATGAAGGACAGCAAATACCTGACCGCTATCAGGTAGCCTGTCCGAAGCAGAATCAGACACCCGAAGATCAGGATCGATGTAATCGCGAGAATTGGAAAGGAGCGGGGGTCGGTATCCGCGAGGGTGACGAGGCTCAAGGCGATGACCCCGGCCAGGGAAAAGGTAACGATGTTGGCGCTCAGGCGGGCCAGGGGAATATCGTCTTCAGCCAGGTTTTTGGGGAGCAGCCAGGCGTAGTATCTGTCCATCGTTATGAGCCTTTGCCGGAGCCGTTCGTGGCTGCGATTTCTTTTTCGGTTTCCAGGTGAATGACAATTTCCTGGGCGTCGAGATAGCGGGCCAGTTCTTTGGCCGTGGTTTCCAGAATGCCCTCGATGTCCACGGATTGCTGGATTCTGGCGGTAATCTGGTTGATGATTTGCTGGGTGGCAACGGCCTCCTGGGTGCGCTCAAAGAGATTGGCGTTGGCGATGGCGATGGCAACCTGGTTCGCCATATTCTGAAGGGTCTCAATATCCTGCTCGCCAAAGGCCGCCTCGTCGCGTGATTGTACGTCGAGCGCGCCCAGTGTGCGGGTGCCGGCGATCAGGGGGAGTGCAATTTCCGAGCGGGTCTCAGGCAATAATGGGTTGTCAAAACGCACCGGTTCCGCGCCGACATCGAGAGCAATCTTGGCCGCCCCGGTGGCAATGGCGGAGCCGACCATGCTTTGCCCGCCGACTTCAAGGCGGTGGTTGCGCCGTTTGAGCGCGGCGCCCGCCTCGCCGGTGGCCTCTTGCAGGACGGCCCACTCTTCCGTCTCGTTGAGCAGGAAGATGGCCGCGTAGTAGTAGCCAAACTTGTCGGTAATCAGGTTGACGATCCGCCCGATCAACTCTTCCGGGTTGAGGATTGAGCTTGCAACCCGGCCGACCTCATTGGTGGCCTGCAACCGGGCTGTACGCTCGGCGACGAGCGATTCAAGACCACCGAGGGTTTGCCTAAGCTGCCCGGTCATTGAGTTAAATGTATTGGCGAGCGTCCCAATTTCGTCCTGTGTTTCAACCACGGCCTCCACATTCAGATCGCCCGCGGCAACCCGCTCGGCGGCAGCCGTAAGTTGGAGGATCGGCCTGGAGAGTTGGGCGGAAGCGTACAAGGCGATCAGGGCAGAGAAAATGAGAACGACTCCTACAACAATCAGGTTGCTGTTCGTCTGGGCAACGGACGGTTGGAGGAAGATTTCCTGCGGCTGGAAGAAGGCCAGTTGCCAAGGGTAGTTCGCCAAACCGGCGACCGCCACTTGATTGATGTCTGAGGTCCCCTCATTCCCGATGGTGCCTTCGATGGAGAAGAAAGGCTCCCGGACGGCGTTGGCTAACTTTTGATTGAGCTCAGGTGAGTTCAGCACGAGCAGGGATATGGGCAGGTCGGGGAGGCGCTGCAACCCGACCAGGTCTTGAAAGTGTTGCTCAGTCAGCGGGGAGGTGGTGGTAAAAATGAGGTCGGCGCGCGCCCCGTGGGCCAGGATGATTTGATTTTCATCCATCAGGATCCCGAATGAACCTTGCCCCGCGCCATCATTCTGGCTCAAGACGAGCGTCTGAAGAAAGTTGAAGTCATAAGCCGTTACCAGGACGCCTATTGGTTGGTTTGCTTCATTGGTAATGCGGACGGCCAAAAAGACATAGGCTGTGCCCGTGCGCCCAAAAGCGCGCACGCCGGAAGCGTAGGGTGTGCCATTGAGCGCCGGGATCAGGTACACGTTATCCAGGGAAAAATCGCGGCCAATCTCATAAGGGCTATTGGTCATGGTTTGGAGGGCCAGCTTCTTTTCATCATCGATCAGCAGGTAACCCTTGAGTTCGGTGTCCGGGTTGTTCTGGGCGTGAATTTCGTGAAGGCTGCGCAGGAGTTCCTCGGCTGCAATTTTTCTCGATTCGTAATCGACGCGATCCAGCGGCGTCTCCAGGTAGATACGCAGGGGCTCCAGGCGGGCTTCGATAAGCAGGGAGTCGAGTTGGCCGTTTACAAAAGAATCGATGGCGTTCCCGGTCTGGGAGGCCACGAGGAAGAGCGACTGGTTGGCCGAATCGGTCAGGGAGCGCCGAAAGGCGTTGTCATTAAGATAGCTCAGGATGCCCATCGGCAGCAGGGCGAGGAATAAGTAGGTGATGACGAGTTTTTGCCGGAGCGAGAATTTGCCAAACTGCCCAAGCACGAGGACACCCAGGATGATCAATGCGATCCCGTTGATGGGCGCGAGGCGGGTTATGGCTGTCCCCAGGTCCAGCCGGAAGGGCAGGTCCAGGACGTATTCAAAAACGATCATGGGGATGGCGGTGATAAATCCGCCAAGCATGGCGCGATTTGAGCGTGTGCGGTCAAAAACCAGGGTGGCAAGCAGGAGGGAAAGCAGGATATTGAGGACGACGAGCGTTATGCCAAGCTCATCGACCAGGAAAACCGTGACGTTGGTTGCCAGCCAGAGGGATCCTATCAAAATCCAGGATTGGCCAGGTGTAACGACCCCGCGTCGCTGTTGGAGATAACTGAAAAGGTTGATTGCCCCCAGGAACAACCCCAGCCCGCCCAGGACATAGGATTGCCAGTTCCCCGTCTGGGCCGCGCGAATGGAAACGAAAGCCCCGAACAGCGCGAGGAGTGTGGCGGTAAGCGGGATGGCCCTAACGATGGTGGCTGGCTGGTTGGTTTTCAAATCTTCATTATCCCTGGGTGTTTACTGCCTTTACCCAAAAATATTAATTCATCTCCCAAACTGCCTCGCCGAGTAACACCCGGCGTATCTGGTCGGGGAAGCGATCAGGATCAAGGGGTTTACCGATAAACCCATCAAACCCGGATTCCCGTGCTTTCTTTACCTGATCAATGCTGGCTTCAGCGGTGACTGCGACCACGGGGATCTCCTTCAGGGTGGAGGATGACCTGATTTTTTTTAGCGCGCCGTAGCCATCTTCGTAGGGCAGGCGGATATCCATGAGGATCAGGTCAAGCCGGGGCAGGGCGTCCGCATACTCCACGACTTCATACCCCGAGGTTTTCCATTCGCAATGAATACCCATATAGCCGAGCATACGGGCAATCAGGACAAAGTTGGAAACGTTATCCTCCACGACGAGAACCGTGGCATCCTGCGGCAGGACTGGCTTTTTTGCTGGCACATCCGGGGTATTCAACGGTGTTTTTGCTTCGGTCATGGACGCCTCATAAATATTGGGAAATTTGCCGCGGAAGCTCGTCAATATCGATGGGCTTTTGGATGTAGCCGTCACAGCCGGCTTCCAACGTCCGCTCACGATCTCCCTTCATGACGTTGGCCGTCAGTGCAACAATCGGCACGGTTCCCATATTTGGCAGCGCTTTGATGCGGGCTGTCAGCGCATAGCCATCCACGCCGGGCATGTTGATATCCATCAGGATCAGGCTGGGAACCTCGTTCTTCAGCAACTCAAGCGCCTGTTCCGCATTTGCCGCTTCGATGATATTAAATCCCTCAGCCATCAGCACGCGGCGGATCAATGTGCGGTTGTCGATGTTATCTTCCACGTAGAGAATTGTGGGCGAATGGGCCATCCAGTAACTCCTGCCTTGATTCTAATTGCCGGTTACTCAGAATGCATAACACGTACATTACAAATTATCGGGACACCGGGTTGGAGCACAGGGCATAGTACTCTCGTATAATTTTAGCACAGGAACAAAAATGCCTGCATATATGCAGGCATTCATTCAGGAGCGGGTGATGGGATTCGAACCCACGGATATTAGCTTGGGAAGCTAATGCCTTACCACTTGGCGACACCCGCAATGTGCCGGGGATTATAGCCAGCGCAATTGTCACTGTCAACCGGATTTCACCGGGGCCACCGGGCGTGCCCTGAGCGTAGTCGAAGGGGGCGCTGACCCCTAAAAGGCACCTGTCCCCCGGATGACCGCCCCGATGGTCTTCAATAATATCTGTAGATCAAGCATGAACGAATAGTTCTTGATGTAATAAATATCATCTTCCGTGTGCAGGTGGAGCATCTTTTCGCTCCTCCCCGTAATCTGCCACCAACCGGTCATTCCCGGGGGGACGGCAAACCTTTGGTGCTGCCACGGCTCATAGGTTTCGACGATTTTCGGGAGTTCGGGTCGGGGGCCGACCAGGCTCATGTTCCCCAGCAGGACGTTGAAAAATTGGGGCAATTCATCCAGGCTGGTGCGCCGCAGGATGCGCCCGATGCGCGTCACCCGCGGATCATCGGCTGATTTGTGGGTTCCGTTCCCTTCGTTCTCTTCGCGTTCCAACTCCTCGGCGTCCCGCACCATCGACCGGAATTTGTTCACAGAAAACGGTCGGCCATTTTCCCCCACACGTTTTTGCCGGAAAAGCACGGGCCTGCCCGAATCAATCAGGATGGCCAAGGCGATCAGCGCCATCAGCGGGATTGCCGGGATCAGCACGGCCAACGTGATCGCCAGATCCAAAATCCGTTTGAGGACGCGCTGGTATTCCGAAATGGCGGAAGCCCGCAAATCGAGCATGGGAACCCCGGCAAACTCGTCCATCCCGGCGCGGAAGAGGGCAAGCTGGAAATAATCGGGGATGACCCAGACCTTCACCGGGAGTTGGTGCAATTCGAGGATGATCCGCGCCACCTCGCCATGCTCGCTGTTGGGCAGGGCAATGACGACATGCTCGATCCCGTTTTCCCCGACCACGCGCTTGAATCCATCCAAGTTGCCCAGCCAGGAGGCCGGGAAACCCTCTGCCGAAACAGGGGCCAGATACCCCGTCAGTGCCAGCCCTCCCGCCGCGTTTTGTGCGATTTTTAGCGCGATATCCCGCGCTGCCTCACCACTCCCGATCACAAGCACCGGCTGGCGGGATTTCCCATCCTGCCGCCGCGAGGCCCATATGTGGGCTATGACTCTCCAGCCCACCAGCGCCATAAAGCTGGTCAGGAAAAAGGTGATGAACAGGATGCGGGAAATATCCCGGAAACTGAGATAAAGCACGCCCGCCGAGGCCACCCCGGCCAGGAGCGAACCCATCGTCAGGTTGAGCAGCTCGTTGACAAAAGAGACATTTTTCCGCCCATCGTAGACGGCAAAGAAGAGCAGGATGATCGTCCACAGCGCGGAAAAGATCGGGAACAGGAGGATGGGCAGCACTGGCTCCGGGAGGTCCTGGATAAACGGGAACGCGTTCAGGGCCGGGCGGATCCCATTTGCAAGCGCAAGGCTCAATGAAACCAGGATCGCATCCAGCAGAAATGAGTAAATGGCAAAGTTAATGGAAAAACGGCGGATCATCGTCCTCGATTTTACCCCTGATGACAGGTGCAATGCATTGTAGAACGAGTTTCAAACTCGTTTTACGGGGTGTCGCCGGGCACTCCCCACATCCGCAGCGTCCCATCTACACCCGTGGAAACCAGCAGCGCGCCATCCGGGGTGAACCATAACGTGCCGACCCACAGCGAATGGCCGGACAGGATCGCCAGCAGCGTGCCGTCGGCGACGCTCCAGATGCGGATAATCCCATCGCCGCTCCCGGACGCCAGCAGCGCGCCATCGGGACTGAAGGCGAGCGCCCGCACCACATCCGTATGCCCGGCAAGCGTGAACAGCCCGTTCCCGCTGGCTGCGTCAAACACGCGCACTTTATAGTCCGGCTCCCCGCCGCCCGTTGCCAGCAGTTTCCCATCGCGGCTGTACGCCACGCTGGAGACCCAGCTCTCGTGACCGGAAAGCTGGGTCAGCCGCTGGCCGGTCGCCACGTTCCAAATCCACGCTTCCTGCAAACTGGCCGAGGCGATAAATGCGCCGTCCGGGCTGAAATCGAGGGTGGTGACCCAACTGCGATGCCCGGTCAGCACGCGCACGGGATTACCCGTCGCCGCATCCCACAGCCGGATTTCGCCAAAACTGCTGGATGCGGCCAACCCATCGGGCGAAAAATCCGCGTCCCAGACCTGGCCGGGATGCCCGCCCAGGTTGAACAACTCCGCGCCCGAGGCGGCATCCCAAATCCGGGCAGTCATATCCCATCCCGAAGTGATCAGCCGTTCCCCATCCGGGCTGAGCGCCGCCGTGTTCAGCAGCCTGTTATGCCCGGCCAGCCTCGCCAGCGGCAGGTTGCCAAAAACGTCCCAAAGCTGGATCGAGAACCCTTCACTTTCCGCGGCCAACAGCGTCCCGTTGGGCATAAAGGCGGCCATGCTGATCCAATTGTGATGATCCGGGATGGAGGCTTCGATTTGGGCGGTCGCCAGATCCCACAGGTGAAACTCGCCCCCGCTGGCCGTGGCGAAGGTCTCCGTGCCTCGCTGGAACTCCAGCCCCAGCAGTGGGTCGCCGTGCCCGAGGAATGTATTGGCCAAAAAACCCGTCTCCGGGTCCCATTGCCGTACCGAGTGGTCGGCGCTCCCGGAGAGCAGGACGCTCCCGTCTTCATTGAAATCGAGCGCGGCGATCCGCCCGGTGTGGCCGATCAGGGTGTGCCGCGTCCTTCCCAGCTCCAGGTCCCACAAGCGGATGGAGAACTCGGGGTCACCGCTCCCTGAGGCCAGCAAACCATCCGGGGCAAAGGCCAGCGCCGTGATGCCCGCGGCATGCCCGCTCAGGATGGATGTCGTTTCCCCGGAGGCCATATCCCACAGCCAGATGCTCCCGATCAGGTCGCCCACCGCCAGCGTTTGGCCGTCCGGCGACCAGGCGAACGCGCCCACCCCATCGCCCAGCCCGCTGAGCGTGTCGAGGATCGTCTGCGAGCCGACGTCCCAAATGCGCGCTGTTTTATCGGTGCCGCTGCTCCCGGTGGCGAGCGTACGCCCATCCGGGCTGAAAGCCATCGCAGTAATGGCGTCCACCTGCCCGGCAATGACGGCGGTCACTTCGCCGCCCGTGGACCACAATTCCACCTCGTTGCCACGCGAGGCGGCCAGCAGTCGGCCATCGCGGCTGAACTCCAGCCCGGAATACCACGCTGTTCCCAGGTGGGCGGTCTCCGCCAGGGTGCGGGCGTCGTAGAGGAAAATCCCATTGGAGGTGGCCAGGGCAATCGTCCTCCCATCCGGTGACCAGTCAAAGCCATTGATGCGTCCCTTGCCCCATTGGAAAAGTTGGGTGACTGCGGCGGCATTGTCTGCCGTGATAGCGTTTTCGGCGAGGATGGGCGGCGGGATGGTGGGCCGCGGTGTGGCCGTGGGTTGCGGGGTTGAGGAGAGCAGGGGGGTAGGCGAGTTGACGAGCGCGGGCACCTCGGTGGCCTCGGGGGTAAACGTGGCCGGGAGGGTAAAGACGGGGATCGGCCCGGTCGGGGAGGGCGCGGCGGTCGCCGTGGGGACGGCGCAGGCCGACAGGAGGGCCAATAGAAGGATGAACCCGGTGAGGATGATTCGCCTCATTGCTTCCCCCAATATTTTAGGAGGGTGCTCCCGTCGGTAAAACCAAGCGGGAGGAACGCGCCCAGCCCGAAGACGAACAGGTTCTCGGCGCAGAAAAAAACGGCCAGCCCGAAGACGAGCGGCGGGGCGGTGCGCAACCATAAAACGAGCACCCCGCCCACGGCGGCCAGCATCACGCTGAACGGCCAGCCGCCCAGGGCGCGGCGGATGTGCGTTTTGGCGGGGAGTTCCGGCTCATCGGCGGGGTAGAGGGAGCGGCCAAAGATCCAGAACAACTCAACGCCTGTCATCGGGTAGCCGGTTTTGCGGGCGGCGCGGGCATGGCCGACGTGATGCCACAGTTCGCCGAGCCAGTGGAGGAGTGTGCCGATCAGCCCGCCGAGAAGGGCCTGGGCCCAGTCCAATTGCAGGGCTGCGCGCCCGGCGAGGGCGAGCGCCAGCCAGATGAGGGCCGAACCGGCAGCCGCCGAGGGGACGGCGCGCAGTTCAAGGCCGAGGAATCTTCCGAGGGGAATGGTTTTTTGAGGCATGGAGGCTCTGTGGGCGGTGGGTTCTCTGGGAACTCATGGGAATTCCGACGAGTTCCCATGAGTTCCTATGAGGAAGAACTGAGCGAGTTATCCAAATCAGATCGTTTGAGCGGCGCAAATGCCATCCGATGCACCGGGCTGGGGCCGAGGGTTTCCAGCGCCCGCAAGTGGGCGGGCGTCCCGTAGCCTTTGTTCTGCGCCCAATGATACCCCGGATGGCTGCGGGCAAGCTGGCGCATGGCCTCATCGCGCGCCGTCTTGGCGAGGATGGAGGCGGCGGCGATGCTGAGGCTGCGCGCATCCCCTTTGATCAGGCTGGCCTGCGGGAGGGGGATTTCGGGGAGGTGGAGGGCGTCCACGAGCAGGTAAGCGGGGAAGGGGTCGAGGGCCAGGACGGCGCGGCGGATGGCCATGCGCGTGGCGGGGACGATGCCCCACGCGTCAATCTCGGCGTGGGTGGCGTGGCCGACCCCGAGGGTCAGGGCCATTTGCGGGATCAGGGAGGCCCAGGATTCCCTTTGGGCCGCGCTGAGTTTTTTGGAATCATTGACCCCGGTGAGCCGCGCGGCGATTTGGGGTTCAGGAGGAAAGATGACAGCCGCGGCGTAAACGGGACCCGCGAGGGCGCCGCGCCCCGCTTCATCGATCCCGGCGATGTGGCTGATCCCGTTTTCCCAGAGCGGGGTTTCGTGGGCAAAGTCCGGGGCAGGCGGCAGGGCGGCGGTGTCAAACTTTGGGCGCGGCATGTTCAGGCGTTGTAGTAGCCGAGGCGGGCGTTGCGGCGGATTTGGAAGATGTCGGCGATCATGCGCAGGGCGTCGCGCACGGGGCGGACTTTGCTGGCGCTTTGGTAATGCCAGGGGATAGGGAGTTCGACAATGCGGCAGCCGCGGAGGCGGGCGATGTAGAGGATTTCGATATCGAACGACCAGCCGGTAAGGCGCTGGCGGCTGAAGAGGTCGCGGGCGGCGTCGGCGCGGAAGCATTTGTAGCCACACTGGGTATCCTGCAGGCCGGGGAGGGCGAGGAGGCGGATGCTGGTGTTGATGAACCGCCCCCCAAAGTGGCGGTAATTGGGTTCGTTGTAGCGGACTGCGCCGGGGGCTTCGCGCGAGCCGATGATGATCGGGACATCGGGGAAGTGGGGCGGGAGGAAGCGGGTGATCTCTTCAAAGGGCATGGAGAGGTCGGCGTCGGCCATGAAGCGGTATTGGCCGGAGGCGGCGAGCATCCCGGTACGGACGGCGCGCCCCTTGCCGGGGAGGGTCTCGGAGATCAGCTTGAGTTCTGGATGATTGGCGGCGGTTGTGCGGACGATTTCGGCGGTGCGGTCGGTGGAGCCATTTTCGACCACGATGATCTCGGACGGCCAGGGTTGCGCCTGCGTAAAGGCGAATACCTGCTCCAACGTGCGGGGCAGGCGTTGTGCTTCGTTCCGCGCGGGGATGATGATGGAGAGGTAGGGCAGCGGGTTCAAGATATGGGTGGGGGATTGTTATGGGGATTGAGATGGAAGCGGGGATTAGGTTTGCAGGAACTCTTGGGAACCGGCGGGGATTTCGGGAATTCCCATGAGCACCTGTCCGTTCACCGGCCTTGATGCATATGCCAGCGCACCCCGCGAGAACTCCGGTCGTTCTCCGCCGATTCAGCCCCCCGAAAATAGGAGCGCCACGAGAATGAGAAAAACGATAATGGAGAGCAGGGCCAGCGCGCCCAGGAATATCCATTGGGTATTGGAGAATTTTAGCTTTGGCGCGGTTGCCTTGCGGGAGCGTCCCCCCGGTTTCTGCGCCTGTTTTTGCGCGGCGGCTTCGCGGGCTTTGGCGGCGCGCTCAAATACTTTTGCCACGTTGCTCACATCGAAGGCGGACAGGCTGCCCTCTTCGGCCAGCAGGGTCTGGAGGTAACGGTTGAGCGCATCGAGCCGGACGAGCCGGACGCTGGGATCGTAGGTCTGGATGTCAATCCCGGCGTTGGAGAAGAAGATGACCGGGGGGAAGACGGTGACGCCCGGCCTGTATTGTGCGAGAAAGGAACTGAGTGAGTTCGAAAGCATTTCGGCGCGCCGCATGGGGTTGGGTTCCGCCGGGGCAAAGACCTGTTTGCGGGGGTTGAGTTCCAGCCACTGGTCGCCGCGGGCCTCGAAAATCCCGCCCGCCGAACAAATGTAGATGACCTGCGCCCCCTGCGGGCCGATCAGGATAAATGGGAACTGGACTTCCGGGCCGGGCAGGGTGTAGTTGCGCAAGAGGGTGAACCGGTCATTGAGGTACTTTTTCATCCGGTCGAGGATGGCGGCCTGCGCTTCCATCTCCTTGTACCACTGGGCGCCAAACTGGAGCGTGCCCTGGACGCGGTTGGCGAGGCTGATATTCCCTTCGGAGTCAATCAGGGGGGTATGGTCAACAATTTTGATGGGCATGTTTTTTTGGGACGGCTGGGAAGTTGCGGCGAATTATAAGGGAGGCGCGGGGATGTTGGGAACGGGAGGTCGGCCAAGCCAATTGGACGCGGATGAACACGGATAAACACGGATGAAATCCCTTCACTCATTACTGATCACTTCTATCCGTTTGCCGGTGATATACTGCCCCGCACAAACTCCCGTTTTCCCGAGGCCCCCATGCTCCAACTCGAACTCATCTACTGTGCCGCTTGAAAGTACACCAGCCGCGCCGCCAGTCTGGCGGACGAACTGCTGACAGAATTTGCCGCCGAAATCGAATCTTTCAAGATCGTCCCCTCCGATGGCGGGCGCTTTGAATTCAGCGTGAATGGCGAACTGCTCTATTCCAAGCTCCAACTCAAACGCCACGCCGAACCCGGCGAAATTCGGGGATTGTTCCAAACGTATCTCAGCCGCCCGCACTAATCATGCGTCTCGTCATCCAGCGCGTTTCCTCGGCCAGTGTGACGGTCGCAGGTCAGCCCGTCGCCAGTATGGGCCGCGGACTGTTGATCCTTATCGGTGTCGGGCAGGGGGATACGCCCGCACAGGCGGATTGGCTTGCTGAAAAAGCCGCCCACCTGCGCATCTTTGAAGACGACGAAGGCAAGACCAACCGCTCCATCCTCGACGTGGGCGGCGAGGCCATCGTCGTTTCCCAGTTCACCCTCTATGCCGATGCCCGCAAGGGCCGCCGCCCCTCCTTTCCCGACGCCGCCCTCCCGGACGTGGCCAGCCCACTTGTGGACTATTTTGCGGCGCAACTGCGGGCGCACGGCGTCCCCGCGCAAACCGGGCAGTTCGGGGCGCACATGCAGGTTTCGCTCACCAACGACGGGCCGATGACGATCCTCTTGGACAGAGACAGAGACAGAGGGGCAGGTTAGAGGGCGATCTTGCCGGTGCGCCAGATGGAGGTATCCAGTTGCACCGCCGCGGCCCCCAGCTCCAGCACCAGCGCCATCTGGCTTTTGTCCTGAACCCCGGCCCCAAAGATGATCGGGGTTCCCAGGGGGACGAGACCCCGCAGGACCTCCACCCCCAAAGCAAGGACCGCGCCCCCCAGCACCCGCCCCCCGACGAGTTTCCCGGCCCGATCAGGGAGTGCGCCGCGCGGCGCGCCCAGCGTAAACGCCGAGACGCCCTCGCCCTGCAACTCCGCCGCCAGCCGCGGGGCATCTTCCAGCCCCAGTTTCACCACTAGCGGCAACTCCCCGATGGCAGCCTGCACCGCCTCGCGGGCAAAGGCCGCGCCCGCGGCGGGGGGCAGCCCCAACTCAATCCCGGCGACCCCCTCAGTTTCCTCCAACTGGCGCACCATGCGGTACACATCGTCGGGGGTTTCGGCGAGGAGGTGGACGATGACGGGGAGTGCCGCGCGCGACCAATGGGGGGCCTGGGTTTTGAGGATGGCGCGCAGCCCCGGGTTGGGATGACCCGTATGGATCACGGCCCCCCCGTGAAAGGGGATGAAGCGCGTCCCGGCGGCGGGCGTGCGCGGGGCGCGGCTGATCGGGTTGGTCACAAATCCCCCCAACGGGGAGAGATCGATCAACCGGGAGTGCGGGGCAAAGCCGAGCGTCCCGGCGGCGTTCATGAGCGGGGAGGTCAGGGGCAGGTCGAGCATGGGGTGTTCCATCGCCGGGAATTATAACGAAGGGGCAGGTGCCACGCACTTTTGAGCGAACGAAGTTCGCCGTGCGTGGCACCTAAAATGCGGATGATATAATGCGCGCCTATGGACGAACCGAAAGAACCTACCAGCTGGACATTTGAAGAGGCGGAGCCGGAACCGAAGGCCGCCGATGATTACCTGAGGACGGGGGATTCTGAGGATGTGATTGCTTTCCGGCGGTCACACCTGTATGCCATGCTCCTGCCGCTGGCGTTTGTGGTCGGGCTGGGGCTGGGGTATGTGCTGTGGGGACGCGGCCAGCCGGTGGCGGCCAGTTCTGTTGGGGCGTCGCAGGCTTCAGCGGCGGGGCAGGCCGCGGCCCCCACCGGGCCGGTGACCCGCTATGATGTGCCCGTGGATGATGATTTCATCCTCGGCCCGGTGGATGCGCCGATTACGATCATCGAATTTAGCGATTACGAGTGCCCGTATTGCCAGAAGTTTCATATTGAGGTGTTCGGGCAATTGCTGGCGGCCTACCCGAACCAGATCCGTTTTGTCTACCGCGATTTCCCGCTGACGAGCATTCACCCGAATGCTTTTACGGCGGCGCTGGCGGCCAATTGCGCCGGGGAGCAGGGTGCGTATTTTGAGTATCACGATGCCCTGTTCAGTGGATTGTATGGCCTGGGGGCGGACGCCTACCAGCGTTACGCCAGCGACCTCGGGCTGGATATGGGGTCGTTTGGAAGCTGTGTGGAGACGGCGAAGTATCAGGCGGAGGTGCAGGCGGATTTTGATTACGCCGCGCAACTGGGCATCCGCTCCACGCCGACTTTTTTTGTGAATGGCATCCCCGTGGTGGGCGCGCAGCCCTTGGAAGTGTTCCGGCAGTTGATTGATGCGGAGTTGGCGGGGGAGTTGGAATAGAGATTAGGGATTGGAGATTGGGGATTGGTAAGTAGTAATTGGTAATTGGGGTCCCCGGCTGGCTTCTGCAAATTAAGACGAAGTACATCGTAGTTGGGGGAGAGCGGCAGGCATTGGCTTTATAATGGGGATATGCCGACGAATATCAAATCCTTGATGGCAAAGATGAAAGAGGGGCTGACCGAGTTGTATGGTCAGCGTTTGAAAGCTGTATATCTATTCGGCTCCTATGCGCGCGGGGATTACCATGCAGGCTCGGATTTGGATATCATGATCGTGCTGGACACTTATGCAAGGTATTGGGATGAACTCGTCCGCTCGGCGGAGTTGGCGAGCAATCTATCGCTGAAATATGATGTCACGATCAGCCGCACGATTATGACGGAAGAGGAGTGGAAGCAGGGTGATTTGCCCGTGCTGAGGAATGTCCGGGCGGAAGGTGTCCCGGCATTCAAATAAATTTGCTGTATTTTTGAATACCCTCGATATAGTTGGAATCGTCATAATCACATACGATTGCGGCGCTCCTTCTTGCCCGAGTCAATGCGACATAAAATTTTGCCCGAACAGTCTCAATTTCGCTTTGATCTCCGCTCTTCAGATAAGCCAAAATCTTTTGCGTAGGATAGATGAGTACCCTCTCAAATGTCATTCCTTTGGATTTTCCGAAGTTCCATTCGGGAGAGATGGAGTTGTTATATCTAAGAATTACAGGGTCAAATCTTTGAAGGTAGTCTTCAATATCCTGATTTTTTACGAGAAAGATTCCTTGGTGCTCGGCTGATGTCGATCTGCATGTTTCATCTTCACAAGGCTGACTACACTCGTACTCGGGAAATAATCTCGATGAAAAATTGCAGATCTCCAAGTTATTTCTATGACTCTTGCTTAGTGTCACCTCATCTATCTCGCACTTAACCTTCTTGCATTTTTCATCAATAAATTCCCTAATATTTCCGTTTGCGTAAGACGGATATTTTTTCGGGTGATGGGTTAGATAAGTGACTTGTCTTGGATCGCCAACTAATATGATGTTTGAAGGCGATTTGAAGAGTAGCTTAATAATCTCCAAATCCCAACCAGCTAAATCTTGCACCTCATCAATAAATATGTATGGATAAAGACTCGAAATTCTATCGATAAGCGAACCTTCTGTTTTTTCATTGCATTCAATCAGGAATTTTGATATTTTGTCTGAATAAATCTTTAGATCGCTTGTAAAGTAATATTTCAAAAAGTCCTGTTCCCCCCAATAAATCGGCTGGTTCTTGCTGTTTTTGTATCTTAACCCTGATGGTCTATCTGTTAGAAAAAAGCCGATTTTTTCGTCCCTAAGCTTATGGTGCATGATACCTTGAAATGGGCGAACACCATGTCGTAACAAAAAGGAAAACCAAGTCTGTAATGCAATATTTTCAGGAACATATCCTCCCGTTTGCTCAACAATTTTCTTCTTTATTTCGGCTTCGTTGGCCTCGGTATAAGTAGTAATTAATACATTTTTTTCCTGGATGGACAATGCTTTTTTGACCAAAAGCGTGGTTTTTCCTGACCCTGCTGCGGCAATGATTAGTTTATTCTTGCCCATACTCCCAACCGATTGCGTCCAGAATATATTTAGGAAAATTAATTGTCTGCTTTGCATCAAAGATTTTCAGTGCAACCTCAGTTTTGTGCTGTTGCATATAACTAGCGATAGATTGTTGATCTGGGTAGTCGTCAGCATGGATGCCAAGCACTTCGCATAAAAGATCTAACTGAGCTGCATTTGCCTTGACGATTTGTGGTTCGAGCGTCGGGAAGTCATTATCTATGTCAGCAAAAATCTTTATGTTGAGATGCTCCTGATAAGCCGCATATTTTTTTATGATTTTTGTTTCGTAATCACCTGTCGAGTCTCATAAAGTCGTATACCTGAACCTTACCAAAAGTCTCAAAAAGTCGTATCACCTGCCTGCCAAGACAACGAGGAGGCAGGATGGATACGATGAGTCGCCCAGGACAAATTACCACA
>Ga0247727_10001922_pt1 | contig 48105 bp, 64 predicted proteins | sample WisWelCaveWW1625_FD_202498 | JGI IMG/M metagenome (GOLD analysis project Ga0247727, IMG submission 202498) | Biofilm microbial communities from Wishing Well Cave, Virginia, United States - WW16-25 | ecosystem: Environmental > Aquatic > Deep subsurface > Groundwater > Cave microbial mat | place...
GCGGACTTCTCGCTCGACGACGACGCCAAGCGGATCGTCCTAGAGCTTCGCGGTACGCGCTGGTACGAGGTGGATCGGTTCTACGCGGCCGACTCAGCAGCACGGCGTACGGCGCTAGGGCTGACCTTGCTAGCGACGCTCGCAGCCCCGGCGAATCCGGGCGACAACGGAAAGCTTGTGACAGCGAGTGGCGGGGCGTGGGTCTACTCGGCTCCGCCTGCGGGTGGCTCCGGGTTCTTGCAGCGCATCCGCTACTACGCTGGCGCGTCTCGCAACTACACCAGCGGCAGCGTGATCCGCATCGAAGAGATCGACCTGTTCACGGGCGGGACTCTCGGCGACGGCTACGTGTTCAACGTGCCGAACGGCTCCACCTTCGCGCAGCTCGAAGTGCTCGCGCGCGTAGAGCGACAGAACGAGAACAGCTCCCACGACTTCGCCGAGCTTCGGATCGCCTACCGATCCGGCAGTGGCCCATTCGATGACACGGGCCTCGGCGGCGTCGCTCGTGGGCTCCCGTCGCGCTCGTACCTGTATGCGACCACAGCGGAGAGTCAGCGGCTGAAGGAAGCGAACCTATGCCTGGCCGCCGGCGTCGTGCCGGTGACGTACCAGTCTCAGATCCGCGTGCAGGTCGCGGGGCTCGCCGGGAACACGTACCGCGTCCTCGGAAGCCGAACGAAGTGCTGGCTGTCGGTTCAGTGGATGTGAGGACGACATGAAGGCTCCTCCGTCCGGACAGATGGCCGACAGCACGAACCTCGTGATCGAGCAGAAGTCGCGCATGGAGCAGGTGTCCGGGCTCCTGCGCCAGCTCCCGGGCGGCGATGTGTCGGCGACGTATACGCTCGACGCGGCCGACACGATCAAGCCCATCGTCTCGATGTTCGCAGTCGATTCTCTCGGCGGAGCTGCGGCCGACACGCTCGCGCGCATTCAGGGAGAGGACATCGAGACGACGCCGGGCCTGCCGGACGGCTCGATCGTGATCCTCCGCGCGGCCAGCAACTCGCGCGTCATCACGGTGCAGCACTTGGCTGGCGGGAGCGGTGAAATCTCGCTGACGAATGCGTCGGCCTTCGTGCTCAACTCGACGAAAAAGCGGCTCGTGCTCGAACGCCGCGCAGCGCAGTGGATCGAGATTGACCGGAGCTACGGCGGCGACGCTGCGGCGGAGCGCGCGTTTCTCGGACTCACGCTGGCGGCGACGGTTCCGAATCCTGCGAACCCCGGAGACGACGGGAAAGCCATCCTCGCCTCGGGCGGGGCGCTTGCGCTCGGCACGCCAGTGAGCAGCGGAGGCCCGCTGCATCGCCTGCTCGTTTCGCGCACCTCCGACTACACACTCGGCCTCGCCGACGGGAACTCGTACTCTCACGCGCAGTTCAACGCGATCACCACCGAGTCGAGCCCTGGCGCACTGTGGGATGCCGTCAGCTTCGAGGTCAAGATTCCGGTAGGCGTCTCGTTCGTGCGCGTCAAAGCAAATCTCGAGCTTGGCTTTACCTCGGCCCCGGTCGGCGTCTGGTGGGCCGAAGCGTTCTCGTTCTACCGGGTGAGCGGCGGCGGCTACCCGGGCAACCCGGACGGACACAGCAAGGTGGGGCTCCTCGCCACGAGCTTCCAGGGCAACTCGGCCGCGACCGTCACCTGCGCGCTCAACGGCGCATCGGGCGAAATCGCTGTGAGCAGCGGCGACCGATTGAAGCTCATGGTGCGCGGCTACGGCTCGGGCGGCGGGAACCAGATCAAGATTCGCGGAGCCGCGCTCCCGGCCTACTGCTGGCTATCGGTCGAGTTCTTCGCGTGAGGTGTAACTCGTGGCGCAGCTGAACGTTCTCGCCGAGTCGGCATCGCTCTCGGACAGCGACTTCAAGTCGGCTGCGAGCGGAGGCGACACGTTCGAGAACAACGGCCGAACGGTGCTCTGGATCAAGAACGAGAGCGGAGCGCAGCGCGTGGTGACGGTGGCCGCATCGGGCCAGTGCAGTCATGGATTCCTCCACAATCAGGTGCTCACGATCAGCGCCACGACCACGCTCTACAAGACGCGTGCGTTTCCTCCCGCGCGCTTCGGCGGGCGCCCGACGATCACCTACAGCACGCCCTCCGGGATCCTGCTCGTCGGCGTGAGTCAACAGGAGTACCACGGCACATGATCGCTCGACTGCTACTCGCGCTCGCGTTCTGCGCTGCCGTCCCTGCGTTCGCCGACGTTACAATCTCTGGCGGTGCGGCCGGTGGCGCCCTCCCGCAGGTGACGGTCGCAGGGCTCCCGACGTGCGACGCCACGACGCAGGGCTCGAGCCGTGTCGTGACGGATGCTCTTAACGAGACGAGCTGCACCGTCGGCGGCGGCACCGCTGACAACACATGCGACTGCATCGACGGCGTGTGGACGCTCCGCGGAACGACGTCCACCGTCGCCGACGGCGACAAGGGTGACGTCAACATCACGGGTGGATCCTGGGAGATCGACGCCGGAGTGGTCGCGGCACCCGAGATCGCAACGGACGGCGTTGCGGCGGCAGAGGTTGCTGCCGATGCCGTAGGAACGTCGGAAATCGCAACCGATGGCGTCTCGGCGGCCGAGCTGAACGCTACCGGCGTCGAGGCCGAGCTCGAGGCTGCGCTCGACCTACAGGACATCGCCGGCGCGGTAACGGACGCCCAGGTCCCGAACACGGTCACGATCGACAACGCTGCGGGACTCGACGCTGCTGGGGCGCGCCTGATCTACAAGGCGGCCGGTGGCGGCACCGCGTTCGAGGGAGACTGCTTCGTCGAGGACGTGAACGACAACGGGACAGCGGACAACGGCGAGCAGTGCGTTACGAGCGGCGATCACATCGCAAACGGTGCCGGCGGCCAACCTCAGAACGGCGCCGTTGCCTACTACGCACGCGACTTCGATACGGCGGCGAGCCTCACCGATGGACTACAGGAGGCCGTTAACCATTGCATCGCGACCGTCGATCAGCGTGGCTGCATCATCCTTCTGGGACGAGGCACCTACGATCTCCAGGCGCAGCTTTCGTTCGTTGCCACGGAGCCTGCGACGACTCCGACCAGCATCACGATTCGAGGCGCGGGGATCGGTCGGTCAGGTGGTAGCGGCACGCGAGTCTGGGTCAATGCTGCGCTGACGACCGCGAACAGCAACTGCAGCGGCGAAGAGGGCGGCACCTTCACGGACGCGACCATCCCGGTCTGCGCCGGCATTCTCGTAGTGGGCTGGAATCATCGGTTCCAAGACCTCGAAATCCTCACAGCCGCTGCCGCTAACGCGGATGTATTGATGGAGCTTGCGTCGCGCTCAACAGCGGGGCCTAGCTCTCCTGCCAACATGGACACCCCGGCTGTGTACTCGACGAGCCACACGATCCTCGACAACGTGCGGTTTACGGATGGCGACTTGGCGCAGGTGTACTGGAACAATCGCGACAACCAGGCGGCCAGCCAGAGCGACGCGAACGACTGGCGCCACGTGAGCTTCGGCGCCCCCAACTTCGTACCGCGCTACTCCGTGTTCATCGACAACCAGAACACGAGCGTCAACAAGTGCGATCACTGCCACTTCCGCGACGTGTCTGTTGCGAACATAAACGTCAGGCAAGGCGAAGGGCTCGAGCTGGACTGGGGCTTCTCCGAGTCAGCCGGCATCGCCGACGCGGCCAAGTACATGTACCGCTACTGCTCGGACAAGATCACGGATACGGACTCATCGCTCCCCGGTGCGGTGGCGTGCGGTGACTTGAGCGGAGCCAACTGGAAGCGCGGCGGCGTCTCGCACTGGCACCACGAGACGACGTCCGGTCACGGTGGCTTCTTCTTCCACGACGGGTCTTCTACGACCCCGGGACTCGCTCTCGAGTTCTACATCCGCGACTCGAGCATCCAGCAGTCGGACACAGCGACCAAGATGCTGGACTGGGACGGAGTCGGCGCGCTCGATCTCACCGGGAACAGCTTCATCAACAACACCGCTGGATTGACGGTCATCGACATCGATTGCGACGGGTGCTCCGGCGCGAACAACCGCAACCAGCTCCAGCTTACTTGGATCGGGAACACGCCAGAGCCGACGGACATCGACGTGCAGATCGACGTCGCGGACGCGATCGTGATCGAGGGCATGATGCCGCGATACGCGGTGAACGGGCTGGCGTGGAGCGACACGAACGGAAACGGAACGCGAGATGTCAGCGAGGGTCCACTCGAGACCTTCATGCTCCACTACTGGGTGGAGGACGCTGCCTTCGGTGATTTCCTCACGTCACGCTGTCTACAGTACGCGGAAGGCAACAACAACAACGTGCAGATCGCGCTGCCGCTCGCGTGCACGTCTACGTCGAACGCCTCCTCGACGATGGCAACCTTCCCGCTCAACCGGACTCCCGTTGTCACCGGCTTCTCGTGCCTCGGGGTCGGGGGCGGCGTTACCGACGATCTCACGATGGAGATCGCGTGGCGCAAAGGCGACGCGATCGGAACGCAGACCGAGGCCGGTAGCCTACTGATGACAGCTTCTGACTGGGGCTCGACGATCAAGAGCACGGCTCTCGCGACGCCCTCCGTGTGTCCGTACGCGGCGAACGGCTGCGGTCTCGGTGTCAAGGTGGACGCAACCACGTTGTCGGCTGGCACGCTCATGGATCTCAATTGTGACGTGCAGGTTCAGCTTCACTAACTGACGACCCTGTAGAGCTCCGCGCTCGCTCACCACCTGCTCGAAAAGGAGAACTCACCATGCGCTATCGACGATGGCTGCTTCTGGCCTTGTTTCTGCTGGCGTCTCCGGCATTCGCAGCGGACTTCCGCAGCGGGACCGAAGCGACGAACAGCGTGGTCACCGGCCTCCAGCGCGGAGCGACAGGCTATGCCTCCTTCACGGCGAGCGGGTCGGCCTTCGTCGGCGTCGCTCAGTGCGCGCGGGCGACGGGCTCCGTGGTCTGCAATCTCGCGGCCAGTACCGATCACGACTGCGCAGTCGTGTTCTGGCGTTGCCCTGCCGGCGTCAGCACAGCGGACCCCCTCGTCTGCCGCGTTGATACCTACCAGGACGGCAGCGGCACGTGGCAGAGCGAAGTCACCGGAGACGTGTCTCGGGTGCGCGATCTCAACGAGATCGACCCGACGCCGAACCTTGTCGCCGTGGTGACGACCGTCGCCCAGACGACCCGCGTGCAGGTGGACTGCCGATGACACGGATACTGCTTGCACTCGTGTTGCTCGCTGCTCTCGCTGTGCCGCTGTCTGCCTACGCCGAGAGCTGTACGAGCTCGGGCTCGGGCCGCTGGACGGCGGTCGCAACCGGCCCGTGGACGGGCTGCACGCCGGACGGCACTGACACCTTCTCGGTGGCCTCCGGGCACATCGTCTACGTCGATGGGACGATCGTCGTCACCACCGGGAGCGTGACGGTCGCGTCCGGCGGGAAGCTCGTGGTGCTACCCGGCTCGATCCTCCAGCCCGGCGCGTTCGTCGCGACGAGCGCCGGCGGATCGCTCGAAGTCCGCGGCGAACGGCTGGCGACGTGCCGGATCCGGTCCGAGGTGGACTGGACCGCCGTCGATCCGGTGGCGACGCTCGACTGCCCGGCCGCGACGATCGCGACGACGTCCGACTACCTGGTCTTCGGCGAGGAGGATCCGGCGGCCGGCGACTTCACGCGGAAGGCGGTTGTCGTCGGCCCCGGCGGGCCGGTGCCCGGTGCTTACAAGCCGTCGCTCAATCGATACGCCTGGTACGACATCACGGCGCTCTCGGGCAACGCGGTCACCTACGACCTCGACGCCGGCACCTACGTGGCTTCACCCGATGCGCCCTACGCCGGGACGCGCGGGAACAACACGACCACGGCGATCTCGAGCGCGCAGCTCTCCTACACCGTGCAGCCCGGGCGGCGTGCGACGCTCGTGACCGTGGCGCTGGCCTACGGCTCCGTGGTCGCGCTCCACGCGGACCGCGGCTCGGGCTACCTCTACTTCGTCGAGAGCGCGGCGAACGCTGCCGACCCGACCTACTGCTCGGGGCGCGCGGCGAAGATCCTGCACACGGAGAACGGCGGCGCGGGGGACGATCTCCTCTACGTCGCCGGTGACGTCTCGGGCTGCACCAACGCGAGCGCGCGGATCATTCCGGGGGCCAGGCGCGGCGATCTCGTCTACCTAGTGCGGCCGGCGACGGTCGATGGAATCGTCACCGCGACCCACACGGGGAGCGTGCGCATCGAGAGCGGGGCAGCGCTCAACGTCAAGTTGGCGCGTTTCACGCGGCTCGGAGTCACTGCTGCCGCAGCGATCTCGCCGAGCTTGACGCGCAACTGCAACATCTGCCTCTACCAATCGGCCGGCTCTCCGGCGGCGACGATCACCGGGCGCTTCGAGGACGTCGATATCTCGTTCCCGGAGGCGGAGACGACGGACACGGGCGTCTTCGAGGTGTCGAGCCTCGCGACCCTCACCGACTACCGCTACCCCAACAGCGGGCTCCTCGACCTCTCCGGCCTCTCGATCAAGCGCCTCCACATCCACGACGGGCGCGACGAGGGCACGGCGTCGGGCACCCATGGCATCTATCTCGACGGCCCGAAGAACGTCGTGATCGACGGCGCGAGGCTCGAGCGGCTGTCGGACGATCTCTTCGGGGCGGCTATCGCTGGCAACTCGACCGGCTCGGCGAGCGACGCGAACAGCATGAGCGTTCGGCGCATCCTCGCCTACGAGGGGCTCGCGGAGGACAACAACAGCCAGCAGGGGATCGAGCCGAGCGTGATCGACGACGCGACGCCGCTCGGCCACAACTACGTGCGGCAGCTCAGCGCGATCACGGTGCGCGACTCAATCGCAGTCGGCACCTACTTCGAGGCGCTCTCGACGAACGGACACGCGGGCACGGTGCTCGACGGCGTGGTGAGCGGGGGCACGTTCGACGCGAACGCGAACCGGCCCGGGTTCAACATCCAGACCACGACCGGGACGGGCGTCGCGGTCTCGCTGAGCAACGCGGCGCGGGTGAAGAACTCGCTGCTCACCACCTACGCCGAGGACGGGACGAGCGCGGTTCAGGACGTGCTCGTGACCGCAAGCCTCGAGGACTCGGTCGTGTGGGGCGACGAGCAGAGCGCGGACCCCGGGCACAGACACAACAACCTCCAGGGCTGCTACCGCAGCCTGATTCATCACGCCGGATCCACCAACTTCGTTCTCGAGGGCAGCTCCGGCAGCGACGTGTCCTTCAACCCGCTCCGCGAGTTCGTAGACTGCGCCTACGTCAACTCGGCGACGGCGACTCGGCTCGCGCAGAACTACAACACTGGCTCGACCGCGTACACGCTCAACTTCGCGCGCTTCCTCTACCTGCAAACCGCCGGCTGGGACGCGACGAACGGGGCGCTCGGTGCGGTGACGTTCGCGTCTGGCGCAACGGTCAACGTGAACGGAGCCGTGCTCTCGACGGGGACGCCGGGGACCAAGAACTTCGACGCGAACGCGGGCGGGTCGGTCTCAGACGTCTGCTACGAGAGCAACAACACGGCGGCAACGGACTTCCAGTCCTACGCTTCTGCGACGACGCTCTCGGTCCCCGACATCTATCCGGACGCCGCCTCCGCTCCGGCGCTCGGGAGTCTGGTCGGCGACCCGAACAGCATCGACGTGTGCGAGCGCGCGCAACCGAGTGAGCTCGGGCTGTCGCGAGTCGGTGCGGCGCACGTCCTACTCGGAGACTTCGCGGTCGAGCAGATGTATCCGGTCTACACGAGTCGGAAGGATCTGCTGCAAGTCGCGCCTCCGTTCGCGCACCCGCGCGGCCATCGGGACTTCTGATGCCGGCCGACTCCGGATCCCACGTCTTCCTAGGCCGAGTCGGCCCCGAGCCGCGCGAGCTTTCGGACTCAGCGCTCTCGGGAGCGCGCGCCTGGTATCACGTCCACTGCCTGATGGACGGCCCGCAGGCTCCCGTCGCGGTTGCGCTCACCCGGGCTGGCGTCGTCGCTGGCGACCGCGTGAACCCGGGCGCGACGCTCGATATCCAGGGCACGTCGATCTGGCTCGTCGGGCCGAAGGACGGGCAATCGGCGCTTGTCTCGGTCGAGCGCCGCTTCGCTCCGACCCACCGCTCGGACACGCTGCTCGGCGAGCTCGTGACGCTCACCTCGTGGAAGTCGAGCGGCATGGGCCTCGAGATCACGCCCGGCAAGTGGCACAACCCGTGGACGAACATCCTCGGCATGGGACTCGGGCTCCTGAAGGCAACGGGAGGCCGTGTCTGGTTCGGGACGCACGTCGATACCTCGCTCCCTCCTCCGCCGACTGCCGAGGCCCTGGCCCGCTCGGCCGGGCTCTTTCCGCTAGATCCGAGTGACGGCCCGCTGCTGCTGCCGGGCAACCCAGCGCTCTACTGCTGCGCCTTTGAGCCGAGGGTGTTTCTCTACCTCGCGAAGCTCGCGGGTGGCAGGCAGTTCGGGCCGGGCGGTGAGCCGTGGCAGTCCTGAGCGACCTCGGGATTTCGGAGCTGACGGCGCCGCTGCTCGGCATCGCGGTGATCGTGGTGGGGCAGGCGCTCGTGATCTGGCGCGCGAATGCCATCGCGACCCGGCGCTTCGAGTACATCGACGCTCGGCTCAAGCATCAAGACGAGTGCATCGACGAGCTAAGACAGAGCATCGCCGCAGGGGATCGCCGCATCTGGGAGTCGATCGATCAGACAGCGCGTCAGCTCGCGAACATCACGGGGCAGTGGAGTGGTGTCTTGCTCGAGCGCGAGGCGCAGGATCGGCGCCGGGCCATGGAGGGCAAGGAGTGAAGGGAGGGATGGAGTTCGAGATGGCGAAGCGCGCACTGAGCTGGCTTCCGTGAAGGCGAGCGCCAAGCTGCGCATGTGGCTCCGCAGCAAGGAGATGCTGCGGCCTGACGTCTACGACGACGGCGGCGGAGTGCCGACGCAGGGCTACGGGCACACGGGCCCAGACGTCCGCTTCGGCGGGCCACCGATCGACCAGGCGCAGGCCGAGCTGTGGTTCCATGCCGACGTCTCCGTGCACGAGCGTGAGGTGGAGCGCCTCGTCACGGTGCAGCTCACGCAGGGCATGTTCGACTGCCTCGTGAGCTTCGACTTCAACTCCGGCGGGCTCGAGTTCGTGGTGAACGGTAAGGTGCGACAGTCGCGCGTGCTCGTCGCCGTGAACGAGCGCCGCTGGAACGACGCCGTCGAGGAGCTGGTGACGTGGAACCAGGACGGCGGCAAGGACCGGCGCGGGCTGCTCACGCGCCGGCTCGAAGAGGGTCTGTTCTTCACGTCTGAGAGGTATCCCGCATGATGATCCCCGGCCCGGTGCTCGAAGCGCTCAAGTCCCTCAAGTCTCCGCTCTGGCCGATCCTCGTCGGCCTCGTGCTGCTCGCCAAGCGCGCGCCGACGCAGATGCACTCGGTGATCGACTACCTCGCGAGCGTCGGCGAGTTCCTGTGGAACCCCGAGAACGCGGCGTCGATCGCGATGATCGGCGCCGGGCTCGCGTGGTGGGCCAAGCGCAATGGGAACCAGGGCGATCGATTCGAGGCGGCGGTGCAGGAGGCGATCGCGAAGCAGACACCGCCCGCTGGATGACGGCCGCCACGCTGCTCGGGCTGCCGCAGCCGCCCCCGAAGGTTCCGGGGCCGTAGCGTGCCTCCGCTGGTCCGGCTCCGTGAGGATCTCGGCGTGCGGCACGTCGGGTGGTGGTGCCCTGCCTGCGCACGACCGCACGAGGTCCCGCTCCACGCGACGGATGGCTGGATCTTCGACGGCTCGCCCGAGGCGCCGACGCTCCATCCCACCGTGATCGCGACGAGCTCGCGCCGCGGCGTGGTCGAGGTGACCTGCCACTCCCGGATCCGGGCCGGGCAGATCGAGTACCTGCCGACGTCGAGCCACGCGCTTGCGGGACAGACCGTGGCGATGGAGCCGGCGTGAGTGAGTCGCGTCTCTCCGTGGACGGATTCGCGGTGGCCGGAGAGCACGAGTTCTTCGCCGCCGACCACGCGAAGCGCCCTGGCGCGTTCTACTTCGTGCGCGACGTCGAGGCTGGGAAGCCTGACCGTCTCGGGATCTGGGTGCTCGTGCCGAGCGAGGCGTGGGGGGTCTGCGCCGGCCGGCTGCCGCTCAACTGCCCGGACGGCTGGACCTGGGACGGCAACCAGGAGCGCCCGACGCTCTCGCCGTCGATCCACTGCGTCGACCACTGGCACGGCTACCTGCGCGCCGGCCGCTTCGAGAGCTGCTGACGCCCGCGCCCTCCGCCATCCCGCCTTCCGGCAGCCTGCCCGCTCGCAGTAGCGGGCATCGACGCGGCGCGCCGGGAACCATCGCCGGCACTCCTCACAGCGACGGGACGGGAGCCGAGGTGCACCACAGGTCGGGCAGCGAGAGGAGCGCGCCATCAGTGCTCCGTGCGCGCGATCCACGCCCATGCGAGCACGCGCTCGAGGTCAGCGATCGCCATCATCAGCTGTGGGACCTGAGCCGCTCGCACTGTACCGATTCCGGGCTCGAGGCGTGCTGCGCACCATGGCTCGGGCGGGCAGCGCTCGGCGTCGGTCTTGACCGGCTGCGTCTCCGTTACCCGGTGCTCGTGCAGCCAGCGCCAGTGCGATGCGCCCGCCGTCGAGCGACTCGCGACGCCCACCGTCACCAGCCGCTCGTCGGTGGCGTCGAGCGAGACATAGGCCACGAGCGACGTGCCGCCGCGCGTGTCGGCAGTCAGGTGGCACGGCGGGTCGAGCACCGGCAGCACGACCCTCTCTCCCGCGAGCGCCCGCGCGAGGAGGTCCGAGACGACGGCGAGCGCCTCCTCGGTCACCTCCTCGCGGTAGCTCCGGCGGGTGTGCCCCGTTGAGAGCGTGACGTGGTGCAGGTAGCGGTCGGTCACGCCTGCACGTCGTATTCAGCACGCCCACGTGCCGCCGCGGCGCCGGAATAAGGATCGATGTAGATGCGGGCCACTGCCGCGCCCTCACGGTCGGCCTCACGACGCCGGCAATAGATCAGCGTGTCGTGGCCCTGGGCGGTCTCCCCGGTCCACTCGGCGGCGCTACGTAGGTGTCGATAGCCGAGGGCGTCTGCGCAGGAGCGGCGAGCCGCCGCCAGGCTAGGCCCGCGGTACAGCTCGCGTTGTCGGCCGCGGAGCCACTGATCGGCGTCGGCGTAGACGTACTCGGCCACGTAGGTCGTGTCGGTGCGCTGCTCGATCTTGGCCATCTGTCTCTCCCCTGCCTCTGGTGTCGCCCGAGGCGCGGCGTGTGTCCCCGATTATCGGGGACGCGGCGGGCGGTGTCAAGCCATTCGTAAGCGCCTGATTTCGTGAGCCTTTTCGCGCGCCTCGGACGGGGCCGCGGCCCACTGGCGCCCGTGCGCCCGGAGGACGGCCCATGCGTCTTCGCCCGCCCTGGCTGCTCCTGCTGCTGCTCGTCCCATGGCTCGCGCTCGGGGCGTCCAATCCGTGGGCCTGCGGTCAGCCTCCGTCGCCTCCGTCCTGCCTCGACTCCGCGACCTCGGTCCAGGTCGTCGCGGGCGGAACGCGCAGCGTCTCGTTCGGCGTCGCCGGCCGCGCCGCCGACGGGACGGGAGGCACCTGGTCGGGCCTCCTCTCCGACGCGCTCACGCTGACCGGCCCAGAGCACGCCTGCTGGGTCGGCGGCACGATCGACGGTCCGGCCGTCCCGGACTCCGAGATCTACTACGAGTGCAGCTCGACGCACGGCTACACCGGCGGCCCGTGCTTCGCGTACCACACGACGGCCGGGATCGCGCCCGACGATCCGGCAGGGCACGTGATCGAGGACGTGGCGGTCGGCGGCTACGGCGACGGGCTCTCGATCCCGCCGAGCGGCGATGCCGGCGACGTACTCGGGCGCAGGCTCTACCTCCACGACCTCCACGACGACGCGCTCGAGTCCGACTGGGCGCAGCAGAGCCTCGGGTGCGAGGACTGCCTGTTCGAGCGCGTGTTCATGGGGCTCGCCTACAACAGGCGGAGCAGCGCGAGCGGCAACACGCCGCGGCCGGGCGTCACGATGACGCTGCGCGACTCGCTCGTTCAGCTCCACCGCTTCGTCCACTCCTACAAGGAGAAGTCTGGGCATGGGGGAATTTTCAAAGATGACGATGGCTTCGCTCCGGATTTCATCGTCACGCGCAACACGTTCCTGATGGGCCCGGTCGCTGGCAGCGGCCAGGTGCAGTTCCCGATGCTCGGCCACGTCCGCGAGTGCGAGGGGAACGTCCTGCTCTGGCAGGGCACCGAGAGCGCGTTCGACTCCATGCTCGCGACGGGCAGCGCCTTCGACGGCGCGACGAACGGCGAGCGCCTGGCCGCGCTCGCGCACTGCTACGAGGTCCGGGTCAAGCCTGCTGGTCAGAGCGCCGCGGACTTCCGCGCCGAGCACTGGGACCCGCTCGTCTCGGCGTGGAAGGCTGCGCACGCGGCGGGTGGTTCGTGATGCGCTGGCTCGCTGTGCTCCTGCTCGCCTCCGCTCCGGCCCACGCCGACGGGCTCCTCTACGCCGCTGGCGACATCGCGAGCAGCGGGAGCGGCAAGGAGCTGACCGCGCAGATCCTCGACGCGCACCCGGCCGGCATCGTGCTCACGCTCGGCGACAACGCCTACAGCGACGGCACGGCGGCCGAGTTCGCGGCGCGCTACGAGCCGACGTGGGGTAGGCACAAGGCCAGGACGTACCCGTCGCCCGGGAACCACGATTGGCGCACGGCGTGCGCGAGCGCCTACCGCGACTACTTCGCCGCGGCCGGCCGGCCGACGGGAGCGCCCTGCGACCTCTGGTACAGCTACGACTTCGACGGCTGGCACTTCGTCGCGCTCAATAGCAACGTGGACACCGACTACGGGAGCGCGCAAGCGGCGTGGCTCGAAGCGGACCTGTCGGCCTCGGACGCCGACTGCACGCTCGCCTACTGGCACCACCCGCGCTTCAGCTCCGGCGACAGCCACGGCAGCAGCACGGCGACGCAGGACGTGTGGAAGATCCTGCACAGCCACGGCGCGGACCTGGTACTCGCGGGGCACGACCACAACTACGAGCGGTTCGCGCCGCTCGACGCCTTCGGCAACGCCGACGCGACGGCGCCGCGCTCGTTCGTGGTCGGGACGGGCGGTAGCAGCCTCCGGCCGATGGGCGTGATCGAGCCCGGCAGCGAGGCCAGCGCGGGCAACCTCTACGGCGTGCTCGAGCTGACGCTGCGCGCGACTGGCTACGACTGGCGATTCCTCCCGGCCGCAGGCTACGCCTACGCGGACGCCGGCTCGGCCTCGTGCGTCGGCCTCCACGCGCCGCCGTGGATGGGCGATGCGGGGTGCGGGATCGGACCCGAGCTTGCGCTCCTGCTTCCGCTGCTCTACTCAATCCGAGTTCGCCGACACCCTCGAAGCGTGAAGCCAGATGCTCGACCGAGGGCGTGAAGTGTCGCGGGGCATGGGCGGATTGCGGGTGCGTGAGGGCTCGGAACAGCTACCGAGCACGAGCGTGACTCCGCATAGCGGGCGGTGGCGGACCGGCATCTGGACTCCGCCCCGCCCGCAACTCGTCATGCCGCTATGAGACGCCGGCAGCCGTTCTCGGCCAGGAAGCCTCGCGGCATCTTCCAGTCCGCGCCCGACGGCTGGGAGCATCGCCTCAGGGTCGCGCTCCGGCTCGGCAACGGTGCGGTCCTCACGGCCCGCCAGTGCCACGACCTGGCCGTGGCGCTCGGGTGGACCACCGGGGAGCGGCCGTGATCGTGCTCGACGTCGAGCGCCGCCGCCGCCTGCTCGCGGCTCTCGTGCTCTGCCGGACCTGCGGCGTGCGCGTGGTGCGCCCCACGAGCACCGGGCAGTGCTTCTGGTGCTGGGCGCGGCGCGGCGCGCTCGCCCTCGCGCTGCTCTCGGTCTTTCTGGCCCAGCCAGCTCGCGCACACGAGCCGGCCATCGTGCTCCGGATCGTCGATTGCGACACCATGGCCGTCGCCTTCGAGCGCCTGCCCGACGAGCGTCGCGAGATCGTCGTGCGGGTGCGCGGGATCAGTGCCCCGGAGAGCCGCGGGCCGGAGCGCCCGCTCGGGCGCGCGTGCACGGCGCACCTGCGCGACCTCCTGCCGCTCGGCACTCGGGTCTGGCTCCTGCCGCCCTTCGAGCCGTCGGTCGGCTGGCGGTGGGGAGCCGGCGTCTTGCTCTCGCCGGCCGGTGTGCATGATCTCGGCGAGGAGCTGGTGCGCGAGGGGTGGGCGCTCCGCTGGACGGACTGGAAGCGGGACCCGCGGCCGAGCTTCGATCCGGCGGCGCCGTACCCGCTCGATCCATGACCTTGGACGGCCTGCCGCCGCGCGACGTCGACGCGCTCTTCGTCATTCGGTGTATGACCGCCAACACGGTGCGCAAGGTCGAGCGCGCGGCGCGCGATGGCCGGCTCGTGCGCCAGTGGGCCGAGCGGATCCAGCAGGCTCTCGGCCGCGTGCTCTCCGAGTGCGACCGCGCCCGGGCGGCCGGCGCGCTGCTGCCGGCGGATCCCGAGGTGCGCGGCGAGTCCGTCGAGGTGCAGGGCCTCGAGATGACGGCACGCCTGCCGACGGAGGCGGCGCGCGCCGCCGAGGCCGAGGCGCTCGGCCTGTGAATGTGCCTGCGGCCGTACGGCCAACTGGATCGCGGAGGGCGGCCAATGGTCCTCTCGATCGACGGGGGCGGCTGCAGGGGCGCGATCCCTGTGGTGATCCTCGCCCGCCTCGAGCGCCACATCGGCCGCCCGCTGCGCCGGCACTTCGACCTGATCGCCGGGACCTCGACCGGTGCCCTCGTCGCGGCCGCGGTTGCCGCCGAGGTGCCGATGGCCGAGCTCGTAGTGCGCTGGCCGGCGCTCGCGCGCGACGTCTTCTCGGGGCCCGGGCCGATCGCCGTGCTGCGATCGCTGCTGCGCGAGGGGCCGAGTCGGCCCGCGTACGACCCTGCGCCGCTCGCGGCCGCGGCCGAGCGCATCGTCGGCCGAAGGACGCTCGGCTCGCTCTCGGGCGCCACGATGCTCTTCGCCTACGACGTCGAGACGGCCCGGCCCTGGGTCGCGAAGTCCTGGCACCCCGCGTACCGTGATCTTTCGCTCACGGACGTGCTGCTCGCCTCCTGCGCCGCACCCGGGTACTTCCCCGGGCGCGTCGTCGCAGGACGGGCACTGATCGACGGCGGGTTCGCCGCCAACAACCCGGCGGCCTGCGCACTCGCCGAGGCGGCGCGCTTCGAGGGCGGCGACACGTCCAAGGTGCGCCTGCTTTCGCTCGGGACCGGGGCCTCGCCGTCCCCGATCACCGCCTCCGACATCGCGGAGTGGGGGATGCTCGAGTGGGCGCCGCGCGCGATCACGGAGCTGCTCGAGGCCCAGGTCGCGGCGGCTGACTACCAGTGCGCGCAGCTGCTGGGGGAGCGCTACCTGCGCCTCCAGCCCGAGCTGCCGCGGCACCTGCGCGCGATGGACGCGGCGGAGAACGTGGCGGGGCTGATGGACGCGGCTCGGCAGTTCCTCGAGGCCGGGGCGGAGAAGGAGCTGCTCGACTGGTTCGGCGTCGTCGCCCGATGACCTCTCACAGCGCCGCCAGAAACAGCACCGGCAGCGCGACCACCTGGCCGGGGCTCGGGTAGTCGAGCACGCCGAGCGTGCGCAGTGAGCCCAGGCTGTTGAAGTACCCGCCCGACGTCGGCGAGACGCCGATGCGCTCGGCCAGCTCGTCGCGAGACAGGTCTGCCGGGTATACCTCGATCAGCGCTCGCAGGATCGCGGCCCGCGCCGCGCCGACCTTCTCGCAGAGCATGGCCTGCATCTGCTCGACGGTGGTGGGATCGCTCTCGTGTGCGATCGCGCGGCCCTCGGCGGTGAGCGTGACGGTCCCGCCCGTCGGGTATTCGATCAGGGCCGCCGACCGGAGGCCCCCGAGGTTGTTGAAGTAGCCGCCGCTCGTGGGCGAGACGTCGCACCAGAGCGCGAGCTGGGTTCGGCTCGGCTGGTCGATCCCGATGCCTTCGAGCCAGAGCAGCGTGTCGAGGATGCGCTGGCGCGGGGCGGTCAAGCCTTCGGCGGGCGGCTCTGTGCCCCTTGCGGGCCGCACCGGCGCGGCGCGGCGCACGCCCGGAGCCTGGGCATGGCGGCGCGCACCAGCACCCCCTGCCGGTTCGCGGCGCGCCTGCACCGCCTGCAGCTCCGGCACCTCGATCGGCTCGCGCAGCGCGTCCGCCGCGAGCTTGATCTGAGCGAGGGCCTGGTCGAGCGCCGCCGCCGCACGCCGGCGACCGGCCTCGGCTGAGCCGACCACACGCGCCACCAGCTGCTGCGCCTCGCGGGCCACGCCCTGCGCCACCTCGTTGCGGCCCTCGCTCCGCGCGCGCTCGATCGCTTCCGGGTCCGCCAGCACGGCACCCGCCACCGCGTGTTCCATGTCCCGCTTGAGCTGCCCGAGCTCGCGGTCGCGTAGGCGGAGCTGCGCCCGCAGCTCGTCCGCGGTCCTAGCCTCCGCCTGCGCCTCGGCCGGCAGGTCGGCCAGCTTGGCCAGCACCCGCTGCACCTTCTCGCGGGGCGGCGGGGGCGGTGCCGCGCGCGCGCCGGCCTGCGGATGCGACGTGGCCACGTCCCCGACGGCCACCAGCCGAACCTCCTCGCAGAGTGCCGGGCCGAACGCGAAGAACTGGCCGGCCGCGAGCGATCGGATCCGGGGCCACTCGGCCTTCGCGAGCCCGAGGGCCTCGGCTGCCCGCCGCAGGTCCACGTCGAGCGCCGCGCGCCCGATCAGTAGGTTGTTCGCCTCGGCCGCGACGTCCTTCGCGAGCTTCGACAAGCGCTGGGTCGCGAGTACGCCGGCGAAGCCGCGCTTCCGGCCCTGCGCCATCAGCCGGGCCACCGCCTCGGCGCTCTCCGCCTCCCCGTGCCCCTTCTCGGGCGCGTAGGCGTGGGCCTCGTCGATGACCACGAGGCACGGATGCCAGAGCGCGCGCGGGGCGTCGATCAGGGACTCGAGGAAGAGGCGCACGAAGCGCACGCGATCGCGCGGGGCCAGTTCGTAGAGGTCGAGCACGGCGGACGCGCCCAGCTCGAGCAGCCGCCGAGCGAGCAGCGCCGCCGACCGCGGCTCGGCCGGGCAGTCGCCGCCGCGCCCTGCCAGCACGTAGTCGAAGCGCTCGCGCAGCGTGTAGAACTCGCCCTCCGGGTCGATCACGAGCTGCTGCACTTGGCCGTGGGTCTGCTCGAGCAGGCGGCGCAGCGCCCAGCTCTTGCCGGCGCCGGAGTTGGCCGTGAGCAGCGCGCGTGTCTGCACCAGCCGCTCGACGTCGATCGCGAGCGGCTTCCCGCCGGCGGTGCCGAGAATCGGCCGTGTCATGGTTGCCCCCCGGTTGCCATCGTGCGGTCTCGAGCGCGTCGGCGCGGCCACCGCGCGAACTCCCCGAGTGAAATCGCGGCCCGTCGTCACGTTGCCAACGTGGACGTCGCCGGTTCGAACCCGGTCTCGTGCTCCAACCTTTCCGCGGACTTACGAGCCGGTCCGCGACCTCACCCCGGCCCCATGGTGCCCGTGGTTGCCACCTGGTTGCCACGGCCACCCGGGGGGCCGGCCCTCTCCCACCCGTAGAGGATCGCGAGCTTCGCCCGCTCGGCCTCGTCCGGCCAGTTCGCCGGGTCGAGAAAGCTGTCGTAGACCTCGAGCACCATGCGGGCCGTCGTGTGCCCGACTTCGCCCGCGAGCTCCTTCGGGAGCCGGCCGCAGACGAGGGCGCTCGTGATCCAGGTCCGGCGCAGCGCCTTCTGGGCGTCGCGCTCGCGCGCGGCCACCTTCGCGCGCGCCAGCAGGGGCTGCCACACGCGCCGGAGCCAGTTGGCGTAGAGCTGGTGCCCACTGCCGGCGGCCGGGAAGACCCAGCCCTCCGTGCGCCCCACGTAGGAGCGCTGACGCTGGCGCGCGAGCAGCTCGCCGAGCGGCGCGCGCAGCGGGATCGACCAGACCGCGCCGGTCTTCGTGGGCGGCGCCTTCGCGATCGCGGCGAGTGCGAGGTGGCCGTGCTTCGGGATCGCGCGCAGCACGTGCACGCGCCGCCCCGCCACCGAGACGTCGGGCCAGATCCAGGCCGCGACCTCGGCCCACCGGAGGCCGGTCAGCAGCAGCGCCTCGGTCAGCGCGAAGCCGAGCGCCTCGGACTCGCTCCGGGGCGCGCGCAGCTCGGTCACGAGCTTCACGAGCTCGTCGGCCGTGAACGGCGCGAACGTGACACGTTTGCCGCGCTGCGCCGCGCGCCGGCGCTTCGTGTTCGGCGCCCGCGCCGCGTCGAGCGGGAGGCGCTCGAGGAGGCCATCGCGCACTGCGTACGCGAGCACCAGGCGCAGGACCGAGAGCCGCGTTGTGATGGTGCGCTCGGACAGGGGCCGCTCGTGACCGGGCTTGCCCAGCTTCTCGCGCTGGAACTGCTGGCGTAGGCCCGTCACGACGCCGGGCCCGATGTCGGCGAGCGCGAGCGTCCCGAGCGCGGCCGTGAGGCGATCGCGCTGCGTCCGGTAGGTGCGCCACGTGCTCTCCTCGAGCTCGGGCGGCTTCACGCTCTCGAGCCAGGCCTTCGCGATGTCGGCGAAGGTGACGGTGCACCGCTCGCGCGGCGCCGGCGGCTCCGGATCCGCGAAGAAGGAGAGGTCCCCGAGCGCGAGCCGGGCGTTGAGCTGGCGCAGAACCTCGCCGGCGAGCTCGACGTCGTCACCGGGGATCCGGCGCGCACGGCGCAGGCGCCGGCCCGCGACCGACGCCGTCGCGTAGATGGTGAGCTCTCCTCGGCCGTTGCGGCCGATGCGCGCGCGGGCCAGGGGGATGGCTCCTTCGGCGAGCATCCTACCCCACCCCCTGGACGTGGCTGCCCCCGTCGAGCAGCGCGGCCGCTCGCTCGCGCAAGCTGGTGCCGCCTCGCGGCGCCGGCGGGTGCCGGCGGTGTCGCTCGAGGAACTCGAGTAGGTCGGCCATCGGCACGAGCACGATGCGGTCCGGCTTCGACGTCGCGAGCTTCCCCGACGCGATCCAGCCCTCGACCGAGCGCAGGCTCACGCCCAGCACGCGCGCAACCTCGCGCGGCCGGAGCGCCAGACGACCGCAGAGGTCGAGCGGGAGGCCGTGACGGTCGGCCAGCTCGCGGAGCTGCGCGAGGGCGGCGGGCGCGACAGTCAGACGTACTCTCCCGTTTCCAGCGCGTGTCGGAGGCAGTCCGGGCACAGTGGCTTGTCGCCGCGCTCGTGGTTCGGGCAGAGCGGCGGCCGCTTCAGGCGCTCGATCGCGGCGCGCAGGATCCCCTCCGTCGTCTGCTCGCAGGAGAGGCCGAGGTGCGCGGCCAAGTCCAGGATCAGGGCGTGGTCGGGCGCCTGCTGCCGGAAGTCCTCGTAGAACTGGCGCGTGTCGGCGCCGGTGAGCAGCTTCGAGACCCGCTCGCCGGCCGCCGCCGCGACGAGCTTGGCCTCGGCGTTCGCTCCCCACGTCGCGACGTGGGTGAGCTGCGTCGCAGGCTCCCAGCCGATCACGATAACGGCGGACTTCTCGAACTCGCGCCCGATGCGCGCGGCTTCCTTGACGGGAATCGGCTTCGGCTCGGTCATGCGCTCACCGGCTTCGTGGCGTCCTCGATCGCCCGGAGTCCTTCGAGCGCCAGATCGTCGATCTCCCGGATCCGCTCGAGGCGGACCCGGCAGGCATCGAGCGCGGCCGCGTAGCGATCGCGCTCCTTCTGGATGCGCTCGATCTCGACGCCGACGCCCGGCTCCTTGCACTCGAGCCATGAGCACGTCAGGTGGCCGCCGCTCCCGATGAAGATCGTCCGGTTGCCGCAGCGCGGGCAGCGGTCCTCGATCCGTTCGGCCAGAGGCGCGCCGCGCCAGCCGTGGCGGCACGCCGGGAGATTCTTCTCGACCTCTTGCATGAGATCGTCGAGCGTGTAGCCGGCGTGCCACTTTTCGCCGCGCATGACGCACACCGCCTCGTCGGGCCCGAGCCCGCCGCGCGCAGCGAGCCGCTCGAGCGTCTGGCTGTGATTCAGGAGCGCCTGTCCTTCGTGCCCATCGATCACATTCCAGGGGATCGAGAGCCGCTCGCCGTCGCCGTAGCCCCTGCCGAGCAGGATGGGGAACCGTCGCTCGCTCATGTTCTCACCTCCGTGTTCTGGAACTCGCGCACGCGCAGCCCCGTCTTCGGGAACTCCCTGCGCCGAAGGTCGGCCGGCCACTCGATCGGGTCGCCTCCCTTCTCGTCCTTGAGGTAGAGCGGTACGCGGTTCGAGACGGCAGCGGCACCGAGCTGCTTCACGAACACCGGAACGGCCGCATCGGCGCACTGTCCGACGATGTCGCGCACCCACGCGACGTCGCAGCGACGCGCCCTCCGACCGCTCTCGCCGCCGACGATCACCCACCCAATCCCGAGGAAGTCGACGCTGCTCAGCGCCTTGATCGGCGAGATCAACGGCTCGACGCTGACGAACCGAACCGCGGCGCGCGTGTCCTGGAGCAGCGGCACACGCTCGTTCCAGCGCGCCTGGTCTTCCACGCTGACTCCCAACCACACATTGTCGAGTGGGCCAGCTCCGACGCACGCTGCGGCATTGAGCACCATGCACCCGGCATCATCGCCGCTGCGGATGGTGCGACCGCGGTAGGTCGTGAGCCGCGTTCCGCCCTTGAAGAACTCGCGCAGATCGTCGAAGTGCTGGCGGATATAGGGCCCGATGCCGCCACGCTCGCGCAGCCACTCGAACCACCGCCGCATCCGCTCCGGACGTTTCGTGAGCACCTGGAACGTATGAATCGGAGAAGCCGCCATCACGCCGAACACGGCCGCGATGAACTCGTTGGGCACCTTCTCGAGGAACAGGTCGCTCATGCTGTTGACGAACACTCTCCGCGGCTTCCGCCACCGCAGCGGCTCCTCGAGCTTCTCGGGCACGAGGCGGACGTCGCCAGTCCAGACCGGGCCGCCCTTCGTGAGCTTCGTCAGTCCCTCGTACTGCTGGCCAGGTCCCGAGAAGCGGTGCGCCTGCTTCATCGCGTAGCACGAGCTGCAGCCCGGCGAGACGACGGAGCAGCCGCGCACGGGATTCCACGTGCAATCTGTCCATTCGATAGCTGTCAACTCCGCTTCTTCTTGGCCTTTGGCGTTGCCGCCGGCGCCGTCTTCGTGGGCTTCTTCTTCGAGGCCTTCGCAGGCGCCTTGGCAGCCTTCACCTTGGCTTTCGCCTCGCGGCTCCTCGACTTCTCCCGCTTCGCCTTCTGCGCGCTGTCGTCTTCCGCCTTGATCGCCTCTCGCAGGGCGTCGAGGTCGATGTCCGCGAGATCACATGCGAGGCGCGCGGCCTGGTTCGCGCGCCCGTACCGGTCGTCGGGCGCCCGGTGGAGCGAGTGGAGACTTCTGGCGCAGAGGATCTCGACCGCGAGGCCTTGGGCATCGGCCACCGTGGCCGCGTTGATCGACCGGATGAGCGTCTCGGCGAGACCCTCGTACTTCGGCCCGTGCTTCGCCTTGGAGAGCTGCCTCTCGAGGCCTCGCCGCGCGACCACCTGCTTGAGCGAGTCGTGCCACGCGGCCTCGACAGTCGCGCGCGCGAGCCAGCGCCACCCCTCGAGGAGGCCATTCGTGAACTGGGGTGCGCGCTCGGCGAGCTGGGCGAGCGCGCGCTGCTCGAGAGCGATCTCGCGCACGCGCTGGCGGTCCTGGCGGCGCGTCTGGTTGGTGCGCGGGTTGTATTCGTCCGTGCGCTTGAAGTCGTGGCCGGCCTCCTCTAGGAGCGTCCGGAGCCCCTTCTCCGAGACCAGCTCCACCACCTCGCCCTTCGAGCTGGCGACGACGGTGCGCTCGACGTCGATGCCCTTCAGGAGCTGCCGGAACGTGCGTCTCTTCGGGTCCTCGTAGCAGCGCTGGTCGAGGCTCTCGAATCCGCGCGGGGTCGAGAAGCGCCCCCAGGCGTCCAACATCTTCTTCGCCTCGGCCCCGGCGATCACCTTCCCGCCGGAGGCCTTCGCCTCGGCGACCAAGCGGTTCCCGTGCGCGCTCTTCTTCTTGGCGAAGCACGTCGGCTCGAGGCAGAGATCCTTGGGCTCCTCGTCGGTAAACAGATCCACCTGGTTACCGCTCCGCTTCGGGCACCTAGTGCACGGGCCCGCGGCCGGGAGCAGCTCGGCGTCGTCGAGCTTCCACGGCGCCTCAGCGAGCCGCAGGAGGAAGCGCCGCTCGATCGCCTCGCGGGCCTCGCGATAGGACATCGCCTCGCCTCGGAAGTCCAAGCGCGTGATCTCCTTCGTCGCCTCGGCCTGGAGCTTCGGGCTGGGCAGGCGCGCGATCAGGAGAGCCCGCGAGGCGTCGAGGGTCCCCTCCTCGAGCGCCTTGCGCGCGGGCTCGGCCAGGTCGAGCAGCTTGAGCCGGGCGTAGACGTAGGCGCGCGACTTCCCGAGCTTCGCGGCCACCTCGTCGATGCTGCGGCCGAGCTCCGTCATACGTCTGACGGCCGCGGCCTCGTCGAGCGGGGCCACGTCCGCGCGTTGCATGTTCTCGACGAGCTGGGCCTCGATGACTTCCAGGTCCGACAGCTCCCGCACGAGCACGGGCAGCGAGACCAGGCCGGCGCCCTGCGCGGCGCGGAGCCGCCGGTGCCCGAAGACGAGCTCGAGGTGTCCGTTCACCGGCCGAGCGAGCACTGGCTGCAGCACGCCGAGCTGCTTCACGCTCTCGAGCAGCTCTTGGTCCTGCTCGGGGGTGCCACGCCGGCGGGGGTTGGTGGGGCTCTCGAGGAGCTCGTCGAGCGGGATCATCCGGGCCTGGGTGGTTTCGATGTCGGCGAAGATGATCGGGCCCTTCATCGCGACCCCGCCGATACGCCCGTCTGCCGGCGCACCGTCACGCCCGGCACGGCCATCGTCGCCTTGAGCGCCCGCGCGAGCTGGTCGAGCGCGCTCTGGTTCGCCTGCACGAGCCCGACCGGCGCCTTGCCTTCGGCGACGGCTCGCACGAGCGCGGCGAGGTCGATCACCTCCGCGCTCCACGTCTCGCGCATCGAGATGCCACCGACCTTCGGCACGGGCGGCGGTGCGGGTGCCACGGGAGCGATGTTCGGCTCATCGAGCGCGGCCTCGGCCTCGTCGTGACGGCCCTCCGCCTCGAGTGCCTGCGCCTCGGCCAGGCGCCGCTCCTCTTCCTGCCGGCGCGCCTCGGCCTCGAGCCGGGCCTGCTCTTCGCGGCGCTTCCGCTCCTGCGCGTCGTGGTAGGCGGACATGCTGCGCTTGATCGTGCGCTCGGCCTCGTCGAGCGGGTCGTCAAGCTTCTTCTTCGCCGCGGTCGCCGCCTTGTGCGCAGCGAAAGCCGCTGCCATCACGGGCCGGTGGTGATCCTCGATCTCCTTCCGCAGCCCCTTGATCCCGACGAGCAGGCCCCCCGCCTCGTGGAAGCGCTCGTCGCTGTCCACGGTGAGAGCGCGCGCACGCTCGGGCCAGGTGAGCACCTTCGACTCCAGCGCCTTCGCGGGCTCGACGGGAACGGTTGCGGGTTCGGCCATCCTGTTAGTCCTCCAGACGAGCGAGTTGATGACGCAGCTTCCATTTGGCGATCCGCAGGGCTGCTAGGAAATCCTGCTCGTCCTCGCGGTGGTTCTTGTGCTCGTCGAGCCGGTACGCCCCGTCGGGCCGCAGGTGCAGGACTCCGCGGCGCCTCGGTGCGCTGGTCAGCATGAGCGCCATCCGATACGCCGCGGTCTGCGGCTTCGCCTCTGGCGGGATCGAGGCCGTCGCCTTCAGGTCGAGGAGCCACGCCGCAGCGCCGATCTCTCCGAGGAGGTCGATTGTGCCGGCGTAGCCGTAGGTTGCGTGGATCACCCGATGCTCGGCCGCGCTCGTCACGAATCCGCTCTCGGCGACGAAGCGCCGGAAGCCGGTCACGTAGCCTTCGATCCGCGGGTCGGGCGTCTCGTCGTCGATCAGGCCGAGCGCGATGCCCTCGACAAAGGAGTGGGTATCGACGCCGCGTTGACGCGCTCTCTCAAGCGTCGCCGAGGGGATATTGGACAGATCGACTAAGCCGGCGATCTTCAAAGCCTCAGTGACGCTCACGAGTCGGCGCCCTGCGCCATCGACGTATGCGAACGAGTTACGCGACACGCCGACCTCGCTTGCGGTTGCGCGCGCGTTGGCACGCCCGACACCAGCGATGGCCCTTGGAATCGCGACCGACATTCTCCCCTTCGTACGGATGTCCGCTCGGGCAGTGCGTTCGCTTATCCGGCCGCGGTAGCCTGTGGACGCCGCGAGAGACACGCGAACTCCGCACGGACTCCCGCTGGCATAGCTTGCACATCCTGCGCGTCGGGAACGAAGGCGGCGAGTACGTGTTGTCGGGCGTCAACTCGTGCCCCCGCTTGCAGTGCGTGCGAGAGCGCCACTTCACACGGTTGAACGCATCGAGATTCGGGCGGCGCGCAAGATTCTGAGCCCGCGTCGCCACAGACAGGTGCTCACGGCGAACGCAAGCGCGCACGAAGCACAGATGGTCTACGTCGTAGCCGTTGGGGATGTCCGTACCAGAGAGCATGACCATGGCGCGGTGCGCGAAACGGACTTTCCCGTCGAGGTAAGTTTGCCCGTATCCGGCTGGATTGGTATACGCGGTCCAGATCCAGCAACCGCTGGCGTCCACGCGGATCTTCGCGGCGATCCTGTCCGGGATGCAGAACCCAGCCAGAGCACTCAGGTTGTTCACGCCGGCAGATCTCCCTGCGCGGGCGCGTCGCCGCACCCGTCGCGCGTCGGCGGGTTCCACGACGCGATGCGCTTGAGCGCCGCCGGGAGGTCGGCCTTCAGGATCTCGGAGGCGCTCCCGAGCCGGCCCTCGGCGCACACCGCGGCCACGATCGCCGCCGCCGTGATCGACTCGTCTCCGATCTTCTTCGCACGGTCGGCCGCCACCTTCTCGACTTTCGCGAGGTCCTTCTCGTCGAGCGTGGCCTCGTCGCGGCTCTGCTCGCCCGCGCCCTTGCGCTTCACGTCGACCAGCTCGGCCCAGCTGGCGTTGCCGTCTCGCACCGCGGCGTAGACCGCGCGCAGGTCCACGAGCTCGGCGGGGCTGCACTGGTCGAGCGGGTGGCCGAGGTATTCTCGCAGGTCCGCCGGCATGACGCCGATCGCCGAGAAGGCGTCGGCCACCTTCTTGCGCGCCGCGTCCGGGTCGGTGGCGTCCTGCTTGCGCTGCGTCTGCCGGACTGCTTCGAGAGCCTCGTCGACGAGATCGCCCGGGATCAGGCGGAGGCCGTTCGTGCGGATGGCGCGCGAGGCCGCAGCGTTGATCTTCATGGTGATATCGTCGTCGGTCGCCTGAACGAGATACACCGTGTCGCCGTAGCTGTTCTCGCGCTCCCCGAGCGCCCGCTGCCCCTTCTTCAGCTCGCGGCGCTCCATCGTCTTCGCGATGCGGTGCTCGGACGAGTAGGTCGCGTTTGTCTCGAGGTCGGTCACGGTGACGCGAATCAGCATCTTCTCGTCGTCCTCGAAGATGACATGGACCGCGCTGTCCGCGTTGCCCCACGCGCGGAGGGCCGCTTCGAGGAAGCGGATCGAGGCGCCCTCGATCTTCTTCCCCCCGCGCGGTAGCGAGTAGATCGCCACCTCGGCGAACCCGGGCCGCTGGCAGTCCTTGAGCAGCCGCGCGCGGAAGTCGTCCACGTCGCGCGGCCGGTTCATGGCGACGACGAAGCGCGCCTCGACCATCGCGCGCGCCTGGGTGGCGACCGCGGACACGGCCGTCTCCGACACGCTCGACGGCATTCCGCTGTTCACCCGCTCGACTGATTCAGCCATGAGAACCTCCGTGGACGCGTTCGCGCCCGGTTGAGAAGCTCGAGAGCACGCGCCGCCAGAACCGCCGCCGCGCCGCGCGCCTTGCCGCGCTCGCGTCGTCGCGCCGCTGCGCGAGCAGCATGGCGTGGGCGATGCGCTCGCTGGGCACGACCAGCGCGGGGCTCTGGCGGATCGTGCTCACGGCACCACCGCCCACGCGCCGACAATCAGCACGAGCAGGGCGCCGACCGTCGCCGCCTCGCGCATGAGGCGCCGCAGGCAGCGCGCGCAGAGCGTGTGGCTAACGCGGTGCAGCGCGGGCTCGTCGCTGCACCAAGGGCAGAGCCCGACCGCCGACCTGACATCGACGGCCGGGCTTCCTCCATGCATTCGAAGTTCCCCAGTCCCTCCATGCATCTGCGCAGAGTCGAAGGGCCTGCGCGATCCCCAAGAAACTCCACGGCGCTCGAAGCTCACGCTCGCCCCTCGATCGCCCGCACCTGTCGCGGGAAGCGCTCGAGGTCACGGAGCACGTCGCGCAGCTCCGACCCGAAGAACCGCAGCACGTCGTCCCCGTGCCCGTGCTCCTCGCGCTCGGCGGCCTCGTCTTCGATGCACTGCGCAATGCCGGCGAGCCGTCCCTCGACGTGGGCGAGCGAGACTGACGCGCGCAGGGTGCGCTCGAGCTGGGTCGCGGCGCTCACGCTGCACCTCGCCTGCGCGCGTCGCAGTAGGTGATCGTGCGCCACTGCCGGTACGCCTCGGGCCGGAGCGCGCAGAAGTGCTCGTCTGCCGAGACGCTGAAGTGCGCATGTTCGGCGCAGCGATGGCCCCCGCACGACGCGCAGACGCGCTCGGCGATTTCGCGGCAGCCCTCGACGCCGCACCAGCCGAGCCGCGCGAGCACCCCCGCGCAGCGGAGGCATACCGGCTCGTCGGCCTCCGGCGAGGCGCTCACCTCGCCGCGCGCGTAGGACAGCCACACGCCGCACGCTGCGCACTCGACCTCCTGCTCACGGTGGCCGCCGTGGCAGCGCAGGCACGAGGTCCAGCCGCCGTCATCGTTCGGCGGGCTCTCGCCGCCGTCGCAGGCCCGGCAGGGCGGTGCCGGCGCGGCGGGCAGCTCAGGAGAGGGGAGAGGGGCGGTCGGGGAGGGGCGGGCTGCGGCCGGCATTTTGGGCTCCTGATCGGATGCCCCGAGACTAGACCCTTTCGGCTAAGTCGTCAAGCCTGAAACGACTAAGCCGATTGATGGCTCCTGATTCCCTTTCGCCGCGCGGACTTGGCTGCGTGAACTGCCGCCTCGACGGTCTCCATCACGGCCTCGAACGCTCCGAGGTTCGTCGCCTCGTCGAGCAGTTTCAGCAGCTTCCGCGCATCGTCGTTGCCAAGCAGCGTGCGGAAGCGGTCGTACATCACGTCCTTCGCGAACCTCAGCTTCGCTCGGGCGTCCTTGTCGTACAGATCGTGCGCCCGCAGGAAGTCGACGGGGTTCATCTCGAGCTCAGCGCAGAGACGGCTCCACGACTGAACCCGTAGTCCGTGCTGCCCTTTCATGAAGCGGTTGAAGGAGCGCTGCTTCAACCCGATGGCGGCAGCGGCCTGGTTCTCGCTCCAGTGCCTCGCCTCCATGATCTCGGCGAGCACGCCGCGGATCACGTCGTTCAGGTCGTGACCTTCCTTGCCACTCGGCGTCTTGAAGATGCGAACCTCAGCCATACCGCCTCCCCGCCGGGACACTAGACGCGAACGGCTAGGGCGATCAGCCGCGAAAACGGCTTGACCGTCTAGCCGAAAGGGTCTAGCCTGACCTCGCATGAGGCTGGCCGACTACCTGGACACGAGAGGCGAGAGTCAGGAGGCGTTCGCGAAGCGCGCGGGCGTCCACGAGCCGACGGGGAGGGGCATCTCCCAGCGGACCGTGAGCCGAATCGCCTCTGGTGGAAGCTGCAACGCCAGCACGGCGCTGGCGATCATCCGTGCCACACGCGCTGAACCGAGCCCGGACGGCGGGACCGTGATGCTCGAGGACCTCGCCGTCTCCGACGGTGACGAGAGCGCCGGGGCAGCAGCGTAGTGGGCGAGCCGTTCACACCGACTCGCCCCCACGTCCTACTCCCCGCTGATCTTCACGACGTCGCCGATGATGCTCAGGCAGTTCCGGTTCAGGAGCACCATGTAGTAGCTGGTGTTCTCTGCCCGAAGGTTCGCGATCGCGTTCGCCTCGGGAACCTTCTGGAGCGCGTCCGCCATCGCCTCATCGACGGTGGGGCGAAGGCCAGCCGTCCATTCCACCTTGCAGCGCTCCCCGGTGACCCCGGGCTGCAAGACCTCAAACCTCAGCGGCAGGCTCCGGTTCGAGGCCAGCGTGAGGCCGGCGACCTGGTAGGAGCATCCGGCCAGGAGCAGGGGCAAGAGCAGCGCGAATCGCATTCGTTCCTCCGTCCGCCTCCCGCCCCCCGGACCGACCCTACCACGGGCCGCGCGGCGCTCTCTCTTTGCTCGAAGCGCATAGCCATCCGCAGCCATTCGTCGCCGCGAGAAATGGCCGCGCCGCGTCATCGCGTCACGTCTGCGGGGGTGAGGGCCGAAGGAGGCCCCGTGCTGAGCTGCGAGGAAGAGCTGGTCGAGGAACTGCGGCTTTCCGCCTGGCGGATGTGGAGCGAGAGCACCGAAGAGCGGCGGCTCGAGATCGTGAACGCTGCCGCGCGCCTCCAGCGTTGGTCGGGAGGGCTCCGCTCCTGGCGTTCGAGCGTCTCGAAGTGGCTCTCGCCCGACCGGCGCCACCCGCTGCCGGCGTTGCTGCTGGTGGTGCTCGCGTGTCGAACCGGGCGCGAGGAGTGGGCCGGCACGTTCATGCGGGCGGCGATGTCGCACCGTCGGATGCGGAAGGTTCGGCCGAATCAGCCTGGCGCTAGGAGGCACGGGTGAAGGTCGCCACGTTGCCGCCGGTTCGGCTCCACCTCGTGACGTCTGTCGTCAAGGTGAAGGACATCCGCGACAAGGCCGCAGCCATTCAGGCGTACCGGCGGCAGCAAGGCGAGGGCCTCGCGGCGCAGAACCAGGCCGCCGATCGGGCGCGGGCGTGAGCGCCGAGCAGCTGCCGCTGTTTTTCGAGGGGGCGAGGGCTCGCAAGACGGACCCGAACAGCTCCCACCGCGCGGCCTTCGACGCCGAGCGCTTCGCGCGCTCCCACGCTGGTCAGATCGTCTCGGCGGTAGTGCGGTATCCGGGACGCACGGCGAACCAGCTCTCAGTGCTTCCCGGCTGCCCGCTGACGGTCGTGCAAATCGATCGGAGGGCGCATGAGCTCGAAGCGGACGGCTGGCTCATTCGCACTGCGCACCCGGGCGATGAGCTGCGACTGCACGCGACGAGGAAAGCGTCCGAGTGGGCGAATCGAAAGGTGGCCAATGGCACGGAAACGTGCCCCGGCCTAGATGCCAAGCGGCTTAGCCGCCATTGAGTGCCTGGAGCGCCGGATTCGACCCCGGCGCTCCAGGCCAGAGCGACAGGGGGGGTGAGCGGAATGGACGAGGCGCGCAACAGCGCCGCGGCGGACCCCGGGTGCCGGCGGCGCGGTCTCGTGAGCACGCTGCGCGCGAAGGGAACGTTTGTGGAGGTCAGCTCCGAGGACGTCTCGCGTCTGCTCGCCGACCGGCACGCGGGCGACGTGTTCGTGGCGCAGTGCAAGGGCGGCCCCACACATGGCTACGGCGCAAAGCTCCGAGTGCTCGACGCCTGGGCGATGCGCAAGAGCTGGTCGCAGTGGTCCACCGTCGGCTACGAGATCAAGGTGTCGCGCTCCGACTTCCTGCGCGATACGAAGTGGGAGACCTATCTCGACCTGTGCCACGAGTTCTATTTTGTGGCGCCGCCCCGCGTGATCCAGCTGGCGGAGCTGCCGCCGGAGATCGGGCTGATCGAGACGAGCGCGAGCGGCACGCGTCTCTTCACCAAGCGCAAGGCTGTGGTCCGCAAGATCGAGCCGCCGGTCGGCGTGATGATCTACGTGCTGATGTGGCGGGCGACGATCGGCGCTGAGCACAAGCCTGATCGCCTCTCGTACTGGCGCGAGTGGCTCGCCGAGCAAGAGGAGAAGGCCGACCTCGGCCACCGCGTGTCCCGCAGGCTGCACGAGGAGTTCCGATCGCTGCGCGCGCGCCTCTACAACGCCGAGCAGGATGCGAAGCGCGATCAGCGGTTGACCGACGCCCTGCGCACCCTCGGGCTCGACCCCGAGGTGGCGACCGAGTACGCGATCAAGGATCGCCTTGCTGGCAGCGACGAGCTGCGGCGCAGACTCTCCTATCACCTCGACGCCCTGCGACAGATCGTTGGTGGAGAGCAGCTGTGAACTTCGCCGGACCGCTGCGCCGCGGCGGCCTCCCGCCGAAGTACGTGCTCACCGACTCTGCGCGCGAGCTGATCCTGCGCGAGTACGACTCGAAGAACCGGCGGGCGATCGCGGAGCAACTCGGCGTCCCCGCGTGGATGGTCTCGAAGTGGGCAGTCGCGCTCGGCGTCGCGCGCACGAAGGAGAAGCCGTGGAGCGCCGATCAGATCGAGCTGCTCCAGCGCCACGCCTACACGAAGAGCTGGCGGTGGCTCGCGAAGCACACGGGCCGAACCGTCTGCGCGGTGAAGCTGAAGGCGAAGCGGCTCCACCTCCAGAAGGTCGTCGGCGAGGGCTACACGCAGGCGCTCCTGGCCGCGCTGCTCGGGATCGACAACCATCGGGTCGCGGGGTGGATTCGGAATCGCTGGCTCTCCGCGCAGCCGCGCCGGACCGACCGGACGCCGCAGCAAGGCGGTGACGCGCTCCTCATCACCGACCGTGCCGTGCGCCGCTTCATTCGCGAGCACCCGGAGAGGATCGACCTCCGCCGCGTGGACAAGCTCTGGTTCATCGAGCTCGCGTTCGGAGCCCGCGCCGTCGAGCGCGAGGAGGCGGCGTAGATGCTTCGGCTGGTCACGGGCAAGGCGAAGTTCGCCACCTTCCAGCGTCGGGTCGGCGGGCCGCGCGCGCTCGCTGTTGGACTCCTCGAGCTGCTCTGGCACTTCACCGCCGCGAACGCTGCTGATGGTTCGATCGGGCAGCACTCCGACGAGGAGATCGAGGCGTGGATCGGGTGGAATGGCGAGCCTGGCGCGCTAGTCGAGGCCCTCGTCGCCTCGCGCTGGGTCGATCGCGTCGCTGGCGCGGCACGGCTCTACACCCACGACTGGCACGACCACGCGGACCGCTCGGTGCACATGCGCCTCGGGCGGGAGCGGCGCCGCTTCGGAAACGGCACCGCGCCGAAGCTCGGATACCTGCCGGCGGACGAGCGCAGGGCAGCAGATGAGTGGTACGCCGGACATCCGCAGGAACCCGCGCCGGAAGTCCGGCGGAATTCCGCCGAGGTCGTAGGGCAGGGGCAGGGGCAGAGGGCAGGGGCAGAGGAGCAGGGGCAGGAGCAGAGGAAGAAGAGGCGGCCTCCGGCCGCTTCGGCGGCTCCCGCCGCCGCACCTACGACCGAACCTGCAGCCCCCGAACCGCTGCCGCCCGAAGATCCGGCGGAAGGATTCGAGGCCGAGAAGCTGATCAACCTGCTCGGAGCCGAAAACCGCGAGCGCGCGCTGCCATGGCTCGTCGAGTCGCTCCCGCACCTGGTGGCGGCGGCACGGAAGGACCTCGCGGCGAAGAAGATGCCGCGGCCGGATCGCGACGCACTCACCGCTGCCGTGAAGGAACGCATGTTCGCGTTCTGGAAGCAGCACAAGCTCGGAGGCGGCACAGCGACAGAGGCGCGCGCCTCGCCGCTGAAGCGCTTCGATGCCCCGCCCACCGTCGAGCAGATCCGGGAGGCCTACCGCGGCCAGGGGAGAGCATGAGCCAGGGACGCAGCGAGCACGAGGACATGGTCTTCCGCGCCGTGCAGCGCCTCTTTGCGCTGTACGAGCGCGGAAACGACCCACAGCGCGCAGGTGCCTATGCGCGCGCGCTGGTGCGCCTTCCGATCGATCGCCTCGAGCGCGCGATCGAGTGGGCCGAGACGACGTGGGAGCAGAAGAGCCCGCCGCCCGTGCCGTGGCTGCTGCGCGTCGCCTGGCACGGCAAGCCCGGCACGAAGGCCGACGAGCAGGCGGAGCAGGAGAACGTCAAGGTCCTCAGGTACTACCTCGAGCACTTCTCGATGGCCGACTGGTACGAGTTCCGGCGATCGTTCGGCTACGCGCCAACCGAAGCGCTCTACGTGAAGCTCGGGCTGGCGGCGCCGGCGGGGGTCACGTTCGTCGCGCCCGATCCGGCCTGGTGCAAAGCGGAGCGAGAACGCCAACGCGCTCGGACGCGGGAAGCGTTCCGCCGCCTCAATCGGCAGCACGGCATCGCGCTGCCAGAGCCCGACGCGATGACGCGCGTCGCTCTAGGGCAGCAGCGTGCCGAGAACGCGGACCTGCCGTTCTGATGCCGGCCGCGGACCGGAGCGCGCCTGGCTGGTGGAGCGCTGGTCGCGCGCTCTGCCGCGCGTGCGGCGGCGCGTTCACGCCCTCGCGTCTCATCGAGGGCGTCACGATCGCGTGCGACGCCGAGGCCTGCCAGCTCTGGGCCGAGAGCTACCGAGAAGCGCTCCGATTCGGCTCCGAGCTGCCGCCGGAGTACGGCATGAGGCAGCCGGAAGTGGCCCCAGTTTCGACGATCGCGCCGGCGAAGGCCACGCGGTCCAAGACGAGGCGCGATCGCGCGCGAGACACGAACCGTGCGTTCCGACAGGAAGCGAAGCGGGTCACCGCGCAGGCGACAGCAAACCAACGCAAGCAGATCGCGCTGGAGCAGGCCCACTCGAGGTTCCGGGGCGAAGAGCAGATCGTCGCGGAGAAGTTCCTTTGAATCTGCGCCTATCTCTCGCGCAGCCCGCCATGAACCGCACCGAGCGCGCCTACGCACAGCAGCTCGAGCTGCGGCGGCGCGCGGGTGAGCTCCAGTGGTGGGCCTTCGAGCCGCTGAAGCTGCGGCTCGCGGACAGCACCTTCTACACGCCAGACTTCGTGGTGCTGCTCGCGGATGGAACGCTCGAGGCGCACGAGGTGAAGGCGACGTGGACGAAGGGGCGCCACCGCGGCCGCGCCGGTTGGCAGGAGGACGCGCGCGTGAAGGTGAAGGTCGCGGCATCGCTCTTCCCGTGGATCCAGTTCGTCGCGCTCAACCCTCTCGCAGGTGGCTGGAACGAGGAGCGCTTCGAGGCGAGGCCGCTCGGGCAGGGGGCGGCATGAGCTATCCGCTCGCCGGCATCCGGGACGCTGAAGATGCGCTGCGCACGTACCTCGACCTTGCGAATGGCGGAGGACAGGCAAGGAGCCTCGATCTCTACGAGACGAGGGACGCCTGCGATCGCTGTGGTGGCGGGCCGCGCACGCAGAGAGGGCGCCGCGGGCGCGAGATGGACGTCTGCGCGAGCTGCGGATCACCCTGGAAGGGCCGAAGCGTGCCGCTGCTCGAGCCGCGGGGCCGCAGTCGGTCCAGCGAGCGGGAGACAGCGAGGCCGAGGAAGAAGCGCCCGACCACGCGCGTTCGCCGCGGGGAGCTGGCGCCCGTCGAGCACGCCGCCGTGATCCTCGTGTATCTGAGGCGCGTGATCGAGACGAGGCCGCGCGATGCGACGGACGCGGAGTGGCGCTTCGACCTACGAGCGTTCGCCGTGTGGACGGAGGGTAAGGGCCGCAGCTACGCGGTCGCAGCGGAGTTCGGCGCCGAGTTGTTCCCCCAAGCGGTCACCCCCAGCCGCTGGTGGAGCGAGTGGAAGGTGCGCGAGGCGTGCAAGCGAGCGCGCGACGTGATCGAGCGTCGGCTGCACAGGGGGTGGAAGGAATGGCGGGACGAAGGATCGCGCTCTCGACGGCTGCGCAGCTCCTCGGTTGCAGCGTCTGGACCGTCCGCCGCATGATCGTGCGCGGCGAGCTGAAGACGGGCGAGCGGCGGAGCTGCAACCTGAAGTCGTGGTGGACCGTGGAGGCGGCGGAGATCGCGCAGGTCGGAAAAGAGCGTGGAACGTTCCACGCGGAACACTCTTGAGCACCGACTGTGCAGCGACTGAGCACGAGGCGCGCGGCGTGCACAAGAGTGCACAAAAATCTGCGTCGAGCGCGTGCGAAAAGGCTCGACTTCCCTCCGGGAACAGGGCATCAATCATCTATGATCGCGCGGGCTGCACTCATTCGCCTGGAATCGTCGGGGGGCGTGCACAGCCGGGAGAGTGCAGGCCGCGGACTTCGCGCGAGCTGCTGGCCCGCCGGCTGACACACCGGCGGGCCTTCTCTTACCCAGGGTGCGTGATGGTTGCCGTCTCGATCAGCCTCGACACGCGCGAGGTTCGAGACGCGATCCAAGCCCTGCGCCACGAAGGCCCGCGCGCCATCGCCGAGCTGCTGAACAAGGTCACCCTCGACGCCCGCCTCGCCGTCCAAGACGAAATCCGCGGCGTGTTCCTGTTCGCTGGCGGGCCTGGCGGAAGCACCGAAAAGTTCCTGACCAACTCCGTGCTGTTCGTTGGTGCGACACCCGACAAGCTACGCACTGACCTCTACCTGCGGCGCGGTGGCCGCGTGATCCTCGAGCGCCACGTCGAGGGCGCGTCCATCGCAGCTACAGACCCTCGCGTCGGCCCGGACTTCGAGGGCAAGATTGCGGTGCCGAATCTCCGCGTGGTGAAGCGCGGCAAGAGCGGGCGCATCGTCGCTGCGGACACGCCGCAAGCACTCCTCCAGCGCCGAGCTCGAGGCAGAACCCGCGGCTACCTCGACCGAGCGCGAGGGAAGATCATCAAGCGCGAGAAGGGCGGAGCCGGGCGGCTCGCCTACGCGCTGGTCGATCGCGTGAGGCTCAAGCCCACGTTCGACTTCTTCGGCGTCGCCCACCGCGAAGTGATCAAGCAGCTCCCGCGCAAGGCGGCACGTGTGCTCGAGAAGATCAACCTGCGGCGCAGCCGCTAGGGAGAATCCATGCCCCTCGTCACCCGCATTGGGCTGAACGTCGCCTCGACCTACTCGACCACTGGCGACCTCTCGACCGTCCGAACGATCCCGTGGGCGTACGAGAAGATCATCAGCCTCGCGAGCGGCGTCGGCCTCAACCAGGCCGACAAGCTGTTCGTCGATCAGCGCACCGTCACCACTGGCGCAATCGACAGCCTAGACCTCGCAGGCGGCGGGCTCCTCGATGTCGATGGCGCACCCTTCGCGCCCGCGCGCATCAAGGGGCTGATTCTCTTCGCAGCGACTGCGAACACCACGATCCTCAGCCTCACCCGCCCCGCCAATGGCGTGCCGTTCCTCGGCGCATCTGGCGACCTCGTGACCGCGCACGCCGGCAGCCTGATCATGCTCGCCTGGCCGAGCGCGGCCGGCATCGTCGTGACCGCAGCCACCGGCGATCTGATCGACATCGTCAACGCGGCCGGTGCCTCCGCGGTCTACGACATCGCGATCTGGGGCGCGAGCGCGTAGACGTGTCGTACTCCCCAGACCAGAAGGCGGCCTGGCAGAAGCGAAACAGTGCCAAGGCGGCCGAATACACGCGACGATGGGCCGAGCGACATCCCGATAGAGCCAAGGAGTCTCGCCGCCGCGGGTACGAGCGGCGAAAGGCTCGACTGAAGGCGAGCGGCCTGACATCGAAGGGTTGCGTTCGAACGCGCATAGCGTTGACACCGGAGCAGCGACTGCTCCGCCTGCGCGCGAAGCCGTAGGCGTCGGCAGGAACGAGACATAGCAGCCGCGATTGCGCTGCTAGGTGGACGCTGCAATGTGATCGAATCAACAGGCTGCGCTGGCGATGACTTCGAAGTCCTTGAAATCGACCATATCCGAGGGGATGGGAAGCTCGATCGGCCCGCCAGTGGTGGCAGCGGGCGCCGCGGCGGACGGATCATGGCCGAGTATCGAAAGCACGGCCTCGGCTTCGTTCTCTCCAAGTACCAACTGCTGTGCTCCAACTGCCACGCCCGAAAGACCAAGCGCGAAAGACGCGGAGAGCGGTCCCGTAGCTCCGTGGTTGTTGTTGGGTCCTTCGGGACACATGCAGCCACGGGTTCACCCGCGGCGCTCTAGCGGGCTAGCGCCAGAGTGCGCCAGGAAGCCGGGTAGTCCAGATGCTCATGGGTCTACAGGGTTCCGTAGCTAAGCTCGAAGAACGTACGAACGCACTCGGCTCCAAGCTCGACGATGTGCGCGGCGATCTTCGCGGCTTCATCAGGCGCGGCGAGTTCTGGGCCGGCATCGGCATCATCGTTACGTTGCTGCTCGGCCTCTCTGGGATCTGGACCGGAGGGAAGATGGACACGGAGGCCGGGCGATTCGTCGAGGAAGCCGAGCCCATGCTCTAGAGCGGCGTCGCCGGCTCCCGATCCAGCGGTCAAGAGGGAGATCGCCGCCGGAAGCCGGGTATGCAGACCAGCCGTAAGCCGTGGACACAAGCCACGATCACGCAGCTGCACGAGGCGACCGGCAAGACGGACGAGTGGATCCGCCGCCGGCTCTCGGAACCTCCGTCGATCGAGCCGTCCCTGCGAACGGGGCGCGAGGTCTACTACCGAACCGCGGCCGCCCTAGAACGGATCTACCTCGGCGGCGCTGGGCTCGATCTCACGATGGAACGCGCGAAGCTGGCGCGCGCGCAGACGGAGCAGACAGAGCTGAAGAACGCGCTCCTGCGTGGCGAGCTGCTCGCACGAGAGGACGTGAAGAGCCACTGGGCCAGCCTGGCCCTCGCCTGTAAGGAGAAGCTGAGGGCGCTCCCGGCGCACGCCCGCGCGCGGATCCCGAGTCTCAAGAAGAAGGCGATCCTCGCGCTCGGTGAGCTCGTCGACGAGGCGCTGACGGAGCTCGCGGACGATGGTCTACCACGCACTCGCCGAAAGCCCGACGAGGGAGATCCGTGAGCTCTTCCGCCCGCCCCCGCGGCTGACGCTCAGCCAGTGGGCGGACCTCCACTACCACATGCCCGCCGAGTACGGCGGGAAGTGGCGCACCTACCCGTACCAACGCGCGATCATGGACGCGCTGACAGATCACGAAGTCGAGAAGGTCAGCGTGATGAAATCGGCGCGGGTCGGGTATACGCAGATCCTCACGGCGTTCATCGCCTACCACATCTCGCAGGACCCGTGCTCCGGCCTGGTCGTGCAGCCGACGGTCGAGGACGCCGAGGGCTACTCCAAGAAGGAACTGGCGGCGGCGCTCCGCGAGAACGAGGTGCTCCACGGCCTCGTGAAGGACCCGCGGTCGCGCGACAGCGGGAACACGATCCTCTCGAAGGAGTTCCTGGGCCGTACGCTCTGGCTCGCGGGCGCGAACGCCGGACGGGGCTTTCGCCGCATCCATGCACGCTTCGCGGCGTGCGACGAGATCGATGCCTATCCCGCGTCGGCGGGGCAAGAAGGCGACCCGATCGAGCTCGCGTGGAACCGAACGCGCGAGGCGCTGTTCGGACGGAAGCTCTTCCTCGGCAGCACGCCGCTCGACAAGGGCAGCTCGAGGATCGAGAAGGCATACCACGAGTCGGACCGACGCCTCTACTACGTGCCGTGCCCGCACTGCCGCGAGGAGCAGCCGCTCGAGTGGGGCGGGAAGGACAAGGACTACGGCTTCAAGTGGCCGGCTGGGCGACCGGAGGAGGTCTACTACCTCTGCCGGAAGTGCCACACTGCGATCGAGGAGCGCGAGAAGCCGCGCATGATCGAGCGCGGGAGCTGGGTTGCGCACGCGCCCTTCGAAGGACACGCCGGCTTCCGAATCTGGTCGGCCTACTCACTCTCGCCGAACGCAACGTGGGTGGACATCACGAAGGAGTTCTGCCGCGTCGAGAAGGATCCAGTCCGGCTGAAGACGTGGGTCAACACGTGGCGCGGAGATACGTGGGAGGAGCGGGGTCAGGGCCTCGACGCGCACTGGCTCGAGGGGCGCCGCGAGGTGTACCCGACGCGCGAGGGCACTCCCGTGATCCCTGCTGCCGCAGTCCTGCTGACCGCCGGCGTCGACGTCCAGGACGATCGGCTCGAAGTGAAGGTCGACGCCTGGGGTGAAGGCGAGGAATCCTGGGCGCTCGAGTATCACGTCCTCCATGGCGATCCGGCGGCGCCGGCCGTCTGGAAGGAGCTCGACGGGCTGCTCGTCGCACCGCGCCGGCATGACTCCGGAGCCGACACCTACATCCGTGGCGTCGGGATCGACACCGGCGGCCATCACACGCAGGCGGTCTACAGCTACACCAGGCCGCGATTCCGGCGCACCATGCCGGACGGATCGCGTCAGTTCGTCTTCGCGCTGAAGGGCATGGCCGGCCACGGGAAGAAGCGCTCCGTGTGGCCGCCCTCGGCGAGCCTCAACAACATCGGTCGCGTCCGCCTCTTCATCGTCGGTGTCGACGCCGCGAAGGAAGCGATCTACTCGCGCCTGCGGATTCAGTCGCCGGGGCCAGGCTACGTCCACTTCCCGATCATCGAGTGGTGCAGCGCGGAGTGGTTCGCGCAGCTCACCTCCGAGCACGCGGTCCCGAAGTACGACCAGGGTAGGCACCTTCGCTACGTCTGGAAGAAGAAGAACGAGAACGCGCGCAACGAGGTGCTTGACACGAGCGTCTGCAGCTACGCGGCGCTCCAGGGCTGCATCACGTTCGGCCTGCGCTTCGAGCGCGCGAAGGCGCGGCTGATTCGTGACGCCGAGCAGCGCGTTAGCCGCGGCCCGCGTCCGTCTGCACCGCCGCCCACAATGAGCGCTCCTCAGACCGACCAAGTGGAAGCCGTCAGCGCACCGCCGAAGAAGAAGCCGCGCGTCTGGAAGAGCCAGTACCTCGGGAGGTGAGCAGTGGCGACCCTCTCCGAGCTCCAGGCGCAGAAGGCAGCGCTCGAGGCCGCGCGCGGTAGCGGTGAGCTGCGGATTCGGAATCTCGACCGGGAGGTGACCTACCGGAGCATCGAGGAGATCGACAAGGCGATTGCGACGATCGACGACGCGATCGCGAAGGTCGATGGCAAGCCCAGAACCTACCGGACGCGCTTCCTAACGCGGAGCGGGTGGTGATGGCCAGGGCGGTGCGGCTGTACGATCACCTCGGGCGCACGATCCCTGCACGCCGAAGCCAGGGCTGGGACGCCGGCGGCACCGGCCGGCGAGCGCGCCACTGGGAAGCGAGTCGGAGTAGCATCAACTCTCTGATCAGCGGCGAGGTTCCGCTGATCCGCGACCGCACTCGCGACGTCCATCGCAAGAACGGCTGGGCGAGCGCGGGTCTCGCGTCGTTCGTGGCGAACGCGGTTGGGAAAGGGATCCGCCCTCGACCGCGCACTGAGAACGACGAGCTGCGCGCGCACATCCTCGAGGCGTTCGAGGAGTGGACGGAGCAGTCGGACGCCGACGGGAACGAAGACTTCTACGGGCAGCAGGCGACGATCTGCCGCGCGCAGCGCGAAGGCGGCGAAGCCTTCGTGCGATTCCGTGATCGTAGGCCCGACGATGGGCTCGCGGTTCCCCTGCAGCTACAGGTGCTCGAGGCCGAACTGTGTGACGCGAGCCGGAACGAGGAGTTCGGGAACGGTCGCCGGATCCGGAGCGGCGTCGAGTTCAACGTGCTCGGGCAGCGCGTCGCCTACCACATGTATAGGGAGCACCCGGGCGAGTTCGTGAGCCTGCGCAGCGCCGAGGTTGTGCCGGTTCCGGCGTCACAGGTGGCGCACGTGTTCGAGGTGATGCGTCCCGGTCAGATCCGTGGCATCCCGGCGCTTGCCACGGTGCTCGCGCGCATCTACACGCTCGACAAGTACGACGACGCCGTGGTCGAACGGCAGATGCTCGGGAACATGTTCTCTGGCTACCTTCGCACGAAGGGCGATCTCGACATCTTCGGCGAGAACAGCGAGAGCGGCGCTCCGATCGAGGAGGACGAGGACGGGACGCCGCTCGCTGGTCTAGAGCCTGGAACGGTCTACAAGCTGCCCGACGGCTACGAGATGCAGTTCACAGATCCGCCGGATGTGGGCGCGGCCTACGAGCAGTTCATGCGGATGCAGCTGCTCTACTTTGCGGCCGGCGCCGGCGTCACCTACGAGCAGCTCACGGGGGATCTCCGGAGCGTGAACTTCAGCTCCATCCGCACGGGGCTCCTCGAGATGCGCCGTCGGCTCGAGCAGTTCCAGCAGCGGGTGCTGATCTTCCAGTTCTGCCGGAAGGTGTGGAGGCGGTGGGTCGAGACCGCGATCCTGTCCGGCCGGATCCAGGTCCCGCGAAGCGCGCTCGCGGGCGTGATGCGCGCGGCGTGGTTGCCGCCGGGCTGGGACTGGGTCGACCCCGAGAAGGACGTGCGGGCGACGGTGCGGGAGATCCGCGCCGGGCTCACGACGCGCGCCCGCGAGGTGGCGAAGCGGCAGATCGACGTCGAGGAGCTCGACCGTGAGCTCGCGGCCGAACGCGCGCGCGAGCGCGAGCTCGAGCTAGTGCTCGACAGCAACCCGTCCTCGGACGGTGACGGATCCGCTCGCGCGTCCGCGCTGACGGAACCGGCTGCCGGCGGGCAGGGAGAAGAAGGGGGTGCTGCGAGTGCCGCGTGACCATCAGACCTTCCCCAGCCGCTTCGGCGAGCTCGTCGAGGCACGGCGCCTGCTCGACGAGCCGGTGGTCGCCCTGTCGCCCGAGTGGCTGCGCCAGGTTCGGGACGCCTTCGCCATCCGTGACCGGGCGGCGCTCCAGGCGATCCGGTTCGGCTGGTCGAGCGCCGTCCAGGCGTGCGAGGTGCTCGAGGGCGGCGTCGGCGTGATCGAGATCCGCGGCGCGCTGCTCCAGGGCTCCTGGTGCAAGGACTACACCGACATCCGGGCGGCGGTCGACGACCTCGCCGCGAACCCGGCGGTTCACTCGATCATGCTCGACATCGACAGTCCTGGCGGCGACGTGCACGCCGAACAGTTCGCCTTGGCCGACCGGATCCGCGAGGTCCGCGCCGTGAAGCCGGTGTGGGCGATCGCGAACGAGCAGGCGACGTCGGCGGCGTACGTGATCGCTGCGCAGGCCTCGAAGATCTTCGCCGCGAACGGGAACACGGCGATCCTCGGCAGCCTCGGCGTCATCGCGACGCACACGGACTGGTCGAAGTACGACGAGCGGATCGGCATCACCACCACCGAGGTCGTGACCGGGCGCCACAAGAACGAGCTCTCACAGAACCGGCCGCTCTCGAAGGATGGCCGCGCCACACTCGAGCGCCTCGTCGAGGGCGCGTTCGTCGAGGTGATCGACGCCATTTCGGCTGGTCGTAAGGGCCTCACCGACGAGAAGATCCGCGCTCAGGAGGCAGCGATCTATCTCGGCGGCGAAGCGCAGGAACAGGGTCTCGTCGATGGGATCGCCCTTCGCGAGGAGCTGGTCGAGCGCCTGGTGAAGAAGGCGCAGGGGAGTGGAGTGTTCGTGCCGGCGGCGACCGCGACGTCCGGCACGCGAACGGAACCCGCGGCAACCGAGGAGGCCAGCATGGCCGATCCGACGAAGACGATGCCGGCCGATCCGGCACAGCCCGGCGCTCAGCCGGCCGCCGCGGCGCTGGGTGGCGCTCAGGTGGTGGACATCAACGCCGCGCGCGACGGTGGCATCAATGCCGAACGGTCCCGGGTCACCGAGATCCAGGATCTCTGCCGACTGGCCGGCAGCCCGGAGCGGGCGGCGGGCTGGATCGAGAATGGTACGAGCGTCGCCGAGGTCCGGCGCGCACTGCTCGAGGCGCGCGCGAGCGCGGCCGGCGACGAGATCGACGGTCACGCACCGGCGGTAGCCGCGGGCGGCCGGAAGATCGACACCTCGGCGATCTACGCGAAGTGGAACGCCATGATGAACCCGGGCCGCGCGCAGCGCGCGACCAGCGCTCGGGTGGAGGTCTGACCGATGGTGCTCACGGAAACCCAGCACGCTGGCGGCTTCGTCTACTCCCTCGCGACGGGCACGCGGTCCGTCGAGCGGGCCATCGTTCTCGCCGGCTCCGGTGCCGTGCGGGCGCTGAAGGCCGCCATGGTGGTCGGCAAGCGCCTGATCTCGGCGACGGCCACCGCCACGGCGTTCGCCGGCAACACAGGCAACGGCACGATGGGCGCCATCACCGTGACCGGGCCCGCGAAGGCGGGCCGCTACCGCCTCACGGTCATCGCTGCCGCCGCGAACGCGGGCGCCTTCATGGTCTTCGACCCGGACGGAAACCTGGTCGAGTCGGGCAACGTGGCGTCGGCCTTCTCGGCCGGCGGCCTCGCCTTCACGCTCGCGGACGGCGCGACCGATTTCGCGGTCGGCGACGGCTTCTATCTCGACGTCGCGCCGGGGACCGACAAGTGGCTCCAGCTCGACGCGGCGGGGACGCTCGGCGAGCAGGTGGCCGCGGGCGTGCTGCTCGACGACATCACCGCTCCGGACGGTGCCGACAACAAGGGCGGCGCGGTCGTGGTGCGCGATGCCGAGGTGAACGCGGCCGAGCTCGTCTGGCCGGCCGGCATCTCGGCCGCGAACAAGGCGAAGGCCGTCGCGGAGCTCGCGGCGCTCGGAATCACCTCTCGCTGATTTAGCCACCAATTCCCTTCACTGGGTCGAACAAGCGGCCGTCCTGCGCAGTGCAGGGCGGCCGCTCCGCTTTCGGGCCGCGGCGCAGAGCGCGGGCCTAGGAGAACGCCAGCATGGCGAGCCTCGACGTCTTCAGTTCGAACGCCTTCTCGATGCAGGAGCTGACGGCGGCTCTGCTCGATCGGCCCCACGTGCCGAGCCGTCTCGGCGAGCTCGGGATCTTCGAAGCGCGCGGCGTGCGCACGCTGAAGGTCTCGGTCGAGAAGCGGGGCAGCCAGCTCGTGCTGGTGCAGACCACGCCGCGCAACGCGCCGGCGATCCAGGGGCAGAAGAACCTGCGCACTCTGATCGACGTCCCGACCTCCCGCATCGCGATCGACGACGCGGTGACGGCCGACGAGGTGCAGAGCATCCGGGCCTTCGGGTCCGAGAGCGAGCTGCGCACGATCTCCGAGGAGCTGATGGAGCGACTCGGCGACCACTCGCAGAGCATCGACGCCACCGAGGAGCACCAGCGGATCGGCGCGATGAAGGGCACGGTCCTCGACGCGGACGGCTCGACCCTGATCGACCTCTTCACCACGTTCGGCGTCTCGGCGCAGGCCGAGGTCGCGATGGACTTCGGGAACACGACCGAGGGTGCGCTCCGGACGAAGGTGAACACCTCGATCATCCGGCCGATCGAGGTCGATCTCGGCGGTCTTCCCTACACGGGGATCCACGTGATGTGCTCGAGCCAGTTCTTCGACGATCTGGTGGCGCACGCCGAGGTGCGGAACGCCATGAAGGGTTTCCCCGAAGGGATGCGCCTCCTGCTTGGCCGGACGGCCCGGCGCACGCTCGACTTCGCCGGCGTGATGTGGGAGGAGTACCGCGGTGCAGTCGGCGCGACGAAGTACGTGGCCGACGACAAGGCGCACGCCTTCCCGGTGGGCGTCCCGGGTCTCTTCCTCTCGCGCTACGCACCCGCGGAGTACGCCGAGACGGTGAACACCGTCGGCCTCCCGCGCTACGTGGTGCCGAACCCGGACAACGGCGACACGAAGAGCCGCCGCACCTTCCGGGTGCAGTCCCAGGCGCTGCACATCTGCACGCGCCCCCGGACGCTCTTCCCGTTGAGGCGCGGCGCCTGATGGCGCGCCGTGGTGCTGTGGCCCTGGCTCGGCGAGAGGACGCCGATCCTGGGCCGTGCATCGGGACGATCGTGGTCTACAGCCTCCTCGACAGCGTCCGCGAGCGGCCGGCGATCGTGGCTGGTGTGGCGGAGGACGGCTCGCTCGAGCTCTCGGTCTTCGTGAGCCCGAGTGAAGGTCGCTCCGTCACCCACAGTGGCGCGCTCGCGTGGGTTCCGCGAGCGCGCTTCGCAGAGCGCGACGGCCAGGGCCACCTCGAGCCGGGCTACTGGACCTTCGCCGAGTAGGCGATGCCCTCCTCCTGGCTCGACCGCGCAGACCGCGTGCAGCGTGCGAACGTGCGCGCGCTCGGGGATCCGATCTCCTACACGCCCGCTGGCGGGTCCGAGATCACTACGACGCCGGAGGGCAGCGAGCTCAGGGGCGTGTTCCAAGCCGAGGGCGCGCTGGTCACGCTCGAGACCGGGATGCTCCAGCGGACGAACGTGCCGCAGGTTGGCGTGAGGCTCGCCGACTTCGACCCTCCGGCTTCCGTGGGTGGCCTGATCACCGCACGCGGGACCACGTATCGGATCGACGACATCAACCCGGACGGCGAGGGCGGGGCCGTTCTCGGGCTGTCTAGGCTGTGACGGAGCGCGGAGCGATTCTCGCAGCGATCACGGCAGCACTCTCCGCACTGCCGTCGATGCCGACGCTGCACGCGACGCTCGGCCAGGTGCTCGCGAGCGACGATGAGCTAACGCTGCTCATCGTGCCAGGGTCTCAGGAGACGTTTCTCGGCGAGGTCCATGCGAACGTCGGCATTTCCGGTGTGAGGAGCTACCCGGTGCGTGTCGTCGCGACCGCATGGACGCGCGAGGCGTCCGACTCGCTCTCGTTCGAGGTCGAGGACGCGCTCCAGTACGGGCCGACGGCGACGCAGATCGGAGCTTCGTTCGTCGGCGCGACGTTCACCGAGTCGGCGGGCGCCGGCGCCGCGGCGGAGCGCGTCTATTACTCGACCACGGTGGATCTGCTCGTCTACTACAACCGCGCTTCGGGCGCGTAGGGAGAACATCGAATGGCAGCGAAGCTCGCCCGTGGTGCGGTACTCAAGGTTGGTGACGGAACGGCTCCGGCGTCGGTGTTCGTGACGGTGCAGGGCCTCGGAGACGTCGAGTACAACCCCGGCGAGCCGCAGTTCGCGGACACGACCGACCACGCGACGCCGCAGGGCCGAACGTCGCGGACGCCGACGCACATCGGCGAGGCGACATTCTCCGCGACGCTCCACTACGACGGCGCGCTCGTTCAGCACCAGCAGATCCGTACCGACCTGATCGCGATGACGCTCAAGAGTTTCCGGCTCCACGATCCGACCAGCGGCTCCCCCGGCAAGCGCGATCAGTTCACAGGCTACTGGTCGGGCGGTGCCGAGAGCTTCCCGGTCAGCGGTCTCGCCACGGTGCAGATCGGGATCGCGATCGAGCCCCCGATCGACACGGTGGATGACGTCTGATGTCCGAGATTGGAGAAAGATTCCTCGATCTTGGAAAGGTTCGCACCAAAGTCGTAGATCACCCTGTTCTTGGAAAGCTGGCCGTTCGTGAAATGGAGTTCACGGAGACAGAATCCTACTCTGCACTGCGTGCCAGCGCGGACATCGAACAGAGTAAGCGCGCGATGCCGTGGGTGATTGCTCAATGTACACTTTCAGGGATCGGCGGCGAGCGAGTGTGGGCGGACACCGATGTCGCGGCGATCGGAAAGATGCGCCCTGAGGTTGTCACCCATCTACTGATGGAGATCCTTCGCTTCAGCGACGCCGACCCGGAGGCTGTGACGCGCGCGGGGGAACCCTCCGCCGAGACGAGTACGCCCGCTTCGAGCTGAAGCTGGCACTCGCTCTCGGCAAGACGCTGACCGAGCTTCGTGAGACGATGACGCCGGCCGAGTTCGCGAAGTGGCGCGCGCTCGAGGCGATCGAGCCATTCACGGCGCGGCGCTCGGACATTCAGACTGCGCTCATTGTGCAGTCGGTGCGGATGGCGTTCGGATCCTCGGGTGGGCGACCTCCCGCGCTAGAGGATTTCATCGTCAAGTGGTGGCGGGAGGAGGGCAGCGATGGCGGCTGACCTCGGACGACTGGTCGCCACTCTCGAAGCACGAGCAGAGCGTTTCGACCTGACCTTGCAGCGCGCGACGGACAAGCTGTCCAAGATCGCGACGCAGACCGAGCAGGCGAACGCTCGCATGGCCCGATCCTCGCAGCGGCTCGAATCCGTTGCGTCAGGGGTCGGCCGTGCCTTTTCGCGGCTCTCGATTGCCGTTGCCGCAGGCGCGGCGGCAGTCGCGGTGTTCGCGCGCCAGCAGTTCGTTGCGCTCGATCGGCTCGGCGATCTTTCGCAGCAGACGGGCATCGCTGCGTCCGAGCTGCGCCAGCTCCAGGTTGCGCTCGAGCTGAACGGCGGGACGGCCGAGCAGGCGAGCGAGGGCTTGCTGACGTTTCAGCGAAACCTCGGCCAGGTCGAGGCCGGAACCGGTCGGCTCACTGGGCTGCTCAAGAAGCTCGATCCTGCGTTCCTCGCGAACCTCAAGAGCGCAGGTAGCACGAGCGAGGCGTTTCGTCTCTACGCCGACCGCATCGCGGGAGCGCGGAGCGAGCAGGAGGCGCTCGCTCTCGCGACGGCGGCGTTCGGCGGCGCGGGCCGTCAGTTCGTCCTGCTCATGCGTGACGGCGCTGCTGGCGTCGATCGGCTGACGGAGCGGCTCGCCGCTCTCGGCGTCTCGATCGACTCGCGCACGGTCGCGGCGGTACAGGAGCTGGACGATCGGCTCAGAACGCTGCGCGCGGTCGTCACAACGCAGCTCACCAATGGCCTGTTCGGCGTCGGCGAAGGGCTCGACAGCATCTCGGACGCTCTCGATGACGAAACGATTCGGCGACTCGGAGAACTATCGGCCGGTCTCGGGCAGCTTGTCGTTGACACGATCGACGCGGCGAAGGGCATTTTCCGGCTCACCGATGCCATCGAAGAGTTCAACCGCGTGCGGGCAGAAGGCGGCGGCATCCTCGACGCAACCACCGCCGCAGCACTCGCGGGTGAGTCGGCTGATTATTTGAACGCAAGGGCGCTCGAAGCCGAGGAGCGCGTGGCATCGCTTCGGGCTCAGCTCAGCTCGGAACGGCTCACAGGAAAGCCGCTCGACATTCAGGCGCAGACGCAGCGGCAGATCGAGCTAGCCCTGATCGATCTCGAACAGCTGCAGCGCGCGCTCACGGTAGCGAGCGCACGAGGCCCGTTCGTCGGCCCGCCCGAGCCTCGCGCGGGCCGCACAATTCCGGACGGCCTCCCGGCCCCCGGCGCGCGCGCTCCAGAAGCCGCTTCGGTGCGTGCCTTCGAGGCGGCGGCGCGCGAGCGCGACCGCATCCGCACGGAGGAGTACCAGTCCGCGCTCCGCGGCTTCAAGCTCGAAGCCGATGCCGCCGATGCGCTCGTGAAGCAGCGCACCGACGCAGCGGAACGCATAAACGCGGCATGGCAAGAGGCGACGCTCGACCGCGTGTCGATGCTCGAGCTCGAGCGCGAGGCCGCGCTGCGAAACGTCGAGGCGCTGTTCCAGGGCTCCGCCGCCGAGATCGAGCAGCTACAGGCGAAGATCAACGAGACGTTCGACAAGCAGATTGACGCCGTGGTGACTCCGTTCGAGGCGCGGCTGAATCAGCTCGGCGAGTTCGGCGAGCAGGTGTTCGGCGACATGGTGGAGGGATGGGTCCAGGGCTCAGAAGTCAGCTTCGCCGGCATCTTGCAGAGCTTCGCGGCGATGCTGATCAAGATGGAGGCCGAGGCGCTGGCGGCGGATATCGTCGGCGCGATCACCGGCAAGGGCAGCGGCGGGACCGGCTCACTGGTGGGCAGCATCTTGCTCGGCCTCGGCAATCTCGTGGTTGGGGGCGGCGGCGGCGGTAGCGATGTGGCCGAATTCGCTCACGGCGGGATCGTGACGCGACCGACGCGCGCTCTGATCGGCGAGGCCGGACCGGAGGCGGTGATTCCGCTGCCGAATGGGCTGCGCGCTATGGGCGGCGGCATGACGACGATCATCAACGTGCAGCCTCCGCCCGGCGTGGCTCCGCCGACGGTGAGGCGTTCGCGCGGGCCGAGCATGGAGTACCTGATCGACATCATGTTCGTCGGCTCGATGGCTCGTCAGATGCGCACGAACGGCCCGGTGTCGCAGGCGATGCAGCCGGATGGCCCGCAGAGCGGGCTCCGGTGAACGCGATCTATCCCGCGGCGCTGCCGCAGAGCCTACCGCTTGGGACGCCGATTGAGCCTGTGGACACGCGCGTGACGTTTCAGAGCGACGCTGGCCCCGGGCAGATCATGCCGCTGATGACCGAGGAGCCGTTCACCCTCACGGTGTCAGAGCGCTATCTCCTGACCTCGTACCAACGCGGCGTGCTCCAGGCGTTCGGCGTCACGACGCTCGTCGGTTGGGCGCTCCCGTTCGATTGGGTGGACCCGTGGCCTGGCGCCGGGACACTCTCGTTCCGCTGGCTCGCGAAGCCGTCCTATACGCCGATC
>Ga0247727_10001923_pt1 | contig 48102 bp, 42 predicted proteins | sample WisWelCaveWW1625_FD_202498 | JGI IMG/M metagenome (GOLD analysis project Ga0247727, IMG submission 202498) | Biofilm microbial communities from Wishing Well Cave, Virginia, United States - WW16-25 | ecosystem: Environmental > Aquatic > Deep subsurface > Groundwater > Cave microbial mat | place...
TTTCCAGGCGCATCGACCCCGGTCCTCCTTTCGCAGGCTTCGAACACCCACGAAGGGTAACCGGATCGTCGATGCGCTTTTCGCTTCAAGTGGTTACCGGTCCATCACACTTTTCGGAGAGGAGCCCCAAAAGCAACACACGGTCGATCGCATCGATCTTGAAGATGATGCCGACATGGCTCCACGGGGACTTGGTGAACTTCTCGATCAGCTTGGAGACCATGTAGTCACCGGAGCAGAAGAACAGATCGCCGGACCTGAGCGTTCCGCGAACCTGCTGGTAGCCTTGCGTGGGCAGGTTCCGGACGGCCGCCTTCTCCATGTGTTCTGCCATACCCCGCCCCTCCTTCCTCAGTTTCCGCCCGACTCTGACTGGTTCTCCTCGGGGCCGACGACGGCCGCCAGCAATCACCGCCCGTGGGAAACCACGGAGATCGCATTCGACACGCCCTCCGCGAGGACGTGTCACTCCTTGAATACCTGATCCACATCGAACTCAAGCCCGAGGAAGATGAGCGCCGTGTCCGAGCCCGCTCCGGCATCGGTGTCCACATAGAACTGAAAGAAGCCTCGCGTATGCTCGAGGGGCTTGAAGTTCCAGGTGAGATAGCCGTCGAACTTCAGGCGTTGACTGCGGTTGATCAGGTAGAGGTCCGTGCGGCCCCAGCCCATGTCCACATAGCTTCCAATGAACTTCCCCTCGACGATTCGCGCGCCGACGCCGAAAAAGTGGTTGTCCACGAAGTCGCCACCCGACCCGGCGACCGTGATGAAGCCGCCGTCGCCGATCACATATACGCGTCCTTCCGACCCCTTTGTGTTCCCGATCTTCGGGTGGAGTTTCGCGAACTCCCACCGAAACCCCAGGTAGGCCTCAAGGGACGTCGCGTTGCGGATCACGAAGAGAACATCGTCGCCGCTGTGACCCTGGTTTCGACAGATCTCCGTGTCCGGCTTTTCCTCGCAGTTGACCTCGGTGCTCTGCACGCCGTGCACTGTCTCGCCGTACAGCCACAGGGCGTGCTTCCTTGACCCGGTAAGCTTCGTCTCGAAATCCACCCCGGCGACGAAGCCGTGTTGGATGCGGTTGCTGCCCTCGGGATTCTCGAGTGCCTTCACCTCCGATGCCGCGAAGCTCGAGATCGAGTCACCCAAGTAGAAACTGACCTCGAAGCTCTCCCGCTCGTCCCTCTCCTTCTCGTCGGCCGTCCAGCTTGGGGAAGCGGACAAGCCAAGCGTCAGAACCGCGGTGATCCCTATTATTAGTGGCCGCCGTAGGATGGAAGGAGGCCCGCTCGTATCCTCTCGTGCTGGCCTGGCCTGAATTCTCGCGGGTTGATCCAGGGTCCGATTCATCGGGACCTCCTTGTCTGCCTCGGGTTGCCCCGAAGCTACTTCCCGAGCACGGCAACCACGATGATTTCGTAGGGCAGGTTCCAATGGAGTACCTCGGGCCGGCTGGCCGCGTTCTCACACCGCCAGGAGACGAGCGTCAGGCTGATCCGCGGGATCCCCAGAACCCGCAGTCGGTTACCCGCCTTCATCGTGCGAACTTTCTGCTCGGGCGGCGTTCCCTTCGCGAAGACCATTCTTCGATTCCGCACCAGAAGATCGCCGTCCCTATCAAGCACCGAGGCGAACACCGTAAGGCCATCTGCCACCTCGTGCGTCGGGTCCTCGGCAAGTTCCATCACGAAGTCCACGTAGTTGTAACCCGCCATCCCCGTCGTGATCGTGCTCGACGTGGTGCCGCACCCTATCTCGCTGCGGACGTTCTCGTACCGTTGGAAGGCGTCGAATGCGTCCTTGTACTTGTACCCTCGAATGGGTTTGAAGGAGTCCTCGACTCCTTCGTCCCCGACGCGTGTCACTGGATGGATCTCGAACACATGGTCCGGATTGGTGGTCGTGAAGGGATCCAGTGGCTTACCCTGGGTCTGGGTGGAATCCCCGCCATGTTCGGTCCATAACCGCCAGGCTCCGGTGACCCGGATCGGTGTGCCGGTGCCTTCCGCTCCATGGATGAGGGCTTGTGCGTCTTTCTCGAACTTCGCGTTCATGATCTCCGCGACGATCGGGAGCTGCACTTCGTCGGCCCGGCCCGCCACGTGGAGGTCGCCGTCCTTGCTTGGCGCATTCGGCTTCTCGTGGGCCTTGTCCACGACGAAGTGAGCCTCGACAGTTGCCCGGTTCTTGTACTCCTCGATGAAGGAGTTTTTGAGCGTGATCTCGATCGACGCGGATGCGGGTGGCCCAAGAGCGAGCGCGCAGAGAAGGGCGAGGACCATGACGAGATGCGTCCGGAGTTGCGGCTTCACATGGCTGGATTGGCGCACTTGAGCTGCTCCTTGGCGGCTAACGCCGCGTACGGCCTGCCGCTGAAGATATCAACCGCGACTCGAAGTCTCCTTGCAATCCTTCCCGGCCACAGCCGGGCAGGGATTCTGCCAGTCCCGTTCTTTGGGACTACCTGAACAACTCCGGCGGCGGCGCAAGAACGATCTCTTCAACGAGGTCCCGGATCTCAGCTGGTGGTCGCAGGGTCCGGGTCTTGGCTGCGGACACCTCCGCAAGGCTCTTCTTCGTGATGCCGAACGTCCGGACGAATCGGTCTGGCGGTCCCTCGATGAAAACCGTCAACGCGGTCTCGTCCAGGGATATCGCGAACCCCTGCTGCACAAAGAATCGGCCCACCACATCGTGCGCTCCCGGGGGTGGCTTGTACGGAGAGAGATCGGTCGGAACAGGTCCATGCCCCAGTTCGCGGTACGACCGACCAGATAGCGAACGGAGGTGCACATGCGCCACGCAGGTTGGGGCCGCTTGCGGCATGACCTCGACTCCTTGCCGGTCAGTCACGGGTCAGGCGACCTGCCAGGCACGAAAGGCATTCACGAGGCCGGCACCGGTGGCCCTATCCACGCCCGGCCCGGCGCTTTCGCCCATGGCGCTGGTCCCGACCGTGACGTCCACAGCCGTTGCGCGCAGGATAGCCTTGACCTGGGTGGGGGTCAACGCCGGCCGCTTCTGCAAGAGCAGCGCGCTCACACCCGCCACCTGTGGGGCAGCTGCCGACGTTCCACTGAAGATGCCCCAGCCGTCGTTCGTGGTCGTCTCGTCCTTGGTAGGAAAGGACGTCCCTCCCAGGTCACGGTCAATCACACAGCCCCTGGGAATGGGCAACATGATGTAGATGGCGCGTGGCTGCATACCCACGAGGCCACACAGGTCCGGAACACGTCGCCCCGGGTAGATCAGGCTCATGAAACTGGAGGCGTAGTTTGAGGCGCGGAGCGCGCTTGTCTCGTCCACGTACACGCCGCCCACCGAAAGTACCTCCGGCATCATGCCTGGGAAACCGACGTGGCCGTTCCCGGCCGAGAACACCACCGAGATCCCACCTGCCACGGCTGAGAGGATGCGGAGACGGAGTGGGATGAGCGGCGGCGGCAGCACGGTCACCCCGGGCAGGTGGTACCCCCAGCTGCAGGAGATGATCCTGGGCGCGAGTGCGATCGCACGATCGAACGAGAGCACCGGGTTCGCTCCCATCTTCACCCCGCAGACGTCTGCGTCTGGAGCACAGGCGAAGATGTTCGCAACTTCGCCAGTGCCGTGGCCATGCGGGTCGTTGCTTGCCGGTCCCACCGCGTCGGCCGCGAGTACAGGGTTCAGCCGGTAGCCGTGGGCCTGAAAGTACGGGTGAACAAAGAACCCCGTGTCGAGCATGGCCACGCGCACTCCCGCTCCTGTCGCCCGTTCCCCGGCGGGGGTCCGTCGGCGGTGGGTGGCGGAGGCCTGTGTGAGCATCGCGACGTCCCCCGGCACGCGGAGATGGAAGTTCTTCACCGGAGGCGGAAGCGGGGACTGAAAATAGATCGGGGGGCGCTGGATAGCGACCTGCAATGCGCCCGGAAGATTTGCGACGTTTGGCTGCGGCGCATCCTTTGTGGTATCGAAGAACTCGAACGTGTGCTCCCGCAGGCCCGTCTTGAGCGTGCGGCGCCGCTTGCGCAGGGCCGTCTGGAACGCCTTCTCGAACAGGTCGTACGGCCCTTCCGCAGAAAGGCTCGTGCTCATGTCGTCAAGGAAGACGCGGAACCCGAGGGATTGGAGCGTTCGCGCAACCTCATCGAGGGTCCGGTCGTCGGCCGAAGCGCGCTCCACGGTGTCGAGTGATAGTTCGCCCATCATCTCGGGAAAGCCGGCTCCGGAGCGCGGCCGGCACAGAACCTCGAAGGCGACTGCCTCTCCGCGCTTCGGGGTGAGTTCGGTATCGGTTTTCTGAACCGTGAGTGATTTCGTCGTGACCTGGGCTCTTCTTCTCTTGGGCATCGCGCACCTCCTCGACTATCTCGCGGGGATTGGACACTGACCTGTGCTCGCCTCCCGAAGTCCGAGGGATTCCCTCGATCAAGCTCAGCGGCCAACCCGCACCGTTTCTAACTCTCCCCTTCGGTCGATCCTTCCGGGCAGCAGCGGTACTCTTGCGCCTTGTCCAGCAATTCGATCTGGCGCTTCAACAGCTGGTTCTGCAATTCCAGCCGCTCCAGTTCCAGTTCCATCTTCTTCTCAAGTTCGGGTTCGCACACATTGCACATGTCCAGACAGCCCTTGACGATCACCCCCGGTGTCGGCAGCACGGTCTTCCGCTCATAGCCGAACGCCTCTCGCACGCGTCGGGAAACGGCCCCGCCCACCTCGTCGATCAAGCCGTCCTCCACAAGCTGCTTGTCCACCTCCGTAAGCGCCGCGTCCCTGGTCACCTTGCGCAGGGGGTCCTGGGTACCCAGGTCCGCGGCCAGCGGGGCACCAGCCGCCGACGCAAACAACCCGCCTCGGACGCCAGCGCCAACGCCGAGCGCGTGCGTGTACTGCGCCTCGCTTTGCAGACCCCGCGCTTCCACCTCCAGCCGGGCCTTGTGTGTCGCAGGCAGCTCCTGATGGATCAACGAGATCTGCCCGATGGCGCGGATCGGATTCGCCGGAACGGGCATCGAAGCCACCGGATCAATGACCCGGCGCTCGATGGACATCACCTCGAGCTTGATGGTCTCCGTCTTGTTGATGCGATAGAAGATGAACGTGACGGCGTGACACTGGTTCGGGTTGCTAAACACGCGCGAGGACGACTCGAAGTGCTCTTCGGATTCCCCTTCTTTGTGGGTCCGGGACGAGACTTCGCCGACGGAGAGGGTGTGCGCTTTGCGCGTGGCCTCCACGGACTGGTGATCCGACATTTCAGCGTGGGCGCGATGCTCCCGCAGGTAGTCGCTGGCTGACTGGGCGTTATGGCTCCCGCGGGCATTCGTGTCGGCGCTCACGGAAAAGAACCCGATGCCTCCGCTGGCGTCGCCGTGAAAGTCCCACGACCCGCTTGACGAGGCGCGATCCCTTCCGCGATCCACAACGTTCTCGTCGGTCAGGAAGGTGCGCAGTGCCGACATTCGATACTGCTCCTCAGACATCTGCTCGCTGCGATAACTGAGGTTCGTCTCGCTGTCGAAGCTGAACCGGCTGCGCCGGTCGGTCGTGGCAAGGCGCACCCTTTCCCCTGGCAGCAAGGTGGTGGTGTACACCGGGTCGCCCAGCGCGAGTGGGCCCGAGCAACGCGTAAAGCGCGTGTGAAAGATCACGGCGACCCTCACCTGCTGGCCGTTCTCCGCTCGGACTTTGGTCGGAAAGACCAACCGACGACGGATGTCAATCACATCGCACACCGGAGCCGTGTCCAACAGCGGACAGCATGGGATCTCCTCGAATTTGGTTAGGTCGTTCGTCGTTCCCATCGAACCAGCTCCTTTCCCGCCGTTCATACAATCTCCAACGCAAAGGCGGCCTGCTCATAGTCGTCCAGGCCGGTCAACCTCGACTGTCCGTCGAAGGTCTTCACGTGGACATGGAGGTTCAGCGCGAAACTACACTTCTCGTGTCCACCGAGCATGCTCGCGAAGGTGGCGCTGCCGCTCATGCCCGGTGGCGTTGGGGGTTGGCCGACGTTGTTGGGGTTCGGGTCCGGGCTGGTGAGGTACCCCAAGGGGCCATTGAGGCCCCTTCGCCACCACATGCGGTGGTACAGCTGGAACATGGAATCGGGGTGGTAGGCGCGGTAGCCAACGCTGAAGAGAGCGCTCCCGGCACGCTCCAAGAACTGACACTCATCGGTACTGGGCGAGCCATTCACCCTGAAATCCACGATCGCTGCCCTGGCCCTGCGGTTGTCCCACCACAGCATGTGGGTAAGGGCCCCGAAGGGAACGACTGCAGTGGGCCCCACCTCTTGGAACCAACGGCGGAATGTGAACGCAACGGCGGTTCCGGGGTCTCCTGGTGGAGCATTCGCCGGCTTGAGCTTCTGGCCGGCGGCGTCGAAGACCTCGAGCGTGAGGAGGTACCGCCCGTTCGTGAACTCCGGCCCGGCGGTGTTGAGCGCTCCGTGGTACTGCCCGCTCTGCCACAGGGCGTCCGCGTCGTAGGGTATATTGAAGAGACTCGCCTCTCCCCCGACGGCCACCGGCCCGAGAACTTCACTGTCGACATTGATGTTCAGCCCGACGAGAACGTACTTCTTCCATGTGACACTGTTCGAGAGGTAGCTGCGTGGCCCAGTCGGGTTCCCGTTCGAGTCGACGGCTGAGACGCTCACGCGGTAGTACTTCGCCCCGACTGTTTTCATCGGCTCGCTGAAGTGGTAGCGGAGAAGGAGCGTGCCGCCCCAATTGCAGTCCTTCCACTGACCAAGAGCCGCGGCGGCGGAAGTGGCGGGAAAGACGAGCCCATCGTTGTACGTGGGGACGGCGACTCGGTCCCAGCCGGTGGCGGTAGGCGTCTTCAGATTGTAGCTGCCAGTGTCGCCCACATCCTGGAGCAAGACAAATGCCCCCACGCCCGGGAAGTCGTTGTGACGGCATCCGACCGCGTAGGGGTGATAGGAGACGAGAGCGGCGTCATCGCCATAGCGGAACCACTTGTTGGCGGCGACACCGTTGTAGATCGTGACGGTGTTGCCGTTTATGACCTGCTTCACGACAAAGGCGAACTCGTCGTGGCAGTTCGGATGCCACAACTGCAGTCGTTCTTCCCAACAGATGTGGAACTCGCCATCCGGTTGAATGAACCCCTGGGCAACCCTGACCGGCGCACCGCAGGTGCAAAAGAGATGGAAACGGGCCTGGAGGTGGGCTGCGAGTTCGGCTTTGGGGAGTGTGTCGATGGCATGCAGATCGCGCCTGGCGTACAGCACCTTCTCGTCCAAGGTGCCGTCCTTGAAGAACGGAAGGTCAGGCCAGGGAGGAGGATCGGGCCGAGGAGGCCACCGAATCGGCGACAGATCCGGGAGGACGCGCTCCAGTTCTTCGAGGATTGCTGGTATCCGCGGGTCATTGATGATGATGGGATGACAGCAGCACGTGCGGCGATACACCTCGACCAATCCGTCGCAGACGACCTCGCAGCGGAACGGAAAACGAAACTTCCTCAGCCCTCCGGCGACGAGCACATCGGGCAGGCCAGCGGGCAGGGATGCACCTGAGAGACGCCGCGCTTCAAAGGGCTCCGCAATTGCAGTCTGAACGAGAAAGTCCCTCAGGATCCATGGAAAGGGATAGCAGTGTGAAACCGAGCCGTTGACGCACCGAGTGACGAATAGCCAGGTGATCCACTTTGCCTTCGGCACTTCGATAGCCCCACGCTCGGCAATGAGCGCGCGGAAATGCTCGGGTCGAAACCGCGAGAGACTTGTGTGATCAAGCTCTGCGGCGTTCTCGATGTACGGCCCGAGGGCCACCATGTGCGCCGCGGCGAGGACCTTCTCGGGAGAGTCGAATTGTCCCTCCGCACCAACCTTTGCCACATGGAGTGGCTTGCCCGTACGATCGAAGACATAGACTCCAATTTCGGGACGCTGATCGCCTTCCACGAAGTCCACAAGACGGATCACAGGCGGATGATCCCGCCCGCCTCGACTGGAACCGCTACGTGACTCCTCTGCCATGTGGCTACCCTCCTGCGCTCGGCCCATGGTCCGCACCATGGATTTTGGCCCGTTGCACGATCGATCAGAGCACTGGTCCTCCTCCGATCACGATGGTCTTGTCCGGTAGGGCCCTGAGGGCATCCTTCGAGAGCCCCAGAACCTTGGCCAACGTTTCTGTGGGGACGCCCGAGAGCATCTCGGAAAGCTCGATAGTTTCGGGTTCCTCGTGGGAAAGGACCACGAGGAAATGGAGATCACCCTTCCCGACGTTTTCAATCCAATGTACGTAGCCCTGCGGGACGAAGGAGATGTCTCCCGCTTCGAGATCGAGCAGTTGTCGGTGGCCCTCTGGACCCACAATCCCCACGCGCGCCTTACCGGAGACGCAGTAGTCCAGCTGTTCCGCATTCGGATGGACGTGGGGTTCCCGAACAGCACCCGCCTTAAGGTGCAGCGCCTGAACCGCCAGGCTGCGCAAGGCTGGGAACTTCTTCTTCGTCGCACGGTGAAGCGTGCCGCCAGGAAACCGGAAAGGTTTCGAGGTTTCGAACTTGAAGCTGTTGGACATGAGATCCTCCTTGTGAATGTCGCGTTCCTACGCCTGACACACACGACTGCTTCCATCGATCCACACCGAGGCGTTGCTCCGCTGTCCTGTGCATAGTTTGCACGGCCCCCCGCGACTCTGACATCAGTGGAACCACCGTAATCACGTACGTGAAAACCCCATCCGTGAAACCGCGTAGGGAAGGCACGCATCGTCCCGGATGTGCCGCCAAGGGGAGGTCTCCCAGAATCATTGAGTAACTCAAGGAGGACACGCCATGCAGGTAGCAGCACTCGCAGAAACACTCGACGCCGCCCGACGCCCCGACGGGGCAATCTCTCTTCACGAGCTGCAAGCGAATCTCCGCGTCGCCGGACTCGAAGAGTTCGCCGACGCGGTTGCGGCTTTCGCCAAGCGCGTGAATGTCATGAAGCAGGAGCTGAATGACACCCTCACCCCGTGGTTCTGACCTCCGGTTGAGCCTGCTGCGCGCGCAGGTGGCGGACGCGATCGCCGCGTACGCGGCGCCGCTGATCCAGGCCGACCTGGTAAGACTTCTCGCCCGGCGGGGCTATGCCCTCGACCCGGAGGGGCCGTGCCGTGCGGGTGCGTTCGCCCTGGAGGTCTACGGTGCCTTCCGACGACCTCTCGACAGACGTGCACTGCTGGCAGCCGCGGCCGTGGAGCTCCAGATGGAGGCCGCCTATGTCTTCGACGAGGCGATGGACGGGAGAGTTGACGCACGGCCGGCCGAGGATCTCGCGCTCGCGATTGCACTCCTCACGGCCGGAACCGCGGCCGCCGCGGATGCCGCAACCCATACGCCGGACCCGCCTGCGACGATGCTCCACTTCTGCGTGGCCACGAGCGAGGCGTGCGCGGGGCAGTTTCTCGACGCGGTGCTCGAACGGCGGCAGAAAGCAACCCTGGATGAAGCACTGCAGATGACCTGCCTCAAGTCCGGGAGCTTGGGGAAGTTCGCGGCAGGTTTTGCCGCCCGTGTGGCAGGGGCGGAAGGCGATGGCATCGCACTCTTTGAACGCCTAGGCGTCCACGTCTTCACCTTCGCGCAGCTCGTCGATGACCTCCGAGACGCGTGCCGGCCTCGAGCTTCCGACCTGGCTCAGCACAAGGCTACCCTTCCCCTGGTCTTCTTTGGCCGATGTGCCGAAAACATTGATGTTCCGGCCCACGACAGTGGTATGATTCCGGGCGAAATCGTCAAGGCCTACGAATCCTCGGGTGCACCGCTGTACGCGGGGATCGTGGCATTGACGTACCTCAGACGGGCGCACGGGGATCTGGAACTGCTGGCGGGCCGTGGATATGCGGTCGAGGGGTTGGGCCGCTTTCTTGAAACCGTGGAGTCGGGCGCCGCGGATACTCTCGGCGCCGTGGGGTTCGGTATGGTCGCGTAGCGGCCCACGCCTGGGGGCGTCCGCGATTCTTGTTACGTATGTTGCGGTTCTGGTGCTTGCTCACCTCGCAAGTCAACGCCTGGGCGACCTGGGCCTCAAGCTCGACCCGTGTGGGGATGCTGTCTGTGTTGGCTGGGTCATGCCGGCGAGCCATGCATGGTACCGCGGTGCCCGTCCGGGCATGCGAGTCCTGTCCGTGAATGGAAGCGAATCCACGAACGATGCTCCGCCTCCTCCCCTGACCGAGGCTGAACTTGAGACGGCGGACGGCAAGCTCCTCTTCGTACGCGTGCCCTCCGCCGTTGTCCCTCCGAAGGCCAAGCTCTCCCTGTGGTTCACAGGGACCATCTTTGCGCTCCTTGGTGCCGCCGTCGTGGTTCGCCACCCGGATGGGCCCGCGGCTCGCCTGTTCGGTCTCTTCGCGGGATTCACCGCTGTCGCGCTCGGCGTCGCACCCGCAGCCGGCGGCCCGCACCCCCCATGGGCGCTCATCGTCCAATTTGTGAGCCTTCTGGCTCTGGCCGCTTCCCTCCCCGCGTTCGCCGTTGCCTTCGTGGGTGACTGGCGCGGGTCCGGGAGAGCGCTCCGGCTCTTCTGGCTCGCCGGTAGCGTCATCCTGGCCGGCTATCTGATAGCACTCGTCGCGCGACCATCACCCTATGCCGTCGTGCGCATCGCGTTCGGCATGTACATTGCGACTGGCATAGTGGCGGCCGTGGGCTTGCTTGCGCGCAAGGCCCTCTTCTCGACTGCACAACCCGCCGTCCGGGAGGCACGGTTCGCCCTCTCTGGAGTTGCCTGCGGAACCCTGCCGTTCGTCACCTTCACCCTGTTACCGGAAACCGCCGGTTATCGGGAACTGGCGCCCGCGTACATCACGGCCGCCCTCTCGGGCCTGATCCCTGCGGCCTTCGCCTATGCCATCCTTCGGCACCAGTTCCTCGGCATCCGCCGGCTCATTCACCGCGGCATGGTCTACGGCATCGCGACAATCACGCTCCTTGGGACCATGTCTCTCTTGGTTATCGCGGCGGACTCCTTCGCCCGCACGTCCTTCGGCACCCCCTACTCGCCTGTGGTGACCGCGGTGCTTGTCTGTTGTGGAGCCCTTCTGTTCCACGTCTTGCGGCGAGGCACACGGAAACTGGTCGATCGCTTCGTCTACCGCGATGAAATGGACTCGGGCGCACTCCTCTCGGGGATGCGCCAGGACCTCCTCGGGAGCGAGCGCTCGGAAGAGGTAGTTGCCGCGATGCTCGGACGGCTGCGGCAGGCGCTCCGGCTCGAGGCTGCGGTTCTGTTCCTGGGGAAGACGCCCGAGACCATGCGCCCGGCCGCCTCTGCCGGGGATCGAGCGAACGAGACGATTGCCTTCATCTTGCCACGGCTCTTCGGATTGGCGTTCGACGAAAACGGCATGGCCGAAGCGCAGTGGAACTCCGACATGCTCGTCGTAGCCCAGCTGCAGGCCGGGAGCGAACGACTCGGTTTTCTCATCCTCGGGCCCAAGGAGCAGGGCGAGGTCTTCGTTCAGGAAGAGCGGGAGTTGATTGGGACGGTGGCGCCGATCGTCGCACTCGCCATCCGGGAGAGCACGCTTCTTGCCGAGCTTCGAGAGGTGAGCCAAAGGCTCATGACTGCTGAAGAAGCGGAGCGGGCCCGCCTCGCCCGTGATCTGCACGACGGGCCGCTTCAGAAGGCGATCTTTCTGGGCGGCGTCGCCGATGCGACCATCCGGGACCGGGACGGTGTCGCGCGTGAATTGGTCGTGGAACTGCGTGAGCTTTGCGCGCGCCTGAGGCCCGCGATCCTCGACGACCTCGGACTGGTGGCGGCCTTGGAGTGGCTCCTGGAGCAGGCGTCGCAGGGATTTGCGGTCAGGCCCAGTCTCACCCTGCGCGGCATGACGGAAGACGACCGGCTCTCACCGAATACGGAGCTGGCGTTCTTCCGTGCCACCCAGGAGGCCGTGACTAACGCGATCAAGCATGGTCACGCGAAGTCGATCCACGTCTCCCTGGCCAGGTCGGCCGATGGCCTGACGCTATCCATCACCGACGATGGGAGCGGCGTTGGGATCGTAAACGGCGTGCGGTGCGGCCTGGGGATTGCCGGCATGCGCGAGCGCCTGCGCCAGCTTGGCGGAAGCGTTACCGTGGCGTCCGGTCCTGGGACCGGGACCGTCGTCACCGCCCGCATTCCGCAGCCGGGGCGGGAGGGAGAATGAGCGCTCCCATCAAGGTTCTGATCGTTGATGACCACCGCATGTTCCGGGAGGGCGTCCGGAAGCGGCTTTCCCGCCTTTCACGGTTCCGCGTGGTCGGAGAAGCCGCGAGCGCCGACGAGGCATTGAAGATCATGAAGGAAACTTCTCCCGCCATCGTGATCCTGGACATCCGCATGCCGGGGGCTTCCGGCATCGACCTAGCGCGACGCCTCCGCCATGACTGGCCCGAGGTCAAGATCCTGGTGCTCTCCGGCTACGACTTCGACCAGTACGTGAGGGCCCTTTCCCGGATCGGCATCCAAGGGTACCTCCTCAAAGACTCGGCCCAGGAGGCCTTGGTGGAAGCCCTGGACGAGATCGCGGCGGGAGGCGTGGTGCTGCCGCCCAAGATCGCCTCCAAGGTCATGAAGAGCTACGCCGCGGACTCGCCGGACCACGATCCGAGGCGGGCCTGGGACCTGACCGTGCGCGAGATCGAGATCCTGGAGGGCCTCCACGAGGGCCTGCGGAACGCCGACATCGCGTCCCGCCTCGGGATCTCGACCCGGACGGTCGAGACGCACGTGAGCAGCATCATCTCCAAGCTCGGGGCGCAGAACAGGACCCAGGCCGTGCGGAAGGCGGCGCAGAGCGGGTTGATACGGTGAGGGGCGTCCTTTGAGACAGACCATGCGGGCGGATCCCTTGGCCCATTGACCGACGCGTCGGCCTTCGATTCGAGGAGCGCAGCGATTGGACGACAAACCTGATCTCTCTCAATGGCCTTCCGTGATCCCCGAGATCTACTACGATCTGATCGCACGCGTTCCGGCGGGCACCCTGTTGTTCCTCGTCATCGCTTCCGGGGGACAACCCTCGTTGGGAAAACTGATAAGCGCAACAAGTGTCGGTTCTGCCGCCGTTTTCCTCACGCTTGTCCTGCTGGCAGGCTATTCGTCGGGCATTCTTATCACGCGCTTGGGAAGTCTCTTTCACCGTACCTATAGGTACCGAATCTGGCGACGCGTCCTCGGAGGCGAACGAGGGTATGCTGGGCTGATCACGACTTTCAACAATCAGTTCCCGACCTTAAACCTCCCCACGGACGACGGAGGGAGGGTAGCAGTCGCGATGCTCCAGGCGGAAGACGTCGATCGACTCGATCGAGTGATGCATGACTACCTCAAGGCGAAGGACCCGCAAGCGAAAGTCCTACTGCCCAAGATGAGAGCAGAGGCGGCCCTCTGCGATCACCTCTTCGTCGCCCTTATTGGAAGCGTCGTTGTCGTCAGCTGTGCGCTCCTGTGGTCCCCGCAGGAGGGACTCGCCGACCGCCTCGGTATCCTCGCTACATTTCTCGCCGGTTCCACCCTGTCTGCCTTCTGCGCTCCATACCGGAACGAGAGGCTGATCCGACGGCAGTTCTCCTTCCTGACACTTCTTATTCCCTCTGGCGAGCAAGGCCCGTCGTCGCCTTCGTGAAAGGAGGGCGCCGTGAAGCGGGATATGGACTTGGTGCGCCGGTTACTCCTGGAAACCGAAGCCATGCCTCTCGATGGTGCGGTCGTTACGATCGAGGGCCACACGGAGGAGGAGATCGCCTACCACATCCTGCTGTTGAAAGAGGCCGGCTTGGTTGACGCGATCGACCTGAGCAGCGAGCAGGGCATCGACTGGCGTCCGACGCGGCTCACGTGGGCAGGTCATGAGTTCCTGGATGCGGCGCGCGACGATCGACGGTGGGAAAAAGCGAAGACCGTGATGGTGGAAAAGGCCGGTGGGGTCGTATTTGAAGTCATCAAGGAGCTGCTCGTACAACTCGTGAAGGCCTCCGTCAGCTGATGTGCAGTGGGCAAGTTCAATCGCGAGACTGCGGGCGCGGCGGCGAGCGCGATGGCCGGGTTCAGCCGGCGTCGTAGGTGGGAGGCGGGACTTGCTGCGCAAGGGCTGGCGGCAGGCCCCGCCTCCCCTTCGGGGGTGAACAGATTGTACGCGATGCGACGGCGACGGCGGTTCGGGTCTTTCCAATGCCGGCTCGGGGCTGCGATCGAAGAACCTGAGACGCCCTTGGCTGGAGCGGTAGTCGGTGCGGGGTATTGACGCCCTATTCGATCCTGCAGTCGTCAAGAACGACCAAATCCAAGACCTTCCCCCGGACTACTCTCCACGGGCTAGTCTGCTCCTCGTGACCACGGTGGTCGTCACTCCGCGACGGCGCCAGGAGATACGACGTGATTCCCTCCTGTTCCGAGATCCGAGCGAAGGACCTTCATGACCCATCCTTCAGCCATCTCCGAAGTCCTCACTCAAGCCGTCCAACTGTCCAACTTGCGGCGTTCGCGCGTAACCCGCGGGCAGGACGGGGGCTGGCCTTGCGCAGGCACGGCACCGTGACCGGACGGGCTGCCGGGTCAGCGCGTCTCCCGATAGCTGTCGCCCTTCTTCTTCTGGACTGTCCCACACTCGAAACAGCGGATCGATGGAATCTCGTGCCACGTACAGGTTGTTCCGTCTGGTCCGCCGTCCGCATCAGCCCAGCCATCCGCTGGCGATAACCCGCGGACGCGAAGCGGTCGTCGCGTTCATCGCCTTGCTGTGCGGTGTCCTTCGGACTTGAGACGTTGTGCAATTCGTCGACAATGCTCGTTGTCAGGCTCCTTGGTGAGTCCGAGCTCTGCATAGTGCAGCGCCTTGTGCTGGTTGGCTTCAAGTAGAAACAGCCATGCAAGTCTGCTCAACGCAGTCGCGTCGAGGTCGTTGGCTGCCTTCTCCATGTGGCCACGAACCCCAGCCAAATAGACACCACGTCGCGTTCTTGGGATCTCAGCCTTGTGCGCGTCGATAAACTGGCATAGAGCGAGGGCCGCTTCACGTAGGAGCTGCACGTCTGACGGGTCAGCGTCAACAGCACTCACGAGCGATGAGATCCGCGTCCCTTCATCGCCGACCTCCCCCGCGTAGTGTGCGCGCGCGAGCCAGGCACTCTTCTCGACCGGCTGCTCTTCTACCCAGCGACGTAGAGAGTACTCGATGTCCTGTGGGGGTAGCCTGAAGTGCCTGCCGAATGCGACAACCTGTCGCCAGGCCGGTGGGTACAACTCGGCGATTCTATCAAGGACCCGCTTGAGTCGAGCTATCTCCTGCGAGTTGGTCGAAGTGGTAGTCTGGAGGGCGAGTTCAAGAAAGCGGTCGACAACCTGAGAACGGGAGGTGATGGCGACCTGCCCCGGCCTGAGCACGGTGAAGCGGCGCAGTCCAGTCAGGGCTTCCTGGATGGCCAACCGATCCGGGTCACTATCAAGCTTCTTCCTGCCGAATACTCGTGCCAGCTCAGGGGCCCAATAGAAGTAACTGCCATCGGGCCCCTGTTCAGCGGTAAGAAGAGAGAGACGAACGCACTCCTCAGCGCCCGCCTCAGCATCGACATCGCATTCTGCGCAAATGACAACGAGCGCCAGTTCCGCGATAGCGGTTCTCCAATTCGCGGTCAGCAGATATACCCACTTGCCGTCTGGGGAAAGTTTGTCAAACGATCTTTCGAAAACAGCATTCACGATGTCAATACGTCTGGGAAGAAGATCTTTTGGGGGGACGTAGCGACGTTCCTTGGCCATCTCCCCAACGATCAACCGCATCACGTAGGGGTGCCCGTCAGTGTACTCATGGATAGACCTCACTGCATCATCAGACAATAGGCCCTCGATTCCCAAATCCCTCCCGAGTGACGTGAGCAGTGTGCGCGCCTCTTCCCTCTCCATTCCACGCACCTCGATGGGGTAGTCCGCCTTGAAGGCGCGCTCGCGGCTGGTCATCAAAACCTTGTTCGGCAGGTGCGTGTGAGTGTCCAGGAACTTCTGGAGTTGGCGCGCATCCGCAAAGGTTTCGAAGTTGTCAAAGATCAGTAGCCGGCCCGATCCGTCCGGCTCTGGCACGTGCAGCACCTGGGCGAAAGCTTCCTCCGAGGAATCGATGGAGCACATGGCCGCGTAGGCCAGTGCGACAGACTTGAGATCGACGACGGCTGCGCGCACGGATGCAGGGCCCGTCGGACGCAGGTCCACATCCCGTGCACTGAACCACACGATGGAACTGAAGGGCGGGTCGTCCTGAGACGCTAACTCGTGGGCGGCCCACAGAGCCAGGCTTGTCTTCCCGATGCCACCGCGTCCGTGAAGCGTAATGATGGGATGGTTTTTGTCGAGCAGCCGGGTGAGGAGGTCGCTCTGCAATTGGGGTCGCTCTACATACCCGGGCGGTCGGGGTGGGAGGTTCCCGAAGACGTTGCTCTGAACATCGAGTTCGGAGAGACCTCGCGTCTCACTTGGGGGCAGTGGCGCCGGCGGCAAGACATAGTGCCCGAGGTCGAACCGCTCTGTGTTTCCAGTGGCATAGTCGATGAACTCGGCGCTGTGTGTTGCAGTAAACCCGCCATTCGGGAGCAAGAACGACCGGCATTCTACCGTCGTTCGCAGCAACTCGCGGAGGGGGAAGAGGTGAATGCCCTTTCCGAGAGTGACGTAGATCCCGGACTCGGTGGGTGAGAATGCCTCGCACTCGGAATCTCGAATGTAGCTCGGCTCCGATCCCCGCAAGTCGACCCCACGCACGGTGTCCTTCCCAACTCGGATGGACAAGTGCATCCATCGCTCCTGAAACAGAGGGCACCGAGTGACAATCGCGGACACGGCTCGAAGATAGTGTGGATTAGCCGCCTGAAAGAATTCCGGTCCCACCGCCCCGTGCGCCTTGGTCTTGTTTCGGATGAGGACGAGGGATTTCAGCAGGTGGCGTATCGTGCGAGGACGGCTCAGATCGCCTTCCTGCTCCTGCCCAAGGAGAGAGATGACTTGATCGGCGGCAGCGATGGCGACAAGAAACCAGTCGTCCATAGGCTGCTTGCGCTTCTGAGCCAGCCAATTCAGAGTCGGCTGGAAGACTGGCTGAAGGTATCCTGCAAGGGGCTGGGAACTCATTTGTTGGATGGCATCTTCCCACTCGCCAATGCCGTCTGCCCGAACAAGCCGGTGGGCCACGGCATATGCCGTTTCGGGGGCACCGGTGCGTAGCCCCGACCAAAGCGAGACGGCGATTGTCTTTAGCGAGGCCTCGAAGAGATACGACGTGAGGAGGAATGTGTCTCCAGAGCTATCTGGACCGGCGAGCCTTAGACGCGCGGCTACCCGAGCAAGGTGCGTCGGGAGGTCAGGTGCTTTGAGCTCGAGTTCAGGCACGAATGTTGGCCTCCTGTCCGTCCACCCAACGTCGGCGTCAGCGGCCGGGGCGCAGCGGTGACGTCGGGCTGTGGACTGAGTGTTGAGGTGCGGTCCCCGGGCCGCTGCGCGCGGTTGTTGGGTAGGGGGGCCGGAAAGGTTCGCTCATACTCGGTTGTCGGTTGCCTTCCGGCTCGTAGATGCCAATAGGCACCTGCTCCATGATGGCCGCCTTCCGCTCGACAGGGAGAGTCATGGGGCCTTGGTCGACCATCATGTCGAGATCGCTCAGGTCGAGGAGGTGGCTCGTCACCGGATTCTTTTGCGTCGCCAAGAGTTGATGCAGGGCGCTTGAACCGGAAGCGGTTTCTTGAAACTCGCGTCGAAGGCGTTCCCCGAAGGTGCCGAAGTCGCCGGCCGTCGTCTTTCCAACATGGAGGATTCTGCGCCCTCGTGGGGATGTTGATGGTGTTCACCATGTCAGTTTCTCCACCGCGCTTCGCGCGACCCACGTCGCATGAAACGGGATACCATTGCGGCGGCGTTCGGCACCGAGGCCGGTTTGTTCTTGGTGCGACGAGCCCGTATGTCAGTTGGACCCGGAGCCTCACGAGCACCCCGTACTGTCGCCGACGGCCCATCGGCCCGGAGCACAAATCCTAGACTTCGACCACGTGGGCTCCACGCCGACGCCGGAGGGAGGGATCGATGGAAGTGCGGTATCCACGGTGTGCTGGGCTCGACGTCCACAAGGACAGCGTGGTCGCTTGCGCTCGGATTGTCGGAGATGCGGGCGTCCAACAGGATGTCGCGACGTTCGGGACGACGACATCGGCGTTGCTCGCGCTGTCGGACTGGTTGGAGCGACACGGGGTCACCCACGTCGCGATGGAGGCTACCGGCTCCTACTGGAAGCCCGTATGGCACGTGCTCGAGGCTTCCTTCGAGCTTGTGCTCGCCAACGCCATGCACGTCAAGAACGTGCCCGGGCGGAAGACCGATGTGAACGACGCGATGTGGATCGCGGATCTGCTCGCTCACGGTCTCATTCGGGGCAGCTTCGTTCCTCCCACGGCTGTGCAGGAGTTGCGAGCTCTGACGCGTACGCGCAAGCAACTGGTCCGCGAGAAAGCCGCACACGTGCAGCGGATCGAGAAGACGCTGCAAGGTGCGAATCTGAAGATCACCTCCGCCCTTTCCGACATCGTCGGCCAGAGCGGTCGGGCGGTGCTTCGGGCGATCATTGCGGGAGAAACCGACCCCGAGACGTTGCTGGCCGCCATCGGGAAGCGACGCCTCAAAGCCTCTCGCGCTCAGCTCCTCGAGGCCCTGCGCGGGCACATCACGCCACATCACCGGTTCCTGTTGAAGTTGCACCTTCAACAGGTCGAGACGCTGGACCGTGCCATCGCGACGATCGAGACGGAGGTGGGTGAAAGCCTTCGGCCCTTTCGCACCGCAGCCGACCGATTGACCACGATTCCGGGAATTAGCGACGTGGCTGCCTCCGTCATCGTGGCCGAGATCGGCGTCGACATGTCGCGCTTCCCAACGGTCAGCCATCTCATCTCCTGGGCCGGCCTCTGCCCCAAGAACGACGAGAGTGCCGGCAAGCGACGTTCGACCCGTATCCGCAAAGGCGCACCCTGGCTCAAGACTGCGCTGGTTCAGTCCGCTTGGGCCGCTGTTCGCAGCAAGGAGACCTACCTCCGTGCTCAATTCCTCCGGCTCAAGAGCCAGCGCGGGCCGCGCAAGGCGATCATTGCGGTCGCAGCCTCCATCCTCACGGCTGCCTACTTCATGCTTCGCGACGGCACCAATTACCAGGATCTCGGCGGGGACTACTTCGACCGGAAGGACCGTGTCCGGGCTGCAGCGCGACTCGTCCGGCGCCTGCAACACCTCGGCTATGAGGTCAACGTTCGCGAAGCTGCGTGACTGGGAGGAGAGTTTCATCCTAGACGCTACGCTCCACGCTGCTTGTCATCCCCGCGGTACCTGTCCTCCTTGGTCTATGAATCCCGCGCTCACCGCGCGACCCTATTGCTGGATCACGATACTACTCCCGCTCCCCACCGGAATCACCGGATCGGCGTTGTCCGGCGCGCCCATCTGGTTGTCGTAAACGATGGCGCCGGTCGACTTGTTCCAGATCTTGATCCGGAACTTGTCCACGCCTCCGCCGCCCGAGGCCTCCCCGTCGATCACGGTGAGGATAAACCCGTAGCCCCCGTCCCCGTTCACCTTGCCCATCCCCTTGTACTGCGCCCTGGCGCCCGAGATCACGAGGTAGTCGAAGTTCAGGGCGTTGAACTTGAAGTTCGCGAGGCGGAAGTCGAACTCGGTCTCGCCCTTGGGGTTCGTGGCGTTCTTGAAGTACTTCGACACAAAGCCGAAGTTCACCTTGCCGGTGAGTGCCGGGTCAGCCGCGTAGGCGCCCGGAGGCGAGTCGAGCCACCCCCCGCCCGTCACGTACCCGCCGTTCGGGTCGTAGATCACGACGAGCGCGTTCACGCCGTCCACTGCGTCGGCTGTCCCTGCCGCCCCACTCGCATCTCGGACGTTCATCCTCACCGCGTACACACCGGTCGTGGTGAAGGTGTATGTCCCCGCCACGGAACCGGGCCTGGTCGCCGTTGGCTCCGTGATCGAGCCAGAGGTCGAGAGGCCGTCGAAGAGCCACTGGGCGGTGTGCGTCTTCCCGGGGGTGTCCCAGAAGCTGCCGACGAAGTTCACGGTTCTACCGATCTTGAAAGCCGAACCGCTCTTGGGGCTGCTCATGTCGTGCTTCACCAGGACCGTGGTGCTCGCTCCCGAGGCGTTACCCGTGGTGTCTGCGCACATGATGCTCGTCGTGTAGGTGCGGCCGTTCCCGGTACCCGCCCGTTCGGTGCGGAGCTGTACGTGATGGTCATCCGCGACTATCCAGTCCGGAGTCGTGTCGCCGTCGCCCGTACCGTTGTCGGGTTCGTTGCTCGTGACGGCGAGCGTGCAGTTCGTGGGCGAGCAGATGTCAGTTGCGGTATAGCCGACTGTGACGTCCCGCATGGTGTGGTTTGGCGGCCAGAGGACAGGTGGGCTGGAGGACGGACCGGTGATTACGGGAGGCGTCGTGTCCATGACTCGGACGGTCGTCTGACACGGGGACTCGTTCCCCGAGGCGTCCCTCGCAGTGAAGGTGACCACGGTTTCACCCACTGGGTAGGAGCCCGACGCATCCGCGCCGTTCGCTGTATGGTCGTTGACGATGGCCGCAGTGCCGTGGCACACATCCGTGGCGGTCGCGGGAGCGAGGCTCACGGGCGCCTGGCCAGCGGACTGACACTCCGCGGCTGCACCAGCCGGACAGGTGAGGACGGGTGGCGTAGTGTCTTGGACGGTAATGATGGCCTCGTTGGGTGCCGAGTCCACGGTGCCGTCGTTGACGACGAGGGCTACGGTGTTCTGGCCCAATGGGCAGGTGGCGCTGGCCCGACAAGCCTCCGCATTCTCCACGCTGCAAGTTGGTGAACTCCAAGAGCACGAAAGCGGATCCCCATCAGGATCCGAGCTACCGGAACCGTCTATGGCAGTTGTCGCCTGAAGATCCCGCTGACACTCTGTTATCTGATCAGCGCCGGCGCCTGCCACGGGAATACCAGGCGTCGTCACGTGAATCTGCGAACCCGGCACACGGGAGTACGAGATGCCGTAAAGCGCCCTCGTGTCAGGACTGGCGACTCCTGAAGCTCGCACGATGCTCACGGATCCCAGGGAATCGTATCCCAGAAAGTCTAGTTCGTACGCACCCGACCCCACTCCAATCACTTCCAAGCCGAACTCCCCCTCCTTCGGGAAATGCACTTCGAGGATCTTCGTTTCCCCTGTCGACATGTCGGATACATCCGCGGCTGCGATCGACTCCGTACCGTATGTTGACTCTGGGATCTGGTTCATGTGGTTTCTGGAAACTGGATCGTATCCTGTTCTCCGACCCAGGGGATCCGTCAGAAAGAGTTCAACAGGCGATCGAGCCCAGATCATCAGCAGACTTGGGTCTCGTTCCCCGCTGCTGAACTTTCGTATCCCGAGGTAGCTGCTCACCGTATCCCGGGCAAAGCCCGGGTCATTGATCACATACTCGCTTGTGGTTTCCCGTTTGGCCGTTACAACCGCAAAGTGCGGACCTGAACCAGTGGGCCTTGCGACCTTGATGATGACTGGATCGTTACAGCACAGGTAGGCATCCAGGACATCATGGTCTTCGCCATCAAGCCGGCCGTAGTAGTAGAGTTGTACGCCGTTCTGTCTTGCGTACCGAGCTACCGCAGCGGGATTCACATTGCCGTTGGCGTCGTAGCCGCCGTCTTCTTCGTTTAGCCAGGCGTTGAGCACATCTGGTGACGTCGAGAAGGGAACACCTTGCTGCGACGCATGGTAATTGATGATCATGACAGCCGAGGTCAAATAGCACCCCCACCTCGCTATTGAACCATCGATGTGATCATAATCAAGTTCCCCCCAAGGTTCCGAGAACTGTTTCAGCAGCGGGACAGCTTCAATATCGCAACCCGCAACATCCGGCGCGACGTTGCCTTGGGTACCACCGATCGCGTCCAGATCAAAACCCGGTGACGCACCGCCAACGCCGTCGTAGATCATGACCGCCCTCACGGGGCAGAACACGTTCGCGCTTGCGAAGTCGAAAAAGGAGTAGCCGCCGCTTGTCGCTACACCAACCTCTGCGAAGGATTCCCCGTCGACGCTAACAAACACTTGAACCCGCTCTCCGGACGCGCCAATCTCCCGCACGAAAAGATCTGCCCCCGGGACATCACGAAGCGGCTGCTCGAATTCGACTACGAGATACTGCTCCGGCAGAATACCCACAAAACGATTGTCCGGGGCACCGAGGGACACACCCGGATCAACTTGGATACCGATCGGTTCGCCAGGATCAGCAACACCGTTGCCGTTGATATCCCAGCCACCGACGAATCCACGGCCGCCGTCGTAGGCTGTCTTCACTCGCCATCCATATGGACCTGTGGTCTGCGCCGCGGTATCGTTGACGGCGCAGGTCGACAGCAAGAACAGCGCAAACAGCAAGGACACGGCACGCCTCATGTTCTCCTCCGATTGAATCCCTCAATCGCAAGCCACAGTTGCCGCCACCGCACGCATGGTGCCGTGCAGCTGTGTCCAGTACGAAGCCGGTTCAGCAAGGGAGTTGCTGTAGCTGATCAAGAGAACACTATCGTCGTTGCAGGCGACGACAATCTGCTCCTCGGTACTATCGAAGGCGAAGAGAATCACCCTAAACGCCTCCGAGCCGTTCATGTCGAATTGTTCCTTGGACAGGACGCGTACCGAGGATTGCATGCCCGGTGAACTCAGAGTCAGATTCACTTCGACCCATGTGGCCAGGGTGAGATGCGCCGGATTCGATCTAGTCTCGAAAACCATGCTGTGGCGGTTGGAGCGGCCGGACTCATCCGTGACATTCGTCGACAGTGTCAGTTTGGAGGGATTCGTTGCGGCCAGGTTCCACGTTCCGGGGTATCTGAACGTATATCCATGATCGGTGTTCTCGTATAGTGACCACGCTTGCGCTTGCTTTGATGACCCACTTTGGGTCGCGTCGGGAATGGACGTCGAAATAGACCGATGCTCGGTTGAGCGGGGAGCAGAACGAATGAAGAGGATCGCACCAGAAAGGCCGGCCAGAAACAACACTGCAAAAAACGAGGATCGAAGGATGTGGTTCATGGTTGTGACTGCCCCCCTCCGGGGCCGATGCGCGACGCCCACGCACAGGCGGCGGGGTGGGTCAAGTGGTGAACAAGGTGAAAGGAGACCAAAACGATCCAGAATTCGCGCCGTGCGACTATGCCCCCGAACCATCGGACAGGTTGCTTTTCACGCGACGGCGAACGATCCGAATGTAGCCCGCGTCGCGAAGTTCGGACAGGCGCAACGGAACCTGGTCGGAGCTCCAGATGTGCTCGGCTCGCGCGATTGTCTGAGCGATCTCGTCCAGCGCGATTGGCCCGCTGGTGCGGAATTCGGACAACAGAAACAAGAGGCACGCGGCGGGAACGGAGAGCTTGGCCGTGATTTCCGCGTACGTACGCTGGCCGACGTTCGGTTCGAAGGCTACGGCATACCGGCTGTTCTCGGTGTTCAGGGTGGGCATATGACGTAATCTTACCGAACACACCCGAACCGTCAATAGCCGCGGACGGCCATTCTCGCTCAGCTTCAACACTCTGAACTTGCCTTCGTCGTCCGCTCGGACCTTGCAAGAACGTGCCCCCTAAAACCCAAGCTCGCGTCCGACCACGCCGCGGTACAGGAAGCGCAGCTCCGGCCGCTCGAGGATGCGCGCCAGGATCCGTGCTTCCGCAGAAGCGAGGGAGCCGTCAAAGGACGTGAACAGGTTCGGAATCGCACGGCTTGATACCGGAAGGCCGCTTCCGGCCGAGCATTCGTTGTACAGCTGGACCAACTCCCCCAGGAGCCGATCGCGCCGCCTCTCGGCAAACGCGCGGCGGTCCCTCCTGTGGGTGGCGAGAGAGAACTCGTGGAGGAACAGGGCGTAGTCCAGGGTGGCCTCGGTCTGGTGGCTGTTGGTGCCCGGATCGTCAAAGTCGATTGCAGGGTCGCAGGTTCCCGGCTCGCTCGTCAGGATGCTGCAACAGCCAGTCCCCGTGCAGTCCGCGTCGTTGCCGTCGAAGAACTTGATCCCGGCAAGATCTACATCAGGCAGATGATCCAACGCGTTCGGCGTAAGGGGCAACCCCGGTTCTGTTCCGCATGGGTGAGATAACAGGTAATTGGATTCGATGAACCTGATGAAGTCCCAGGCCCGTTCGACACGGTTCCGGCGCAACAGGAACACCCCGCCAATCGTGTAGACGTCCTGCGCGGTGAACCTGTTGAAGACCACTCCCCGGTGATCGATCGCCTCGGGCAACGTATCGAGGCTCGGCTTTCCGCGTCTGGTGAAGATTCGAAACAGGGCCTGCTCGAGGCGCGTCCTGGCGGAGCGAATGTACTTTCCCACTGCATCAGCGTGCCTTCTTTGCAGCAGGTGCTCGGCAAGGATCAAGGTATCCAGGGCGCGCAGGTTGTTTTCCACGATGGCAAAGTTGGTATGAGGACGGGAGGTCAGAAGCCCATAGGCCGCCGACCTTCTGTCCCTGACCTGCCGACGCAGCAGGTGCTGGAGGGCGTCGAGCGCGACGGGCTCGAACGAGGTGTCCCCGGATGCCGCCTGGTACGCGAAGAACGCCTGGAGGATGGAGGCCACGTTCCCTGAGGTGCCGCGCCTGAAGAGGAGTTCGTCGGCAGCACCCGGGTTGAACGGAAACCCGTCCCCAATGGTGTTCCGCGAGTCCGTGATGATCTCCTCCCCCACCTCGGGCATCCGCGCGAGAATCTCCTGCTCCGCCACTTCGAGTTTCGCGCGAGCAGTGGAGAAGTCGCCACTTTCCATCCCCTCGAGCACGTCATCGAGGATCTCGGTCGCGACATCGAACGTGAAGACCCTGCCGAACGCCACCAACGCCCGGAATGCGAAGAAGGGGTCGTCAAGATACGGCTCGATCAGGGGATTCAGCGAACACGTCGCGTCAAGCAGGGGAGGAAGCCCGGACGGAAGCGAAAGCCCGGCCGCGTGGAAACTCCTGGTCCACCCGTCGTAGAACTTGTCGTTGAGAGAGAACCCCGTGGAGTTGCGGATCGTCTGCTTCGCCTCGAATCCTTCGAGTGCCGCGGCGAGATCGAAAAAGTGCGAAACAGGTGGGGGCCGGTTGTCGCCGATCTCAACCCCGATGACCCCGAAGTTGTTGGGGCGGCAGCACTCGCACAGGACCTTCTCCGGATCGACGGTCGCCGTCACGAGGTAGGTTCCGGGCTCGCGGGGTATCCATCTCACCTCGGGGCTGGCCGGCGGGCACACCGGCATCGTTTGTGAAGGAGGAGAGTTGTTGAGGATCGTCATGGTTGTCTTCTCTCCTGGATCAAGGGAGAACTTCTTTGCGCCGACCCAGACGGGACATCCGTCCCCCAGAAGGAACACGTCGGCCTCGACGTCCGAGAAGAAGAGGCCGCTGCCGAGATTCTCGATCTTCGCGCTCACCTCCACGGGGGTTCCCACCCCGGGATCGGCCGGCGCGATCGTGACGCCGGAATCCGAGGTCGTCAGCTCCGAGTCTCCGACCTGCAGGTTCAGGAAAAACCGATCGTCGACCTCGAGCCCTCCGGGGAAGTAGTCGATCAGGACCACCACGATGCGGTCCCAGCCCAGCTCGACCGTCCATTCGCCCAGCGGTTCCACCTCCTGGGGACAGGTGGCCGAGCGCGACGCTTCGCCGAATCGACCGTCGCAGAAGTCGAAATCCCGACAGGTGGCCGGCGGCATCGTGCAGCAGGAAGAATCATTCGGGGGACAGTACATGGTGGGCTCGCAGAAGAGGACCGGCGCGTCCGGCCGCCGCACGTACGCCTCAACCGCCGCGACGTGGGGCCCGGCTGGCCCATCCGGGCATACCTCGAGTCCCACGAGTTCGATCGTGTCGCCAGGCTGGAGCTTGACGCGTTCCCCGCACGTAGCCGCCTGCATCGGCCCTGCGTTCACGGCGTAGGCAACGCTCCTGATGTGGAACTGCGGCGAGACCTGACCGGGTGGCATCTCCCCGCACGGCAGCGGTTCGCAGGTTTCCGTCGGGGTGCACTCGGCGGAGACAACACCGGGCGCTCCCCCGAGAAGGAGCGTCGCAACGAAGAGTCGGGGCGCCCGCTTCACTTGCGGACTCCCGGGTTCAACGGGAGGAGTGCGACACGCATCGTCCCCAGCTTTCATGAGCGCCCACCAAATGGAATCCGGCCTGCGGGAGCGCGTACCTACCCACAGCAAGAGGAGGCTATGCGAGCACGCGCGCCGATTGCATCAGTGGAAGACGGCCAGACACGTACGTGAAACCACGATCCAAAGACCCGCCAAGCGCGCAAGGGCGAGGCGGGGATGGCGGCCTCCGGACCCGAAACCGACCCGCTCTCTTGCCGCCTTGACGACAAGCCCGAGCCCGATGCCGTACGCCTACGCCTTCGGGCACCATCGCGCTCAGACGCGAGCTTCAAACGCTCCGTCCACACTCACGGCCGGTGACAGGAACTCCAGAACAAGAAGCCGAGCACGGCAAGGAGAACAATCCCGTGCAGAACAACAACTCCGTCATAAACGTGACGCAACTTGCGACTGATGGTTCCGGGCCGCCACTGATGGTCACACCGCCACCCTGTGGGATCCCGTTGCAAAGCCTCAAGGTGTTGTGATTCGACGTTCCAAGGGAAGCAAAGGTCGACGCCGGCTAGTTTCACCTCGTAGAACTTGAGTTCCTTCTCGATCAACGTCTTCAACACGAGCATTCCGACGTAGTACCGCCGGTGGTCTGAAAGGATGCCCCGAGCAATCAACGTGGCAAGGCATCCCGCCACAGCGAGGAGGCCGATGACACACGCCGCGACAATGGATCCTCCGCCTGTCAGTTCTCGGGCGAGCGCAGCCATGCCTGCAAACAGGATCGTGTTTAGGGTCAGAAAGAACCGCACGCCGTTCCACACGTCGCCATGCAGCTGCCGAAGCTGAGACATCGCCTCTCGCCAGATATCAATCTGCTTGGACCGGTCCTGGCTGACTACGCTGAGAGCGTTCAATTCGGGTTGCGCGGTTGCTCCATGTTCCGCATCGTTTCTCACCGCACCGAGACCTCCTTCTTCTTTATACTGGCGTCGCGTTCGCCTACACTCACGCCGCGAACACGCCAAAAGCGACCACCAAGGTGGTGCCCAAGACGAAGGCAAGTATCTGAAGAAGCGAGGGGAGCGTCACGTTTGCCCCCCGGATGGACGGGGTTTTCTCGTGTTGCGCTGGGTTCGGCTCAAGCTCTCCCGTGAGGGCCAGGAGCGTCCAGATGCCGAACCCGATTGAGATCAGGTACATGATCCACGCCGCCCTGAGAAGACAGATCGCGGGTTCCGAGACCTCCTCCAGGAGGTCATGAGCGAAGGTGATCGTCAGCGCGACAATTCCCGTGGCGAGCGTGATGAGCTGCTTCGTGGACTCGCTTGCGAAGTCGAAGGCCTTCTTCCGTCGTTCGTCCATGACTCAGCAGAAAGGCCAGAGCGGGCAGAGCTTCTTCAAGGCCTCCATGAACGCGTCCTCGTGAAGTTCTGTCCAGTTCCTCGCCTTTGCCTCGACGATCATCGCCCGCACGAACCAGCGGAGGTTCTCCTCGGCTTCTGCGCGTCGGCGGACCGTCCCACGAAGGCCGGCCTCGCCCTTCGAGACGAGCTCCCGCAGGAGTGCCTCGCAGTTCGGGGCGATCCCGAGGCCAGCCGCCAAGGCCTCCTCCTCGACGATTCTCCAGAGTTTTCGAGTTGGACTCATGCCGCACACTCCAGCAGGTCGATTGAGTTTGGCTGTCCTGCTTCAGGTTTGTTCCTTCCGTAGAACTGCCGCCAGACGCGCCGTCCCTTCTCCCAGCTTTGGGTCCGCGACCACGGCCCATCCCAGGCCCCGAACGGGCGGGTGCGTGAGTGTGATCGACCTCCCCCGCTAATGGCATCCGCGGGTATGAGGAGGGTGCGTACGTGAATCCCACTCCGAGGAATCACGGAGCGCGGGTGCCGATCTTCTCCCAGGGACTCTCTCCCGAAGGGCTGTGGCGGGCTCGGGTGGTTCACCATGCTCCCGCAACGGACGGGCAGCCTCGCCCAATCGTCCCGGGACGACAGCCTCTACCGCCCGGCCAAGAGCCCGCGCCTACGATGCCCGACGGTTTCGCCCGCTGGCGCCATCGGCTGGATGCAGCCGCCATAGCAGCCGTTGCAGCGCGTTCCCGTGTCCGTCGAATCCATGCGGCAGGGCAGGGTCGGGTACCCATACGCGTAGTTGCAGTTCCCCGAGACGAGAGTCACGGTGTCGGAACCGCTGCCGGAGAGCGTGTTGGTCGTGAACACGATGGTCCCGGTGAACGCGTGCCGCACAACGCACTGTCCGGGGCCCTGGAGACTGTCGGTTACCGTCCAGTTTATGGCGAGGGTGTCTCCAGAGATGGTGCCGCGCGTAACCGGACCACACACGTCTCCCTCGGGTTGCGTCGAAACCTGATTCCCGTTGAGCGCGAGGAGGTAGCCCTGGGTGTCGGGGGCACCGAGCGGATGACAGGTGTTCGACGTCGGTGTCGCCGTCACGCTCCACTGCCCCGAGATGTCGAGAGGCGGGTTGATGACATCGCCTCCCCCATCATCCCCACCGCAACCGCCTGCACAGACGATCATCACGAAAAGCCAAACCGCCGTCCGCTTTGTGCTCATTGCCGTTCCCCTCCTGTCCCCTTGGAGCGTGTCAGATCCGTTCGGAGTCCCGTTCCATCGCGCAGTGTCGTTTCCCGCCTCCGCTACTCCGGCTTTGGCGGCACGAATTTCTCGGCGGGGTAGTTCCCGGCGATCTGTTGTGCCTGCTCCGGCATGAGCCGGGCCTTCCACGCGATCGCCTCGCCGTCCTCGGCGAGCATGGCGGCCGTGTACGCGAAGATCCATTCGAAGTTGGTGCGCTTGACGGGATTGCTCGCCTGGTCCACCTCGGTGACCACGTCGTAGAGGCCGACGAGGAGGACCCCCTCCTTGGTGAAGCCCGGCTCCGCCGGCTGGTCCTGCCCTCCGACGTGCTTCTTTAGTCCGAAGGACTCCATGGAAGGCCCGCGTAGGGTTCCCTCCCACGACTTCTCGGGCAGGATGATCACCTTGTTCAGTTCATTCTGGGCGTAATCGGTCGGCAGGCTGTTGCCGTCCATGGTGAACTGGAGGGCGACGCCCTGGAGCCGCAGCACCTTGCCGAGGTGGTTTGTGATGCGCACCTTGAACTGAAGGTCCTCGGGGCTGACCTCATAGTAGGGAACCGCCGTGATCCAGACGGGAGCTGCCGTGCCGACGCGGAGCCCGGTCCAGCTCTCCCATTGAGACTCCCGGGGCAGGACCCTGACATTCACCATGGGTCGTGTTTCGATCGGGATCCGGGAAAGCTCGACACGGACCCCGCCGATCTCCTGGGCGCTCGTGGCCGCGTCGGCCAGCTCGAGCGTCACGCTCGGCTTCAGAATTTTCGTCGCCGTCTTCACGCTGTCGTCTTTCTTGGCCTTCGACTCCTTCTTCTCCTTGGCGTGGGCATCTCCCGAGACACCGGGAACGCACAGGAGAAGCCCCAGAACCAGAACTGACCTTCCTGCTTGTTTCCACATGATTCCCCCCTCAACGAGCAGAAGTCCGCAGTTCACGCGCCTTGGGTTGGTGCGCGATGATGCCGATGCTCTCGTACACGGTCGACCGGCTGATCCCGAGCTGCCGAGCGATCTCCGTCTTGGCAGTCCCGGCGTCGAGGAGCGCTTCGATCACCTGCAACCGCGCCGGCGTGAGCGTCGGACGGAGGCCGGGCTTCCGCCCGCCCCAGCGCTTACCCTGCGCTTTGGCCGCGAGGATGCCGGCCCGGACGCGCTCGGAGATGACTTCGCGCTCGTACTCCGCGAAGCCCGCGAGGATCGTCCGGAGGAGGCGACCGGTTGCGGAGCCTGCGTCGAAGCCGTCCCGGATCGAGATGAGCTCAACACCCAGCTCGTCGAGCTGGGACAGGAACGAGAGCGTCTGGGCGGCCGTCCGGCCAAGCCGATCCAGGCGCCAGACGACGATGCAATCGACGAGGCCTGCGCGGGCGTCGCGCTCGAGCGCCTCGATTCCCGGGCGAGCGAAGGTCGCGCCGGTGAACGTGTCCCGGTACCAGAGGACCTGTCGGCCGTCCGCGTGCTCACACTCCCAGGCATGGAGATCCGGCTCCTGGGAGGCCACGTCCTGGCCGCTCGACGAGACACGAACGTAGATGGCGATGTGCTTGGTGCTCATCTCTGCACTGTACGGTTTCAACTGAATCTGTAAATGGACGGTTATCCACAGGGGCAGAACGCGCGCTGGCTTGGTGTTGGTGGCCTTGAGCGCGGGTTGATTTCGGACAGGCGCCGGGGACCGTGGTAGGCTACGGCCCTCGCGAGGGGCGAAGAGGTGTTCCCGGTGAGCGAAATCGATCTTCCGGCGATCGCGGAATCTTCCTCGACAGCCCTGGACCGCATCACCACGGCGCTCGGGGTACCAAGGACAGTGCTGGCGAGCCAAGACGAAATCGCTCGTGCCTGGTCGCAGCTGCCGAGACTACTCGGCCTCATCCCCGCTGCGCTCCGCGACGAGTCTCATGTGCGGATGTGCGTTGCGGTAGCCGCCGGTCTCTTTGACAGCGCCATCAACTACGCGTGGAACTCGGCGGTGCTGGCTCTCCGGGAGAAGGTTCGTGCATTTGGTTTGCCAGTTGTCTCCCAAGTAATCCAGAAGTCGTTCGATGACGCTTCGCTTATGGATCTGAAGGATTCGGAACTCCTTGCGCTGTGCCTCAGTCTGAATCTCATCGCTGACGATGCCTATTTCCTCCTTGATCAATGTCGGGACATCCGAAACAACTTCTCAGCCGCGCATCCTGCGATCGGGAACATCGACGACGCGGAGTTTGTCGCCTTCCTGAATCGGGTAGCTCGATACGCTCTCTCAACGACGTCGAACCCGCGCGGGGTAGATACCCAGGCACTCATCGATGCCGTGAAGAGGTCGCGGTTCACTGAGGACCAACAGCGCGAATGGTCCGATCGCCTTGGGGCGACGCACGAGGCGCAGCGCGACATCATCATCTCCATGCTGCACGGCCTCTACTGCGACCCGGCGTCCTCTGAGGAGACCCGGCTCAACGCCCTCGCGCTCTGCGAGGCCCTGACCGGTCAAATGGGTCCGCACGCAAGGTCAGAGCTGCTCAATCGGCACTCTGACTACGTTGCGCAAGGAAAGGCGGACCGTCAGAAGGCGTCGCAAACGTTCTTCGAACGATTGGGGATGTTGGGTCTCCTTACGGACGTGGAGCGCCACGCGCTGATCTCCGGAGCCTGCCAGCAGCTCATGGTCGTGCACCAGGGCTGGGACAACTTCTACAACGAACCACCGTTCGCGACACGGCTGCTGCAGCTAACTGAGCAGGTCGCCACGCCGGAGTCCGCGAAAAGCGAGGTTGTCTCAACGGTTGCAACGTGCGGCGCTGGAAACGCCTACGGCGTTTCCCATGCTGCGTATCCGACGTACGCGGCAATGGTGCGAGGGTTTTCGCCGCGCGAGGTTGCGATCATGCTCGAACTCCCGGATGGGAAGTCTCTTCTGGCGGAGCGGATTCGCCACCATCCGGTGGTGGCCTCCAGGTATCGCGAGCTGGTAGGGCTGGTTGATCAGAAGTCCGTTCCGCCGAGTCATCAACGGCAGTTTGACCGATGGCGCCCACGAAGCGCGGCCAGCGGCGCATCAGGATAAATCACTAGGAGGTGAAGACGGGGACCGAGGGGACGTGTCCCTACTTCCCGCAGCCCGTCCATTTAGTGTACGATCTCATCCGTAACGGGGGGTCGCGCGAAATCAGAACTACGGGGCTTGGGGCGATGGAAGCGAGTGTCCGACATGAACTTCAGTTCTGGTTGGACACCGTTCTCGGTGTGTGAAGCGTTTCCGCCGGAGAATCTCCCCAGGCAGGATGGGGGTACTGATTCAGGGTTCTGTTGTCCGTGCGGCCGGCGACCAGCCTCCCTGGCACCCGGACCTCCCGTGGATGGGATCTCGTCATGCCCCGTGTGTGAACCCGACATCCTCGTGAGCGAAAGAGGAGAAAAGCGACCGTTTCAGTCCACCATTCCAACAATATTCCAACAACAATCCCATTGACAGCGAATCAGCACGGCGTATAACCGGGTCGGGGATGGCCGCTTGATCGGCCGGCCCGTCGCGAGGGTTCCACCCCGCGGCTGGTCCGGTTGAGGGGCAGCGATGCCCGCAACGCTTGCGGCTGGGGCGGAACAACGAGGACCGGATCTTACACGAGCGCGGCCGTGTCATTCTCTCCAGTTTGATCTCGTCCAGGTACTCACGGGCCTGACGGGGCCCCGGCCCCTTCGCGAAGTCACGCTCGGAATAGCTGCGCGTCGCGCCCAAACGGCGGAGCTTCCATAGCGCCATGCCGTGGTTCACCCAGGCATCGACGGCGACGACCAGGGCCGTGCGGGAACCTTCGCGGAGGTGAGGGCCGATGGGGTCAGCTTCTACCGGATTCGGTTGAGCGGGGGGACGGAGCCCGTCGTGATCGAAGAGAGCGTGGAGCGCACAAGACGCCCACGGTTCCGTGTTCCGAGGGCATCAAAGAAAGAAGGGGGATCATCATGGTGACCGCGTCAAGATTAGCCCGCGTCGCGATTCTCATGGTTGTGCTGAGCGCCAGTTTCGTCCGGATCGCTGCTACGTGTTCAACGGCCAACCTGATACAAGGCTGTGCCGGCCCGTGTCAGTACATCACCGTGAATGGCAGTGCTCCTTCCGGAGCTGTCACGGGCAACTTCTGGGGCCTCGGTGGTGGGAACCCCGTCCTTGGGCTGGGAGATGACAACGGAGCAGTCCTTGCCCGCGGCAATACTGACTCCGACCTGGACTGGGTCAAGAGCTATGAGGGGAGCTTCTACTTGGCTGGTTCCTGGGGCAATAGCTTCGTGGACAACTGCATCATGAACAACACCACGCCCAGCCCAAAGCGAACGGTCGTACTCCTCGCTGATGCAACCGCGAGGGAAGGTGTTTTCGCAGCCCTGTGCTCCGAAGCGGACTTGGGTGGTAACTTCGACTACTACCACCTAGGCACTGCCACGATGGCTCCGATACCGGCGCCGGCGGTCACGCGGACCTCCGTTTTGTCGGGCAACAGTATTGAAGTGGAACTCTCGAGTCCGCCGCTGCAGGAGGTGGCCGCGGGACTCTATCTCGACAGCTCGTGCCCCAGCAACGCAGTTGTCACAGGCTACAAGACGTTCTTCGTGACACTGCCAATCGGGGATCCACCCCCTTCGAGTCGGTCTCCCACCAGTGGCTGGACGCTCACAGGTGAACCAACCTCGCTGGGCGCTAGCACCGTGTTCACCGCCATGTGTGGGGTTGACTGCGCCTTGTATGTTGCGACTTCCTTGGTGTTCGACGGCGGTTTTGAGAGCGCGTACCTCTCCAAGAACGTATGCGTGACCGGCGTTGACGCTAATAGCAACGATATCATCGACGGCTGCGATGATGCGCTTCTGGGCGACGCCCCGACGACCGGCGGAAGTGTTTCTCAACCCGGGGATGCTGCGGGAGCGGAAGATTCCACCGAAGGACCGGTAGGTTCCGTGAACGATGAAATGGATACACCGATGGACGCGCCCAGTTCGGCAACTGGATTCGGTACAGCGACGGGTGTTTTCATCAGCGACCCACTGCCAGTGAACACGACCGCCACGTCAGACCACCAGGGCCCGTATCCGGTCTCGGATATGTGGCCCGACATCGCCACCGACGGACAAGGCACGTGGCTGGTCGTGTGGAGCCAGACGAGCGGTGACCCGAGTCTCTCCGATCGGATCGTCCTGTCCCGCAGCACCGACTTTGGGACGACCTGGACTGCTCCCCTGCTGATAAGTGACAACGCCTACGCAGGACCGAGCCCCCGTGTAACAACCGACCGCCAGGGTGTCTGGGGCGTGACCTGGGCGCAATCCGGGTGGACCGTCGTTTTCGAGCGAAGCACGGACAACGGAGCCTCTTGGTCATCGCCGGTCAGACTGGACCCGGCGCAGACCGTCCAGCGTTACCCCAACCTCGCGGCCGACGCGCTGGGAAACTGGAACGCGGTGTGGGAGGTGAATGACGAGGTGATCGTCGCCGCCCGCAGCACAGACGGAGGCTTGACCTGGGGGGCGCCAGGTCAACTCGGAAACAGCCTCCCAGGTCAGAGCAGAAGCCCCAGCATCGCCATGGCCGGGAACGGCGCGATGATCGCTCTCTGGGAGTGCATTGCCTGCCTCGGCCAGACCGACCGCGACTTGCGCTTCGCCAGAGGCTTTTTCGGAGAGTGCTCGGTCACCGCCAAGGCCTGCGCCACGGAGACCGCGGACACCGACTGCCCCGACACTGAGAGTTGCGTTCTCTCCGGAGGCGTGGACTGCTCCACCGTGCCGCCAGGCACGCCGTGCTGCCCGGGAGACATCGAAGACGGCTTCTGCTGGGTGGCGCCCGACTGGCTTGAGTCCACCGCCACCAGCGAGGAGGACTTTGACTTCAATCCCGACGTGGCGACGGACGGCCATGGCACCTGGATCGCCGTGTGGTGGTCCGACCCGGCTTCGCCGATCGGCCTTGGTGTCAGTTCGATAATGGCTTCTCGCAGCACGGACGACGGACGGACCTGGAGTCCGGCAGCGGCCATCACAACGTGGGACGCCGGCACGAACGGGAACGGGTGGAGAAGCCAGCCGGCAGTAGCCACGGACGGTCGGGGCCGCTGGGCCGTGGTCTGGGATTCCATCGTCGACCCGTTTGGCAACGTGGGGCAGGAGACCGACATCTATTTCTCCCGCAGTGAGGATAACGGACAGACGTGGACGACGCGGGAACCGTTCAACACGAACGCCGCGGACGACCACCCCACCGCGGGGTGGGATGACGGACCACGCATCGCCGCTGACGGCACCGGCCGCTGGATGGGCGTTTGGTCGTCCGAGGAGGACTTCAACGGCACGCTGGGCAACCCACCTTGGCAATACAGGCCCGACGGAGACATTCTCTACGCCCGTTTCACCCTCTCGGAGATCGAGCTCGTCGAGCCCGAGCCGTTCCTTCTTAACGGTCCCGACCTGACCACCGACGAGTTGAAACTCCTTGTGTTTGGCAAGCCCCGGTGGGGTCTTGCAGCGGATGGGGTCACTCGCCTCTTGGTACGGCTGCCCGTTCCTGGCCCCGGGGCAGTGGAGTTCAGCATCGCTGACGAGCTCGGCGGTACGAGCGGCGTGGGAGCGCTGTATGCGCCGGGCAGCACAGCGGAGACAACGACGTTGGCCGTAGCGGTCTCGGAGCCGCTGCCGGGTCGGTACGTGGCCTTCGCGGTTCTGCGCGCGCCCGAAGATTTCGTTCGACTCCCCTCCGATGAGCCCTTGGAGTCACGTCCCATCCAGCTCACGGCACAGTACTTCCCGGTTGGCGGGGGATCGCCGGTCACCTATGTGCGAGAAGTGCGCCTCGTGCGGCCGCCAGTCATGTTGCTCCACGGCTTGTGGTCCGACAGAACAACGTGGGGAAACGAGGATGAAGGCCAGCCTTGGTCACTCACGACGGACCAGCGTTTCACGGTCTACCGCCACGACTATTCGTCGACGCACGCCGAGGAATTCGATGTGAATGTCCCCGAAGTCAGGAAAGGTATCGATCAAGCCGTCGAGTTCCTTCGCGGTACCGGTGTGGCCACCACCCAGGTGGACGTTGTCGGGCATAGCATGGGTGGGATCCTGGCACGTCTGTACGCGGCGAACACGTCCGGGGATTACATCCGGGACACGAACTACGGGGCAGGCGACATCAACCGCCTGATCAGCCTCGACACGCCACACTGGGGCTCGCCCCTGGCCAACACGATCCTGGACATCGCCGTTGCCGAGTTTCTCGCCAATCTGTTAGGCTGCGTCAATTGCGGGGCTGTTGACAACCTCAGGTGCGACAGCCCAGAAATAGCGGCTCTTCCGGCGGCAAGCCTTCCCGCCCACGCCATGGCCGCTGACGGCGGATCGGACGCACAGCTGGTTCTGGAGAGCGGCTTGCTCGAGACCAGGCTGTATCACCTGCTGCTCTTCAGAGGGATTGACTTGCCGAGCGTTTTTCTGCCCGAGGCCTTTCATGATGTCATCGTGGGCTTGAACAGCGAACGCGGAGGTTTGTCGGGAGGGCAAACGTCGCTGTTCGATTGGAGTAGCGCTGTGGAGAAGGGCATTCATTGGACGGTAACCAACGAACCACGTGTCAGCGATCGGGTTATCGTGCTGCTCAATACTCCGGTGACACAGCCGGTAACTTACGCGAGCGGTTTCTCCGCGAACGTCGGTGTCCCCCCCACGTGCCCGTACCCCGGGACCGCGCCGGGCCCGTTGAGCGTCACGACCACGGGAGGCATTGCCATCACTCAGCCCGTGCCGGGAACGTCGGTCTCTCCCGGCCAGTCCATCTCCGTCACGGTGGATGGTTTTGGGGGCTATGTGCCTGACCACGTGCTCATCACGGACGGGGATGATTCCGTCATTGTGGACGCGGCCCCTTTCACGGCGACGCTTAGCGTCTCCCTCGTCCGGACCGCACCGATGGAAGTCAGCGCAATGGCAGTGGATGCAGGAGGTGTCTACGCTGTTGCCTCCCCCGTGCAGCTGCAGACGATTCAATCTGCGTCACTCCGGGACATATTCGTGGACAATTCGCCACTCGTCCTTACCTCATATGCGCCCGAAGGGCAATTGCTCGTCTCAGGCTTCTACGATGACGGCCTGACACGCAACATCACGGCATCGCCAATGGGAACTAGCTACACGTCCCAGAATCCCTCTATCGCCACCGTTGACTCCGAAGGTCGCGTCACTGCGAGAAGCCTGGGCACCGTGGCCATCGACGTGTCGAACTCCGGTCTCTTCGACTACGCGATCGTGGTCGTCGCGAGCCTGCCGCTCACGCTCCGGATGTCGCCTGCAGGTCCCACTTGGCCTGCTTGGGGAGGGGCGGTGGGTTACGATCTCGTGCGCGGCAGTCTTGACGTCCTACGGTCCACCGGCGGCGACTTTTCCGTAGCCACTGACGCATGCCTGGCGGACAACAGCCCTGACACGGCATTCGAAGAAAGCGCTGTGCCCAACCAAGCCCAGGCCTTCTGGTATCTCGTACGCATTGTTTATAGCGACGCGGGGGCAAGAGGCTCCTACGACGACGTGGGAACGGGCACAAACCGGGACACGGGGATCGCGAGTTCGCCGAACGCCTGCCCGTAACGTAGAGAGCCGCTGGGAAAGTTTGACTTGTCGGCCGATCGGCCCTATATCCACCGACGTGCGAGGTTCCGCGGCGCGGGCGAATCGAACGAACTGGGACCGTCCCGATGAGCGTGGGGGACGGATCCCGCGGATTGTCACTCTACTCCTCTTAGCGGTGGACGCTTGTGCCGTTCTCCTCGCTGCGTACATCTGGGCGTACGGCGGAGCACGTCGGGGCCTCAGTTCTGAGAATCTGATGGTAGGCACCATTTCTGTTCTGGTCTTCCCCCTTTTGGGCGTCGTGGGTGTCGCGTGGGCGATTCTTAGCGTTGCGAAGGCGTGGGAGAGACGCGCACTTGGCGTTGCTGTGTTCGTGGTCTCCGTGGCGATGTGCTCCGTATTCGTACCCCTTTGGGCATCCCAACGAATCGGCTCTCTCTTGCGGCCGGCTGCGAGAGCGCGAGCAGCGCAGGTCGCGCACCGCGCCGCGGAGAGATACAGGGGCGAGAAGGGGGTTCACTACGACTCCCTTGTTCAACGCTTTCAGATCCCCGTGCGGGTCATTGACGTGCGACCGGCTTTCCTTCTTCTTGAGGACCACTCTGTGGTGGAGTTACTCGGCTTCGACGACTTCGGATCATGGGAAGCCGAGAGCCTTATAGGGCGGGAGGTCACGATCGTCCTTCCGGACCGCAAGACCTTCGAAGGCCGTTACGTTCCGGGGGTTATGAGTGGTTTTGCCGGTCCGCGTCCCAAGGATCCTGGAACACAAAGCTCGTACGGTGACGTGCCAGCTTTTGTGCTCCTCGAAGGTGAGCTCTTGAACAAGCGTTTCTCTCGTTACCCTGAGCTTTTTGAGCGGTTCTTTCGGGATCACGCGGCCTTGGTGCGTTGAGGTGCGTGTCCTGCCTTTCTGGCAACCCTCGGGATGGGTGATTCAGCCTGGTCAGGGGTGCCCGGACTTGATGTTCATCTGGATATCCAGAACACTCGAAATGGAAAACAGGGTGCAGTCGTTGCGGCTGCACCCTTGTGTTGTTCAGGCGCGTGCATTTTGCGATGCCGGGTCCTCACGTCGTTGAGTTGAGTTGGCTGAAAGAACAGGTCGCGCTCGACCAGAAGGCCGAGCCTCTCGGGGTCCGAGAGCAGGAAGGTGCCGTTCAGTCCTCCACCCCGCACTCCGTGCACGGCGTCCCACGGTGCCCGTGCTCCTCGCAGTACTGCCGGGCCAGGATCGGTTTCTCGTGAATCTGGCAGCACGGGCACCAATACTCGTCAGCCGGCATGCTTTCGTTGCCGCCGATGAAGTAGCTGTCGTTGACCCGCACCCAGTCCAGGCACTCTACCTCGGCGGAACCGCACTCCCCGCACACCATGTTGTCCTGGCGCGGCTGGATTGCCGGCGGATTGTCGCTTTCTCCTACGACACGTTCACAGTAGTGCACGGCTTCAATCATGCGCCGAAGGCCTTGAAGCTCGTCGGGCGAACCCCGTGTCTCGGCCGACACCGCACGGCTCGAGAGATACCTCCGGCAGCGCGCAAGGTGCTTCAGGACCTCCACGGCGTCGGGCGTGTGAAGGTCGGTCATAGGAGCCCCCGCTCCCGGAGACTCGTGAAGCCCCGCGGTGCGATGATGAGATGGTCGTAGAGTTCGATCCCCATCAGCTCGCCAGCCCGCTGGACGGCCCGGTTGAACTCCAGATCCTCGGGTGATGGCTCGAGGCCTCCCGAGGGGTGGTTGTGGGCCAGGATGAAGCCCAATGCGAGACACTGGATCGCCGGGAACAGGATCTCCCGCGGATGCGTCCTCGTGGTGTTCAACGACCCGATCGAGAGGGTCTCGCGGTGGATAAGCTGGTTCTGGGCGTCGAGGTAGAGACCGATGAGGTGTTCCTTTCGATGGTGCCGGATGTCGCGCACCTCGGCGTAGACCTCGGCGGGCTTCGTGAGCCTCGGACGCTCGCGCCGCCCGTGGGCCAAGAGTCGCCGATGCAGCTCAAGTGCCGCCGCGAGGCGCAGGCCTCCAACCTCACCGCCGCCCCGCTTGCACAGATCCACGACCGTGAGCGTTGAAAGGCTCGTAAGGCTACAGCTGCGAACCAACTCCTGCGCGGTTCGTTTGGACCACGGCCCCAGGATTACTACCACAAGCTCTGTCGTCGTGAGTGCCGCGGGGCCAAAGCGGCGCAGTTTGTCTTTCAGTTTGGGCGGATGTTCCACGTGCTGCGGGATCTGGTACAGCTCGCCCGCAGGCAGCGCTTCGGAAACGGCAGACGGGTCTTCATCGGGCATTTTTGCCCTCCTTCCGGCTTCGAGATGAAAGGAACGTTTCTTGGGGGGTTGGGTGACGTCAGACGATCTCGGCCAGGTACCGCTCGTACTCGTCCTTGGTGTACCAGTCCACGAGCGCCTTGCCGCCACGGATGGAAACGAACGGCTCGCCGAACGGAAGATCCCACTGGATCGCCACGTCGAACTCCTCGACCATGGCGCCGCCAACCTCCGCCGTGCCGGCGATGTCGGCACGGATCACGGCGCCGGTTGTTCCTTTGGGCACCCCAGAGAACTCATCGAGAGTCCTAATACGCTTGCCGACGAGTGCCTCGGCCTCCACCTTGCTGAACCGGGTGGGCCTCATGGCGAGGATCATACCCCGTCGTCTTCGACGACCGTCACCTGGGCCATGAGGAGGGCTTCCTCCAGGCCGTAGATTTGATCCTCACCGCAGGCCTCGCAGCGGTACTTCCTGGCGTCGGGTTCGACGCCCCCGTACTGGATCTCGCCGCACGACAGGCAGATGCCGTTCACGGCTTCGTGCAGGTCCTCGGCGGACACCGCGTACACCTTCTTCTTCGGATTGGACATGGCTGTCCTCCCTGGCAGAGGCCCCAAAAGTTTCCGGGCTAGGCAGGCAGGGCCCGGAGATCGGCGGCAGGAAGCGACTTGCTCCCTTCCAGGCTCGCCGGGAACCGCTCCTGGAAGCTGCGGTTCACAAGCGCGAGCAGGTTGAAGGCCGTGCGGTAGCTCCGCATCTCGTGCGTCGCGTACCAGGTCGCCAGGTTGTAGGCGTCGTAGACGGTCGTGGCCATCCGCTCTGCGACCTTCTTCTCGATCGCCTCGCGGGATCGCTTCGGGAACGACTCCAAGATCTCAGCGAGCCCGGCCTCGTCCAGGAACGTCTCCGTCCATGCCCGGTAGAGTGCGACGATGGCTTCGAAACCGAGCAGGTACGACGCGAGCTGGGCTGCGACCTCCTCGATCGGGATCTCTCCGGCGTGGACGGACATGAAGCCTCCGGCGAAGACGCCTCCGCCCCCGACGGCGAGGTTCGTGCAGACGAACCGGAAGGCGCCGATGTGGATCGAGATCCGCGACGTGCCGTCGTAGGTGTTCTGGATCTTCAGGCACGGGCAGATGTCGTCGAGCCGCACAACCGGCTTTGCGAGAGACGGAAACTTGAACAGGGCGCGCATCCTCGCGCCTTCGCGGTCCACGAAGATGCCGCGGGGGACGGGGCCCACGTCAAGTGGGACGATGGCCTGCTCGACGATCTGCAGGATCCGCTGGTGCGGAACCAGGGAGTAGCGGTCGGAGAGAACCGAGATCGGCGTCCCCGTGTCCTCGCGGACAACGGCTCTGCGGTGAGGCACCGCGTCGTAGCCGTCTCCGTTGGAAACGAAGACGGGCTTGAGAACGACCGGGAAGTCGGCCGGGTGGCCGCGCTCCACGGTCCGGTTGATGTGGGCGGAGAGATCGATGGGTGGTCGGGTCATGGGCCTCCTCCTTGCTTGGAAAATGGGTTTGGGAAAGAACTGCCGTGAAGCCTACCGGCCTCAACGGCCGAGCCAAGGAGGAGGAAGCTGCCGGGATGGCAGGGAAAGAGGGGGATCGCGAAGAACCCCTCCGCGGGACGAGGCTCGAGCTTTTCTTGGAGGGCCGGGTTGTTACGCCCGGGTTTCCACGTACGTGTTGCTCTGGACTCTACGGATGCCATTGTTGTGGGGGCCTTCTAAACTGAGCACGGTCCTGTGATCGCAGCAGATTCCCCTCGGGGCGGACCCGAGGTCTTTACTGCGAACGGGTTTCGGCGTGGGCTGCTTCCAATGAAGAGCCAGGGGGAGACAGGATGACATGCCCGGGGCGGTACTCCGCGTCTGGGTTCACAGTTGTCGCCACGCTTGGGATCTGGCTGTGGTCGTTGTTTTTCGGTGGATCGAGGGGTGTCGCGGCTCAGCAATCCGCCAGCTTCAACATGAAGCGTCTGACAGTGGCTACGCTAGCGGATCGGCTCAGTTCCGAAAGCTATAGGAACACCATTACTGCAGAAGTGTTCTCTACAACGGCACCTGGTGCGAGGCGCTCTGCCTCGTTGCTCGTCGGCGCTTGTCGTACATTTGGGTCACGCTGACGTGCTTGTGCCCGAGGGGTCCTGGACGGGCGATCTTGTTGACGTCGGCCGGCTGCATGGGCACAGGGGACTATATGGCTCGCATCAGTAGAGGGCCCGTTGCTCTGGCAGCGGGCACGTGGAAAACACTCGAAACATTCTGGGGTTCTGTCGGTGGCACCACCGCGTTCTTTCTCCTGCCGACGGGCGTCAGGATCAAGGTAAGGTACGGCCTTGGTTGGTTTGGATGGGACCGCCAGACACAAACCCTTGATGGCGTAAACGAGAAACGACTCTCCGTATCCGGATTCGTCGGTCGCGCTCGGATGCAAGCGCGATCGGCAACTAGCACTACGCTGTCGTATGAGATTGAATTCTTTGGACCCTGATTGTGCGCAGGCCGGTACTGGCCTTCTGAGCTAGAGCGGCACCTGGTGTGAGGAGGCTGACGTGTTTGTGGCCGAGGAGGTCCTGGAGGTCGGTGATGTTGACGCCGGTGTCGAGCAGGACGTCGCGGCCGTGGCCCGGAGCGAGTGCGGGGTGTTTTGTCGGGGGTGGTCAAGAGGACAGCAGAGAGCACCCCCCTTGCTTCCCTTCCCCGACTGGAGGCAGACTGCACCAGACCTGCCAACCGGCATTGGAGGGGCATGTCATGAACCACAAACCACACGGCCAGAGAGTCGTGTTCCTGTCAGTTCTGTTGTCCGTTCTGTGTGGCCTAGCCGGCTGCGACCCACCCGACGAGGTGCTCGGACCGCAACAGCAACCAGTCAGCATCCTGCCGGACGGAGTAACTTTTCAGGCTGGCGATGGGCGGCGCTTTTTCTGTGAGGTTGAGATCACAGGTTGGGGCGTTCCCGTCGGGACGTTGGTGCCTCTCGCTTTCGTCCCAGGCCAGTTCTATGCTGGGCAGACTCATCCACCGGACGCGTCGAGTTTGGCCCCCTACATCACTTTTGATCCGATCAAACTCAACAACATGCCGGTGCCGCCACAGATTTTTCTGGTCGCTCACGAATGCGGTCATGTGAACTCCGGAGTTTACCTGTCTGAAGTCGATGCGAACTGTTGGGGAGCCAGACGAATCAGGGCGCAAGGCATTCTGACAGAGGCGGAGTGGGATGTTGTTCGGAATTTCTTGATCACCGCCTACCCAAGCGGCACGGGGCCCTATCCGAGCGGAGCGGACCAGTGGACGCTCATGCAGGATCCATTCTGCTTTCCGTAGTGGAAGGCAGGGCGGGCCGGCCGCCTTCCGCGTCCTCCTGGCGAGCCGGCAGCCCCACGGGAGTCCTGCAAGGTCCTTCGAGGCCAACCAGCCGGGAATGTTTCCCCCCCTTCTCTAGCCCGCTCGGATCCCCCTGGCCGGGTCTTCTTTTCTTGCTTGGTTCTTCCCATCTCACCATGCGCGATAACCCATTGTATCGGGCATGGTCAAGGGACGAAGCGGCCTCTTGCTTTTCGCTTCCCAGCCGGCGCAGACTCGGGGCCACGCCGCAACGGAGGTGATCGTCATGGCCCGGAAGCGAGTCCGTGCTATGCGGGTGGGCCTAATCCTTTGGGGATTTGCGGTCCACGTCTCCGTCGGGACGTTCCTCTTCGTCCTGATCTACGCACCAGCGGTCGGGCTGAACTTGCTGGTCCGCTGGCTGACCAGCATAGAGATCAGCGTTGCACTCGTGGTAATGATCGAGATCGCCGAGTACATTCTGGTAGGTACTGACACAGGGCTGTTCGTTATTTTAGTGGCCGTAACTGGATGGCGTACGGCAAGAGCATTATGGAAAACAAGACACGAGAGCACAGAGTGACTGCTGCCGAAGGGAGTCTTCTTCAATTCACGATCGCGGCGGCTCGCTCAGCTGTGCATCTCTATTTCCGGCCACTTGTAATGAGCCTTCATGGGACGCGGTCACTTATCCAGCGTCACCCACCGTCAACTCCAGAGGAAGCGCCTGAGAACAAGGGAACGGAATACGCAATCCGGCGTATTGGCTCAATCGCCGTTGTCGATCTGATCGGAGTGGTAACCACTGGCGCCGGCGATTTTGTACTCCGGGCCGCCGTTAGTCAGTTGCTAGATCAGGGAGTGAGAACAATTCTCATCAATCTGACTGCTGTGAAATACGTGGATAGCGGTGTTATTGGTGAACTCGTCGCCAGCTCTCGTCGCGCCAAGACGCGAGGCTCCACCATCACTCTGGTTATCGCCCCGGGCAACGTTTCGGATGTAGTCACGGCGATACCGATGCAAGTGCATGGCATGTTCCAAACCTACATCGACGAAGAGAGTGCGCTAGAGTCCATTTTTACTCTTCCTGGAGCGCGTAGACACTCCTACCAGGCCGAGCGTCGAAGGTGGCCGGACATGTTTGATTACACACAAGAGGATGACCCCTGCTAGGGAGATTCCGTGGGAAGGCTGGACCGTGTTGCTTGACTACAGAAGGAGCCTCTTAACGAAGAGGCTTTATCCGGAGTGCGTCCTTTGCATTCCGGATAAAGCCGGTTGAACTGAGCCCCTACCAAGCTCGCCTTCAATCCCGCTGGGGATTCTATTCCTGCCTGCCTCGCGAGAGAAGGGGCAGCGGGTTCGGGAGCGTCGGTGTTGTGGCCCAGGTGAAGGCGTTCGCCGCGGATGGGGCGGCGTGAAGGCCCGAGACGGGAGGCGGGCACGACGCTGTGGCCGAGGATCGGGCGCACGACGGCACGAGAGGGTCGACGGCGACTTCCCAGAGTAACGAGGTGTGCGGTCTCACGATGAGGTCACGGTGGGCGCACGGGCCCGCGGGACGAGGGGGCGGGACGGAATCGTCTCACGGAAGATCCGTGGACTGCCGCAAGCAGGACAGCAGCCCGGTTCGATGCCGAGGCGCCGAAGAAGTCGATGGGTGACGTCGATGGGGGTGGGGCGGATGGGCGGCGACTCGATCCCGAAGTACCGCCGAGACGCGGCGAGCTTGGCCGTCTTGTGACGGTTGCCGAGCAGGCCGTAGTGACGGACCCGACGAAAGCCCCGGGGCAGGACGTGGAGGACAAAACGGCCGAGAAGGTCGGTCGCCTGTAGCGCGAGGATTTTCTTCCTGCCGCCGTGAGCGTAGTCGCGCCAGCGCACGCGGACGACGCCGTCGCGAAGCCCGAGCAGGCGATTGTTGGTGAGGGCGACCCGATGGGTGTAGCGAGCGAGATAGTCGAGGACTTGGCGGGGCCCGGCGAAGGGCTTCTTGGCGTAGACGACCCAGCGTGGTTGCCACAGACCCCGAAACGGGACCAGCGTAGCAACTACGGAATCGTCGCGGAGTGCGTGATGGAGCGCGTCGAGGTACTTCCCGCGAAAGACCTCCGACAGGGCGTGGACCGGGAAGAGGAAGGCGCCGGGCCGACGGATCCATCGCCGATGCGTGGGATCGAGTCCGCCCACCGTGACGATGCAGTGCAGGTGGATGTGAAGGGAAAGATTCTGGCCCCAGGTGTGAAGGACCGCGACGATGCCTGGCTCGGCCCCGAGGTGCCTCGGGTCGCGAGCGAACTCGTGCAGGGTTTCGGCGGCAGCCTTGAAGAGCAGACCGTAGACGAGACGCGGCCGTCGCACGGCCAAGGGATTCAGCAGGTGTGGCAGCGTGAACACGACGTGCACGTAATTCACGGGGAGAAGATCGGCAACTCGCGCGTCGAGCCAGCGCTCTTTGGCGAGAGTCTGACACTTCGGGCAGTGGCGGTTGCGGCAGGAGCGCCAGACAGTGCGCTCTCGATTGCAGTCGACGCAGGTCTCGCGGTAGCCCCCGAGGGCCGGGGTGCGGCAGCGTTCGATGGCCCGCAGGGCGGCGAGCTGTTCGCCGGTGAGCTGCCGTGTGTCGCGGAATCGATCGCCGTAAACGCGGACGAGGTCGGCAAGCTCCAGCCGGCGCCGCCGCCCGTGGCGCGGGCAGGCGGGCGCCCCGGACAACCGGCTACTTCGTCCGGGGACCGTCGAGCTGGTCGAGGGGAGATCGCAACGAGCCCAGCCGTGTTTGGCTGAGGTGGAAGTACCGCATCGTGGTGGTCACGCTGCGATGCCCCAGCAACTGCTGGACCGTCGGGACGTCCGTGCCGGCTTCAATGAGGTGAGTGGCGAACGCGTGGCGCAGACCGTGGATCCCGCCACGCTTGGTGATCCCCGTCCGGAGCTTGGCCATCATGTAGACCTTCTGCGCCACGGTGATGTCCATGGGCCGCGTACCGTCGCGGTTGGGAAAAAGCCACATCCGCGGCGGCTCCTTCCGCCAGTGGGCCTCCATCTGAAGGAGAAGCCGCCGCGACAAGGGCACCACACGATCCTTCTTCCCTTTCCCCTGCTCGATCCGCACGGTCATGCGTCCACGGTCCACATCGCCGACTTTGAGCCTCAACGCTTCGCTCACGCGTAGGCCACAGGCGTAGATGGTTGCCAGGAGCAGCCGATGCTTTGGATTGGGCGGCGATTCGATGAGCCGCGCCACCTCCTCTCGACTGAGGATTTCGGGAAGGCGCTGCGGCTGCTTGGACGCCGGAACCTCGAAGGTCAACCGGTCGCGCCCGAGCGTCGTGTGGTAGAGAAAACGGAACGCGCTCGCCGCGATGTTGCACGTGCTCCACGCCAGGTTCCGCGTCGTGATCATGTGCTCGAGGAAAGCCTGAACCTCTTCCATCGAGATCTGGTCGGGTGAACGACGGTAGTGCTTGGCCAGACTTCGTACCGCGGAGAGATACGACTCGTGCGTCTGCGGGGAGAACCCGCGAATCGTCATCGCCTGGATCATTCGACGGCGCAGCTCGGTCATGGGTCACCTCCATCGAGCCCGAGATGGGCTCGTGAGGTGAACGCTGCACCTGAAACTGGTCGAAGGAAACGGCGGTGATCAACCCCGCCGCAGGCGGCTTAGTTCAACGTCCTTTATGATGCAGCGTCAAGCCGACATTGAGAGGGGTGTGAACCCTGTAGCCTGTAGAATGATCCACTAGCGAGGTGCCCCATGGACCACAGGACTGTGATCTTGGATGGAATCACCACGCAGCACGTCGGAGAGCTCGTCCTTGATGCTTTGGTAACTAGCGAGGTGCGTGGTCTGTGTGCGAAGGCCTACCTCCAAAGCTTGGAAGACTTTTCGTTCGGGGTACTTTTCGGCGAGCACGTCACCCTCAGCGGACGCATGCCGGCTGTGGGCGACGAGACTCCAGGGGCAACTCTCCTCGAGCAGCCCGAGATGCAAGGATTTGTAGTGGCGGTCGAGCTTGGCGAGCCGCAAAAGATTGCGGATCTCCTCGACCGGGGGAATCTCCGACCGGCAGTGGAGCGGGACCTGCGTGGAGTTGCACATCTCGGCAATGCCGCGCTCGGTGCCTTTGAGGAGTTCTACGTTCGGGAGGCGCGGGGATACCTCGGCGACGATCCATCGATCTACGAACCCGACCTGCCGCCCGCCTCGTACTCCTTCAGAACCAGCAAGCGCCCTGAGCATTATGTAACGAACCCGTCCCTGCAGGAACTTGTCCCACAGAACTGTCTCACTCGAATGGTCCAGGCCATCCAGCGCAGTGGTAGCTACGAGCGGGTGGCGTCGCGCGCACTCAACGAACTCGTCTCCCGTGGGTTGGTCACTCATATCGTGAATTACTGGGCGTTCGACGACGCGGTGAAGGATCAGGTCAATGGTGGTTCCAGGCTGCCGTATGTGACGCGAGCGCACCTTCGAAAAACGGTGGACCATCGTTCAGATGCCGATGCTGGTCTCAAGAGGCAGCTGTATCGAGGGATTACACGGCACGCTCTGGCCAGCGTGATCGCTACAGCGCCCGACCGAGAGTCGTTCCTTGAGGTCCTGAGAGGCACGCGGGAGACGCGTGACTTCGTGAAGACACGTGAGTACCTTACGGAGCTGGTAGAGAAGGTCAATCGAGGAAAACGGAAGGAAGCAGACGAACTCCTCGCATTGCTCCGCAGGAAGGCTGGCGAGGCCGGGCACGAGCAGGAAACGTGGGACCTCAGCGCGTTTGGCGTTGGCGTCGGAGGGCCGCTGCGAGACGGAGTCCAGAAGGCGCTGAAACCGGGCAAGTATTATCTACGGAAACTGATCCATGAATCACCCCCTCCGTCGGAGTACCTCAAGCAAGTGGCGCGCGTGTTCCCGGAGCTTCGCGCCGTGGAACGCTCTTAGCAGCTCAGTGGGCGGCGGCGGCGCGGTCCCCTCGCTATCGCTATGTCGCCTGTGTCCGTGTTTCAAGCGCTTGAGTCCTCCTATTCCTCCTAGGAGCCTGTCCGAGTAATCGTTTTGGGCCTCATAGATTGCCGTGTTTGCCTCGCGGAGCCCGACCTCCCCGAGGCAAACATGCCCATGGACGAGGACGAGGTGCCATTACTCGGTCAGCCTCC